>Ga0157370_10009241_pt1 | contig 10563 bp, 10 predicted proteins | sample C35metaG_FD_113463 | JGI IMG/M metagenome (GOLD analysis project Ga0157370, IMG submission 113463) | Corn rhizosphere microbial communities from Kellogg Biological Station, Michigan, USA - C3-5 metaG | ecosystem: Host-associated > Plants > Roots > Rhizosphere > Soil | place: USA: Michigan... | reverse complement strand
GTGCTGAAAAGGACCGCCGGTGCCTGGAAAATCTCCGCGCTGTCGGCCGTCCCGGACTCGGCGACGATGGCAGGGCTGACGGCCGCCGCGGCCAAAGCTCCGGCCAAAGCTCCGGCCAAAGCTCCGGCGAAAGCCAAGGCGAAGTAGGCCCGGCCACCGAGCATCACGGCGTGAGGTTCGCCGGATGCTCGGTGGACTCGATGAACTTCGCGATGTCGGCCTTGAGCTGCCTGGCCGACGTCTGGTTGAGGTATGCCATGTGACCGCTCTCGTAGTACTTGAACTCGACGCGGTCCTTGTACGTCTGGTCGTATCCCAGGTGATTGAACGTGTACTCGGCGTTGGCAAACGGCGTCGCCATGTCGTAGTAGCCCGCGCCCACCATCACGTGGAGGTACGGGTTCTTCGCCATCGCCGTGCGTAGCGCCTCCGACTCGCTCGGGTAGCCGCTCCCGAGATTGCCGAAGCCGGTCAACCCGGAGTAGTCCCAGCGGCCGGCGTGCCCGCCCATGTAGTACTGCAGGTCCGTTCGGTAGGCGAGATCGTCGTGCAGGTAGCGCATGAACGCCGACATGAACGCGCCCGACGGCGCGACGTCGGACGGATCGTAGTCCTGCCGCTGGCTCGACGCGTTGCCGTTGAGGCCGATCATGCGGCTGTCGTACCGGCCGACCGTCTCGCGCTCATTGCGCATCAACTCGGTACGGTAGGTGCCGGGGTCGATACGAAGATTGGTATTCGAGATGTACTGCGGCGAGACGCCGGTCAGGCGCGCGACCTGTTGCGCCGCGGCGGTTCGATCCGCCTGCGACAGAGTGTTTCCCTTGGCCAGGGCGGTCGCATAGTCACCGAACGCGTACGTCCGCGCCTGCTGCACCACCTGCTCGAGGCTCAGCTTCTGCAGGTCGGCCGGCAGCTTCTTGTGATACCAGGCCGTCGCCGCGTAGGTCGGCAAATAGCACTCGTACGCCAGATCGTTCGTCGGCCCCGGCTGAATGTTCGCGAAATCGAGCACCGTGCCGAGGAGCATCACGCCACTGAGCTCGATGCCTTCGGCGCTTTGCAGCTCCGACGCGAGCCCCGCCGAGCGGAAGGTGCCGTAGCTCTCGCCGTAGAGATACTTGGGAGACGCCCATCGGTTGTACTTGTCCAGATAATTGCGGATGAACTGCCCGAACATCCGGATGTCGTTCGTCGCGCCGGTGAACTCGGACGCCTTGACTCCCGGGGCAGGACGGGAGTAGCCCGTCATCATCGCATCGATCTGGACGAGATCCGTGACGTCGAGCGGGCTGTTCGGATTGTCGACGAGGGAGTACGGCGGCGCCGGCTGTGCACCATTCGGCCCCATCTCCGGATGCTTGGGGCTCATGATCCCCATGTCGAGCCAGATCGACGCCGAGCCGGGGCCGCCGTTGTAGAAGAACGTGACCGGTCGCGTCGTCGGGTCTTCCTGATCGCGCGTATATGAGACGTAGAATACGGTCCCCGTGGGCTTCCCCTCGTCGTCGCGGATGACCATCGTGCCCGAGTTGGCGGTGTACGCGATCGTCTTTCCGGCGATCGTGACCGTGTGTTTGGTCGTCGAGACGTGTTCGACCGCGGGCACGCCGCTGGAATCCTCGCGCGGGCCACCGGCCGGCGCGCCTCCCCCGCGTCCTCCCGGAACGACCGGTCGCTGGGCGGCGGCGGCCTCGAGAGCGAAGCATAAAGCGGTGGCGGCGAGCAATAGCAAGCGTCTGCGCATGGCGCGTATCTCCTCAGTGTGGGACTATTTCGTGGTGCAATACCTCCACGAACTATGGCATGAGGGGGCCCAAGCATTCAAGCGGAGGAACCGCGCGTTGACCGCCGGTCATCATCCTGCCGAGGGTGCTGCAGCTCGCTCTTACTGGGGCTTCATAAAGTGCAGCAGAACCTCACGCCGATCGCCCGCCGTCATGATGACCAGCGCCGCCGTCCAGGGCTCCTGTCCCTCACGGAATGAAAAGCGCTGAACGCCGATACCGTCGCCGACGATCGAGCGCCCTTCGGCCGTCCAGCCCCCTGCTACGAGCTGCCCAGTGTAGTTCAAGAGAATGGAATCCACCGGCAGCGTCGTCCGCAGGCTTGACTCCATGTTGCCACCGGAGCCGCTCCAGTTGCTGCCACCGCCGAATGCCATCGCGCCCGTGGGCGGCGACAGCCGCGGCACGGTGACCGGGAAATGGGCCGTCGTGAATCGGTCGCGCTGCGGTGCACAGTTCTGCCGCCCAGCTTCACCGTCGAGGAGGTGCAGGGCGACGAAAAGCAAAGCCTGCGACGAATCCACGGTTCCGAACGTCGCCAGAGTCGATCCCTTGCAGTATTGTGCCGCGGGTGTTGAGGGTTCCGTTCCGACGAAGCCGCCTCCGGCGTGAACAGGCTCGGGGTCGTGGCGCGTGTACCCGGCGCGAATCAGAATCTCTCGCAGCACTTCGTTGGGGTTGGACTGGGCCGGGAAGGCGAACACCGCGGTCAGCATGCGAAACATCGCCGAGTCTCCAACGACGCCGCCCCCAACGACCTTCACTCCCGGCGGTATGAGCGCGCCCGGCCAGTCGGTTGGTGTTCGGCCATCGAAGTATTGCGGCTTTCCAAGCATCTCGGTCTCGAAGGACATGGCCCGCGCGACCACCGTGGGTATGGTCGCAGGCTGCGTCTGCGCCCAGGCTTGTCGGTCCGTGAATACCAGGGACAGCGCAAGTCCACAGACGGGCGCAACGCGCAACAATCGGTCTCGGTTCATCGGTTCACATGTGGCTGCATGGTCAGCGAAACCGTCAGCGACGTCCTGCCGCCAGCCGCTATCAGCACACCTTCCCAGGGCGCGCCAGACGCGTCCTTCGCCCCGAAGAATTGCGCCGCGACTCGATCACCGACCGCCGGGCTCGCGGTGGTCCATCCCGCGGCAACGAGTTCCGCCGCGTAATGGGCGAGGATAGTCGAGGCGACGAGTGCGGTGCCGGTCATTTCCGCGCTAGAGTTGACCCCGTCACTATTACTCCCACCATGTGATCGCGCAACGCGAACGCCAGTGGGTGGCGTGAGCTCCGGTAATTTGAGCTCATTGGGCGACACCACTCGATCAACCCGTTGACAGGACGCAGCGCCTCGCCCGCGACGATAACTCACACGGGCGAAAGTGCGGTTCGATCCCGTGAGCGGCTCGACCGATACCATCCCGCTGTCGCCGCAGAAGAACGAATACGGGCCCGATCCGCTCATGAATCCCGACCCTGGCGACGGCGCTGGGCGGCTGAAGCCTGCGTGTTCGAAGAGCTGCTCGAAAACCGCGGCGAGTCGCCGAGTGGAATCGGCGAAGACGGCGACGATCTGATCGCCGGCCGTCATGCCGCCGACGATGCTGACGGGCCCGGATGGAACCAGCGTCGCGGGGTAGCCCGGCGGCAGCTTCCCGACCGTGTAGTCAGGAGCCGGGCGCGTCGGCGACCCTCGGTCGTCAAGAAGCGCGGTGACGAGGGGCGCGGGAAGGGACACCGAAGCACGCTGCGTGTTGGCCGCGCACCCGGCCCCGAACGCGAGAAGAACGGTCGGAATGAAGGGAATCCCCTGCGGCACGCAATGGCGCGGTTGCCGTAGCTGACCGCTGTCAGCCACCCGGCGTCGCTCGCGGGCTCGGCACGCTGTAGAGATAGCCAGTGTACTGCATCTCCTCCCACGTCTGGTCCCCCCACTTCACGTCTTTGGTCGGATCAGGGTTGGACTTGTTCGACGCCGAGTTGTCGTACCAGGCCATGGACGAGACCTTGCCGCCGGCCGGAATCTCGAGCGGCTGGGCAAACAGATAGTACGTCTGCCACTTGAAGTCGTAGTGCGGCACGTCGAGGATCACGCTGGACGTGCCGTCCGGCTTCTCGAGCGTGTACCGCCAGCGCGTACCGCGCAGATGCGTGTGCGGCAGGAGGCCCCAGATGCGCACCGGCCGCGTCGCGGTGATCTCCGACGGGATGGCCACGTCCTTGGCCCCCGCCGGAATCGTGAACGAGCCATTCGTGAACTGTGATGCGAAGATCTCCTCGTCGGGCGGGCTCTTGGCGAAGCGAAAGGCGAGCCTCGTGCGGTCCTTCATCTCGTGGCCGTGCGCCGTGTAGTGCATCTGGAAGGTGAGCACCGTTCCCGCGCGGATGCGCATCGCCGTACCTTTCGGGAATTCCATCATCGTCATGCCCGGCGCCAAGCTCGCGACGAGCCCACCCATCTGGCGCGGGGGCGCATGCAACGTGTCGAGACGCGGCGGGTCGTCGGGAATCCCGTACGCCGGGTTGCGAAGGAAGAGCGGCTGCGGCGCCGGTGTTCCCGCCTGGCGCGGTGCCGGCGGCGGAGCCGTGGCGGCCGCGGGTCGCGGAGCTCGGGCGTACACGAGCACGTGATGCACCACTTCCCTCGCGCCCGGCATGATCTCGATGGCCTGCACCCACTTGTCTTCGGTGAAGTTCGTCGGCACCTGGAAGTACTGGTATTCGACCGTGCCCGATGCAGGAATTGTAAATTCCTCCGGCATGGCGACGACCGCGTCCGGCGTACCCATCGCCCACGCGTCCGGGTATTCCGGCTTGGGCGGCAGCTTGCTCAGCTCACCCGGCTTGGCGCCCGCCTCGATCCAGCGAAGGATCGTTTGCCGGTCGGCGTCGGAGAGCCGGCGGTCATTTCGGAACACACCGTGCGGACCTTCGGCGTGCCAGGGCGGCATGTACCGCGCTTCGACCGCGTCGTGCATCTCGTCGACCTTCGCCTTGGCGCTGTCGTAGTCGATCAGCGAGAACGGACCCAAGCCGCCGGGATGGTGACAGGTCGTGCAGTTGCTGTACAGGATCGGCGCCACGTCCTCAGCGAAGGTGGGGTCCGCACTGCGCGCCGCGAGCGGCTTGGGCTGCCGCGCGAGCACGACGCCGATCACCGCGACGCCGACGGCGATCACTGAGGAGACGCGTCTCCGCACCACGTGTGCGCGCGCGCTCGCATCCAGCTTCTGTCGTGTGGTCATGGGACGATGGATTGCGGGTGACCGCGGCAAAGGCATTCGCCTGTCCGGCGGAAATGCAGGCGCCTAACATAGCGCCGGAGGATAAATGCCGAAACGCCCGAGGCTACGACCTCTCGAGCCGACGCTCGTCCTCGGCGGTCGGCCCGCGGGTCGCGCGATCGATTTGTCGGATCGCGCCAAGATGATATGCCACGTGGGCGACGCTCCCGGTGATCCACCCGAGCTGCGCGGCGTCCACTTCCCGCGGCGTGCGCAGCGCGACGATCCAGCCATCCACCTCGCGGCGAAGATCATCTCGCAACACTCGCCATTCGGCTTCCGACACGACCGTCTTCCGCCAACTCACGGTCCAATCGGCGCCCTTCCAGGGCGCGGGTTCACCGGCAGCCCATCGGTTCAACAGTGACAAACCATATCGGAGGTGGTCGACGTGGGCGGCGATCGGCGCTCCGCCACCGCTGGCCGTCGAAGCGGCGGACGCGGACAGCCGATCAAGCGAGTTGAGCAACCCCTCGTCGCCGCGGTTGAGCATGTACGTGGAGGCGCGCGGATCGGGCGAGCCGTTGGCCAGCTCGGACAGGAGCACGGGCAGGACCGTCGTCATGTCGCGTGTGTTCATGCCAGAAGATTAGTCAGAACGTTCACTCCGCCGCCATGATCTGCCTCGCCCGCTCGAGCACGGGTCGATCGACCAGCTCGCCACGATGCGCGAACACGGCGTCGCGCGGCCGCGCCGCCTGCTCGGTGAGAATCGACCGTGCCCATGCGATCTCCTCGCCGCTCGGGCGGAACGCGTCGTTTGTCGCTCCGAGCTGCTTGGGATGGATGCACAACTTGCCGGCGAAGCCGAAGCGCCGGCTCCTCGCCGCCTCCGCCTTTAGAAGATCCTGATCGTCGATCGCCAGGGTGACGAGGTCGATCGGCGGCGCGATGCCGGCGACCCTGGACGCGACGACGATGTGAGATCGCACATAGTCGAAGGCGCCGGCGTCGTCCTGCATGCCGGTGTCGAGCGCGAAGTCGAGCGCGCCGAACACGAGACGCTCCACACGCGGCGCGCGCGCGACGTCCAGCACGTTCCACAGCCCGACCGCCGTCTCGATGATCGGCACGATCACGTGCTCGCGCGAGAGGGCCGCCGCGGCGCGTTCGACGTGCGCCGCGCTGTCGGCCTTCGGTAGCAAGATTCCGTGAATCGGCAGCGTCGCGGCGACGGCAAGGTCATCCTCGAACCACGGCGTCAGGGCGCTGTTCACACGCACGTACACCGGCACGTCGCGCGGGAGCGCCGTGCTCGAGAGGTTTCGCCGCGCGTCGGACTTTTCACCGGGGCCGACGGCATCCTCGAGATCGAGGATCACGCGATCGGCCCCGCTCGCCGCGGCCTTGGCGAATCGGTCGGGACGTGTGGACGGCACGAACAGCCACGACCTCGCCGGCATCATCGACGGATCCATGCCAGGGTTGGATTGAGTGTGTGCGATACTGTGATAACGAATCGACTACGGGGTTTGGCCGTCCTCGTACATGAGGCGGATCTCGGACTCGCCTTCCCACCCGGGCCAATGTTGCCGGTGCAGCTCCATGAACTTCACCGCCTCGTTGATCGCCTCTTCCTTGGACGCAAGGTCCATGATCACGAAACCGCCAAGGACTTCCTTCGCCTCGGTGAACGGACCGTCGGTCGTGACGAGCTTCCCGCCGTCCAGGCGTACCCGCGCCCCCTCGGCGGTATGCCGCAAGCCGCCCATGGAGACCAGCTTTCCCTGCTCGACAGCGTCTCGAGTGAGCTTGTCGATCGCCTCCATCAGCGCCGCGGGCGGCGGTCCGGAGCGATCGAAGCGTTCATTTCCCTTTACGATCATCATGTAGCGCATCGGGTTATCTCCATGGTGTGGTCATGCGGATCGGCGACGAGAGTGCCGCCCCCTACCCTCACGTCGAACGAGATGACCCCAAATCGACAAGCAAGCCCGGCTGATGATCGAGGACCGCGTCATAGGGCAACCCGCCCGGACGGCGTCATTCGCGAGTCCATGCATCGGCCTCAACCGCGCGCACGGCGTGATTGTCCGTCGACCAAAGTCTAACGTGGCCGTCATCGTCCGCCGGAGTACCGCATAGGGCGAAGTCCGATGTATCAAACGTCGGACGCAGCGCTTTGAACCTGAATCGACCGATGTTTTTGCCGGGAACGTGCGTCTGCATCAGATCGAGGAGCATCGTGGCGATGAGCGGACCGTGCACCACGAGACCGGGATAGCCTTCCACGCTCGTGGCATAACGTCGATCATAGTGAATGCGGTGACCGTTGAACGTCAACGCGGAGTAGCGGAAAAGGAGTGTCTCCGTCGGGTGAATGGTCCGCGTCCACGCCGCACCGTCGCTTCCGTCTCCGACCGCGGTGGGTTCCCGCGTTCCTTCGCTCGTCGTTGGCATCTCACGATACACGAGATCCTGTTCCTCCTCGATCGCGACGTCGCCCGCCTCGCGCCCATAGCAGTGTCGGACGGTGACGAACACCAGCGGCGAGCTCTTGCCCCGCTTCTCATCGATGGCGACGATGGTCGACTGTCGCTCGACGCGCTGGCCCACGTACAGCGGACGATGAAACGAGACGCGGCTTCCTGCCCAAAGCCGGCGCGGCAGCGGAATCGGTGGAAGAAAAGTGCCGCGGCGGGGATGTCCGTCAGGGCCCAACTCGGACTCGCGCGCGAGCGCCGGAGCCAACGTCCAGTGGAATCCAAGCGGCGCAATGTCGCCGTCGCGCGGCGGGTCGCCGGTGTGATCCAACGCCGCGTGCCACGCCGTGACGCGACTCGGCGTGATCCAGTCCGCCGAACTGTGGCCGAGGCCGATCCATCGATGCAGCCCGCCCGGCATGCTGTCTGTCATATCGGCGACAATGTTACGTTGCCGGAGCACGTTTCACAATTCCGTGAATGCCATCCCGCCAGCGCGCTTGGCGTGTCATATTTGGCGTTCCATTCACTGTGAACCGCAACGCGAGGCACCCGTTGGCGCACGAGTCCTACGAGGAGATAAGGCAAGCGATTCGCGCCCTCTGCCAGAGCTTTCCGAGCGCCTACTGGCAACGCCTCGACGCCGAGCAGGGCTACCCCGAGGAGTTCGTTTCGGCGCTCACCTCCGCCGGATGGATGGCGGCGCTCATCCCCGAGGAGTACGGCGGCGCAGGGTTGGGACTCGCCGAGGCGTCGGTCGTTCTCGAGGAGATCAACCGCAACGGCGGCAACTCGGGCGCCTGCCACGGACAGCTCTACAACATGGGCACGCTGCTGCGGCACGGATCGGAGGAGCAGAAGCGGGCGTATCTGCCTCGCATCGCGCGCGGCGAATTACGTCTCCAGTCGATGGCCGTGACCGAGCCGACGACGGGCTCGGACACGACCAAGACCGCGACGACCGCCGTCCGCCGCGGCGACCGCTACGTGGTGAATGGGCAAAAGGTCTGGCTCTCGCGCGCGCATCATTCCGACTTCCTGATCCTGCTCGCGCGCACGACGCCGCGCGCCGACGTCCAGCGGAAGTCGCACGGCATGTCCATTTTTCTCGTGGACATCGCCGCGGCGATCGGACACGGGCTCGTGCTTCGCCCGATCCGCAACATGGTGAATCACGAGACGAGCGAGGCGTTCTTTACAGATCTCGAAATCCCCGCCGACCACCTCATCGGCGAGGAAGGCAAGGGCTTTCGCTACCTCCTGGACGGGCTCAACGCCGAGCGCACGCTGATCGCCGCCGAGTGCATCGGCGACGGACGCTGGTTCGTCGAGCGGGCGACGACGTACGCCAACGAGCGCGTGGTCTTCGGCCGGGCGATCGGACAGAACCAGGGCGTGCAGTTTCCGATCGCCGAGTGCCACATGGAGATCGAGGCGGCGGACTTGATGCGGTGGAAGGCGTGCTCCCTGTTCGACCGCGGCGAGCAGTGCGGCGCCGAGGCGAACATGGCCAAGTACCTGGCGGCGAAGGCGTCGTGGGAGGCGGCCAACGTGTGTCTCCAGACGCACGGCGGGTTCGGCTTCGCGGCCGAGTACGACATCGAACGCAAGTTTCGCGAGACGCGGCTCTACCAGGTCGCGCCGATCTCGACAAATCTCGTCCTGTCGTACATCGCCGAACACGTGCTCGGCCTTCCGCGATCGTTCTAAGCACCTCGAGCAACGGAGACCATGCGACCACTCGACGGCATCACTGTCGTGTCACTCGAGCAAGCCGTGTCGGCGCCGTTTTGCACGCGCCAGCTCGCGGACTACGGCGCCCGCGTGATCAAGATCGAGCGGCCAGGCGACGGAGACTTCGCCCGCCGCTACGACCGCGCCGTCGACGGGCTTTCGTCGTACTTCGTGTGGCTCAACCGCTCCAAGGAAAGCGTGACGCTCGACCTGACGCAGCCGCTCGCGCGCGGCGCGCTCGACGCCCTGCTCTCGCGCGCCGACGTGCTCGTGCAGAACCTCGGGCCCGGAGCGGCAGCCCGGCTCGGCCTCGACTGGACGACCGTGTCCGAGCGGTTCCCCCGGCTCATCGTCGTCGACATCTCGGGCTACGGCGACGGCGGTCCGATGGCGAATCGCAAGGCGTACGATCTGCTCGTGCAAGCCGAAGCCGGGCTGCTCTCCGTGACCGGATCGGCGGACACGCCGTCGCGCTGCGGTGTATCGATCGCGGACATCGCGGCCGGGATGTACGCGTATTCAGGAACGCTCATGGCGCTGCTCCAGCGCGGGCATACCGGCCGCGGCACGCGAGTCGGCGTTTCGATGCTCGACGCGCTGGGCGAGTGGATGAGCCAGCCCTATTATTTCGGGCACTACGGCGGCACGGCGCCGGCGCGGACGGGCGCTTCGCATCCGACCATCGCGCCTTATGGTCCGCATCGAGCCGGCGATGGACGCGACGTGCTGCTCGGCATTCAGAATGATCGCGAGTGGACGCGCTTCTGCGCCGACGTGCTCGGCGCGCCCGAGCTCGCGCGCGACGAACGGTTCTCGGACAACCCGCGGCGCGTGAGCAATCGTGCCGCGCTCGCTCGCATCATCGAGCAGGCGTTCGCCGAGCTCGCGGCGGACGACGTGGTGCAGCGTCTCGACGCCGCTGGCATCGCGAACGGGCGCCTCAACGATGTGCAGACGTTCGCGGCACACGAGCAACTGCGGGCCCGCGATCGGTGGCGCACGGTGGAGACGAGCGCGGGCGCGATCGACGCGCTCCTTCCCCCCGCGGACCTGAACGGAGTCGACGCTCTGATGGGCAGCATTCCGGATGTAGGGCAACACACGGACAGCGTGCTCGCCGAGCTCGGTTACGACCGCGAGACGATCCACGGCATGCGCGCGGCCGGCGCGCTCTGAGGCGCGACCGATGACACGAGAGACCGGAACGCGGGCGCTGGCGGATTTCGTCGCGGCGCTTCACTACGATGACATTCCGCCGCAGGTGCTCGAAGGCATAAAGGATCTCTGCGTCGACTGGATGGGCTCCGCCCTGGCGGGCAAGGGCGCGCGACCGGTCGTTGC
>Ga0157370_10009239_pt1 | contig 10565 bp, 15 predicted proteins | sample C35metaG_FD_113463 | JGI IMG/M metagenome (GOLD analysis project Ga0157370, IMG submission 113463) | Corn rhizosphere microbial communities from Kellogg Biological Station, Michigan, USA - C3-5 metaG | ecosystem: Host-associated > Plants > Roots > Rhizosphere > Soil | place: USA: Michigan... | reverse complement strand
CCCTGGTTTCAATGACATCTTCGAATCTATCTTTAACGATTCTTTTATCTCCGACCGGATGATCTCCAGGGTGCCGGCTGTCAACATTTGCGAATCTGACGGCCATTACCATATCGAACTCGGCGCCCCAGGCCTGAAGAAAGAAGATTTTAAGATCGACCTGGACCGAAACATGCTGAACATCTCGGTAGAGAAAAAATCTGAGGAGACAGAAAGCAACAAGAAGTACAACCGCCGGGAATACAGTTATACTTCTTTTGTACGTTCCTTTGCCTTACCTGACTCTGCAGATGACGGAAATATTGAAGCCGAATATACAGATGGTGTACTGAAGATCAACGTAGCCAAAAAGGAAGAATCCAAAGTGACCAGCAGGCACATCGACATTAAATAAATTCGCATTCTAAACTAAAGGGGAGCTTCTGGAGGTTCCCCTTTTTCAAAACAAACGATTAACAGTCCCAATCCCAATCAAATGGAAGCGCTTAGCATTAAAAATAAGGGGCAGGCACGGATTTTTAAACACCCCCTTTTAGAAGCAATCAGTAAAACCCGTCCCTGGGTAATTTATACCTTATACATTCCAATGGTTATATGCTTAGTATATTATGCACATTACGCCTATCAGTACGCGATAGGATTGATGGCCTTAATTTTTATAGCCGGGATGTTTAACTGGACGCTATTTGAATACCTGACACACCGTTTTCTATTTCATTTTAAAGCCAGGACTCCTATAGCCAGGCGCCTGATCTATATTTTTCATGAAAACCACCATGAGTTCCCAAGAGATAGAAACAGGTTATTTATGCCACCTATACCGAGCTTAATTCTATCTGCTACCGTATTTCTTTCTTTTTATGGAATTTCGTCATTGATTTTAGGCACCCCAGGTTACGGAATCGTATTTTTCGCAGGTTTTATTTTCGGCTATCTGCTCTATGTTTCACTGCATTTTGCCATACATGCCTATCCACCACCTAAATACCTAAAAGTACTGTGGAGAAACCACCACCTGCATCATTACAAATATCCGGATCATTTCTACGGGGTTAGTTCACCTCTATGGGACACCTTATTTGGCACAAAATATTTAAAGGAAAAAAAAATAAAACTGAGCCACGGCCCTTATAAACGAATTTATTGCCTGTCGGCTGGTTTTTGCTGCTCGGGAATATGCCTTCTGAGGATGGTATACAGCAAGTCCAGGTCAAAAGGTTTCCGGATATAACCATCAAACCCATTAGCCCCATACAAGCGGTCAATATTATAATTACAGCTCATGGCAATTATCGGAAGGTGCGGGTAACGCTGCTTGATCTGAAAACAGGTTTGTTTGCAGGCCTCACCATCCAGCTTATAATCCAGCATGACCACGTGGGGCCTGTGCTGATCTACCAGGGAAAGGAAATCCCCTTTGATATCTGAAACCGGCAGCACCTGAAAGCCTTCCATTATTAAAGCCTGGGTAAGCACATCCAAAATAGCCGCATCGGTATCCTGTACAATAATGGTTTCCATAAGCCTATTCTTTCTTGTTTAACAAAACAAGATTTTCATAAACAACAAAAAACATATGAAATTGGTTTTGCCAGGGTTTGAACAATTAAAGAACCTTTTTTAATTCCAGCTGTTTTTCCAGTAACTCTTAAAGACAAAAATATGGATACTAAGGAGAGCATAAACCTGGAACGCCAAACAGAAGGTAAAAGTAACAGCCTGGCAGGCAATTATCACCAGCGGCAAGCCGATGGCTCAGAACAGACCATTTTAATAGATCCTGCCATTACCGCAGAAACTGATGAACTGGATCCCATCTTCCACCAGCAAGATTCTCCTGTTGATCCCGAGCAGGAAGATGACGACTTTGACTTAAACAGGGATGAAGATGATTTGAATTAAAGAAATAACACATAGAACATTTTAGAATAGAAGTAGCCCATAATGGTTGAGGACGATTTTACAACATCACATCACTGGGAAACTCCCGTTACCAGATTTATGTAGAAGAAGATTCCATTGGAACCATCCAGCTCGATGAAAAAGATCATGCCCGCTGCGAAAGCCAGGGTTGTGAGCTGGATATGCCAATGCTAAATTTCATCCGCAAAGCCATCCATGCTCATTAAGCAGGCAAAGGATAATTAGACCATGATCTCCATTCCATCGGTTAAATATCCCGGTTTCAACCGGTCCAGCCTGTCCAACATTTCCTGGTCAAAGTGCGTCAGCAATATGCGTTTACAAGAGAACTCAGGCAGTTTTTTCTCCAGTTCCAGGTAATTCATATGCCCTGTAACCTTGGTGCTAAAAAAATTACACTCACAAATAAAAAGATCTGCCCCATCACTTAAAGGCATCAGTGTATCTGTCCAGGAAGTATCACCAGAATAAGCAATGACCTTACCTTCAATTTCAATCCGGACTCCATGAGGTAAAGCCTTTTCAGCATGGATGACTTCAAATGCCTCTACACTAAAATGTTCCACCAATGATACTTTGCCAGCACAGTATTCCAGGAATTCTACATTAAGTTTCTTCAGCACGGACGTACCAGGATAAAGCAAGTCCAGCAAAGTAGAAATCCGCTGCTCCCCGCCTGGTGGGGAAATGATTTGTATCTTTTTTGCCCGACCATAAATGGCAGCATCCAATAGCAAAAAAGGAATGCCACCATAATGATCCCCATGAAAATGGCTGATCACAATAGCATCGATATCATTGGTATTGATCCCGTGGTGCTTTAAACCCGGCAGACTACTCGCTCCGCAATCGATCAAAAAATTACCCGCAGCACCCTGTATATGAAAACAGGTATTCAGCCTTCCCCCACTACCAAAGGCATCACCGCAGCCGACCACTTTCAACTTCAGCTCAGTCATCTCCAAAAACTTAAAAGCCCACCTTCAGATTTTCCATTCAGCGGATCATTTTCAGGCAAAGAAACCCCATCCACTTTTTCTCTGACACCCTCCGGACGATCCTCATCCAAACGGATCAGGTCAGGCTCTACCCCATCCGGATAGGCCCCAACCACGGCAAAATCATCACTATGGCTGATAGACTTGTGCCCGGTTCCTGCAGGAAGTACCACAACATCTCCCAGGCCAACCTTAATCTGCTGCCCATGTTCGCCTCCCAGCTGTAGCAGGGCGCTACCGGCATACACACCTAGAACTTCATGCGTATTGCTGTGGTAATGATGGTAATCATACACCCGCCAGCGAAATGCATTTGTCCATTTGTTTTCCGCAAAATGACCTTCCAACCAGTCCGCCCCCGTATCAGGATCCAGGCTAAATACCCCCCGGAAGATCACTACAGGAAGTTTGCTATTGGGAATAACCCCATCATCCGTAAAATGATAAATTTCTGGTGATTGTTTCATGATAAAATCCATAATCGCCCAAGTATAACAATCCAAGGCAGCAGAGTGTTTATTCAAAGGGATTATTTCCCCAATAACTTAGACATAACTGGCAGCAGAATTAACAAAAACTTTAAAACCCAGATTTGCTTCCAAACTTTAGACTCAAAAATTGTATAGAAAGATGGAAACAGTAAAAACAAGTCAAGCAAATAATTCTGTCTCAAATCACCAAGTATTCCGGGCACTGATCATCAGCAACTGCAGAAATTAAACCGACGATCCCCTGCTGACCAGTGCAGTTAATTTATTGAAATGCTGATTCTCAATCAGCCACCCAATACCAGTAGACAAAGCATCATGCTTTCTGCCCAATGTAAAGAATCACAATAACTAAAACATTCTGTATTGGTCATTGTACTAATATACAGAGAACTAAAGTTTAACATTAAAACAGTAATCATGGGACAATTAAGCAATCGAACCATTGCCGTTTTATCAGAAAGCGGTTTTGAAGAAACAGAATTGACCAGCCCGGTGCAAAGGCTAAAAGAGGAAGGTGCCACCGTTCATATCATTTCATCGAAAGCAGGAAAGATACAAGCCATGAAGGGTGATCATCAGTGGACAATTGAAGTTGACGTGGATAAGACCATTAGTGAAGCTGATGCCGAAGATTATCAGGGCTTAGTCATCCCTGGCGGAGTTTTGAATCCGGATGCATTAAGAAAGAATGAGGACACCATTGCCTTTGTGAAAGCATTTTTTGAGGCAGGAAAACCAGTAGCAGCGATCTGTCACGGACCACAGGTTTTGATCACGGCTGAAGTAGTAGAAGGTAGGGAACTGACCTCGACAAAAACCATAAAAATTGACCTGCTCAATGCCGGAGCAGAATGGTATGACCAGGAAGTTGTGGTTGACCAGGGCTTGGTTACCAGCCGTAGCCCGGATGACCTGCCTGCCTTCAATGACAAGATGGTCGAAGAATTTGCAGAGGGTGTCCATGAAGGGCAACACAGCTAAAAAGTAGATCCAAATGCGGCTGCTCCTAATGGGCAGTCGCATTTTTTATCAAGTCATTTTTTCAGCGGTCCAAGATGCCTGTATGTGTTGATAAACCATCCGGCGGGCGTGATCTTGGAGTCCACAAAAGTAAGTTCTCTTGTGCATCGATGCTGTCCCACAGTAAGAAGTGCAGGAAAAGTTCTTTCATCAGCCTGATATATGAATAAGGCCTGTTAACCTTTCTTACTTGGAACTTTAGCACCAGCTTTTCGTGCTTCGGACAAACCGATCGCAACAGCTTGCTTTTTGGAAGTTACCTTTTTGCCACTTCCGGATTTGAGTTTACCTTCTTTCATCTCATGCATCGTTTTTTCTACTTTTTCTGATGCTTTTTCTGAATACTTTGCCATAACATTAAATTTAGGGTTATCAATTCCTCCTGCGTTTTTAGATTTCACACTTGTTTGCGGATTTACCAATGGATTTGGAAACTATCCTTTGCTTTCCCCACTCCCAGTCTTCCCTAAAGTCCTCATCAGCATGGAAATAATAGACCGGGCTTCCTTTGTCACCAGGCTTCTCCATTTTAATCCGTTTATTTATTTTACCCGTAGTTTTCATCACTTATAAAATTTGGTGGTCCCTGATTGATTTTCCATAATAATGATGAAGCTTTTCTCTATACGCAGTCTGCAAGGGAACTTCAGCATTATATTCAGGGCTATGTTTTACTGCATCAACCGGAAGATCCACATAAACAGCAGTATCCTCCCATTTTACCTGTTTGATCCATTCAGGAGAAAGGATCACCTTTTTCCCCGGAAACCAGTTACCGGTATCCACAATCAGGTAATCAATTCTCCAGGTATCTGTATTCAGGATGAAATCCTCCACCTCGCCTATTTCACCATCCCTGGCGTGAATATGGTATCCACGGATTTCTTCGGTACTGCGCAGATACGGGTCTCCGTCATAATTTTCCAGATGCTGTTCAGCGATAGCATCTTCAAAAGGGATTCTTGAATCCACCATCCCTGACATTCCCATTCCCCCATAAAACCCCGTTCCGGTTGCACCATAATACGGCCAGGCATAGTGATTGTATAATTCAATCTCATGTTGGCGGGAAACCGTTTTCCCGGTATCAATATCAGGACTGTCCTGCACCTGCTGTTTATTCAGGTTTACTGAAAATACCTTGTTTTCCCAATCCGGCCGCTGCAAAACAAGCGGGGAAAGCAGCACTTTACGACCCGATAACCAACCGCCGGTTTTCACCACTAAATAACGTATGATCCAAGTCTGGTCATCAAAATAAAAGTCTTTTACTTTTCCGATTTCTCCGTCAGTTGCACCAATTGTGAAGCCTGACAGACTTTTTACATTGTGTTGCATAAACATCCATTTAAGTAGTTAGCTTTAAACAACATAGGTCTTACAAAAGTTTTCAGATTTTCCTTATTTTCCTGCGCCGCCGCTCTTCCGTCTGTTTTACTTCATCCTTTTCAGTCAGGGGTTCATCTGTATGAACTTTCTCTTGTTTAGGGAGGTTTACACTACCCACTTTGGCCAGTGCTTTATCCATATCCTGGCCAATTTTCTTTTTCATAATGATATTTATTTTTAAGGTCTACTAAGCAACCATATTTCTACACTGCTCTGCGCAAAGCAAACAGGCCTCCGCACATTCCTCGCAATGCTCAGTATTGTGTTTACCACATTCAATACCGCAAGCATCACAGATCTGAGCGCATATCCTGCAAAGCTCTTTTGCCTGGGGGCTTCCCAAACTCATCAGCTGGGCAGCAGCACAGCAAACTGCGGCGCATTGCATATCCAGCTCAATACAAGCTGCCATCATTTTAACATCTTCTTCTTTAGTGCAGGAACTGGCGCAGTGGTTACAGATCGCTGCACATTGCAGACATGCATCAATGCATGATTTCCATTCATGATATCCCATAGCTTTTATATTTAGTGTTTTATAAAACAAGTCTGATGCTGAATTGATTTGAATTTTTGATAAAATAACATCAACTGCTGGAGTAGAAGCCCAACCATTTTAATGCTGAATACCTATCATTCTAATAGTCAGCTAAGATGTTAATCAGCAACAGACGAAAATAGGGCATATGAATCCTGTTTATAACTGCTGCAATGCTGTTTATCACTACAATGGAAACGCGGTTATGGTACTGATAGCCATACTTCAGCGTATTTATCACCGCCCCTATCCCGAACTGGTCACTGCTTATTTTCAACGGAATGGAATCGACCACACTAGACCTGCGCTAACAAAAACGGAAGCGAAAGGCCTGCTCATGAGGCATGATGAAAAGGGTAATGCTTCACCTTCACCGCTTTATGTTATCTTTATCCGGGCAGACAAACCGGCATCGTGATTTTGGTGAACGATGGAACCGGGGAGGATAAAGTATCCGCATTGAAAAATAACATCATTGCAAATTTGTTCCATTGACCCCTGGTTCTTCGTCACTTTTGGTGAAGTTTATTGAATTAGTCGATACGTAATATTAACTAGCGTAGTATTTTCGATATTGATCATCTTGAACTGTAAATATGAGGGCACATTCAGCGAAAGAGGTGGCCAAATAATCCCCAAATAATGGCGACAAATTAATTGAACGACTGCCTAAACTCCAATGGAGAAACAGAAGTGCGGTTTTTGAATAAGCGATGAAAGGACTGTGAATGTTCAAAACCCAAATGATAGGCTATTTCAGATACGGACATTGAAGTAGATGATAAAAGGTCTTTTGCCTTTTCAATTAACCTGTTTTGAATATGTTGCTGTGTGGTTTGCCCTGTTTGTACACGTAACATATCACTCAAATAATTGGGACTTAAGTTGAGTTCGCCAGCTACAAACTGAACGGTAGGAATGCCTTTTTCAGCCAATTTTTCAGTTTTAAAATACGCATCCAGCAAGGCTTCTACCTTCGTGAGCCAATCGTTATTGGCTTTCTTCCTTGTCAGAAACTGGCGGTTGTAAAAACGGTCACAATATTTTAAGAGCAAATCCATATTGGATATGAGCAAGCCCTGTGTAAAGCCATCCATATTGTCGGCTATCTCCCTGCCGATATTTGCTATAATGTGCATTATAGCTTTTTCTTCTTTTTCAGAAAGGTGCAGTGCTTCATTGGTGGCATAAGAGAAATACCCGTAGCCCTTTATTTGTGAAGCTAAGGGATAACTGTGAAGGAAATCGGGATGCACGACCAAAACAAATCCCTTTACTCCATTGAGCAGCACATCTTCAAATTGCAATACCTGATGCGGAGCAATAAAATACATAATTCCGTCCTCAAAATCATAATATTGCTGACCATATTTGCATGTGCCGCCTGCGCAATCCTTTTTTAAGGCAATCACATAAAAATCTGTGGTAACTGCACTTAAAATGGTTTCCGGTTCCAGTTTTACATCATCGAAATTAAACACACTAATCAGGGGATTGGATGGTTTCGCCAATCCTAAAAACTGATGCAATGTACTTATCGACGAAACTTTTGCCGGGGCTTTCATTTGTTGATTTTCAGATTTATACATCGCTAAATTACCAATTTATTTTTGTTGAAAGCTGTTCGTCCTTAATCTGTTCTATACCTTTCGGGTAAGTAGTTACCTCAAAATCAGGAAAACGGTTTCTGAATTTTGTGTCCTCAAACACATTGTTGTGTTCGTATCTTGGCAACAACTCCAGGAGTTCCTTTACCCTTTTACTGAAAAGCGAACCTATCTTAAAAAGGAACTTCGGCATAACAGCGTGCTTCAATTCTTTCTTGTACACATCGGCAGCCAATTCAATAAATTCTTTGTAGGTAGGATGGCTTTCATCCACAGGCAGATGCCACGTTTGTCCGAAAGCATCGGGCGTATTGCCAATTAAGGCGGTTGCCCTGCTTGCATCTGGTGTCCAGATCAAACTTCTTTTTTTGGTATCGCTTAGCGGCACTTTCAATTTTTTGCCCGCTTTGATGTTGTTAAAAAGTAAGGTATTGGTAATGCTCTGTGTTTTTCCGGGTCCGTAAAACTCCGGCGCACGGCAAATCACGGCTTCCAGTCCGCCCGTCTGCATTTCCTTTAAAACCATCTCCGCCATCACCTTTCTTACTTTGCCTTTCCTGCCCACAGGGGCGAAAGGCGTTTGTTCGGTAAGTACACGGTCGTCTTGCGGGTACATATAGGTGTTGTCAAAGAATACCAGTTTTGCACCATTGATTTTACAGGCATCAATCACATTTTGGGTAATCAACGGAAATTGTTGCTCCCATAAATCTGAGCTTATCGGAAGCCCTAGTGTGAAATATGCGATTTCGCTACCTTTTACAGCTGCTATTGCCTGCTCCCTAATGGATAAATCCGCGGAGAAAACGGCATCGGTATCATTTATTTTCCTGGGATTCCTGCTTACAATCCTGATGTCAGGAGTAAAGCTCCTTTTAAGTTCCTTTGCCAGTTCTTCGCCAATCTGTCCGTTGGCTCCTAATATCGTTTGCATCATTACTTATTTTGCGTTTGTTTTTCCAGTTCTTTCATAACCACTTTTGCCGTTTCCTTTGAACTGAATGGATTTTGCCCGGTGATCAGATTTCCGTCTACCACTATTTTTGAAGTCATCGGAATGAATGCTTTCCTGTAATCAGCACCTCGTTCTTTCAGTCCCGCTTCAAGATTAAAAGGGACTTCTTTTTTTCTTCGGGCAAGACTTTCTTCAAACCAATTAAAGCCTGTTATCTTTCTGCCTTTAATCAGGTATTCTCCATTGGATAATTTTACATTCAGCAACCCACCTACACCGTGGCAAATCGCAACCACCATTTTACCGCTTTCATACTGCTTTCTGATGATGGTCTGCATCGTCGTATCATTCGGAAAATCGTACATCGTCCCGTGTCCACCTGCCAGATATACGCAATCAAATTTTTGATCTGACACTTCAACTAAACGCTTACTGTTTTTCAGCAGTTCACGAAAGCCGGGTTCATCCCAATATGATTTTGAAATCTTGTCAAGCGTTAGCGGCTTCAGGCTTTCCGGGTCAATTGGCACATGGCCACCGCTGGGACTGGCAATAGTAATTTCATATCCCTTTTCCTTTGCTGCGTGGTAGATATGCGTTAATTCGCTTAACCACAAACCTGTTTCAAGATTGCCGCTTGCATAAGCATTGATATTGGTCACAACAATTAAAATTTTCAACATACTCATATTGCGATTTTTAGTGATACAAAGTTCCAAAAGAAAATTAAAGTCGGTGTAACCGTATCAAGGGAAATTGTAACAAAATCTCCGTGCTACTAGAATTGTCTTGTCCTGAAATAGCTTGTCATTAAAAACTAAAGAATGGCAACAAAAAGCAAAGACAAGACACTGTTCATATCTTTTGAATTTGTTGACACAAAACTCTTAAGCCGGAAACACTATAAATCCCATATGGGATAAATAACCTCAATGGAAACGCAAATGCTTTTGTTACTACGGTAGACAACAAGTAAAGAATGCGAAGTCGTATTTGCTAAAGGCGGCCCGTCTGAATCGACAAAATAGCCAGGTAAAAAGAATTATTACAACGACTTATACATAAAGGCGATCAGGAAAAAGAACTAATAGAAGCTGATATGGCAGAAAAGAATAGTTTAATCAATATCCACATTTACATGCTTGTAATGGTACACGCCATAATATAAAGCTTTAACCAGGATAATCCTGTGTTAAATTACTGCGAAAATATAGCCGGAAAAAGGCATTCATCACCACAAATTTTACGAGCCATCTTCGATATTGCTGAAAAAATTATATGGTGAGTAAAGCTTTTACTTTATCATCGATAAAATACTTTATGGAAAGTTTAAAATTATGCTTATTGGTCCCATAAAATAAAAATATTCTGTAATTTAAAATCCGAACTGATCAAACAACTGAATTTATGGACAACTATTTTATTATCCAACCACCTTATACCAAAGTAAGATCTAACCCATGGCTTTTAAAACTTGTGAAGGTTTTGAACAAGGCTTTCAGGAAGCTAAAGCTTGGCCTTGTGATTAGCCCTATAGATACCACTGTAGACATGAATACAATTGAACAGCGAATCAATTACTATCATCTACTGAATACGGTAATACAGAATGGTATAGCGGGTGATGTGGTGGAATTGGGGTGT
>Ga0157370_10009237_pt1 | contig 10568 bp, 7 predicted proteins | sample C35metaG_FD_113463 | JGI IMG/M metagenome (GOLD analysis project Ga0157370, IMG submission 113463) | Corn rhizosphere microbial communities from Kellogg Biological Station, Michigan, USA - C3-5 metaG | ecosystem: Host-associated > Plants > Roots > Rhizosphere > Soil | place: USA: Michigan... | reverse complement strand
CGGATGAGCCTCGTGTTCTCGATCAAGCAGACCGGCGTCCCGGCGGGCGCGGCGCTCGGCGGCGCGCTGCTGCCGGCGGCCGCGCTGGCGTTCGGCTGGCGCGGCACGCTCGCGGCAGTCGCCATCGCCGGACTCGCGGTCGCGATCGCATCGCAACCGATCCGCGCGGCGCTCGACGACGATCGCAGCCCGAGCCTGCGCTTCACGTTCGCGGCGATCGCCGAGCCGCTCGCGATCGTGCTGCGCTCACCGGCGCTCGCGCGCCTTTCCGCGGTCTCGTTCATGTATTCGGCGGTGCAGGTCTCGCTGACGAGCTTCGTCATCGTGTTCCTCACCGAGTCGCTCGGCTGGCCGCTCGTCGCAGCCGGCCTCGTGCTGACGGTCACCACGCTCGCGGGCGTCGTCGGCCGCATTGCGTGGGGCGCGCTCGCCGACCGTACGCGGGCGCCCGGCAAGGTCCTCGCGGCGATCGGCGCGCTGGCGGCGGCGTCGGCCGCCGCGTTCGCGGTCGCGTCGCCGGCGTGGCCGGCCTTCGCGATCGGCGCGCTCGCCGCGGTGTTCGGGGGCACGGCGATCGGTTGGAACGGCGTCCAGCTCGCCGAGGTCGCCCGCCAGGCGCCGCGCGGCAAGGCCGGCATCGTCACGGGGGCGACCGGGTTCGTCACCTTCTTCGGCGTCGTCGTCGGGCCACCCGCGTTTGCGGCGATCGCAGGCGCCGCCGGCGGCTACCCGGCGGCGTTCGGCCTGCTGGCCATGCTGTCGATCGGCGGCGCCGCGCTGGCCCGCGGGCGCAAGCCCACGTCGCCGCCCGCCTAGAGGACCCCGTCGAATGGGGCGGCGCGGCCGGAGGACGCACCGCAGCGATTCGTGTACTTTTGCCCCTGCCTGTCCATTCCCGCGCAATTCCCATCATTTCGTAATTTTGGAAATTATTTCCATCAGATGGTAAACTCCATGACGCCGCCGCAAGGCGGCGTGCGACGGCGTGAGTGTCGCAGCGCCGCAATACATCGCGCCGTCAGCGACCTAAAATGAACGTCGCGCAGGCGAAGAACGTCGAGGAGCAGCAATGGATGCGATGAAGACCGACGGCGATCCGCTCGAGACACGCGAGTGGACCGATGCATTGGAGGGTGTTCTCGAGCACGAGGGCCCCGACCGCGCGCAATTCCTGATCGAGGCGCTGATCGCGCTGGCGCGCCGCGAGGGCGCGTACGTGCCGTTCTCGGCGAACACCGAGTACATCAACACGATCCCGGCCGACCTCCAGCCGAAAATGCCGGGCGACGGCGCGATCGAGGAGCGAATCCGGAACGTCGGCCGCTGGAACGCGATGGCGATGGTGCTGCGCGCCAACAAGGACAGCAACGTCGGCGGCCACATCGCGAGCTACGCGTCGGCAGCGACGCTCTACGACGTCGGCTTCAACCATTTCTGGCACGCGCCCTCCGACGCGCACGGCGGCGACCTCGTCTTCATCCAGGGCCATTCGGCGCCGGGCATCTACGGCCGCGCCTATATGCTCGGGCGGCTCACCGACGAGCAGATGGACAACTTCCGCCAGGAAGTCGACGGCAAGGGCATCTCGTCGTACCCGCATCCGTGGCTGATGCCGGATTTCTGGCAGTTCCCGACGGTGTCGATGGGCCTCGGCCCGCTGATGGCGATCTACCAGGCGCGCTTCATGAAGTACCTGCACGATCGCGGCATCACCGACACGGAGGGCCGCAAGGTCTGGTGCTTCTGCGGCGACGGCGAGATGGACGAGCCCGAGTCGATGGGCGCGATCGGCATGGCCGCGCGCGAGAACCTCGACAACTTGATCTTCGTCGTCAACTGCAACCTGCAGCGCCTCGACGGCCCGGTGCGCGGCAACGGCAAGATCATCCAGGAGCTCGAGCGCGAGTTCCGCGGCGCGGGCTGGAACGTGCTCAAGGTGATCTGGGGCACGGGCTGGGACCAGCTCCTCGCGCGCGACAAGAGCGGCCTCCTCAAGAAACGGATGATGGAAGCCGTCGACGGCGAGTACCAGACGTTCAAGTCGAAGGACGGCGCGTTCGTGCGCAAGAATTTCTTCGGCAAGTACCCCGAGCTCCTCGACATGGTCGCCGACTGGACCGACGACGAGATCTGGCACCTCAATCGCGGCGGCCTCGACCCGTTCAAGGTGTACGCCGCCTACGACGCGGCGGTGCGCCACAAGGGCCAGCCGACGGTGATCCTCGCCAAGACGATCAAGGGCTTCGGCATGGGCGACTCGGGCGAGGCGCAGAACATCACGCACCAGCAGAAGAAGATGTCGATGGAATCGGTCAAGCGCTTCCGCGACCGCTTCCGCATCCCGGTCGCCGACGAGGACCTCGAGAAGGTGCCGTACGTGCGCTTCCCCGAGGGCTCGCCCGAGCTCGAGTACATGCGCGGCCGGCGCATGGCGCTCGGCGGCTACCTGCCGCAGCGCCGCCGCCGCGTCGAGCCGATGCCGGTGCCGCCGCTCGCCACGTTCGAGCGGCTCCTGAAGAGCACCGACGAGCGCGAGATCTCGACGACCATGGCGTTCGTGCAGACGCTGCAGATCCTGATCCGCGACAAGGCGCTCGGCAAGCGCGTCGTGCCGATCGTGCCCGACGAGTCGCGCACGTTCGGCATGGAAGGGATGTTCCGGCAGCTCGGCCTGTGGAACCAGCTCGGGCAGCTCTACACGCCCGAGGACGCCGACCAGCTCATGTTCTACAAGGAGAGCAAGGACGGCCAGATCCTGCAGGAAGGGATCAACGAGGCTGGCGCGATGTGCGACTGGATGGCGGCGGCGAGCGCCTACTCGACGCACGGCGTGCAGATGCTGCCGTTCTATATCTTCTACTCGATGTTCGGCTTCCAGCGCGTCGGCGACTTCGCGTGGGCCGCCGGCGACATGCGCTGCCGTGGCTTCCTGCTGGGCGGCACCGCCGGGCGCACGACGCTCAACGGCGAGGGCCTGCAGCACGAGGACGGCCACTCGCACGTGCTTTCGTCGACGATCCCGAACTGCGTGTCCTACGATCCCGCGTTCGGCTACGAGGTGGTCGTCATCGTCCAGGACGGCCTGCGGCGGATGGTCGGCGAGCAGCAGGACGTCTATTACTACATCACGCTGATGAACGAGAATTACCGCCAGCCGGCGATGCCCGAAGGCGCGGCGGCGGACATTCTCAAGGGCATGTACCGCTTCGCGGCCGCGCCGTCGCCGAAGAAGGGCGCGCCGCGCGTGCAGCTCCTCGGCTCGGGCGCGATCTTTCGCGAGGCGATGGCGGCGGCCGGGATCCTCAAGTCCGATTGGGGTGTCGACGCGGATTTGTGGAGCTGCCCGAGCTTCACCGAGCTCGCGCGCGAGGGCCGTGCGATCGCGCGCCATAACCTCTTCAATCCCACCGCCAAGCCGCAGGTCGCGCACGTGACGAAGTGCCTCGTGGGCACCGAGGGCCCCGTGATCGCCTCGACCGACTACGTCCGCGATTTCGCCGAGCAGATTCGCGCGTACGTGCCGCGCCGCTACGTCGTGCTCGGCACCGACGGCTTCGGCCGCTCCGACACACGCGAGCAGCTGCGGCGCTTCTTCGAGGTTGATCGCCACTACATCACGGTGGCGGCGCTGAAGGCGCTCGCCGACGAGGGCACGATTCCCGCGAAGACCGTCGCCGACGCCATCGCCAAATACAAGATCGACCCGGCACGGCCCGCGCCGTGGACCGTGTAACGCCGCACGAGAGCGGATCGAGGACGCGCATGCTCGAAGTCAAGGTTCCCGATATCGGCGATTTCAAGGACGTGCCCGTCATCGAGGTGCTCGTCCAGCCGGGCGACGAAGTCACCGCCGAGCAATCGCTCGTCACGCTCGAATCGGACAAGGCGACGCTCGAAGTGCCGTCGCCGTCGGCGGGGGTCGTGAAAACCGTGGCGGTCAAGGTCGGCGACAAGGTGAGCGAAGGCTCGGTGTTGATGGCGCTCGACGCCGGTGGCGCTGGCGACGCCGGCGCGCCCGCCAAGGCGGGCGCCGGCAAGCCGGCCGATGCCAAGGCCGGGCCAGCGGCGCCGCCGCGCGCCGCCAGCGAAGCGGCGCCTGCGTCGAAGGCCACTGCGCCCGCGCCGCCGACGGCCGCACGTAACGGCGCAAACGGCAGCGACCCGGGGCTCGGCGACGCGCGCGGTCGCGCCGATCTCGCGGGCGAAGGTCCCTCCGGCAATCCACCGGTCGTCGGCTCGACCGAGGTGCGCGTGCCCGACATCGGCGACTTCGAATCGGTGCCGGTCATCGAGGTGTTCGTGAAGCCGGGCGACATCCTCAAGGTCGAGGACCCGATCGTCACGATCGAATCCGACAAGGCGACGATGGACGTGCCGAGCCCGCTCGCGGGCGTCGTGCAGGGCGTGCGAGTCTCGGTGGGCGACAAGGTCGGCGAAGGCAGCGTGCTGTGCACGGTGTCGCCGCTCGACAAGCCCGTGCCGGTGTCGACCGCGATGCCCGGTTCGCGCGCGACGCCGCCCGCTGCGCCCGCGCCTGCGGTCGCGTCTGCCGCAAAGCCCGCAACGGGTTCCGCGCGTGCGCCCGCATCGGCGGCCACGTCGCCACGGTCATCGGCAGCGCCCGCGTCGGCCGCGGCGCCGGTCGATGCCGCGGCATTCAAGCGCGCGCACGCATCGCCGTCGGTCCGCCTCTTCGCGCGCGAGCTCGGCGTCGACCTGGCACGCGTCAAGGGCAGCGGACCCAAGTCACGGATCCTGCGCGAGGACGTGCAGGCGTTCGTGAAGACGACACTTGCGGCGCCGCCGAAGGCCGCGCCGTCCGCGGGCGGCGGCGGGCTCGACCTCCTGCCGTGGCCGTCCATCGACTTCACGAAGTTCGGTGAGATCGAGACGCGCCCGCTGTCGCGCATCAAGAAGATCTCGGGCGCCAACCTCGCGCGCAACTGGGTGATGATCCCGCACGTCACGCAGTTCGACGAAGCCGACATCACCGACCTCGAGGCGCTGCGCGTCACGCTCAACAAGGAATACGAGAAGACCGGCCCCAAGGTCACGATGCTCGCGTTCCTGATCAAGGCGTCGGTCGCGGCATTGAAGCGCTTCCCCGATTTCAACGCCTCGCTGGTGCAGAAGCCCGGCGGCGACGAGCTCGCCGTCAAGAAATACGTCAACATCGGCTTCGCCGCGGACACGCCCAACGGCCTCGTCGTGCCGGTGATCCGCAACGCCGACCAGAAGGGCGTGCTGGCGATCGCGAAGGAGATGGGCGAGCTCTCGGCCAAGGCGCGCGAGGGCAAGCTCACGCCCGGCGAGATGCAAGGCGGATGCTTCTCGATCAGCTCGCTCGGCGGCATCGGCGGCACCGCGTTCACGCCGATCATCAACGCGCCCGAGGTCGCGATCCTCGGCGTGTCGAAGAGCGCGATGAAGCCGGCGTGGGACGGCAAGGCGTTCGTGCCGCGCCTCATGTTGCCGTTGTCGCTGTCGTACGACCACCGCGTCATCGACGGCGCGTCCGCTGCGCGCTTCACCGCCTACTTCGCCGGGCTGCTCGCCGACATGCGGCGCTCGCTGTTGTGAGCACGCAACCCATCCTCGTTCCCGACATCGGCGACTTCGCCGACGTGCCCGTCATCGAAGTGCTGGTGAAGCCCGGCGACCGGATCGCCAAGGAAGACCCGATCGCCACGCTCGAATCCGACAAGGCGACGCTGGAGATTCCCTCGCCGTTCGCCGGCGTCGTCGCCGCGGTCAGCGTCAAGGTCGGCGACAAGGTGAAAGAAGGCACGCCGCTCGCGACGGTCGAGGTCGAGGCTGCGCCCACGCAATCCCCGACACCTGCCACGGCGGCCACGCCGGCGAAGGCCTCCGCACCCGCGCCATCACCCGCCCCTGCGCAATCGCCCGCATCGGCGCGGGCGATGCCGTCGGCCCAGGCGGGACCGGCCCCCTCTCCCGCCGAGCGGGAGCGGGCCGCGGTGAGGGGGGCTCCGGCAGGCGAACGCGCGCCCGGGACGGACTTCGACTGCGACGTCCTCGTGCTGGGCGCAGGCCCCGGCGGCTACAGCGCTGCGTTCCGCGCCGCGGACCTCGGCCTCAAGACGGTGCTGGTCGAGCGTTACGCGTCGCTCGGCGGCGTCTGCCTCAACGTCGGCTGCATCCCGTCGAAGGCGTTGCTGCACGTCGCCGCCGTCACCGACGAGGCGCGCGCGCTCGCCGCGCACGGCGTCGACTTCGGCGCGCCCACGTTCGATCTCGCGAAGCTGCGCGGCTGGCGCGACAAGGTCGTCGGCAAGCTCACCGGCGGCCTCGCGGGCATGGCGAAGATGCGCAACGTGCGCGTGGTGCGCGGCGTCGGCCGCTTCGTCGATCCGCACACGCTCGAGGTCGACGCGACGAGCGGCGACGGCATGGCGACGACGGGTGCCAAGTCGACGCTGCGCTTCGCGCAGGCGATCGTCGCGGCGGGCTCGCAGGCGGTCCGCCTGCCGTTCGCGCCGCAGGACCCGCGCATCGTCGACTCCACGGGCGCGCTCGCGCTCGCGTCGATCCCGAAGCGCATGCTGATCGTCGGCGGCGGCATCATCGGCCTCGAGATGGGCAGCGTCTACTCGACGCTCGGCACGCGGCTCGACGTCGTCGAGATGCTCGACGGCCTGATGCCGGGCGCCGACCGCGACCTCGTGCGCGTCTGGGAGAAAGTGAACAAGTCGCGCTTCGACCGCATCATGCTGAAGACGAAGACCACCGCGCTCGACGCTCGCAAGGACGCCGTGTATGCGACGTTCGAGGGCGAAGGCGTGCCGAAAGACCCGCAGCCGTACGATCTCGTGCTGCTCGCGGTCGGCCGCGCACCCAATGGCCGCGCGATCGGCGCGGAGGCCGTCGGCATCGGCGTCGACGCGCGCGGCTTCATCGACGTGGACGCGCAGATGCGCACCAACGTGCCGCACATCTTCGCGATCGGCGACATCGTCGGGCAGCCGATGCTCGCGCACAAGGCGACGCACGAGGGACACGTCGCCGCCGAAGCGGCGGCCGGCATGAAGTCGTTCTTCGACGCGCGCGTCATCCCGTCGGTCGCGTACACCGATCCCGAGATCGCATGGGTCGGCGTGGGCGAGGACGAAGCAAAGGGCAAGGGCGTCGCCGTCGAGAAGGCGGTGTTCCCGTGGGCGGCATCGGGCCGCGCGATCGCCAACGGTCGCGACGAGGGCTTCACGAAACTCTTGTTCGACAAGGAGACGCACCGGATCGTCGGCGGCGGCATCGTCGGAACGCACGCCGGCGACCTGATCAGCGAGATCGCGCTCGCGATCGAGATGGGCGCCGACGCCGTCGACATCGGTCGCACGATCCACCCGCACCCGACTCTGTCGGAATCGATCGGGCTCGCCGCCGAGGTCGCCGAGGGCGCGTGCACCGACCTGCCGCCGACGCGTCGCAAGGCGTGAGCCAGGAAACGCAGAAGCAGGCGGTCGCGCGCGAGGCGCTGCGCTACGTCGTCGACGACGCGTGGATCGGCGTCGGCTCGGGCTCGACCGCGAACTTGTTCATCGACGCGCTCGCCACGATCCGGCATCGGATCAAGGGCGGCGTCGCGAGCTCGGTGAAGACCGCCGAGCGGATGAAGTCGCACGGCATTCCGGTCGAGGAGCTCAACGACGCGGGCGACCTCGCCGTCTACATCGACGGCGCCGACGAGGTGACGCGCGCGGGCGCCATGATCAAGGGCGGCGGCGGCGCGCTGACGCGCGAGAAGATCGTCGCCGCGGCGTCGCGCAAGTTCGTCTGCATCGTCGACGCCAGCAAGGTCGTCGACGTGCTGGGTCGCTTCCCGCTGCCGGTCGAGGTGATCCCGATGGCGCGCAGCTACGTCGCGCGCGAGCTCGTGCGGCTCGGCGGCCAGCCGGCGTGGCGGCAGGGCTTCGTCACCGACAACGGCAACCTGATCCTCGACGTCGCCGGGCTCGCGATCACCGACCCCGTCGCGCTGGAGGCGACGATCGACGGCATCGCCGGCGTCGTCACCGTGGGCCTGTTCGCACGGCGCGGCGCCGACGTGGTGCTCGTCGGCAGCGAACGCGGCGTCGAGACGATCGCGGCGCGTCGCTGACCGGCACGTCATTCCCGCGGATGCGGGAATCCAGTCCTGGCGCGAAACGAAGCCACGCTGCTCACGCAACAAGGCGTCACGGCTGGATCCCCGCTTTCGCGGGGATGACGGCTGCGCCGCGTCGGACGACGGGTGCGCCATCGTCAGCTGCGCAGCCTGCGCAGCACGCCGCCCTTGTGCATCGCGACGTGGTCGGTCTTGTCGCTCTTGATCTCGTATTGCGGCTCGGCCTCGCTCGCGTGATGGATGTAGCCCTTCCAGTCGACGTCGAGGGTATGCACGCGCAGGACTCGGCCGCGAACCCGGCCCGCCTCCGAGTTCCATGACACGTGATCGCCGACCCTGAAACGCATCGCATCCACTCCTTCCCGTCTTGCGACGATGTCCCGATGATGCGCCAGCCCGCCTGCCGCCGCCAAGTCGGCGCGTCCAACGCCGGTACAATGGCCGCATGAACGACGTCGCCCTGCCCAAGGCCGCCGCGCTCGACCCGGCGCGCTATGCGCGCGACACGGGCATCGCCGCGCGCGTCGCGGCGCGCGCGCTGGCGCGCTCGGGCACGTCGGTGCGCGACGCGGCGCTGCGCGCCATCGCCGCGGCGATCCGCGACGACGCCGCGGCGATCCTCGCGGTGAACGCGCGCGACGTCGCGCGCGCGCGGGCCGAGAATCGCGACGCCGCGTTCGTCGACCGCCTCGCGCTCGACGCGGCGGCCGTCACGGCGATGGCCGACGGCCTCGCAGCGGTCGCCGCGCTGCCCGAGCCCATTGGCGCCATCGACGACCTGCGCCTGATGCCAAGCGGCATCGCCGTCGGCCACATGCGCGTGCCGCTCGGCGTCGTGCTCATCATCTACGAGTCGCGGCCCGACGTCACCGCCGATGCGGCCGGCCTTTGCATCAAGTCGGGCAACGCGGCGATCCTGCGCGGCGGCTCCGAATCGCTCGAAGGCAACCTCGCGATCGGTGCGGCGATCGCGCGCGGCCTCGTCGCCGCGGGCCTGCCACGCGACGCCGTGCAGGTCGTCGGCGCCGCCGACCGCGCGATCGTCGGCCATCTGCTCGCCGACGACGCGCACATCGACGTCGTCGTGCCGCGCGGCGGCAAGGGCCTCATCGAGCGCGTCGCGCGCGAAGCGAAGGTGCCGGTGCTGAAGCACCTCGACGGCGTCTGCCACGTGTACATCGATGTGAGCGCCGACGTCGACATGGCGCTTTCCATCGCCGACAACGCCAAGACGCAGCGCTACTCGACCTGCAACACGATGGAGACGCTGCTTGTCCATGCGGGCATCGCGCCGCGCGTGCTACCGCGGCTCGCCGCGATCTACGCGGCCAAGGGCGTCGAGCTGCGCGGCTGCGAGCGCTCGCGCGCGCTGGTGCCGGCGATGAAGCCGGCCGCCGAGGACGACTGGTCCGCCGAATACCTGGCGCCGATCCTCGCGGTGCGGATCGTCGACTCGCTCGACGAGGCGATCGCGCACATCGCGCGCTACGGCTCGCAGCACACCGACGCGATCGTGACCGACAGCCACGACGCCGCGCAGCGCTTCCTGCGCGAGGTGGATTCGGCGTCGGTGATGGTCAACGCCAGCACGCGGCTCGCCGACGGCTTCGAATACGGGCTCGGCGCCGAGATCGGCATTTCCACCAACAAGCTGCACGCGCGCGGTCCGGTCGGCCTCGAGGGGCTGACCAGCCGCAAGTGGATCGTGCTCGGCAGCGGCCAGCTACGCGAGCGCTGAAGCCACGCCGGGCGTCGCCGCGCGCGGCCGCGCTCGTGCGGCATGCGCGCCTTGCAGGTCGCGCGTACTGGCGCGCTGCACCCATGAGCGATACAACCACTCCCGGCGACGTCCTCGCGTTCTGGTTCGGCGCGCCTCCGCACACGGAGCGCGGCGAGTGGTTCCGCAAGGACGCCGCGTTCGACGCGGCGATTCGCGAGCGCTTCGGCGACGCGCTCGCACGCGGGCTCGCCGGCGCGTTCGGCGAGTGGTGCGGCGAGCCCCGCGGCGCGCTGGCGCGGGTGGTGCTGCTCGACCAGTTCACGCGCAACGCATTCCGCGACACGCCGCGCGCATTCGCCGGCGACGCGCGCGCGCTCGCCACCGCCGACGATGCGATCCGCCGCGGCTTCGACGCATCGCTCGACCGCTACGAGCGCTGGTTCCTGTACATCCCGTACGAGCACAGCGAGGATCTCGCGATGCAGCGCCGTGCGCTCGAGCTCTTCGGCGCCCTCGCGCGCGACGAGGGCCTCGACGGGCCGCTGCGCTACGCGAAGCGCCATGCGGAGATCATCGAGCGCTTCGGCCGCTTCCCGCATCGCAATTCGCTCCTCGGCCGCGAATCGACACCCGAGGAGATCGCGTTCCTGCGCGAGCCGGGGTCGTCGTTTTGAGCGACGCGGTAACGGGTCCCGCCGGCGCGCACGCGAAGGCGCCGCTCGTGAT
>Ga0157370_10009234_pt1 | contig 10569 bp, 8 predicted proteins | sample C35metaG_FD_113463 | JGI IMG/M metagenome (GOLD analysis project Ga0157370, IMG submission 113463) | Corn rhizosphere microbial communities from Kellogg Biological Station, Michigan, USA - C3-5 metaG | ecosystem: Host-associated > Plants > Roots > Rhizosphere > Soil | place: USA: Michigan... | reverse complement strand
GCCGACACCCAGGCCACCCCCGCCATGGCCGCCGACGTGGTGCGCCGCATCCGCGAGGTGACCGACAAGCCCATCAAGTACGTGGTGCTCACCCACTACCACGCGGTGCGCGTGCTGGGCGCGGCGGGCTACGGCGCCCAGCACATCCTGGCCAGCCAGGACACGCGCGACCTGATCGTGGAGCGCGGCGAGGCCGACAAGGCCAGCGAAATCGGCCGCTTCCCGCGCCTCTTCCAGAACGTGGAAACCGTGCCCCCGGGCCTGACCTGGCCCACCATGACCTTCACCGGCAAGATGACGCTGTGGCTCGGCAAGCTCGAGGTGCAGCTGATCCAGCTGGGCCGCGGCCACACCAAGGGCGACACGGTCGTCTGGCTGCCAGAGGAGCGCACGCTGCTGTCGGGCGACCTGGTCGAATTCGGCGCCACGCCATACGCCGGCGACGCCTATTTCCAGGACTGGCCGCAGACGCTGGACAACATCGCCGCCCTGAAGCCCGCCGCGCTGGTGCCGGGCCGCGGCGCCGCGCTCACCACGCCGGCCGAGGTGGCCGAGGGGCTCACGGGCACGCGCAACTTCATCTCCGACGTGTATGCCAGCGTGCAGGAAGGCGTGAAGGCCGGCCGCGACCTGAACACGGTCTACAAGGACACCTACGCCAAGCTAAAGCCCAAGTACAGCCAGTGGGTGATCTTCGACCACTGCATGCCGTTCGATGTGAGCCGGGCGTACGACGAAGCCTCGGGCCATGCCGACCCGCGCGTGTGGACGGCCGAGCGCGACATCGAGATGTGGAAGGCGCTCGAAGGCTGATGCATTTGCTTCCTTCGCCGGCCATCCGGCGAAGGAAAGACAAAGACACGGAGACAACACGTGATCGACTATCAAAGTCTGCGCTTCGACTACCGCCGCCACGCCGATCAGGACGCATCGACACCCGCCCATCACCCCGTGGTGATCGTCGGCGCCGGCCCGGTCGGCCTCACGCTCGCCATCGACCTCGCGCTGCGCCAGGTTCCTGTGGTGCTGCTGGACAACGACAACACCCTCTCCAGCGGCTCGCGCGCGATCTGCTTTGCCAAGCGCTCGCTCGAAGTGTTCGACCGCCTGGGCTGCGGCGACCGCATGGTCGACAAGGGCGTGTCGTGGAGCGTGGGCAAGGTGTTCTTCCACGACGAGCAGGTCTACCGCTTCGACCTGCTGCCCGAGCCCGGCCACGAGCGGCCCGCCTTCATCAACCTGCAGCAGTACTACGTCGAGGGCTACCTCGTGGAGCGCGCGGCGGCGCTGCCGCTCATCGACCTGCGCTGGAACAACAAGGTGACGGGTATCGAGCCGCGCGACGACGGCGCGATGCTCACGGTCGAAACGCCCGAGGGCAACTATCAATTGGCGGCCGGCTACGTCGCCGCTTGCGACGGCTCGCGCTCCAACCTGCGCCAGTTGCTCGGCCAGGAGGCCAAGGGCCGCACCTTCCGCGACCGCTTCCTGATCGCCGACATCACGATGGACGCGCCGCTCCCCACCGAGCGCCGCTTCTGGTTCGACCCCTCGTTCCACCCGGGCCAGAGCGTGCTGCTGCACAAGCAGGCCGATGGCATGTGGCGCGTCGATTTCCAGCTCGGCTGGGACGCCGACCCGGTGGAAGAACGCAAGCCCGAGAACATCACGCCGCGCGTGCGCGCGCTGCTCGACAGCATCGGCTTTGCGGAGGTGCAGTTCCAGATCGGCTGGGCCAGCGTCTACACCTTCGCCTGCCAGCGCATGGAGCGCTTTCGCCACGGCCGCGTGCTGTTCGCGGGCGACTCGGCGCACGGCGTGTCGCCCTTCGGCGCGCGCGGTGCCAACTCGGGCGTTCAGGACGCGGACAACCTCGCGTGGAAACTCGCCGCGGTGCTGAAGGGCGATGCGCCCGATGCGCTGCTCGACAGCTATGCAAGAGAGCGCGAATACGCGGCCGACGAGAACATCCGCCACTCCACGCGCGCGACCGACTTCATCACGCCAAAGAGCGATGTGAGCCGCCTGTTCCGCGATGCGGTACTGGAACTGACGAAACGCCACGCCTTCGCGCGCACGCTGGTCAACAGCGGGCGGCTCTCGGTGCCGGCGGTGCTGCGCGACTCCCCGCTCAACACGGCCGATGCCGACGCGTTCAAGGGCGCGATGGTGCCGGGCGCCGCCGCCACCGACGCGCCGACCGTGCGGGCCGATGGCAGTGCGGGCTGGCTGCTGCGCGAATGCCATGGACAGCAGTTCACCGCACTGGTGTTCGGCGAAGGCGGGGCCGCCGAGCGCAGCGTGGAAGCGCTCAAAGGCGGCGACCGGCCGCTGCACATCGTGCGCGTGCAAGGCACAACGCCCGCAGGCGAACTCGCCACCCAGCGCTACGACGCGCAACCCGGTACCGTCTACCTGCTGCGCCCCGACCAGCACGTGTGCGCACGCTGGCGGCAGCCCACGGCGGCGAACATCCGTGCAGCCATCGACCGCGCACTGGCAAAGGCATGAAGATGCAGCAACTGAACACCACGCCGAACCTCGAAGCCCCCGACGACTTCTACGAAGCGCTCATCGAGGCGCACCAGGGGCTTTCCACCGAAGAGAGCCACGCCTTCAACGCGCGCCTCGTGCTCGTGCTGGCCAACCACATCGGCTCGCTCGCCGTGCTGCGCGAGGCCTTCGAGGCCGCGCGCGGCGGCTAGGCGGGTCCACGCACTCCAACCTCATCTCATCGCGATTTTCGAAAGAGAACACCATGACCCAAGCTTCCGCCAACGACGAGCGGCGCTACCTCGGCGGCTTCGGCAACGAATACGCCTCCGAGGCCGTTCCCGGCGCCCTGCCTCAGGGTCGCAACAACCCGCAGCGCGGGCCGTTCGACCTCTACACCGAACTGCTCTCGGGCACCGCCTTCACCGCACCGCGCCATGAGAACCGCCGCACCTGGCTCTATCGCCGGCAGCCTTCGGTGGTGTCGGGACGCTACCAGCCATATGCCCAGCCGCACTGGACGACCGGCGGCGACCGCGAGATCGCGCTGCCGCCCGAGCCGATGCGCTGGCATCCGATGCCGCTGGACGGCGCGGCCGAAGCCGACTTCATCGACGGCATGCACACGGTGGCCGCCAATGGCGATGCCGAATCGCAGGTCGGCATCGGCTCGCTCATGTACCTCGCGGGCCGCTCGATGGAAAAGCGCGCCTTCGTCAACGCCGATGGCGAGATGCTGGTCGTGCCGCAGCAGGGCCGCCTCGTCATCACGACCGAACTCGGCGTGCTCGATGTGAAACCGGGAGAAATCGCGGTGCTGCCGCGCGGCATGGTCTTCAAGGTGGCGCTGCCCGACGGTCTCTCGCGCGGCTACGTCTGCGAGAACTACGGCGCGCATTTCCGCCTGCCCGAGCTCGGCCCGATCGGCTCGAACGGCCTGGCCAATGCGCGCGATTTCCAGGCCCCCGTGGCGGCCTTCGAGGAAGACGGCGGCGCCTACGAGCTCGTCAAGAAATTCGCCGGCCGCTTCTGGAAGGCGCCGACCAAGCAATCGCCCTTCAACGTGGTCGCCTGGCACGGCAACCTCGCGCCGGTGAAGTACGACACCGCGCATTTCATGGTGATCGGCTCGATCAGCTTCGACCATCCCGATCCGTCGATCTTCACCGTGCTGACCTCGCCCAGCGACACGCCCGGCACCGCGAACTGCGACTTCGTGATCTTCCCGCCGCGCTGGATGGTGATGGAGAACACCTTCCGCCCACCCTGGTTCCACCGCAACCTCATGAGCGAGTTCATGGGCCTGGTGCTGGGCGAGTACGACGCCAAGCCCGGCGGCTTCAAGCCCGGCGGCGCGAGCCTGCACAACTGTATGGTGCCGCACGGCCCGGACGAGGAAGCCTTCGACAAGGCGACGCACGCCGACCTCAAGCCGCACAAGCTGGACAACACGCTGGCCTTCATGTTCGAGAGCCGCTACCGCTTCATTCCAACGAACTTCGCGCTCAACAGCCCGGCGCTCGACACCGACTACGCCGACTGCTGGGCGGGGCTGAAGGACCAGTTCAAGCCATGATGAAGAACGCCTCCTTCACTCTCGCGCGCCGCGCGGCGGCCATCGCCCTGCTCGCCGCGCCCTTGTTCGCGCATGCCGCGGACTTTCCTTCCAAGCCGATCCGCTTCATCGTGCCCTACACGCCCGGCGGCACCACCGACCTCGTGGCGCGCACCGTGGGCCAGAAGGTGTCGGAAAAGCTCGGCCAGCCGGTGCTCATCGACAACCGCGGCGGCGCGGGCGGCAACATCGGCATGGACGCCGTGGCCAAAGCGGCGCCCGATGGCTACACCATCGGCTTCGGCGCGATCTCGACCAATGCGCTGAATCCGCACATCTACAAATCGATGGCCTTCGATCCGCGCAAGGACTTCACGGCCATCAGCCTACTGGGCACCTCGACCATCGTGCTCGAAGTGCCGGCGGCCTCGCCGATCAAGTCGGTGCCCGACCTGATCGCCGCCGCGAAGAAGAACCCGGGCCTGCCCTACGCCACCGCGGGCGCCGGCACGTCGATGAACCTCGCGGGCGTGATGTTCGCGCAGATGACCGGCTCCGAGCTCGTGCACGTGGCCTACAAGGGCAGCGGCCCGGCCATCACCGACATGCTGGGCAACAACATCGGCGTGATGTTCGACAACCTGCCCGCGTCGCTGCCGCACATCCAGGCCGGCAAGCTGCGCGCACTGGCAGTCGCCGGGCCGGCGCGCTCGCCGTCGCTGCCCGACGTGCCGACGATGGCCGAGGCGGGCCTCAAGGGCTATGCGCTCGATCCGTGGTTCGGCGTGTACGGGCCGGCGAACCTTCCGGCGCCCATCGTGAAGGCGCTGAACGAAGCATTCGTCGAAGCGCTCGCGATGCCCGAGGTGAAGGCCAGGCTGCAGCAGGCCGGCTTCTCGCCGCGCGGCTCGACCGCGCAGGAGCTGGCCACGCTCACGCAGACCGAATACCAGCGCCTGGGCGATGTCGCCAAGAAGGCCGGCATGACCGCAGACTGAAGCACCTCACCACCGTTCACGCTGAGCCCCACCACCGTTCACGCTGAGCTTGTCGAAGCGCCGCGCAAGACTTCGACAAGCTCAGTCCGAACGGTCCCGGATTCCTCTCCCACCCAATTCAAGGACACCCATGACCATCGCACTGAACGCCACCCATGACCCGAAGCTGCGCAGCTGGGTCGCCTCGGCCAACGAAGCCGGCACCGACTTCCCGATCCAGAACCTGCCGTTCGGCCGCTTCCGCACGGCGGGCAGCAGCGAGGCCTTTCGCATCGGCGTCGCCATCGGCGACCAGGTGCTCGACCTGAGGGCTGCGGGCCTCGTCGACACCGACGACATGAACGCACTGATGGGTGCGAGCGTGAAGGACCGCCAGGCCCTGCGCGCCGCGATCTCCACAGGCCTCGCCGAAGGCAGCGACAAGCAGGCCGCATGGTCGAAGGCACTGCTCGCGCAGGCCAAGGCGGAGATGACCGTGCCCTGCCGCATCGGCGACTACACCGACTTCTACACGGGCATTCACCACGCCACCACCATCGGCAAGCTGTTCCGTCCCGACCAGCCGCTGATGCCCAACTACAAGTGGGTGCCGATCGGCTACCACGGCCGCGCCTCGTCGATCCGCGTGAGCGGCCAGACCTTCAAGCGCCCGCAAGGCCAGACCAAAGCGCCCGACGCAGAAACGCCGAGCTTCGGTCCTTCGAAGCGGCTCGACTACGAACTGGAGCTGGGCTTCTTTGTGGGCCGCGGCAATGCGCTGGGCGAGCCCATCGCCATCGCCGACGCCGAAGACCACCTGTTCGGCGTGACCTTGCTCAACGACTGGTCGGCGCGCGACGTGCAGGCCTGGGAATACCAGCCGCTCGGCCCCTTCCTCTCGAAGAGCTTCGCGAGCACGCTGTCGCCGTGGATCGTGACGATGGAGGCGCTCGCGCCATTCCGCGCGAAGTTCGAGCGGCCCGCGGGCGACCCGCAGCCGCTGCCGTACCTCGATGCGCCATCGAACCGCGACAGCGGCGCGCTGGACATCACGCTCGAAGTGCTGCTGCAGACCGCGAAGATGCGCGCCGAAGGTGTCGCACCCGCCCGCCTCACGCGTGGCAACACCATCGAGGCCGCCTACTGGACCGCCGCGCAGCTCATCACCCACCACACGGTGAACGGCTGCAACCTGCAGCCGGGCGACCTGCTGGGTTCAGGCACGCTCTCCGGCCCGAAGGCCGACGAGGCCGGCTCGCTGATCGAACTCACGCTGGGCGGCAAGCAGCCGATCACGCTGCCGAACGGCGAGAAGCGCACCTTCCTGGAAGACGGCGACACGCTGGTCATTCGCGGCTGGTGCGAGCGCGCGGGGGCTGTGCGTATCGGTCTGGGCGAAGTCAGCGGCACCGTGGAAGCCGCCGCGAAGTAGGCAACCTCAGGGGGCCGGTGCGGTCGTGCTGGCGGCCACCGGCCACGCCACTTCGCTCGCCACGCGCGGCTTGCCCATCGGCGCGGCGGCCTTGCCGATCTTGATGGCCGCCATGTCCGCTTCGCTCGGATACTGGTTCATCAGCCAGTAGTCGAACACCCGGCGCGCAATGGGTGCCGCGGCGCCGGCGCCCCAGCCTGCGTTCTCCACGATCACCGCGACGGCGATCTTCGGGTCGTTCACCGGCGCGAAGGCCATGAAGAGGGCGTGATCGCGCTGGTGTTCCTCGAGCGCGCGAGCGTTGTACTTGGTGTTCTGCGCCTGCGTCACGGCCTGCGCCGTGCCCGTCTTGCCGGCCGCCTGGTAGCCCGCGCCCGCGAACACGCTGCGCGCGGTGCCGCTGGTGACCACGCTGGTGAGGCCCTCGCGCACCACCGCGACGTTGGCCGCGGTGAAGCCCAGGTTCTCCGCCGGCGGCTGCGGCAGCGGCACCACCTGCCCGCTCACCGTGTTGCGCGTGGCCAGCACGAGGTGCGGCTTGTGCTTGATGCCGCCGTCGGCCACGATGGCCGTGGCCTGTGCGAGCTGCAGCATGGTGAAGGCGTTGTAGCCCTGGCCGATGCCCAGCGAGATGGTCTCGCCCGCATACCACTTCTTCGCCTCGGGCCGCTTGTAGGCATTGCGCTTCCACTCGGTGCTGGGCAGCACGCCGCGCACCTCGCCGCCCAGGTCGATGCCTGTGATCTGGCCGAAGCCCAGCGGCTTCATGAAGTCGTGGATCATGTCCACGCCCATCTCGTTGGCCAGCGAGTAGTAATAGATATTGCTCGACAGCTGGATCGAACGCCGCATGTCGACGCCGCCCAGGTTGCCTTCGGGGCTGCCGAAGCGGTGGCCGCCGAAGTTGAAGTAGCCCGGGTCGTTCACCACCACGCTCGCGCCGCGCTTGCCGGTCTGCAGCGCCGCCAGCGCCATGAAGGGCTTGTAGGTGGAGCCGGGCGGGTAGGTGCCGCGGAGCGCGCGGTTCAGGAGCGGCTTGTCGAGCGATTCGCTCAGCTCTTTCCAGCTCTCGGTGTCGATGCCTTCGACGAAGAGGTTGGGATCGAAGGTCGGCTTGCTCACGAAGGCCAGCACCTCGCCGGTCTTGGGATCGATGGCCACCAACGCGCCGCGGCGCTCGCCGAACATGTCTTCCACCAGCTTCTGCAGCTTGATGTCGAGCGACAGCATCACGGTGTTGCCGGGCGTGGCCGGGTGGCTCGCGAGCCGGCGGATGGCGCGCCCGCCCGCGGAGGTTTCCATCTGCTCCACGCCGGTCTGGCCGTGCAGCGTCTTCTCGTAGCTCTGCTCGATGCCCAGCTTGCCGATGTAGTCGGTGCCCTTGTAGTTGGCCTGCTCTTCTTCTTCCCAGTCTTCCATCGCGGTCTTCTCGCGCTGGTTGATGCGGCCGATGTAGCCGAGCACGTGCGAGCCGGTCTCGCCGTTCGGGTAGTTGCGGAACAGCCGTGCCTTGATCTCCACGCCCGGGAAGCGGTAGCGCTGCGCTGCGAAGCGCGCCACTTCTTCGTCGCTCAGGCGGGTGCGGATCGGGATGGAGTCGAAGCTGCGCGAGTCCTCGCGCAGGCGCTTGAAGCGGCGGCGGTCGCGGGGCGAGACCTCGAGCACCTGCGTGAGGTTGTCGATGGTCTCCTCGACATCGCCCACCTTCGAAGGCGTGATCTCCAGCGTGTAGGCCGAGTAGTTGGAGGCCAGCACGATGCCGTTGCGATCGAGGATCAGGCCCCGGTTGGGTACCACCGGCACGATGGCCGTGCGGTTGCTCTCGGCCTGCTCGGCCAGGTCTTCATGCCGTACGACCTGCAGGTACACCAGCCGCGCGCCCAGCAGGCCGAACCCGAAAAGCACCGCCAGGCCGATCACGATCACGCGGCGCTTGAAGCGCGCGAGGTCGGCGGCGACGTTGCGGATTTCGGTCATGGCGATGGGAGCTTAGGCGCGTGCTAGTGCAAGTCAAGTGCAGTGGCAGATGCGGGAGGGCCGCCGCCGGGCCGCCCCAAGGCGAGCCGCGCCTCCCCCTTGGGGGGTGGAGTTACACGCAGCGAAGCGAAGTGAAAAGCCGGAGGGCACCATGACTAGAGGGGGCGGTTCTCGTCGGGTTCCGGGGTGCGGCGTTGAGGGGCGAGCAAAAGCGCCGTGGCCAGGGGCCAGAGCGCGGCCTCGATGGCCGGCGAGATCAGCACCGACCAGCCCGGGAACACCCCGCCGCCGATCATCCGCGTGATGACCTCGATCAGCTGCGACAGCGCAAAGAGCGGCAGCACCTGCAGCGCCTGCGACAGCACCGGATACCAGAGGAGCCGGCGGTGGATCGTGATCGCGAAGAAGCCCAGCGTCGTGTAGGACAGCGCATGCTGGCCGAGCATGGAGGCCTGGTGCACGTCCATGCAGAGGCCGAACACGAAGGCCGCGCCGATGCCCACGCGCGAGGGCTGGTGCACGCCCCAGAACACGATCACCAGCGCCAGCAGGTCGGGCATCCAGGCGGCGCGGCCGATGGGGATCATGTTGACCAGCAGCGCCACGATGAGGCTGGTCCACATGAAGAGCGGGCTGACGGGCAGCAGGAGCTGCTGCTGGCCGGGACGCTTGATCATCGGCCACCCCCTGCGGATGCGGCAGGTTTTTTCTCGTTCTTGCCGGCGCCGGGCTTGCCCTCGGCGCGCTTGCGCTGCGTGGTCGTCGGCGCGGCGGGTGGCGGCGCGGTCGGGGCACCGGTCGGCTCGAGCACCAGCACGTAGCGCGCGGCGGTCACGCTGGCGAGCGGGACACAGTAGATGCGGGCGAAGGCCGAGTCGGCGCGGCGTTCGATGCGCTCGATCTTCGCGACCGGCAGGCCGGCCGGGTAGATACCGTCGACGCCGCTGGTGGAAAGCAGGTCGCCCTCCTGCAGGTCGGCGTTGGCGGCCATGAAGCGCAGCTCCAGGCCCCCGCCGTGCGCCGAGGCGTCGCCGAAGGCCACGCTGCGCACGCCCGTGCGGGTGTTCTGCACAGGAATCGCAAGGTCGCGGTCGATGACCAGCGTGACTTCGCTCGTGAACGGCAGCACCTGCGTGACCTGGCCGAGCACGCCGTGCGTGTCGATCACCGGCGAGCCGGCCGCCACGCCCTGGGCGAGGCCCTGGTCGATGACGATCTTGCGGGTGTAGGGGTCGGCCGCGTCGTACAGCACCTCGGCCGCGCGGCCCGGCGTGGTGGTGGTCTGGCGCAGCTCGAGCAGTTCGCGCAGGCGCGCGTTGTCCTGCGCCAGCGTGTCGGCCTGGCTCGCGCGCTGGGCCTGCATCATCAGCGCCTTGCGGGCGTCGGCCTCGTTGCGCTGGGCGGTCTGCAGGTCTTCGAGGTAGCGGCCGCCGCCCATCACGATCTGTACCGGCTTGAGCGCCACCCATTGCACCGGGTAGAGCACCGCGCCGAGCGTCGCGCGGATCGGCTGCACGATATGAAAGCGTGCATCGGCCACCATGAGAAACAGGGAGAGCGCGCCGAAGAAGATCAGCTTGCTGAGTGCCGACTGTCCCTGGTTGAACAGGGGTGGCGCTGTGCGATCGAGCGTGCCCAGAGGCATGAATTCAGACCCGGCGGTGGTGCGGAATCAAATAACAAAAAGCCGGCCTATGCAAGCAGAGGCCGGCCGATGATGGCTTTCGCCTTTTACTCGCTCGTGAAGATGCTGCCCAGACGGTCCATGCGTTCCAGCGCGATACCGCAGCCGCGCACCACGCAGGTCAGCGGGTCTTCGGCCACGAGCACCGGGAGGCCCGTTTCCTCGGCCAGCAGGCGGTCGAGGTCGCGCAGGAGGGCGCCGCCGCCGGTGAGCATCATGCCGCGCTCGGCGATGTCCGCGCCCAGTTCGGGCGGCGTCTGCTCCAGCGCGTTCTTCACGGCCGAGACGATGTTGTTGAGCGGATCGGTCAGGGCTTCCAGCACTTCGTTGCTGCTGATGGTGAAGCTGCGCGGCACGCCCTCGGAGAGGTTGCGGCCCTTGACTTCCATTTCCTTGACTTCGGAGCCCGGGAAGGCCGAGCCGATGTTCTTCTTGATGACTTCGGCCGTCG
>Ga0157370_10009228_pt1 | contig 10573 bp, 10 predicted proteins | sample C35metaG_FD_113463 | JGI IMG/M metagenome (GOLD analysis project Ga0157370, IMG submission 113463) | Corn rhizosphere microbial communities from Kellogg Biological Station, Michigan, USA - C3-5 metaG | ecosystem: Host-associated > Plants > Roots > Rhizosphere > Soil | place: USA: Michigan... | reverse complement strand
CCAGCCGCGGGGAGTCCAAATGTCACCGTTGAGCTGTGGATCACCGCGCCTGACGGCGTAAAGCCGGTTAAGGTGGATTTGGGCCCCAATCCCGATATCTATCTCGCCCGCGTCGACTGGTCGAAGGACGGCCGGACGCTGTTCGTTCAGCGCGAAAGCCGCGACCAGAAACATCTGGATCTGCTCGCCGTCGATCCCGCGACGGGCACGAGCCGAACAGTCCTCAGCGAGAATTCCCAGACCTGGCTCAACCTCAACGACGATTTTCATCCGCTGAAGGACGGAAGCTTCCTCTGGGGGTCGGAACGCAGCGGCTTTCATCATCTGTACCGCTGGGAGAACGGCCAGCTAACGCCGCTAACGCACGGCGACTGGACGATGACCGGCTTGGTTGGGGTCGACGAACCGCATCACCGCGTCTTCTTCACCGGCACGAAGGACAGCGTCCTCGAAGGCCAGGTCTATTCGGTCGATTATCTCAATCCCGGCGAACCGCTGCGCCTGACCGAGGCTGGCTATTCGAATAGCGCGGACATGGACAAGGCCGGGACCCGCCTCCTGATCTCCCGCTCGTCTCCCGACCAACCACCGCAGGTCTATCTCGCCGACGATTCCGGCAAGCGCCTCGCGTGGGTCGAAGAGAACAAGCTCGACGCTTCCCATCCCTACGCGCCGTTCGTCGCCGCTCATCGGCCGGTGAAATTCGGGACCTTGAAGGCCAACGATGGCAGCACGCTATATTGGGAGATGATCACTCCGGTCCTGAAACCCGGAAAGAAGTATCCTGTCTTCTTCGAACATTATGGCGGTCCGGGCTCGCAGCAGGTCAAGCGGGCATGGATGAATCCCATGGCCCAATATTGGGCGAGCAAGGGCTGGATCTACTTCCAGATCGACAATCGCGGCTCACCCAATCGCGGGCGCGCGTTCGAGGACCAGATCTATCACGCGATGGGAAGCGTCGAGGTCGAGGACCAGGCGACCGCGGCGCGCTGGCTTCAGAAGCAGCCGCACGTCGATACAGGCAAGATCGCGACCTATGGTTGGTCATATGGCGGCTACATGACGCTGAAGATGCTCGAGAAGGCGCCGAAGGGCCTTTACGCCGCGGGAGTGGTCGGAGCGCCGGTGACCAAGTGGGAACTCTACGACACGCACTACACCGAGCGTTATCTCGGCAACCCGGCGATCGATCCCAAGCCGTACGAGACTTCAGACGCGCTTGCCGATGCCGTGAGGATCGACGAGCCCTTCCTGCTGCTCCACGGAATGTCCGATGACAATGTCGTGTTCCAGAATTCGACCATGCTCGCCGACGAACTGCAGGCGGCGAATCGCCCGTTCGAGATGATGTTCTACGTCGGCCAGACGCACCGCCCGGCGGGCGAGGGCAGGCAGGCGCAGGTGCAGAACACGATCGAGCGCTTCCTCGACGAGAAAGTGCTCGGTAGGTCGAACTAGTCCCGGCGTCTCTGGCGCCGCGGGATTGCCTCGCGATCGACAAGTCGCGTGTAGAGGTGCCAGGTCGAATAGCCGAGCCACGGCAGGACGAACGCGAGGCCCACGAACAGCGGGATCGAGCCGAGGACCAGCAGCGCGGCAACCACGATACCCCAGCGGATCATTTCGCCCTTGTTGGCGTGGACTGCGCGCCAGGACGCTGAAACCGCTTCGGCGGCGGTAACGTCGCAATCGACCAGCATCGGGAGCGACACGACGCTCAGGGCGAGCACGCACCAGCCGATAACGGCACCGACGGCGGCGCCGCCGATGATCAACGCCCATCCGCGCGGGGTCGTGAACACGTCGGAGAGGAATCCGCCGACCGACGTCGGGGTCGCCCAGCCGAAGAGCAGCGCATAAAGCGCTCCCGCGGCAATCAGCCAGCCGACGAAGATGACGAGCAGCAGCCCCGCCACGATCCCCATGTCATCGACCGTCGGGCGTTTCCGGACATCCAGGAAATTGAACCAGTGGACTTCCTCTCCGCTCTCCCTGCGGCGCGCGAGTTCGTAGAAGCCCACCGCGGCCACCGGCCCGAGCAGCGCGACCCCGGCGACCACCGGATAGAAATAGGGGATCAGCGGCGCGCTGGTGGTCATCACCACGGCGGCCAGCCCGATGAATGTGTAGATCAGCCCGGCGAAAACGAGGTCGCCGCGCAGCTGGCCGAAATCGGCATAGCCTTGTCTCAGCGAAAGACGCAGGTCGTCATCGTTGATCGTTCGGACGGGGATGGACCGCTCGCGACGGGGAGCGGCGGATACAGTCTGGGTCGCCATGACACCTCCTTGAATGGGTGCCGTCCGGCGCAACAGACGCCGGGCGCCTGAGGAGCCCCATAACACACTGTCCTCGAGTCGTCAGAGCTTCACGCGGGCGATCGTGACGGTCTCGTCCGGCGTATATTGCGGCCGGGCGAATTTCGGCCGCGCCTGAACCAGCCCATCGGCGCTTGCCGGCAAACCATTGCGCGATCCGACGATTGTGAAAATGAGCGGCTTCGCACTGCCGATGTCCATCATCAGTTCGGCGCCGTCGCAGCTGCGTCCGGTGCACGAGATGGTGAACTTGGCGGAAGATTCCTCATCTCCGAACGGCCGCACGAAGCCTGCTGAGCCCGCCGAACGGATGTGCGCGTCTTCGGGCGCGATGAGCACAATCCGCTCCGCTCCATTCGCTTTCAGGCGCAGCCGGATTTTCCGCTCATTGCCGGCAACCAGAGATTCCAGAAGCTGAATCGAAGGCGGCTGAACCGCCGGGTCGCGAGGAGCAGCGGCGAACCAGCGCTGGCGCTCGGAGAAGGGCAATTTGCCGAGCCGCCATTTTCCCGCGCTCTGATACGCCTGCGGAAGCGCGCCGCCGTCATTCAGGATCGACCAGTCACTCCGGCCCGAGGGCAAGTAGGTGAGATGCTCGATAGTGAAGCGCTGCTGGCGATCCTGCGAATAAGCGGGGGTCGTTCCCGCCACGATCCACGCAATCAGCGCGATCGCTGCTGAGCCGAGCAAAACGACGCGGCGGGTAACGCGCGTGAAAAGCGCGTGCCCCTCGATCAGCGCCGGGGCGATCATGATGGCGGCGGTGGGAGCGACAATCCACAGCGGCCCGGGACTGAACAGATCCTCGAGCGCCCAGAGCAACTCGCCCCAGCTGAGGTAGAGCAGGAGGAGGCCGACCAGGGCGCCGATCATCTCCGCGGGCCGGTACCAGCGGGAAACGATAATCCCGATCAAAGCGGCGGCCGGCGGAATGAGGAAATAAATGATCCCTCCCGGCGCCACCAAGGCCAGAGCGCCGCCGATCAGCAGGAAAAGGAACCAGTAAGCCGCGCGAAGCTTCCGCGTTTCGAGATTTCCTGCCCCCGTCCGCAGGACTGCAAGCACCCCGAGCAGCGTCGTCGCGTAAACCGCGACAAAAGCGACCTCCGGATACGCCCGCCAGTAAGTGCCAGCCCGAAGCGCCGCCATGATGGTCACTGCAAGCCAGGCCAAAACGCCTCCAGCGACGAGTGCTCCAAAGATCACCGCAGTTCCGCGAACGAGCGAGCCCCGCCGCCAGGCGATGCCGCCGAACATGACAAGCAATATGGCGAGGCAGATCGCCCCCAGGAGCATCGGCATCTGGATGAAGACGCGTCCGAACAAGTCGAAGAAGATGCGATTGCCCTGGGCTTGAGGGGCGCCAGCTGAAAGCTTGGAGGCGAGTGCCAGTCCCTCATCGCCCATGTTTTGAAGGCTCTTGGTATCGAGCGAGGCAAGATCGTCGGCGGGACTGTGATAGTGAGTCTCGTTGCCGGTGATCGCTGAATTGAGCGTCAGCCAGCCGCGCTCCTTGTACGTCGTGACGTCGGTGTCGTTCGGGATGAGCCGCGCAATGTCGGTCGCCAGGCTGCTCGCGAACGGCCGCCGCACCGAATCCGCATAGGCCGCGATCGCGGGGCCGTTGGGCTGGTTCGTCTCGAACATCGTGACCGGCCCATTGACGCCTCGAGCCTCGAAATTGAGCAAGCTGTCGACATTGCGGCTGAGCGGATCGGCAAGGAAGGCGCGAGCGCCCACGAGACCGAGTTCCTCGCCTTCGTTGAACAGCAGCATCACTGGCCGCTTGAGTGGCCGGTCCTTCAGGATCGAGCCGATCTCGAGCAACGTCGCGACGCCGATGCCGTCGTCCGACGCGCCAGGTCCGACAGGCACGCTGTCGTAATGCGCGCTGAGGAGTAGCGCTTTGCCCGTCGCCGGGCCGAATGCCGCGACGACGTTGCGGGCCCGCGTGCACGCGACCAGCCGGGCCTTCTGGAAGTCATTGCACGCGAACTGGTCGCGGACGATCGGCTTGAGACCCATTTGCTTGAGCGTCGTGACCAGCCGGGCGCGAACGGCATCGTCGGCATCGCTATCCGCGGGGTGAGGTCGCTGATCACCGAGAATGAAAGCGAGCCGCGCCTTGGCTCTCACTGCGTCGAACTGGCGCGCAGCGTTGTGCGCACGGACCGGCGGCACCGATATGAGAAACGACTTCGCGGCGAGGGCCGCAAGGATCAGGATCAGTACCCCTAAGGCAAACAATGGTTCGCGACGCATGAATGGCCCCCCTTGTGCGCGCAGGACGTTGAGCCATATCGCGTTGGACGGCCGCTTGCGATAGGCGGTGCGCGAACAGCTTCTGGAGTGAATGAGATGGGCTATCGGGTCGCGGTCGTCGGTGCGACGGGGAATGTCGGGCGCGAGCTCCTGAACGTCCTCGCCGAGCGGCAATTCCCGCTCGACGAAGTGGCCGCGGTCGCGTCGGCGCGCTCGACCGGCGACGAGATCGAGTTCGGAGAGACCGACGAGATGCTCCGGGTGAAAAATCTCGAGCATTTCGATTTTTCGGGCTGGGACATCGCCTTGTTCGCCGCGGGCTCCGCTGTCTCGCAGGCCTATGCGCCAAAGGCCGCCGCGGCGGGCTGCACCGTCATCGACAACAGCTCCTTCTACCGGATGGACCCGGATGTTCCGCTGATCGTGCCCGAGGTGAATTCGGAGGCGATCGCCGGCTATCGGAAGAAGAACATCATCGCGAACCCGAACTGCTCCACCGCACAACTCGTGGTGGCCCTCAAGCCATTGCACGATGCGGCGAAGATCAAGCGCGTGGTCGTCGCGACCTACCAGTCGGTCTCGGGCACCGGAAAGGCCGCGATGGACGAGCTTTTCGAGCAATCGCGCAACATCTTCGTGGGCGATTCGACCGAGCCGTCGGTCTATCCCAAGCAGATCGCCTTCAACGTCATCCCCCAGGTCGATGTCTTCCTCGAAGACGGCGCGACCAAGGAAGAGTGGAAGATGGTCGTTGAGACCAAGAAGATCCTCGATTCCAAGATCAAACTTTCGGCCACTTGCGTCCGGGTCCCGGTCTTCGTCGGCCATTCCGAAGCCGTGAACGTCGAGTTCGAGAACGAGATCAGCGCCGACGAGGCACGCGAAATCCTGCGCGAGGCGCCGGGCGTGCTCGTCGTCGATAAGCGCGAGAATGGCGGCTACGTGACGCCGGTCGAATGCGTCGGAGACTATGCGACTTACGTCAGCCGCATTCGCGAGGACCCGACCGTTGAGAACGGCCTTAGCCTGTGGGTGGTCAGCGACAATCTCCGCAAGGGGGCAGCGCTCAACGCCGTGCAGATTGCCGAACTACTGGGACGCAAGCACCTGCAGAAGGCGGCTTAGGGATTGTCGCCCCAATAACGCAGCAGCTGGTTCTGGATCAGCTGCAGCATGGTGAAATTCTCGGGCTTCATCGTCAGCCCCTCCAGCGCCGCCACCTCGTTGAGATTGTAGAGAAGGTTGCGGCGGAACGGGTCCTGGATTCGACTCTGCATGAATGTGATCGCGACGAGCCTGTCGCCCTTGGTCACGGGTTCGACCTCGTGGAGCGTGTCAGACGGGTAGAGGATCGCTTCGCCGGGCTTGAGTTTGAAGCGCAAATCGCCGTCGCCGAGCTGCACATGGAGCGCTCCCCCCTCGTAGCTCTCCGGCTCGTTGAGGAAAATCGTGCAGCTCAAGTCCGCGCGAAGCCCACCAGTCGGAATTTGCATGAAGGCGACGTCCGTGTGGAGGCCGTACTTCATCGCCGGCTTGTAGCGGGTGATCAGCGGCGGAGCGATCTTCACCGGGAAGGCGAAGTTCAGCAACTCCTCGCTGCGGACGAGCGCGGCGTGGAGCAGCTGCGCGCTCTTCTGGTAGGCAGACTGATCGTGCAGCTGCTCGTTCTGCTTCGCCGTGTTGTGCGGGTTGGTGAAGCGGCCGTCCACGAAGGGGGCCGAGGCGGCGATCTCCCGGCACTCTTTGACCTCCGCGTCGGTCAGGATTTGAAGCACCCGGTACATCAGCTCTCCTCGGCCCGCGCCAGCGCCCGCGCCAGCAGCGGCGACTTCTCGGCCGCCGATTTCAGCATGGCAAGAGCGCCGTCAATCGACTTGCCATGTTGCTCGAGCGCGCCCGCGAGCACGTCCCGCCGAAGCGTTGGGCTGTATTCATATTCCAAGGCCTTGGAATAGCGGCTCATCAAGGGGCCCGAGGCGATCGAACTCAATGTTTCCGGCGCGGCTTCAAAGCCAAAAAATGAGGCTAGTCGCCGTAGCTCGGCGTCAATGTCTGCGAGCATCCGATCGAGATCAGCCCAGCCGATCCGCCTGTCGCTCATCGTCTCGGCGGCGGCTTCCAGGGCAGCCATCTCCGCGGCCCAGGCGCTCGCCGCATGATCGGCGTCGTTCTGTGCGGGGATGTAAATGCCCCGTGCGTTCAGCCGTTGCGCGCGCCTCCCCGCAAGGAGGCGCAATTCCTGGACGCTATTCTCTCCCGCCAGGATACTAGCGACGTAGTTTCGGGGACGCGCGTACATGAAGAGCGCGCGCTCCCCGGGCGGCACCAGCTCGGGAGCGATCTCACTCGCGAAGCTCGTTGCCTTCACGCAGGCGACCTCGGTCTCACCGAACGTCCGCGACATCAGCTTCGGGACGGGCGCGGTGTAACGTAGGCGGACTTCTTCCGGAGTAAGCGCCAGGTCTCGAATTAGACGTGGCTCGCGAATGGCGAGGACACCATCAAGCTCGCCGAGCAGGCGCGAGACCAGGGTCGATCCGACGTGGCCGATATGAAAGATCCACCGCGCATCCGTGCGCAGCTCGTCCCCCACGGCCTCCTCGATCAGCGTCCAGGACACGATCTGCGCATCCACCTGTCCCTGCATCATCCGGTCGTCGAGGAAACTCGCGGCTCGATAACTGTCGCTGTCCATCGCGACTAGTCGGACCATCCCCTGCGCTGGGTCGAGCGCCTGAGCCAGCCAGGTCGCATCGCGCGCAATCTCGTCGGCATTGGGGGCGCTGGACATGCCGCACATTAGCGAGCCAATGGCGGCAAGACCAAGCCAAGGGAAGGAACCCTCGAATGGCCGAGCAAATGACCGGCGGCTGTGCGTGTGGCCGCGTTCGCTACGCCGCCACGATCCATGACGACGAGGCCTACCTCTGCCACTGCCGGATGTGCCAGCGGGCGACCGGGTCCGTTTCCATCGCCTTCAAGAATGTGAAGCAGGACGAGGTCAGCTGGAAGCGCGAGCCCGACTGGTACGACAGCTCGCCGATCGCGAGCCGGCCTTATTGCGGCGAATGCGGCACCTCCCTCGGCTTTGCGTTCAAGGAGGGCAGCGGGAACATGGATCTGACGGTAGCGTCATTCGACGATCCGTCACGCTTCGTCCCCAAGCATCATTTCGGAGCGGAGAGTATCCACCGCGCATGGCTCAACACCGAGGGCCTGCCCGAGAAGCGGACCGAAGATTATCAGCCGCTCGTCGACAAGTGGGTCGAAGCGACCGGTGAATTTCCCGGATGAGCGAAGCCAAGACTCATTTCTGGACCGCGTCCGACGGGGTGCAGTTGGCCTATCACGAGCTCGGCGAGCGTCGGCCCGTCATTATGCTTCACGGGCTATTTTCGGACGCCTACGTCAACTGGATCAAGTTCGGCCATGCGGCGCGCGTTGCAGCCGATGGCTTTCGGGTCATCATGCCTGATCTCCGCGCGCATGGACAAAGCGGCAAGCCTCATGGCGAGCAATATTATCCGCGCGGGATTCTGGCGCGCGACCTTCGCGAGCTGATCGAACTGCTCGATCTATCGGACTTCGACCTGGGCGGCTTTTCACTCGGCGCTCGAACAACCGTCGAAGGTGTGGGGGAGGGCCTGCAACCTCGCCGCGCGTTCCTCGGCGGCGCCGGCCTCGAAGGCCTGCGCAACTGGAAGCGTCGCAAGACCTTCTTTCTCGAAGCCATCGAAATGTTCGACAAGGTCCAGCGTGGCGATCCGCACTGGTTGTCGATCCAGTTCATGAAGAGCCAGCGTGTCGATCGCGTCGCTGCGGCGCAATTGCTCGAGAGCTTCGAGGACGCGTTCATGGCCTGGCTAGAAGCCTTCACCATGCCGACGCTGGTGGTTTGCGGAAGCGAGGATGACGATAATGGTTCCGCCGAAGAATTGGCGAACATCCTTCCCAACGCGATCTTCGAGGAAGTGCCGGGCACGCACATGAGCTCGGTTACCAAGCCCCAGCTCGGCGAAGCGATCGCGAACTTCCTCTCCGCATAAAAAAAGGGACGCCCGAAGGCGCCCCTTAATCCCTTCGACTGGCTGGCTTAGCTATTGCTGGTGCCCATGCCGCCACTGTGCGCGCCGAGGCTGGCATTGCCGCCACCCGTCTCGCTCATGCCGCGGCTTTTGCCGGTGTTGTTGCGACCGCGAGTGCCCGACGTGGAGCGAGCACCCGATGCCGAACGCGAACCCGCCCCGGAACGTGATCCGGTGCTTGCGGTGTTGGTTGTGAGGCCGGCGGTGTCGTCCATGGCCGCGCCATTGCCGCTCGACCCCATGTTCTCGGTCCACTCGCCGATCTGGTCGCTCAGATTGCTGAGCTGTTGGCTGATCTGGCTGCGCTTCGACCAAAGGAACAAGCCTGCGGCGGCTGCGCCGGCGGCCGCGGCTGCGGCGGCGATCGGGCGCTCGCGCGCCATCTCCATCACGCCCCAGTCGCTATATTGGTTGCGGCCGCCGGGGTTGTTGTTCTTCGACTGATTTCTGCCTCTGGGCATCAATTTCCTCCTCAATGAATTGTTTCGCTCTCAATCCGACTAAACGATTGAAAGCGCTCGCCGTTCGGCTGCGGATGACCGAACAGCGATGAGGGGAGGCGAGGAGGCGGCGAGCGGTCAGGCGGTCGCGAGCTGGTCCAGCATATATTCGGCGCTCGACGCACGATATTCGCCGGGCGCTTCGATATTCAGCTGCTCGACGATGCCGTCGTCCACGATCATCGAATAGCGCTGCGAGCGCTGGCCGAGACCGAATTTGCTCGCATCCATCGTCAGGCCGGTCGCTTCGGCGAAGGCGCCGTTGCCGTCGGCGAGCATCGTGATGTCCTCGCTGCCGTCGCGCTGGCCCCAGGCCGCCATGACGAACGGGTCGTTGACCGAAATGCAGGCGATCTCATCGATCCCCTGGCCTTTGAGGTCGCTCGCCTTGTCGACGTAGGACGGAAGATGCCGCGCCGAGCAGGTCGGCGTGAACGCCCCCGGGACAGCGAACAGCGCAACGCGCTTGCCTTTGAAGAAATCCCCGCTCGTGGTCGGCTTCGGGCCATCGTTGGTGGCAACGGTCAGCGGCACGTCAGGCAGGCGGTCGCCCACTTGGATGGTCATTGGAAATCTCCTTCGGGTCAGGCGAAACGGCAGATAGGACCGCCGTACAGCGGTCTCAAGTATTGCCCGCCGCGCGGCAGCGTCCCATTGTCGCTGCAATGGTCGAACAGCCGAGTTTCCTCTCCGGCAAGCTGCTTCTGGCAATGCCCGGAATGGCGGACCCGCGCTTCGAGCGGGCCGTGATCGCCATGTGCATGCATGACCAAAACGGAGCGATCGGCATCGGGATTGGCCACAAGCGCGCTGGCATCAGCTTTCGCGGCCTGCTTCGGCAGCTGGACATCGATCCCGGTGCGGCGCCCGATTGCGCCGTCCATCATGGCGGACCGGTCGAGCCGGGCCGCGGCTTCGTCCTCCATTCGTCCGACTGGGATGGAGAGGACAGCGTCAAGGTCGATGGACCGAACGGCGAAATTTTCGCGATGACCGGGACGATTGATGTCCTGCGCGCCATCGCGGAAGGGAAGGGCCCGTCGCGCTGGATCGTGGCGCTCGGCTATGCCGGCTGGGATGAGGGGCAGCTCGACGAAGAGATGACCCGCCACGGCTGGTTCGCCGCACGGGCGGAATCCGGCATATTGTTCGACACTCCGACCGACGAGCGCTGGGCCGCCGCTTTCAAGGCCGAAGGGATCGACCCGCGGCTGCTCGCGAACGAGACAGGCGCCGCTTAGGAGCAGATATAAAGAATCCTTTATATTTGCCTTTCCGCCCGGGCGCGGCTAACGGCCGCGTCGACCGCGCCGCTGAGCGCATCACCAATTCTTCCGGAGATTTCCCAGGTGGCGACGCACGCTGAAGCACGTTTCAACGACTATGTCGTGAAGGACCTCGGCCT
>Ga0157370_10009227_pt1 | contig 10574 bp, 10 predicted proteins | sample C35metaG_FD_113463 | JGI IMG/M metagenome (GOLD analysis project Ga0157370, IMG submission 113463) | Corn rhizosphere microbial communities from Kellogg Biological Station, Michigan, USA - C3-5 metaG | ecosystem: Host-associated > Plants > Roots > Rhizosphere > Soil | place: USA: Michigan... | reverse complement strand
TCTCGACCGCAGTACGGTGTGGGAACAGATTGAAGCGCTGGAAGACCATGCCGACCTGGGTGCGCAGTTGATTGATATGGCGGGAGCGTTGCTCGACGACTTGATCCAGCAGTTTGATCTCGCCCGAATCATAGGACTCGAGCGCGTTGATGCATCGAAGCAGCGTCGACTTTCCTGAACCCGATGCGCCGATCAGACAAACGACCTCGCCCTCAGCCACCTTCAACGTAATGCCTTTGAGCACCGGCACGTCGCCGAAGCTTTTATGGACGTTCGTGATTTCGATCATTGCAACCTCACTTCACCTTGTGTTTTCCGAAGCGCCGTTCGAGCGTCCTGGTCAAACTCATCAACGGAAGGCTCATCGCGAGATATCCGGCCGCGACGAGTGTGTAGACCTCCAGATTCTGGAACGTAGCGGCCGCGATCAGCGATCCTTGGCGCGTCATCTCGGAGACGGTGATCGTCGATGCGAGAGACGAGTCCTTGAGCATCGATACAAGTGTGTTGCTATAGGGCGGCAGCGCAACCTTGATCGCTTGGGGAAGAATCACCCGGGTCATGGTCTTGATGCGGCCCATCCCGATCGATTGTGCGGCTTCGTATTGACCTTGATCCACCGATTCGATGCCCGACCGGATGATTTCCGCGACATACGTGGAATATCCGAATGCGAGCCCCACGATGCTCGCTTGCAGCGCGCTCATCTGCAGATGGATCGAGGGAAATACGAAGTAAATGTAGAACAGCAGCACGATCATCGGCAGCCCACGGACCAGGTTGATCAACGTGGTGGCCGCGCGCCTGACCGACCCATGCCGTGACATCTTCAGGAGCGCCCAAACGAGACCGAGCGCGGTACTCAGAATCAGACAGCTAACGGTGATGAAGATCGTCATCCCGGCCCCCTGAAGCAGAATCGGGACAAATTCGACTATGTCGCTCCAACGCATGATTCGCCTTTCTAATAATCGTTTCACTGCTTAACCCGGCGCCGATCTTCGTCGTAGCGGCCGAACACCGATCGGCTCGCACGCTATGCTCGGATACTCGCGCACACTGGGCCGTCTCCTTACCTACCGGCCATACTCACGGACGCTCTCCTGGCCGGGTCGCGGCTGACGCGGGACCCCTTCAGAAATGCGTCGCGATCCACCCTGCAAGAAACGATCAGGCGCCCTCGTATCAACCACCGAACTTCCATTTTTTCAGGATGCCGTCCAGCGTTCCGTCCGCCTTGATTTTTGCCAACCCATCGTTGATCTTCGCAAGCAACGCAGCATTTCCCTTCTTCACGCCGAATGCAATGGGCACCCTCCGCAGCGGCGTAAACCCATCCACGACCCGACAGCCCTGCAGCGTGCCTGCCGCTTCCTGGGCCTTCCAGACGGGATAGTCGTTGAACGCTGCCGCAATACGGCCCAACGCGACATCGCGCGCCATGTCGGCTCCTGTGTTGTATAGCTTGACCTCCTTGAAGATGCCGAGCTTCATCAGTTCTTCTGAGGTTTCCTCGCCCACGCCCGCTCCGACAACCGTGCCCTTCAGATCTTGAATCGTGCGGTAGTTGTTCTTGTCCGAAGCATTGACAATGATCCCTTTGCCAAAAAACGCCACCGGCTGCGAGAAGTCGATCACCTCTTCGCGCTTCGGCGTCGGCGTCATGCCCGCAACGATGAGGTCGATCTTGTCGGAGACGACGGATTGGATCAGTGCCGAGAACGGGATGACGTCGAAGGACACATCGAAACCCTCGCGTTTCCCGATAGCACGAATCACATCCGGCATGACCCCTTGAATCTCGTGCGTTTTCATATCCAGGAATGCATTCGGCACGCTCGATGGCGTGGTCCCCGCAGAAACGTTGACTGGCGCTGCCCATGCATGACCGGCGCCAAGCGCCGCTGGGATGGCGATGGCAGCAGCAGATAGAAGGCGCCGGAAGAAGCAGACCCGCGAGCGGCAGACGCGTTGCGATGTATATGAGTACATGACAGATCCTCAAAGAAAATTCATCAGATAGGCAAGGAGGTGCCGGATCGGGCCCGTGTGTTGCATGACGATTTGGCCGCTACGCGCTTCATACTAAAGAGCAGCGTCTGGACAGGCATGATGGCGTGAGCCGGTGGGCCGCCCCGCCGGCGCTCGCCTTCCCGCACCGGTGGGACGCCCACCGCATGCGCCAAGTCCATGCCGCGAACTATAGGAAAGAATCTTTTGCCAGTGCTTAATATCCAAAAAATCCAACGTTAAAGTCCATTTAATGCTGGGGGCAGCGCGACCTTCTCGCACCGACATTCAACGCGGCTTAACGGCCAGTTTATTCTCCGTTAAGCACAAATTCGCGGCTAACTTCTATAGTGGCTTCTCCTCATGCGCTACACGGCATCGACACCGACCGCGCCAAGAGTTGCCAGGAGCCACTGATGAATTTGGAGTCGTTGAATACACCCGCTGCAGTGATCGATGTCGCGCGGATGCACCGCAACATCGAACGGATGCAGCAACGCATGAATGCGCTCGGCGTGAGGTTCCGTCCGCACGTCAAGACGACTAAATGCGAGCAGGTAGTCCGGGCACAAATGGATGCCGGAGCACGCGGCATCACCGTATCCACACTCAAGGAAGCCGAACAATTCTTCGCAAGCGGCATTCGCGACATCGTCTACGCAGTGGGCATGGCGCCGGCAAAACTCGCGCAGGCGCTGGCACTGCGCCGACAAGGCTGCGATCTGAAGATCGTTGCCGACAGCGTCGCCTGCGCCGAGGCCATCGCCGCGTTCGGTCGAGCGTACGAAGAGCCCTTCGAGGTCTGGATCGAGATCGACGTGGATGGTCATCGCTCAGGTATCAAACCCGATGACGACGCGCTTCTCGCTGTCGCAGCGACCCTATCGAATGGCGGCATGCGTCTTGGCGGCGTGTTGGCCCATGCCGGTTCGAGCTACGATTACGATACCCGTGACGAGCTCGTGCAGATCGCGGAGCAGGAACGCTCGCGCTGCGTGCGTGCCGCTGAACGCATTCGGGCAGCGGGCCTACGGTGCGACGTCGTGAGCATCGGATCGACACCGACAGCGTTGGCCGCCGAACATCTGGAGGGCGTGACCGAAGTTCGCGCAGGCGTCTACGTCATGTTCGATCTCGTCATGCACAACATCGGCGTGAACGACGCGTCCGAGATTGCATTGAGCGTGTTGACTACCGTCATCGGGCATCAGAGCGAGAAAGGCTGGGCCATCGTCGATGCGGGGTGGATGGCCATGAGCCGCGACCGTGGCACTCAGCGCCAGAAGCGCGACTTTGGTTACGGGCTCGTGTGCCGCGAAAACGGAGAGGTGCTTGGCGAGTATGTGATGAGCGGTGCGAACCAGGAGCACGGAATCGTCTCCCGGTCGGGTACGCCGGATCACGAGATCGAGAAACGCTTTCCGATCGGGACGCGCCTTCGGATACTGCCCAATCATGCGTGCGCCACCGGCGCACAGCATCCCGCCTATCAGGCCGTCGGCCCCGACGGCAATGTCGAAACCTGGCCGCGGTTCTATGGCTGGTAACGAGCGCCGAATTCGAATCCATGAGAGGTAGCCTCGTTATGAAGTATGTCTCGAGCCGTGGTGCCAGCGCCGGCCTGCGGTTTTCCGAAGTATTGATGGAAGGACTGGCGGCCGATGGTGGCCTCTATGTGCCCACCAGCTACCCCAAGGTCGACGACGCAACGCTGCAGCACTGCGCCGCTGCATCTGATTTGTGCTCATCGTGCGCAACTGTCGCCGGCGATTAGCCAGTTGCACGCCTTCTTGCGCGAGCGCTGCGCTGCACTGCTTGCCAGCCATCCTTCGGTTGGGTCCCGCGCCGCGTAATGAAGTTCGCCCTTTCATGATCGTCTCGACGAGTCGGCGGAAAGGTCGGGCAATTTCTCACAGCTCACAGCCCCAGGCGGTAGACCTTATTTGCCGTGCCTCGAAAAAGCGCTTCCCTCTCGGCCGGACTTGCGCTCGCTGTCAAACGCTTGAAAGCGTTCCAGCCGTTGCTATATGGGTAGGAACCTTTATCGACAGGGAAATTGCTTTCGAACATACAGCGATTAGCGCCGAACATCTCAATGCAAGATTCCATCCAGGGTTTCCATGCTTGGGCAAGGTCAACCGAAGATGGCGGACGTTCCCCCTTCTCGAAGTCAAAGCCATTGATGCGCATACCCAGCCCGCCCACTTTGACGTAGACGTTTGGCAGCTGCGACAGTTCACGCATCGAGCGAGACCAGGTTTCGAAGACTTCTTTTCGACGGCCTTCATAGGAGGCAATGCGCAGCACGCCACCGCAGTGATTGATGATGATCGGCGTATCCGGAAACGCCTTTGCGAGATCGAGAAGCTCCGGTAGTTGCGTGAAAAACACCCAAGCGTCGTAGGACAGGCCGAGCGGGGCCAACTGAGCCACACCCCGCCGATAGCTGGGATCGAGCAGCAGCCCGCGCGGCGCGGCAGTGAGAGGATTCGCGAGCGTCGTGTCGGCATCCCATGTCGCCAGATGGCGAACGCCGCGGAAACGGCCGTCTCCGGCCTTGATCGCCGCTTCGAGAACTTCGCGTGCATCTGCACCTCGACGAAGATCCGCATATCCGACCATGCCGTTCGCTACCTTCGGCTTCGCCTTCTGCAACGGTGCCGTAACGGTCGCCACGTAGTCGATTTCGCCTACCGGACGAATAAACTCGGGACCGTCCTTGCGGTAGCGGGTCAGTGCCTGCATGTACACCGACGCGACGACGTTATGCCCCGACCGAGCGTCTTCGAGGTATTGATCCAACATGTATGTCCATCCGGGTCGCTCGTAGAAATGATGATGCGCGTCGACGATTGACAGGTCGGGGTCGATTGCCGCCTCGGTGTTAGAGGCCAGCCACCCGGCGCGAACCGGAAGATAGTTGCTGGACGTGCTCATGCTACGAACTTCCTGGTTTGCGAAACCCTTGTGTGGGGCAAGGGCAGGAATCACGATTGATGCGGCGACCGTGCCCAGAAGCTGGCGGCGGCGAGGCGAATGTCTCGATTTCAATTCTTATCTCCGTTGTCAAAGGCGTAAAGAGACAAGGTCAGCACGGTTGTGATGGCGAGCACCACCGACAACCCGAGCAGTCCTGCGGTGTAAGTACCGAAGCTGTCCTTCAGATAGCCGACGAGGTAGGGGCCCGCGAAGCCGCCAGCCGCACCGATCGAGTTGATGAGCGCCAGGCCACCCGCGGCGGCTTGTCCTGAAAGAAACCTGGCCGGCAATGTGAAGAAGATGGTGCGGCCGGCGATGGTTCCGATCAGCGCCAGGGTGATGCCAACCATGGCCGGAACCAACTGGTGGAAGTGGGTCGACACGCCAAGCGCGATAGCACCCATTAATAAACCCGCCGCCAGATTTGCAATGTGGCCTCCGCGGCGATCGACCCGCTTGGCCCACCAAAGCAGCGCGATAGTGGCAAAGAAGTAAGGGATTGCGGACAGCCAGCCGGTTTGGCCGACCGTCATCCCGTGGCTCTTGAGAATTTGCGGTAGCCATATTCCGATACCGTAAGAGCCCATCGTAAAGCCAAAGGAAATCATCGCCAGGACATAGACGCGTACGTCCTTCAACGCAGCGGCGAAGTGCTTCTTCTTGCCACTCGCGGCACCTTCCCGGTCGAATGCGCTTTGCAATGCTTGCCGCTCTTCCGAAGACAGCCATTTGGCATCAGCGGGCTTGTCGGCAAGGAGCTTCAATACGAGTACGCCAACCAGGCACGCCGGAATGCCTTCGATGATGAACATCCATTTCCAACCTGCGAGGCCGAGAAACCCGTCCATCTGAAGCAGCCACGTCGAAAGCGGCCCACCAATAAACGAAGAGAGCGGCGTCGAAACGGTAAACCAGGCGAGAACCCGTGTGCGGTAGTTCGCAGGAAACCAGAGCGCGAGGAAAAAGATCACACCTGGAAAGAATCCGGCTTCGCCGACTCCAAGGAGCAGTCGGATCGTGTAGAAGCTCATCGGCCCCGCAGCGAGTGCCGTGGCCGCAGCGAAAAGGCCCCACGTGATCATGATGCGCGCGAGCCAACGTCGGGCGCCGAAGCGATACAGCGCCAAGTTGCTCGGCACTTCGCACAAGCAATAGCCCGCGAACATGATGCCTGCTCCCCATCCGAATTGAGTGGCGCTAAGGCCGAGGTCGCGGTTCATGGTCAACGCCGCAAATCCGACACTGGTTCGATCCAGGTAATTGAAGAAGTACGCCAGCGCGAGAAGTGGGATGAATCGCCATGCGGCCTTTCTGACCGCCTGCTGTTCAAGCGTGGAATCGACGGACTCGTCGCCCGCGAAGTTGGCTGATATAAATGTCATGTTGTCTCCGTCTCGAATTATTCGCCGAACCAAGCCGACCCGAGCCGACTCAGTGCCGCGCTGCAATCCTTTACGTGTTCCAAAGGTCAGGCGCTCGCCAGTTCGTTAGCCGAGGCGGTTGTCGCTCCCCCTGCTTGCGGGGCTTGAGTTCTGACTACGCCTGCCTCGACCAACTGTCGAAGCTCTTCGGGCGAATAGCCCAGTTGCATGAGCAGGGATTGCGTGTCTTGTCCCAGCGAAGGCGGCGCTGCACGCAACTTCAGACGCTCTCCACCGAGCGTTAGCGGCAACAACGCTGTCTTCGTGATCACGGGGTGGCCGGCAGTGCTTGCGTCCGCAGGCAAGGTGACGTCAACAAGGCCACCGGTAGAAAGCAAATGAGGATCGTCGAACAAGTCGTGGGGCTTCGTGATTGGCGCGTACGGAAGACCGCAGCGTTCAAAGATCGCGCTGATCTCAGCCGCGGTAAAGGCTTCCAAATGGGCACGAAGCTGCGGCAACAACCAGGCCCGCGCCTGTACGCGTTGATTGTTGGTTGCGATGCGCTCATCGCTTTTCAACTCTGAAAGACCGAACGCGTCGCAGAAAAGCGCCCATTGCGTATCGGAGACAACGGCCAAAAATATCTGCTCGCCGTTTTTGACGGAAAACACGTCGTAGACAGCCCACGCCGAGATTCTGCCCGGCATCGGTGCCGCAGGCCGGCCCGTCACCGCGAACTGCATCATGTGTTGAGCGACAAGGAAGACGTTGTTCTCGAACAAGGCGCTCTGCACCTCCTGCCCGCGCCCCGTGCGTTCACGTTGTGCAAGCGCCGCCATTGCGCCAATGGCGCCGAACAACCCGCCCATAATGTCGTTGACGCTCGCCCCGGCCCGAAGCGGCCTCCCTTCGGGACCCGTCATATAGGCAAGGCCTCCCATCATCTGTACGACTTCGTCAAGAGCTGTGCGATGCTCATAAGGACCGGGCAAGAAGCCCTTGTGCGAAACATAGACGAGACGCGGGTTAAGCTTCGACAGCGTGGCAAAGCTCAGGCCGAGCTTGTCTACTGTCCCGCTCTTGAAGTTCTCACTGAAGACGTCCGCGCCGGCCACGAGCTTTTGCACAATCTCGCAGCCGCGGGGATCTTTGACATCGACTGCGATGCTCTTCTTGTTGCGATTGAACGTGCTGAAGAAGCCCGCTCCTGAGCCCCGCAGCGATCGTGTGCTATCGCCGGCGATGGGTTCGATCTTGATGACTTCGGCGCCCAGGTCCGCCAACACCATCCCACACGTCGGCCCCATCACCATATGGGTCATCTCGACGACTCGCACGCCGGTGTACGGCAGGTTTCGATTTGCTTGGTCTTCGCTCATTGCGCGACTCCCAACAAACAGCCTTCCGGTTGAGGCGCGCTCGGCATGCGCCCGTTTGCATAAGTGAAGCCTTTGGGCAATCCAGCGTCCTGTACATGCCCATACAAAGGTTCGCGCGGCAGGGCTTCAGCCAGAATCTCCCGAGCTGCAATGAGCTTGTCGATATCCACGCCCGTGTCGTAACCCATTGCTTCGAGCAAAAAGGCGAGGTCTTCGGTAACGATGTTACCCGTCGCGCCAGGTGCGTACGGGCAGCCCCCGAGGCCGGCTTGGCTTGAATCGATCGTTGTCACGCCGACGTCGAGCGCGGCGATGACATTCGCCAATCCTTGGCCGCGCGTGTTGTGGAAATGAGCCCCCCCTGCCCTTTGCCCGACCTCTGACCGCAAACGGCGAAACAGCCGGCGAACCTGCGCCGGATTGGCGTAGCCGCTCGTATCGGATAGGCCGATTTCGTCCACACCGCACTCGGCCATAGCCAAGCACATACGCATCGTTTGGTCGTCGGTCACCGTGCCCGCGATAGTGCAACCGAAGGCTACCGACACCCCTGCTTCGATCTGCACATCCGGAAAGTGCTCGTTGCGCAGCGCGATCACATTGCGAACTTCTTCGATCATTTGTGCCGTGGTTTTGCGGACGTTGGCGATAGAGTGTTCGTTGGTAACAGAGACCGGCAACGTGACCTTGTGGACACCAGCTTCAAACGCCCCTTGGCAGCCGCGCAGGTTAGGCGCGAGGACCGCAACATGAAGACCGGGAATCGAGAGAGCGTGAAGCACGACCTCACGTATGTCCGCCATTTGAGGTAGCAGCTTGGGCGGCACAAACGACCCCACCTCGATCTCCTTCAATCCGGCAGCGGCGAGCGCGGAAATCCAACTCAGCTTTGCCGCAGTCGGCATGACGTTTTTGATGCTTTGCAAGCCGTCACGCGGGCCGACTTCGCTAATCAAGATTCTGGGGGCACTCACGATTCGCTCCTTCATAAAGTTCTATCTGACAGACCTTTGTTCTATCTGAGAAAACTTTAGAGCAACAAGAGCGGCGCCACAACAGGGGTTAACCAGAAATAGAACTTGAGTTCTGCCACGCAGAACGATATAGTCTGAGCATGCCCCCTGGAGGAGTTAGCGTGCCCACCAAGAAAATCTCAGCGGCTGCGTCGGCCGATGAAGCGACTGGAGCTTCGGGCGGCGTTGCCGTACTGGACCGCGCCTTCTCGATCCTCGATGCCTTTGGGGTGTCCGATGATCGCCTGACGTTGACCGAGCTTTCGCGGCGGACCGGCTTGTATAAGAGCACCGTATTGCGGTTGCTCGGCGCATTGGAGCACGGCGGATTCATACGTAAGCTCAGCGATGGCCAGTACGCCATCGGTCCCTCTCCGCTACGCTTAGCGAGCCTCTACCAGCGGTCCTTTCAGGTCGGACCCGTTGTCGAGCCAATTCTGCAGCAGCTAAGTCGAGACCTTGGCGAGACTGCATCGTTCTACGTAAGGCACGGAGATCAACGGCTCGTATTGTTTCGTGTCGAGCCGTCGAGAAGCGTACGAGTGTCAATACGGGTTGGGGAGATGTTCGATATCCAGAAAGGAGCGTCAGGCAAGATACTCCTCGCCTTTACAGATCGTTTGGACGAGCGTTGGAAGGAGGTGCGTGATCGCCTATGGGCGGTTTCGTACGGCGAACGCGATCCTGAAACGGCTTCCGCGTCTGTCCCTGTCTTCGACGCAATGGGGGAGCTGGTTGGAGCACTTAGTCTATCCGGGCCTAAAGGAAGAATCGACGCGTCACCTGCAATGGAACTTGCAATTGAGCGCTTGCTCGAGGGAGCGAAACAGGCAACGGTGGGACTGGGCGGAAAAGGCGCGAGGTACGATGCAAGCATTGCCTCCTTTTTGGCTAACTGAGACGCTAGTAGTCACACGTCAGGACGATTTTTCGATGTCGTCGTCATTCTGGAATCGGTAGGCCCAGCCGCCAGTTCAGATTTTTGCGTGCCTGCGCCTCGCAGCGTGCATAGAAGAAATCGGTCAGATAGATGCGCGGCCGTACGAGCAGCGCGCCGAGAATCGTCCGTTCGTGAAGGTCGTAAGCCCGGTCGTCGAGATCGGGGCGCTCTGCCCGCAGGCGCCGGCCGTCGTCGCGAAACCGGCTGCGAGCGGCGCCCAGCACCGCCAGATCGATATCGCACACGAAGCGGGTATCCGGTTCCGCGGCAGTGCCCGCGTGGGTCGTCGCGAGAATCATCGCGCAGATGCGATCGCACGCACGGATTCGGCCGCGCGCCTGCTCTCGAAACCACTCCGCACTACGCTGCTCGTTGTCTTGCGCGCCCGGAACGAAGATCACGTCATGGAACCAGAGCGCGAGTTCGACGGCATCCGGTGCCCGAATCGCATCACGCGCCAAGTCGAAGTGACGCAAGCATCGCCGCACATGCACGAGCGTATGGTAATGGCGCGCCGGCTCCCTATAGCAGCGCGCGAGCAGGCGATAGACCTCGCCGGCATCCGTCCCGCCGCTACACGACCACAACGCGACAAACCGCGCCTGCGTTCGGTTCACGTTCGCTCCTTGGGCCGTGGGGCCAGTGCGATCGCCCGACGCCGACATCAGCGCGAGGCGTTCACAGAAATTCCGTGCGGATGTCGATACTCGAGCGCTGTCCGATGTTTGCGTAGTGATGCGCGAGCCATGCATCCGCTTCGCGCCGCCCATGGTCACGCAGCTCGCTCAGAAATCCCCAATCTGCGTTGTACTTGCTCGATACGCTCAACGCGCTCAGCGCGTCGTCGGCGCGAATCGAATGGATCAGCATTTCCTTCATGTCGCCTTGT
>Ga0157370_10009226_pt1 | contig 10574 bp, 6 predicted proteins | sample C35metaG_FD_113463 | JGI IMG/M metagenome (GOLD analysis project Ga0157370, IMG submission 113463) | Corn rhizosphere microbial communities from Kellogg Biological Station, Michigan, USA - C3-5 metaG | ecosystem: Host-associated > Plants > Roots > Rhizosphere > Soil | place: USA: Michigan... | reverse complement strand
GGCGCGCCAGGTCTGCAGGAACAGGATCACCACCAGCACCACCAGCAGGATCGCCTCCAGCAGCGTGTGCGCCACCGCCTCGATCGAGCCGCGCACGAACACGGTCGGGTCGTACACGATCGAGTAATCCACGCCTTGCGGGAATTCGGTCTTCAGCTGCGCCATGGTGGCGCGCACTTCGTCGGAAATCTGGATCGCGTTGGAGCCCGGCCGCGCGAAGATTGGCAGCGCCACCGCCGGCTTGTTGTCGAGCAGGCTGCGCAGCGCGTAGTTGTTCGAGCCCAAGTCGACCTTGGCCACGTCGCCCAGATGCGTCACGCCGCCGTTGGCGTCGGTGCGCACGATGATGTTGCGGAAATCGTCCTCGCTGACCAGCCGGCCGCGCGTGTTGATGTTGAGCTGGAACGCCGAGTTGCTCGGTCCCGGCGGCGCGTTCAGCGCACCGGCGGCGACCTGCACGTTCTGCTCGCGGATCGCGTTGATCACGTCGCCGGTGGTGAGCGAGCGCTGTGCCAGTTTCTGCGGATCGAGCCACACGCGCATCGAGTATTCGCCGGCGCCGAAGATCTGCACGTCGCCGACGCCGTCGAGCTGCCCCAGCACGTCCTTCACGTGCAGGCGCGCGTAGTTCGACAGGTAGAGCATGTTGTAACGCTGATCCGGCGAGGTGAGATGCACCACCATGGTCAGGTCGGGCGAACTCTTCTGCGTGGTCACGCCGAGCCGCTGCACTTCTTCCGGCAGCTTGGGCAAGGCCTGCGCCACGCGGTTCTGCACGTCGACCTGGGCGGTGTCGAGATCGGTGCCGAGTGCGAACGTCACGGTGAGGGTCAGCGCGCCGTCGCTGGTCGCCTGCGACGAGGTGTACAGCATGCCCTCGACGCCGTTGATCTGTTCCTCCAGCGGCGTGGCGACGGTTTCGCCGATCACCTTGGGGTTGGCACCGGGATAGCTGGCGTGCACCACCACGGTGGGCGGCACCACTTCCGGATATTCGCTGATCGGCAGCTTGAACACCGCGATCGAGCCGGTGATCACGAACAGCAGCGACAGCACGGCGGCCATGATCGGCCGGTCGACGAAGAATTGGGCGATGTTTTTCATGGGTTTACCTTGTGGTCACACCGGCTCTTCCCTCTCCACATTGGGAGAGGGTGCCCGGAGGGCGGATGAGGGTTCGGCGTAGTTCGACGTCGCGCTCCGGTCGCACCCTCACCCGCCTGTCGGCACCCTCTCCCGGGGGGAGAGGGACGTAATGGCAGGGTTTGCGCCCTGATCGTGAGAGATCTGCGCCGTGCGCTTGTCTGCATCCGGCGCGTCGCCACGCTCGACCAGTGCCTTGTCGGCGTTGTCGAGGCGGTAGCTCATCGCCACCTTCTGCGGATTCACCTCGACGCCGGGGCGTACGCGCTGCAGGCCGTTCACCACCACCAGGTCGTTCGGCTGCAGGCCGCTGTCGACAATGCGCAAGCCGTGGAACAAGGGGCCGGTGTCCACCTTGCGGTATTGCACCTTGTGCTCCTTGTCGACCACGTAGACGAACTGATTGCCCAGATCCGTGCCGATCGCGCGGTCGTCGACCAGCACGCGCGGCCTGGCCTGGCCGCTCTGCAACTGCACGCGGGCGTACAGCCCGGGGGTGTAGAGCCCGTCGGCGTTGTCGAACACCGCGCGCAGGCGGATCGTGCCGGAGCCGGTGTGCAACTGGTTGTCGACGAAGTCGAGGCGGCCCCGGTGCGGATGGCCCGATTCGTCGGCGAGTCCCATCGACGCCTCGATCCGCGCGCTGCGGCCGGCCTGCTTCGCATCGGCGCGCAGGTGATCGAGCTTGAGCCAGGTCTGCTCGTCCACGTCGAAGTAGACGTACACCGGATTCACCGAGACCACGCTGGTCAGCACGTCGCTGCTGGTGACCAGGTTGCCGGGCGTGACCCGGGCGTTGCTGACGCGACCGTCGATCGGCGAGCGCACGGTGGTGAAATCCAGGTTCAGGCGCGCCGCGGCCAGCGCCGCGGTGGCGGCGGCCAGCTGAGCCTGCGCGCTCTGCGCGGCCGTGTCCTGGCGATCGGCTTCCTGCTTCGCGATCGCGTGCTGGGCCAGCAGCATCGCGGCGCGGCGCTGGTTGGTCCAGGCCAGGCTCAGTTCGGCTTTCGCCTGGGCCTGGTTCGCGGCCAGCCGGTCGACCTCGGCCTGATACGGCCGCGCGTCGAGCTGGAACAGCACCTCGCCCTTGTGCACCAGCGCGCCTTCCTGGAAATGCACCGATTCCACGAAGCCGCCGACCCGCGGCTGCACCTGCACCGTGTTGACCGCCTGCACGCGGCCGGTGAACTCGGCGCTGTCGCTGACCTGGCGGCTCAACGCCTGCGCCACCGTCACCTCCGGCGGCGGCCCGCCGGCAGGGCTTTGCGCATGGCTGTCGTTGCCATGCAGGAGGACCCAGCTGCCCAGCACGGCGGCGGCGATCACGGGGACCAGCATCCATTGTTTTTTCATCTTGCGCTCCCAACACCTTGGTTGCCGGGTGCACATCCCCGGCGAAGGGTCGAGAGAATAGGTGTACTTCACGGTATAGAAAATCCGTTTCTTGCGCATTACACTCGTGCGCCGCAGTCACGAATCGACGAGGAATTGAAACAATGGAAGACTTTTCCGCCATTTCGACCTTCGTCCGCGTGGTCGAGGCCAAGAGTTTCGCCGCCGCCGCCGCCCAGCTCGGCATGACCCCGTCCGGCGTAAGCCGCGCGGTGGCGCGGCTGGAAGCCCAGCTCGGCGCGCGCCTGCTGTTCCGTTCCACCCGCTCGCTGCGGCTCACCGACGAGGGCGCCTCGTTCCACGCCCGCTGCAAGGAGATCCTCGCCGACCTGGCCGAGGCTACCGAGGCGCTCAACTTCGCCAACAGCAAGCCGACCGGCAAGCTGCGCGTGGGCATCTCGCTGTCGGTGGGCCGCGCCGCGGTGATCCCCCGGCTGACCGAATTCGAGCAGCGCTATCCGGACATCCGGCTGGAGCTGTCGATGAGCGACACGCCGATGGATCTCAATGGCGAAGGGCTGGATTGCGCGATCCGCGTCGGCCAGCTGGAGGATTCCAGCCTGATCGCGCGCAAGATCGGCTACCTGCGCAACGTGGTCTGTGCCTCGCCCGATTACCTGCGCCGTTACGGCGCGCCGCAGAGCATCGAGGATCTCAAGCGGCACCGCTGCATCAACTACGTCTATCCGAATGGCCGTCCGCGGCAATGGCAGTTCGATACGCCGGGAGGCCAGGTGAGCGTGGACATCGATGCGCACATGCTGATCAACGACGGCGAGTCGGTGCTGCAGGCCGTCGCCGCCGGCCTGGGCATCACCCAGGTGCCGCGCATGCTGGCCGCGTGCATGCTGGACAAGGGCATGCTGGAACTGGTGATGACCGACACGCGCTCGACCGGCAAGCCGGTATGGATCGTTTATCCGCAGCGCCGGCATCTGTCGGCGCGCGTGCAGGCGTTCATCGAGTGGGTGCGCGAGCTGTTCGAACGCACCAATGAGCCGAACAGTCTCAAGCGGCCATCCATGCCGGCCGTCGAGGCACCGCGCGAGGAGCCCGCGTCCGTCGCGGCCTGAGCGTGATCAGCGGCGCGGGCGAAACAGCGTGATCCGATCCGGGGCCGGCGTGCCTTCAGCAAGCAGCCAGTCCTGGGCGGCCAGCGCGGCAACGCACGGGCCAAGCGCCGCAATGCGGATGCTGCGCCCGGCGCAATGCCGACGCAGGATCTCGAGCATGTCGCGCAACACCGCGCCGACGAACGGCGTGTAGAGATACAGCAGCGTGGCCGGCGCAAGATCGGCCGCGCGCGCATCCTGACAGTGGAATTGCACGTTCGACAGCTGCAGGGCGTGGGCGCCTGCCCGCGCGCAGTCCACATACGCGGGTTCGCGCTCGATGCCGATCGCCGCGGCGCCCGTGCAGATCGACGTCAGCAGCGGCACGTGTCCCAGCCCCGAGCCGAAATCGAGCAGCACGTCGTCCATGGTCAACTGCGTCCGCGCAGGCAGGGCCAGGATGTGCCGCGCCGGCGTGGGTTGATAGGCGACCATGTCCGGCGGCAGGGTGGTGATGGCGGTCCCGGGTGGCGGCAGCTGCAGCACGCCATCGAGCAGCTCGTCGCGCCAGTCGTAGCCGTCGCCGGTGACGTCCTCGCGCGCCGCGTCGGCCATGCAGCGAGCCAGCAGCGCAGGCAGGATGCCGCGCCGGATGTCCTGCCTCAGCTGCGCGTACAGCGCCGCATTCAGGGCGTCGAAATCCTCTTGCACGCTGACGAGGCGCTGCCCGAGTTCGGCCTGCCCGGCGTCGGACTCGGTCGATGCGAGCAGTTCGAGCCGGTCGAGCGCATCCAGTCGCTGGCGCAGAGACTGCGGCTGGCGCAAGCCGGCATCGTGCTCCAGCGCCTCGATCAGGGCGTGCAGTGGCGTCACCGCATCAACCACCACGGCTCGGCATGCGCAACACGGATGCCTCAGCCGCCGTACGGCAGCCATATCAGCAGGGCCGCACCGAAGGCGATGCGGTAGATCGCGAACGGGGTGAAGGTGTGGGTGCGGATGTAACCAAGCAACCACTTCACCGCGATGAAGGCGACGACCAGCGAAACCACGAAACCCACGATCAGGGCGCTCCAGTCTTCGTGCGCCGCACCGCCGTCCTTGCAGACTTTGAACAGCTCGTAAGCGCTGGCCGCATACATGGTCGGGATGCCGACGAGGAACGCGAACTCGGTGGCGGCGGCACGGTTGCTGGTACCGAACAGCATTGCGGTGAAAATCGTCGCGGCGGAGCGTGAAGTGCCCGGGAAGATGCCAGCCACCATTTGCGCCAGGCCGACCAGGATCGCCACCCGCCAGGTCACCTCGCTGCGGTCGGGTTGGCGCGCAGCCAGCAATTCGGCGCCGATCATCCAGAACCCGCCGATCACCAGTGCCCACGCGATCGGGGTCACCGCGTCCGGCAGCTTGAAGCCGAGCTTCACCGCGACGAAGCCGAGCACGGCGGTGATCAGGAAGGCCACGACCAGTTTCAGCAGATAGTCGCGATTGGCAGGGGCGCGCCATTGCGTCAGCAGCTGCCAGATCCGCTTCCAGTAGATCAGCGTGACCGCGAGGATCGCGCCGGCCTGGATGCCGATGTTGAACAGGTCCGAACGCGCGCCGAGGCCGAACTTCTCGGCGATCAGCAGATGGCCGGTGCTGGAGATCGGCAGGAACTCGGTGATGCCTTCGATGATGCCGAGCAGGATGACATGAAGCAGATCGGTCACGGGATGGTTCCGGATGGACGAACGGGATTGGCCGGGGCAGGTGCTCCAGCTGGCGGCACAGTTTACGTGGGTTTGGCCAGGCCAATGGCGGTGACTTGGCGCCCCCCCGGGGCCCAATGCCCGATCGTTGGCCAGACACGATGCCGGCCGATATGCCTGAGCTGCCGAGTCGACACGCGACGCGCGTGACCCGGTCTCTGGCCAAGGCTGGTGCAAGTAAAGGCGGCTGTGGATACCCCAGGTCGTTGCACCGCGAAGGGGCCTGAACATCCCCGGCTTGGGGCAAGTCGCCTTCGAACCCGTTCCCGCGTTGCTGCTGCGATGCGGCAAAACGACGGTTTCGTCGCCGGCACGACACTTGCTCGGCACGAGTCGTGGCAACGCATCGCGGCGTTGCCCCGATGCCTGGTGCCATGCACAAGGAAAGGCCTCGATGGACCCCGCGCCAGCGTGGAATGAGGGGGCAGATCGATGAAGCGATGGTTGATGAGAGCATGTTCCGGCGCGGTCTTGCTGGCGGGGCCGGCAGCGCGGGCGGCGGAAGCCACCAGCAGTACCAGCGGCAGCGTGGCGGTAGTCAACGACTACCTGTTCCGCGGCCTTTCGCAAACCAGCCAAAAACCGGCGGTGCAGCCGGGCATCGAGTACGACCATGCCCGTGGCTGGTACATCGGCGCATGGGGCAGCAACATCAGCTGGCTGTCGGATGCCTCGACCTCGGCAGCGCCGGTCTCCAGCAGTCTCGAGGTCGATCTCTACGCCGGCTATCGAGGCAGCTTTGGCAGCGGCTGGAGCTACGACGTCGGGCTGTACGAGTACTACTACCCCGGCGACTATCCCGCCGGCTTCACCCGGCCATACACCACCGAAGGCTATGTCTCGCTGGCGTACAAGACGCTGTCGCTGAAGTATTCGCACTCATTCACCAACCTGTTCGGCTTCCCCGACAGCAGGCACAGCGACTACCTCGACCTGTCCTGGAACGTCGAGCTCACCCCGGGCTGGACCCTCAACACGCACATGGGGCACCAGTACGTGGCCAACACGCCAGGCTTTTCCTATGCCGACTGGAAACTGGGCGTGACCCGGGCCTTCAGCCATGGCTATTCGGTCGCGCTCGGCTACTACGACACCAATGCGAAGCGCATCGCCTACACCAACGCGTACGGCCATTTTGTCGGCCGAGCCACCGGCGTGCTGACCCTCAGCAAGGCGTTCTGAACCGCCGGCAGCCACACTGACGGCTGCGGCGCCCATGGCCGTCACCGCAAGCGGGGTGGGTGAGCAGCGTGGCTTGCCCGCATGACCGTGCCTGGAGGCCTATGGCGGCGGAGGGACGCCGAGGCCTAAGCTGCAACTTCCGCGCATCTTCAAGGGGACGTCATGCACGAGGCGACGATGGGCTGGCTCGGCCGCGCAGCGGCAATCGCAATCCTGTTCGGCGCGGCGGCACACGCGTCGCCTGCACCCCTGCTGCTGCAATCACCGACACTCTCGGCGGATCGCATCGCCTTTGCGTACGGTGGGGAAATCTGGACGGTGCCGCGCGCTGGTGGCGACGCCACGCTGCTGGTGGGTGGTCAGGGTACGGCCAGCGCACCGGTGTTTTCGCCCGATGGCCGCAGCATTGCCTACACGGCCAACGTCAACGGCAACGACGACGTATTCGTGGTGCCGGCCAGCGGCGGCCAGCCGACCCGCCTGACCTGGCATCCGGACCGCGATGCGGCGGTGGGCTGGACCCCGGATGGCAAGGGCGTGCTGATCCGCTCGCATCGCGACGCCACCAATGATTCCGACCAGCTCTACGTGATGCCCTTGTCCGGCGGCCCGCCGACCGCACTGCCGTTGCCGATGGCCGAGCAGGGCGCGTTCTCGCCGGATGGCTCGCACATCGCCTACAACCCGATCTTCCAGTGGGAGCCGGACTGGCGCGACTATCGCGGCGGCCAGACCACCCGGATCTGGATCGCGCGGCTGTCCGACTCCAGCATCGTCAAGCTGCCGCACGCGAACGCCAACGACAGCGACCCGATGTGGATGGGCGACACGGTCTATTTCCTGTCCGACCGCGACGGCCCGGCCACGCTGTATGCGTATGCGGTCGGCAGCGGCAAGCTGACCCGGCTGATCGACAACCACGGCTTCCCGATCGACGGCGCCGCGGCGGCCGATGGCGCCATCGTCTACAGCCAGATGGGCGTGCTGCACCTGTACGACGTGGCCAGCGGACACGACCAGCGCGTGCCCGTGCGTGTCGACGGACCGCTGCCGCAGACGGTGCCGCACTTCGAGAAAGTGGCCAAGCAGATCCAGCATGCCGGCATCTCGCCGACCGGCGCCCGCGCCGTATTCGAGGCGCATGGCGAGATCCTCACCGTACCCGCCGACAAGGGCGACATCCGCGACATCACCAATACCTCCGATGCCGCCGAACGGGACCCGGCATGGTCGCCGGACGGCAAGTCGATCGCCTATTTCTCGGACGCCGGCGGCGAATACGCGCTCACCATCCGCAGCCAGGACGGCCTGGGCCAGCCGCGCCGGATCAGCCTGGGCCAGCCGCCGTCGTTCTTCTACAGCCCGGTATGGTCGCCGGACGGCAAACGCATTGCGTACAGCGACAAGCGGCTGAACCTCTGGGTCGTCGATCTCGATCACCCGACGCCGGTGAAGGTCGACACCGATCGCTTCGACACGCCGTTGCACGAGTTCGACGCCAGCTGGTCGCCGGACGGCCGCTGGCTGACCTATACCAAGCAGCTGCCGAACCATCTGCGCGCGGTGTTCGTGTACGCGCTGGCCATGCACCGGGCCACCCAGGTCACTGATGGCATGAGCGACTGCCTGTATCCGGTGTTCGACCGCAACGGCAAGTACCTGTATTACACCGCCAGCACCGACGAGGGCCTCAGCCCGGGCTGGCTGGACATGACCAGCGAGGCGCACCCGGTCACCCGCAGTGTCTACGTGGCGGTGCTGCGCAGGGATCTGCCGTCGCCGCTGCAACCGCAAAGCGACGAGGACAAGGGCCCGGTCGCGGAAGACAGCCACAAGAACAAGGGCAAGCCGCCAGCGCCGGACAAATCGGCGGTCGACATCGACTTCGACGGCCTGGCCCAGCGCACCCTGGCGCTGCCGATCGAGGCGGCCAACTATGTCGGCATGGTCGCCGGCAAGAGTGGTGTGCTGTATCTGCTGCAGGCGCCGCAGGTGCCGGGCGAGGAGGATGCCAGCACCCTGCAGCGCTTCGAACTGGACCAGCGCAAGACCGACAAGCTGGCCGAGGACGTCAAGCAGTTCGCGCTGTCCGATGACGGCAACAAGCTGCTCTACCAGAGCGGCGATGACTGGTTCATTGCCGGCGCCGACAAGCCGCTCAAGAAGGGCGAGGGCAAGCTCAAGACCGGCGAGATGGAAGTGCACGTGGTGCCGCGCCAGGAATGGGCGCAGATGTACGACGAGGTGTGGCGGATCGAACGCGACTTCTTCTACGACCCGCATCATCACGGGCTGGATCTGGCCGCCGCCGAACGGCGCTTTCGCCCCTACCTTGCCGGCGTCGGCAGCCGCGAGGATCTCAACGTGCTGTTCCGGCGCATGCTGGCCTACATGTCGGTCGGGCACATGTTCGTGCGTGGCGGCGCCATGCCCGAGATCGCGAAAATCGACGTGGGCCTGCTTGGCGCCGACTATGTCGTGGACCACGACCGCTATCGCTTCAGTCATGTGTACAGCGGCGAGAACTGGAATCCCGAGCTGCATGCGCCGCTGACCCAGCCCGGCGTCAACGTGCAGGCGGGCGAATACCTGCTCGCGGTCGATGGACAGCCGCTGCATGCCGGCGACAATCTCTATGGCTTCTTCCAGCAGACCGTCGGCAAGCAGGTGGTGTTGCGGGTCGGCCCGCATGCCGACGGCAGTGCCGCGCGCAATGTCACCGTGGTGCCGGTCAAGAGCGAATTCGGCCTGCGTCATCTCGACTGGATCGAACACAACCGCAGGGAGGTCGATCGCCTCAGCGGTGGCCAGCTGGCCTATGTGTATCTGCCGGACACCGCCGAGGGCGGCTTCCGCAACTTCAACCGCTACTACTTCGCGCAGACCGACAAGCACGGCGCGCTGATCGACGAGCGCTACAACCACGGCGGCCAGCTCGCCGACTACATCGTCGACGCGCTGCAGCGCAAGCCGATGAGCCGGCTGATGACCCGCGAGGGCGAAACCTATACCGAGCCGACGCAGGCGATCTATGGCCCCAAGGCGATGCTGATCAACCAGTTCTCAGGCTCCGGCGGCGACGCCCTGCCGTGGTACTTCAAGCGCAGCGAGGTCGGGCCGTTGATCGGCGAGCGCACCTGGGGCGGCCTGGTCGGCATCGGCGGTTACCCGACGTTGCTGGACGGCGGCAGAGTCACCGCGCCACGCTGGGCAATCTTCGGCTTGCACGGCCAGTGGGAAGTGGAGAACCACGGCATCGCGCCGGATATCGAGGTCTGGCAGGACCCGGCGCTGATCCGCCAGGGCCATGACCCGCAGCTGGAGAAGGCGGTCGAGGTGCTGATGCAGCAGCTCAGGGCGCACCCGGCGCCGAGCTATCCCGACCCGGCCTATCCGGACTATCACCCGACGATGCCGCCGGTGGACACGGGTAGCGGCTGACACGGCTCCGCGCCGGCGTTGGGCGGCGCGGGACCAAATCACATGACCAAATTGGTGCAAGCGCCTTGATGATTTGCTTGTACATGGCGCAAAAAACACCGAACCTGTTGCGCTGCGATGATGCAGGTGCTTGTTCTTGAATGATTTGGTTGTGTGGCACAGGTATTGCTGTTTCACAGGTATTGCTCTTTGAAGCCGTGCCGTTCTCCGTACTGCGCCATCCCTTGCCGAGGTTCTCCATGACTGCCCAGAAAGTGCTCGACCTGATCCAGGAACACGAGGTCGAGTTTGTCGACCTTCGCTTCGCCGACATGCTCGGCGTGCATCACCACGTCACCTTCCCCGCGCACCAGATCGACGAGTCGACGTTCGAGGACGGCAAGATGTTCGACGGCTCCTCGATCACCGGCTGGAAGGGCATCAACGAGTCCGACATGGTGCTGCTGCCCGATCCGGATACGGCGTATCTCGATCCGTTCAGCGCCCATGTGCAGCTGATCCTGCATTGCGACGTGCTGGAACCGTCGACCATGCAGGCCTACGGCCGCGACCCGCGCTCGATCGCCAAGCGCGGCGAGGCGTTCCTGAAATCCACCGGCATCGCCGACACCGC
>Ga0157370_10009225_pt1 | contig 10575 bp, 12 predicted proteins | sample C35metaG_FD_113463 | JGI IMG/M metagenome (GOLD analysis project Ga0157370, IMG submission 113463) | Corn rhizosphere microbial communities from Kellogg Biological Station, Michigan, USA - C3-5 metaG | ecosystem: Host-associated > Plants > Roots > Rhizosphere > Soil | place: USA: Michigan... | reverse complement strand
GGACGCGAGCGCCGACGATCCGGCGGCCCGGGAGATGACCTTGGCGGAGAAATGGTAGATCGCCATGACGGCAATCCATCTACACTTACCAAGCGACGTCGGCACGACGTATAAGCGCGCCCTTCTCGAAAATTTCTCCGAAGGGACTGGGCGATGCCAGACTGTCCCGGAGACTCTACTGCATCGCCGCCGCCGCTATCTTATCATCGCCGCATCATCACTCAATGAAAGACTTTACGATGCGTAAGCCCCGCGATTTCGATGCCGAACTGAAGGCGCTTGCCGACAAGGCGAAACGGCTCAAGGAACACCGCGTGCGCCAGCATGGCGAACTGGTGGCCGCAACCGGCGCCGACAGTCTCGATGCCGATCTATTAGCCGGCGCGCTGCTTCACATTGTCGCGGTGCATGATGCCGCGACAAAGGAGGGCTGGCGCAAAGTTGGCGCGGCTTTCTTTCGGGGCAAGGAAGGCAAGCGTTCGGACCGAACTGAACGCCAGCCGAGCGGCACTCTCCCGCTCGACGGCGGCGCGGCATCGGCTTGAAGCGCGAAAGAGCCGAACCGACATGCGCGAATGGCAGATCAAACGGCGCGAGCGAGCGCGCCAGTTGATCGAGTTGGGGGGCTTGGTGGTGAAAGCCGGGCTGGTCGACCTGACCGATGACGATCGTGCCGCGCTCTACGGCGCGTTTCTGGCAGTCGCCGACAAATTGCGCGGCGACGACCGCAAGAACGCGCTTTTGCTTTGGCAACGCAAAGGCAAGCGCGCGTTCGATGCCGACCGGGATGTAAAGTGACGCCCCGTCTTCATCGTCTTACCGCGACCGCGCGGCGACACAACGAGAGCGCCCGTGACATGTGACGTTCGACAGCTTTGCAACCGATGCCAAGCTGATCGGCGATCTCTCGATAGCTCGCTTCCTGGACTCGGCTCATCAAGAACACCCGCCGAGTTTTGGGCGACATGGCGTTGATCGCGCGTTCGCACGCCGCCATTACCTCCCCGGCTTCGATCCCCCAGGATTGCTCCGGTTGCGCGATGGGGTCGTGCCAACCGTCGATCGGAAGGGGTATGACCGGTGCGGACTTTGCCGCGCGTGCCCTGTCGATCAGCAGATTGCGCGCTATGCGGCGCAAATACGCGCCGGGATATTCGACCTGATCGAACCGCCCGGCTCGCGCCGCACGGACGAACACTTCCTGCACGACATCGGCTGCGACATCGTCGCCGACGCGACGGCGAAGTTCCCGTACCAATTTGGCCCTCTCGGTTCGATACGCCGCTTCCAATCCTCGTAGAGCGGGCGTCACGGGTTGTGGCGTCATGACCGCGCCTCCCCACGTTCGCGTGCGTTGAGCGGCGCGTCGCGCGAAGCGCGATAGAGGGTGATGCCCGCCTCGATCCGGTCGAGGATAAAGGTATCACGCTCGGCTTTCGCGATGCGGATGTCGGATTTGGCGTAGACTTCGACATTGACCGCGCAGCGGTCACCGAGTTCACCGCCGATGACGGCGCGGGCGCGGCGCCAGCACCGCGCTTCCGTAAAGAGCGGATGATTGACAACGATCCAGAATTCGTAATCGGAGAAGTCGATCGTGTGCCGGTCTTCATACCAGCTCTTGCGCCCATAGGGGCCGATCAGAATGATCCGCTCGATCCGCCCCGGCTCGGGCGCCAGCACTCGCTCGGGGTCGAACAAGGCCCGCAGGATGCGGGTGATCCGTTCGATCTCGCGTTGCTTGCGGCGGATGAGATGGCCGACGCGCGCCATCACGACTTCGCGCGCGTAAACATCGTTCGTTTTTGAAGGTGTCATTTGCAGCTCGCACACCAGCGGTTCGCGCGGGAGCCGCGCGACGGTGCAAGCGGTGTTCACTGCTCGGCCGCTCAAGCGGCTTGCAGCAACTGCCCGGCCGTGATGGTCGGACCTACATGATGCCTGGCAGGATTATCCTCGGAACGGCCGCCAGTCCTTCCATTCCGTGGGCGGGATCATGTCAGAATCGGGGAGTTCCGGCAAGTTGCCGGCGTATCGCGGCTATTTAGCCAGCGCGGCGCGTTCGAGTTCGGCGATCCTGTCGGTGCAAACCTGATGGACGACGCGGCCCAGTTCCTCGACGCGCTCGCCGAGCCATGTCAGTTCCTCCTGGCTGATCTTGTAATGTTTCGAGTAGCGCGCCTTCGTATAAGCTTCCTTCAGCTTCTGGAACGTCGCCCGTTCGCGCCGATTGTTCTCAGGCCAAATGCCATAGAGGCGGCGGTCGAGCCCCTCCGCCAGCGATCGCAGGAACGCGATGTTGTGGTTGTATGGCGTGTAGAAGGTCAGCGTCAGGAGGAGGCATGCGTATAGGCGTTCTACCGTCTGGTGCATGTCGAACGCCGCATCCTTCAGATAGCCGCGCTCGATGTCGAATTTGGCGATCTCGTACCGCTTCATTGCGGAAGGAAAGCCGTCGTCGAAATACTCCTTGGCCGCCGCCAACGCTTGCCGCGGAGTCTTCGGCTTTGGCGTCGCCAGTTCGCTCTCGTCAGCTTCGTAGAGCGCGATGCCGTCCTGTTTGACCTCGATGAAGAACACGCGCCCATGCGCCAAGCCGTCATTCACTTCGTGCAGCGAGTGGATGATGAAATTGACCGGCGTTTGAAGGGTCTTTTCGATCGTATAGGCGCGGATCAGGCGTTCCTCCGCCTTCGACCAATAGGCGGTGCGGTCGGTCATCTCCTTCTGGCTGACGATGACGAGGATGTCGTAATCGGACTTGTACTGGTTGGCCGATAACGGCGCATCGACCCAATCGCCCCGCGCATAGGAACCGAATAGCACGATCTTGAGAATTCGTGCGCCTTTGCGGCGCCCATCCGCATTCTCGGTGGCGGCGCGGAACTCCTCGAAGATGATCTCGACGATCCGCTCCAATTCGCGCTGCTTGGTCGCCGGCAGATGATCGAGATCGGTGCGCATGGTCATAAGAATCTTCGGGAACTTCGTGCGCCTTGGCAAGGGCGGATTGGCCGGCCCCCGGCGTCAGTGAATCTTTTGCCCCCGCTGTTCGATTGCTTCCGAAAATGTGATCGGCTTTCCGGGCTTGAGCCGGGTGGAGAGCATTGGGACGGCCACGTCACAGCTGTTCTTAAGCAAGTCAAGCGAGGCGATGGCCAACGGCGCTTGATCGGGATCCCCCGACGCCAGTCTGCGCTCAACACGGCGCGCGGTACGCAGAACCATATCCGCCGCCTCCACTACATCGGAATCAACCGTGGCTGTCGTCAGCCGGTCCAGCGCTCGGTCGAGCCGCCTGGCGTAGGTCGCGAGATTTTCCGGCATCTGGTTGATTGCGTCCTGCCATTCCTTCTCCGGGATTTCTGAAGGCCGGTCCTTCAACATAACCTCGGCTATCGCCCGGATTCTGATGATCGAGGCGAGTAAGCCGTTCGCTTCGGCTTGCCTCTCCCTGTTGCGCTTCCAATGCTCAATCCAGACGGCACCAGCAACGGCGAGGCCGCTGCCCGCCACGGCGCCAGCAAATGAGAGCCACTCGCTGGCGGGCGTCCCGGTTAGTGCCGCGCGAACAATGATATCGACCGTAACGATCAGAAGGCCGGCGAGACCACCGACAAGCGCCTCTTTCAGCCTGTCCTTCCAATTCATCCCGGCCCCCGTCCAGATTTGCGGCATTATGCAAATGCTCCGAGGCGATTACGACCGTATCGCATAAGGGTACACTCGCCTGCATTTTCGACACCACCTCTCCAAAAAGGAGCCAGGGTGTGTTTCTAGTTTTCGCCGTTGATAGAGCTAAGTGTCAGCTGGCATGTCTCCGGCAACGTGGCGGTCGGCCCAATGAGAATTGGTATGTATGACAATGGAATCCCGATCTGCCGGTTCAATTTTAAAACAAAAGTGAGTTCTGAACGAAAAGCTTCCCAGTGTTTGATATTCGATATATCCGAGTACGAAGGCGGGGTAGTGCGCCGGGGTAGAAGACCCAAGGGGCGAAATCTCAGTCTTTTCGCCGGTTGGCACGAAGTCCACGGGCCACTTCTCAAATTGAGATTTCGCCGGGTACAGCGGCCCGTAGCCTAGCGTCCAACCGACGTTTGTCACGACAGCGTTACTCCTGCCGTAGTTCATGACTGTCAGCGCCAGTTCCATATCGTGAGCGACATGATCAGACGAAGGATTGCGAAATTCAGCACTGATAACTCGCACGATGGCGCGCTCTGTGGCCAGGTAAGCTTGATAAGTATCTTGAGCAGCCTTTGCCCCCTTAGCGGCTTCCAAAGCGCCAGTTTCGGTATGTCTAGCAGCCTCCCGGGCATACCACGCGGCGAAAGCTGCGGCAGTTAGAGTCAGGGCACCGATGACAGCTCCGCCCATACCGAGCCAGAACATCGCGGCGGCCCACCATGTCGCTTCAGCAGCGGCGTCTGCGGCCTTCCATTGGGCGCAAAGATCGGAGTGACGGTTCTCTTGTCCAGGCTCGCAACCGGAATCTGGTTGTGGGGTTTTGTTGGCTTTCCAAATGGCCGCCGCAATGTTGTCCAGGCCTTGGGCTTCGACGCTTTCGGTATTGGGTTGGATAGCCTGATCGCCACTATCGTTCTGTGGAGTAGCACCAATTAAGGCCAGCCCTCCGACAGCCGCAAAGACGATGCACCGATAGCCTCTAGGCATTGGATCAAGACCACCGCTGTGAATTTGCTCCGACTGATCTTGTTACGCACGTTGGGCTCGGAGTCCATCAGGCCAATAACTGGGTGCGTCTCGAACGGGACGCCGGCATTCATGGTTGGTTAGGCGGCGATGGGGTCGCGAGTGTCGCGGAGCTGGGCAGGGTATTGGCAGCGGGCGACGTGACTCGCCCCCGTGCGGAAATAGGCGCAATCTCTACCGAAGGAGCGAATCGACAGGGGGATAAGATGCCGGAAAGAACATTCGATTGCCCGGTGGCGAATAGGAGCGTCACGTACTCAACTCGCTTAGAAGTTTTACCGGGTTCCACACCTTTAGAGACATATAAGAGTTGCACGGGTGTTTCATCTTGCGGGGTGCTATCGTTTTCGCCTGAGGGCGACCTTGCCGAGTACAACTGGTGGATTTGCCCAGTGAAGCTCAACATATAGTCATTGCCGTCTCTAGCTTTGGCAGTGAAGAGCGGTAGATAAACATCGCCATGCTTACGCCAGAGGGTGACGCCAGCGGTTGGCGCAAGATCGCCATCACACGGCGCGGTTTCCGGAGGGTTGTGCAGGTTCATTCTAGTTGCTCCGGCGTCAGTATATAACCGGTACTATGATACCGGAATCGAAGTCTCCCTTCTGGGCGCGAAGGGAACGTAAGCGGAGCATTTCCAACTTGGCAATGGAGGCGAGCACAGCCGTGTCCGATCTAGCAGACCCTGCCAAAGCCTCTCGTGCTTACACGACCAAGCAAATGGGCGATGCGTGTGAGATGCTGGTCGCTGCCGAGCTTACTTTGGCGGGTATCCCGGCACTCAAGGTGCCGGACAATTGGCCGCACTACGACGTGATTGCTCAGCCTTTCGACGGAGAGCCCAAATTGATCTCTGTAAAGGCGCGCACGTACAGGGCGGGATCGAACTTCGTGAACTTCTGGCACGATAGCAGCTTCGATTGGTTGGCTGCCGTGATACTCAAGGGCAGAGGGGAACGAGAAATCTACCTCATTCCCCGCGCGGTATTTGAGGCACGCGCGACGAAGGCCGGTCCAGAAGCAAAACGACCGGAGTGGTATTGTCGTATCGACCAGATGCGGAAGACTTTCCCGGAATACCTCAACAATTTTCGCCTGCTTCCGGATGGCGCGCCGGTCTGAGCACTCGCGACTGCTAACAACTGGATCGCAAGCTGCCGGACTGCTTCGCGCCCAGCCCGGTCATTGCGGCTCGCCGGCCGATCGCCTGAAAACCGACAAGGGCATCGTTCGGTCCGTATGCCGACTCCGGGACGATCTGCCATTACGGCGATTTAGTCGGGCGACGGCTTCCAACCCGTAACCTGCCGATCATCGTGCCGTATTTTGACCTCTCTGTACCTGCTTTTCTTCATCTCATATATTCTGCCGGCTGACATCGGCCATGGTCACTTCCCTATCGCTCAGCGCCAAGCACGCGATTGCTCGGGCGGTGGACTCCGAACAGCAGCCAAAAGGCCTCGGCGATCGGCATCAATGTCTCCTTGTCGATCCGCTCGACGATATGCTGGCCGAGCAGCACATTATTCCGGAACGCCAGGGCGGTCGGATAGCCGTCGCCCAGGATCATCCTGAACCCTTTGGCGCCATAGACGCTGACTAGGATTACCCAGGGGCCTTCGATGCCGTGCTGGCGGAGCTGCATCTGGGTCGCATTCGTCATCGCCTGCAGGCCCTGTTCAAAGGTGGCAGGCCAGCAGTTGCGCCAGTCCTCGCCATTATTCCGACGCACGCCGCCGATGACGAACGCCGAGTCTGTTCGCCCCGTGCGATGTGTCAGCGCATAAGCGCTCACCCTTCTGTTATCGCCGACCGGCGCGTGGACCAGCACACCGTCGATCGTGTCGAGGGCCGAAAAGGCCCCGACCCGGACGGGCACGACAGCATTCTCGCGTGTGACCGCGATCCGACGCTCCTCGCGGAACAGGCCCAGCGGCGCGACTGAAATTACCGCAATCGGCGCCTCTTCGATCGCAAATGGCATGTCAGCGCCTTGCGACGCGGCGATTGCCTCGGCGTGGAGTTGGCGGAATTGCTGAGGAAGCTGGGCGGCGTCGGTGAAGGCATGGCGCAGATCGTGGACGTCGAGTTCATATTTGCCTCGGCTGTTGCGCCCGAAGAAGCGGGCGCCGCCTTTGTAGGTGACCCGGTGCGGTGCGCTGAGACTGCCAGGAATGCGCAGTACCAGCGCGCCGCGCCCATTGGCGAGGGGAACCCAGGCAATCCGCACGCCGATCAGGCGCGGCTCCACACCGGTTTGGAGCTTGCCCTCGAGCCGCAGGATGGCGGCCTCGGGATCGTCGATCTCCACGCCAAGTAGGTCTGCCGCGGCACCATTGGCCTCGTTTAGGCCGTAGATGATGTCGCCACCCTGGGCGTTCGCAAAGGCGGTCACATCGGCGAGAAATTCGCGGGTCGCTTCGTCATTTCCGCCTGGTAGCTCGCGCTTGAATTCGAGGTCGCGGCCTTCCGAAACCTGATTGTCGATCAGGCGCTGCAGGGCGGCTTCGTCGATTGTATCGATGGGCTGTTCGATCATGGTCGTTTCTGTCCTGCTCGGGTCGACGGTCTAGCGATGCATCGACAGCGCGCCGCTGCGGAGCGGTATCTGCGCCATTTAGGGCCGCCCGTGAATCCACTATAACTTTTTTGGGGGATGTGCTTGCGTGACGATCACGATCCCTGTTTGTGGAGGAGGAGAACAAATGCTCGTCGCGAACACGGGAAAAGCCAATCATTCAGAATCCATCCCGGCAATCATCAAAAACGCCGATGAGATCTTCATCGCAGTGGCGTTCCTGAAACGAGCGGGCGCCAATCTCATCGCACCGCTGCTCGAAAAACGCCTCGCGGCCGGCGCGGAGGTCGAGTTCTTTATCGGGACAGACTTCTTCCTTACCGAGCCGGCTGCGCTCGAAACTCTTCTGGCACTGAAAGACCGTCACCCAGCCTGCAAGATCCATATCGCTGACCGCGGGACCGCGACTTTCCACCCGAAAGCCTATGTGTCGCGACGTGGCGACCAGTATCGTAGCCTGATCGGCTCGGCGAACCTCACGGGTGGCGCGCTTAGCGCCAATGAGGAACTTTCGCTTTGCGTAGACCATAGCGTCGGCGACACTCTCACAGGCCAGCTGACCGTCACCTTCGATCGCTACAGGAAATCGTCTCGGTTCCAGGAGTTGGATGCTCTAGCGCTTGAGCAATATGCCTCCAGTCACGCCATCGATGCGCGTGAGCGAAAAAAATATGAGAATGCGAGGGACAGCGCGCTCCCTTCCGCTTTCGATCTCCGCGTTATCGAAAACTGGTATCGACTCTATCAAGCGGACTCCAAGGCGATGTCTGACCTTGCCGAACGCAGGCAACGGCGGGTCGACGCACTTCGCGTCCAGACAGCCATCGCCGGCCTCGCGGGGGCCCCGCTCAACGTAGCGACGAAAGCGACCTTCCAAGCGCACTTGCGCGACCTCATGACTAGCAATGGCGGCCGGCACCTCTGGGGCTCGGGCGATATCCACCGGCGCGGTAGCGAGGCCCTCGACCATCCGAAGGACGTGATCGCGTTGTTCGCCCTAGGCCAATCCGCGGCCGCCAAGCCGCCGCGCGATGGCTATGATGCTATGCGCAAGGCCGGCGAACCGATCCCCGGGGTCGGCCTCAACATGGCGACTGAGATCCTCTGCACCTTCGCGCCCGATCGCTATGCGGTTTATAATGGGAACACCGTAGGCGCGCTCAGCGCACTCGGCATTAACGCCCCGGCTCACCCGAATTTCCGGGCCATCTCCCCGCCACGATACGAGAAGCTCTGCGCCACGATCCGCGCGCTCGGCAGGCGGATTGGAAAGGCGAACTTTTCCGAGACCGACGCCTTTCTGAACTGGATATATTGGGAAGTTAAAGCCGGCCGGGGTCAGAAACGCCTGAATGGGAGCCATAAATAAAACGAGCACAAATATACATCTAGACATTCGCCGAGCCGGGCCGGGAGAGGCCGAATTCGGCTAGACCCCCGGAAGCACTTGGAGCGATTCGATCCGGCCAACGCACGAAACCGAAAGCCAACCCGTCTGGGAGCACCGATCGATGAGCTATTCGGGACGCCATGGGACAAAATCTTTCACAGCCGCGACACGCGGCTGTACTCCGCTGCTCGCCGCCATTGTCCGCCAGTCGCCGCTGGTCTCCGCCAGCTTTCTCCGCTTTGCGCCTAAATGGTCCCTAGCTGCCCCTTAACGGCCCTTGTCCGATGAGCCGGACTGCCTGATGTTGATCCACGGGGTGCGTGCAACATCATGACTTGAAGAGACTGCCCCATGAACAATGCCGACCGCATCATTCGCCTGAAAACCGTCCTCGCCCGCACCGGGCTGTCCCGGACGACGCTCTATCGCAAGATCGCGGACGGCACGTTTCCACGCCAGGTGCCAATCAGCGTTCACGGCGCCGGCTGGCACGAATCCGCCATCAACCGCTGGATCGCCGATCCCGGGAGCTATCGCTCCGACGAGGCCTGACGGCCGAAGGCCGGGTTATTTCCCGGCCTTCGCCTTCCCGAACTTGCCTTTGAGCACCTTCGCACCATCGCGTAGGAAATCGAGATGGTCGGACCAGTGCTGCATCATGCGCACCCGCTCATCCCAATATTCGCCGCGCGTATAGGCACGGCGGACGGCATTGTTGTCGCAATGCGCGAGCTGGCGCTCGATCGCATCGGGATGCCATAGCCCCATCTCGTTGAGCAATGTCGCCGCCATCGCCCGAAAACCGTGACCAGTCATCTCGTCCTGCGCGAACCCCATACGGCGCAGCGCCGCGTTGATGGTGTTCTCCGACATCGGCCGATCGACCGACCGCAGTGAAGGGAACAGGAAGCGACTATAGTCCGCGTCATGCTCGATGGTGTCGAGGATGACGAGCGCCTGCCGGGAAAGCGGGATGGTATGCTCACGTCGCATCTTGGTCTTGTGCGGCGGAATCGTCCACAACGCCTTGTCGAAGTCGAAGTCCGCCCATTCGGCGTGGCGTAGCTCGCCGGGACGGACAAACACATGCGGCAACAGGCGAAGGGCGGCTTTGGTATTGGCGTGCCCTTCGAACGCTTCGATCGCGCGGAGCAACCCTCCCGCTTCGGTGGGGCTGGTGATCGCGGGCCGATGCACCGGCTTGGGGGCGATCAGCGCGCCGCGCAGGTCAGCGGCCACGTCGCGCTCGGCACGGGCCGTGGCGATGGCATAGCGGAATATCTGGCTGCACGTGTTGCGCAGCCGCTTCGCCGTCTCGTATTTGCCCTTGCTCTCCATTTTGCGGAGCATCATCAAAAGCTCCTGCGCCGATATCGAGGCGATCGGGCGCTTGCCGATCGCGGCGTTGATGAAGTCCAGCAGCCAGTGCAGCTTCTTCATCGTGACGGCGGAGCGGCCTTCGCGCTCGACCTTCGCCAGCCATTCGTCGGCTACGGCTTTGAAGCTGTTCGACGCGGCGACGGTCGCTGCGATGCGATCGAGTTTGATCTTCTCTGCCGGATCATTGCCGCGCGCCAGCACCTTGCGGGCGGCGTCGCGCTGTTCACGGGCGTCGGCAAGGCTGGTATCGGGATAGACACCAAAGGCCAGCGTCTTCTGCTTGCCGAGATAGCGATAGTTCATCCGCCAGTAGCGTGCGCCATTAGGCGTCACGAGCAGATAGAGTCCGTCGCTGTCGGTGAGTTTGTAGGATTTGGCGCGACTCTTCGCGTTTTTGATGGCGATTGCGGTCAAAGCCATGCTGGTATCTCCGATCTGGCGACCGGCTCGACACCATCAGATATACCATCAAAATGCTGGTATGTGGCGGTATCCAGCCGATCCGATTGGG
>Ga0157370_10009224_pt1 | contig 10576 bp, 8 predicted proteins | sample C35metaG_FD_113463 | JGI IMG/M metagenome (GOLD analysis project Ga0157370, IMG submission 113463) | Corn rhizosphere microbial communities from Kellogg Biological Station, Michigan, USA - C3-5 metaG | ecosystem: Host-associated > Plants > Roots > Rhizosphere > Soil | place: USA: Michigan... | reverse complement strand
GTGATAGGGCCCGTCGATCGCCATCGCGGCCAGGCCGGCTTCGGCGGTGAACCAGCGCGCCAGCCGAACGATTCGTTCACTGCGCTTGTGGCCGCTGCCGCCATGGCCCAGCAACACCAACGGCGGCGGGGCCTCGGCCGTGCGGCACGGCAGCCACAGCACGCCGGGCACGTCGTGCCCGCGCAGGGCCAGCCGGAACGGACGCTCGACGGTGTCGCCGGTCATGGCGAAGTCCGCTGTCTCGGGGCGTGGCTCAACCCGGTACCCGCGCGGCAGTGACAGCACCGGGTCCGGTCAACACTGCCTGGCGCATCCCGCGGCGGAACAGCGTGGGCAGGCACAACACGGTCCCGATCGCCCCGACCCACATCGCACCGCTCAATCCGAACAGGACCGTCACGCCGGACGCCAGCAAGCTGCCGATCGCGATCGCACCCCAAATCAGGAACCGCTGCACCGACACGACTCGGCTCAACAGGGGCGCTGGAGATTCGGTCTGCCGCAGGGTGAGTGAGACGGGGCCGTATGCACCCTCGCCGACGCAATGCACGATGCTGCCGATGACAAGGCCGATCACGCCGACCCGACCGCCGATCGTTCCCATCAGCGGCATAAGGAGGATTCCCGTGACCGATACGACTGCCGCGACCATCAGGGCCCTATGCGCGCCGACCCGACGCCCTAACCGAATCGCCTGGAGGTTGCCGACCGGATAACCGGCGGCAGCGGCCCCGGTGACCACGCCGATCCACTGAGGAGACAGGTGGAGCACATGCAGGCAGTACAGAACCAGGCTGGTGTCGATCATGCTCAGGAAGACGACGTAGACCGTCTCGCAGGCGAAGACCGGTTGCAGGATTGGATGTGAGGTTACGAATCGCAGGCCGGTGACGATGTCCCGCCGCATCCAGCCCTTGTGCCTCGGCTGTTTCACCGGCGCCGGCTCCCGGTACCGGATCATCGTCAAGGTCACGACAGCCACCGCGAAGCTGAACACGTTGGCAGCTATCGCGGTGATGACACCAAGACCTTGTATCACGGGTCCTGCGACCATCGGCCCTACCGTGAGTGAGGACGACTCGGAGAGCGCTAACCGAGAATTTCCCACATGCAGTCGCTCGACGTCTACGAGTAGTCCCGGTAGGTAGGAGGTATAGGCGACCTGGAAGAAGACGACCGCACACCCATTCAGGACGACCAGCAGCGCGAGCATCGGGAACGTAAGCACATCCAGGTATGCCAGTAGCCATACCAGCCCGAAGAGAAGAAGTTGAAGCGCGTTGCACACCATCATCGTGGTGCGTCGGCGGATCCTCTCGATAATCGCTCCAGCAGGCAGGCCGAGCACCAGGAACGGCACGTACAGAGCGAACGGAAGTAGGATCGCCACCGCCGGCGAGGTGTGCAGAATCAGCACCGCCAGCAGGGGGAAGGCCAACACCATGAACTGGTCGCCGAACAGGCTCAGCGACTGGCCCGCCCATAGCCAGCCGAAATCCCTGGCTGCGCTGGGCACCATGGGGGCGACCGTGTTCGCGCCGTTCATCGTCAGGTGGGGCCTTTCTGGTTCTTCAGCACAGCGTGCACGACGGCACGCGGGTAGCCGCCCAAGCTGGAGCGGCACGGCTGAGGACGATCAGGCAGCCGGCCTGCGCGGCGGAGTTCGGCTTCCAGTGGGCGGGAGTGTATCCACCCACTCAATTGATCCGCAACCACCCGTAATTGCAACCAATTCTGCTGCGCGGGTGTTCTGGTAGATGGGTGCTGCAACGCAGCCGGTGGCCTGGGCGATGTCCGGTGATCGGCTTGCGAAGCCATCCCCGCCACACGACTTTGCCTCTGGCCCGGTGCACACCACGGCCTAGAAAGACGAGACCACTATGACGGCAAATCCCCTCAGATCCGTGGGGCTGACGGCTTATGACGAGGCGTCCCCGCGAACCTGCGATGACGCCGATTCACGACCTTGGGCCAGCGAACCGCTCCACTCAGCGGCGGAGCCCTCCGCCGCCGTTGACAAGAACCTGCTCGTCGCGTCATTGCAGGGACATCTCGCCGATCTACGCAACACGCTGGACAGCGCAGCCGCGCTCATGAGCTGGCTGGATGAGCCGCCGGCGGCTGCGGCGACAGCTGCGATCCACCGGTTTGCGAGTCGGCACGTTCCGCGCTGGCACTTTCCGATGCTCAATGACGAGGAACGTAACCAGGCCTTCGCGACAGCACTCAGCCAACAGGTGCGGCCCGGCGACCACGTCCTTGACATCGGATCCGGCAGCGGCCTACTGGCGATGTTGGCCATTCAGGCCGGCGCCGCCCGAGTCACCAGTTGCGAGGCCGATCCGTTGCTGGCCGCGGTTGCCAGGCAGGTCATTCAGCACAACGGGTTTTCCGATGTCATCACGGTCATCCCGGTCCGGTCGACCGACCTGGAAGTGGGCCGCGACCTAGCGGAGCCAGCGGACCTCATCGTCACCGAGATAGTGGATTGTGGCCTGATCGGCGAAGGCATGCTGCCAACACTTCGGCACGCGAAACAACGCTTGCTCAAGCCGGGCGGCCGGTTGGTACCGCAGGCGGCCCGGGTCGCCGGTGCTGTGCTGTGCTGCCCCTCGGCCCGCCGGCTCAACTCCGTCCAAGGCACTCTGGGACTCGATCTCGGGGCCATGAACAACCTGTCCACACCCGGCCACTTCCCGCTTCGGCTGGACACCTGGCCACACACCCTGTTGTCCGAGCAGGTCGAAATCTTCCGAATGGACCTGGTGGCTGAGCCACTGATCGACGGCTCTCGGGTACTGCGGCTCCCGATCACCGAATCGGCAATTGCCGATGGGCTGGTCGCCTGGTTCGAGTTGGAGCTGGCCGAGGGGGTCACGTTGAACAATGCACCGGCCAATGCCGGCTCGCACTGGATGCAGGCCTATCTGCCCTTCGCCTCACCCTGCCCGGTGATCGCCGGGCAGCAGCTGGTCGTCGAGGTGTGCTGGCGTGACCTCCAGCTTTCAGCCACACCACTGGCAAGCCACTCGATCGAGGGATCACGATGAACCACTCTCTTCCCGCCTATCAGCCCGACCTGCTGAGCGGGCCCGAACTCACGGCGGCCATCCTGCGCTATGCCACCAACCCGCTTTACCTCGACAACGAGGAGTGGCTCAACGACGACAACCCGTACCGGCGTCAACTCCGGCCGCAAGTTCTCGGCAAGCTCAAGTTCGACGAGCCGCTGCGCCGCGACCAGGTCCTGAACTACGAGAGCCTGGCGGCTCATCGAATGCTGACCTGCATCTATGAGACCGACCTGGTTTTCCTGCCGAGGTCGACGCTGACCCCCGAAAAATACCGTGACTATCAAGCCTTCTACTCACCGCACAATCGGGCTCGCGGTGATGTGGTCAGACCCGCGTTGGAGAAGTTTGCCTTCGGCTTCCTGGAGGAAGAGGTCGATGTTTCTGGCGACTGGAGCGCCGAGTCGTTGGAAACGTTCCTACGCGATATCGACAACAGAGTGAAGGATGCTGTCCTGCCGGCGGAGAAGGCAATCCGCGAGTCCGCCGACCCCCAACGGGCTGCCAAGATGTGGCTGATCCAGTTCGCGCCGGACTTCCTGTCTGAAGCGTCGCCGATGTTGCGCAACCTCTTGGGAAACACTGGCGATATTCAGTCGGAGTGGTTCAAGATCGTCATCGACGAGTACGGCTACGGCGTGCACGAAACCAAGCACAGCACGCTCTTCGAGCGGACGCTGAGGTCCGTCGGCCTCGAGGACGATGTGCACCGGTATTGGCAGTACTACCTGCCGGGCAGCCTGCTGATGAACAATTACTTCCACTACCTCGGTAAGAACCACGAGCTGTTCTTCAGGTACCTCGGCGCGCTCTTCTACACCGAGACAACGCTGGTCGATTTCTGCGTACGGGCAGCGGGCCTGCTCGACGACGTGTTCGACGGCGCTGCCGACGTGGAGTATTTCACCGAGCACGTCCACATCGACAGCCACCACGGCCGGATGGCCTTGGAAAAGCTGATCCTGCCGGTCGTCCAGCGGTACGGGCCGATCGTGATCCCCGAGATCCTCAAGGGGTACGAGCAATTCCAGATCGTGGCCGAGATCGCCGATGAAGACTTCGTCACTCAAATCGCCTGGATGGACGAAGGCCCGGCCAACAAGTCCTTGCACGACCCGGTCCACCGGGCCATCGTCGACGGACGCGCTACGGCGCCGGTCGCACACATCGTCGAGCCACGTGGCGAACTGTCCAACACGCACAGCCATCAGGGTGACGAGCTCTGTCATATCGTCTCCGGGACGATGAAATTCGTCAGCGGTTTCGAGTCCCACCAGATTCTTGAGGCGGGCGAAGGCACGGTCATCTGGCGCAACCGCCTGCACGGCGCGATCATCGAGTCCGCCGAGTGCGTTTACGAAATCCACTCCGTCGGAGATTACCGTAAATGCATGTCGTGAAGATCGCTACGGCCGGGCAGGGGAACTGCGCGGAGATAAACCGAATTCCGTACGTCTATGCCAGTACGGAATTCGGAGACTTCGTGTTGCCGGCCCGGTGTCCACATCGTGGTGGGCCGCTCCATCTGGCGAAGGTGGAAGCTCAGAGTTATCGGCTCATCTGCCCCTGGCACGGCAAAGCCAATTCGGCCAAGCACGCGGTCCGGCGTGGGCTTCCCGCGGTCCGTCGCGGTGATCGGGTTTCTATCGTGTTTCCCGGCGACGTCCTCGATGAGACCACCATCGTCCACCGACCGTTGTCTCCGGACCTGCGATTCGACAGAAGGGCGTCGAGATGACCTTCGCTCCGGAACTACAAGAGTTCCTCGACCGGTTCGAGCGTGCCCTGCCGCCCGATTTCTATCGCACTGCGGAGCTGGACGAGCAGCGCCGGATGTACGACGCCCTGTCCGAGGTGTTCCACTACGAATCGCCTCCCTCGATCAAGGTCGCCGACCACCATGCCTCGTGGCAGGGGGTGGATCTCAAGTGCCGGGTTTACGAGCCGAACGTCCGGGTGGGTGACGGCTGCGTGCTGTACCTGCGCGGCGGCGGGTTCGTCATCGGATCCCTGGACGGTTACGACTGGCTGGTCGCGGACCTGGCCGAACAGTCTGGCCTGCTGACCGTGGCGATGGACTTCCGGCGAGCGCCGGAGCACCCGTTCCCCACTCCGCTGGAGGACTGCTACGCCGGCCTGCTCGCCCTGCTGGCAGGCGGGTTCGAGCTAGCGGCGAGCTTTGACGCGGCTCGACTCGTAATCGCCGGTGACAGCTCGGGGGCCAACATGGCTGTCGCCATGTCGATGATGGCGCGAGACCGGCAGGGCCCGGCTATCGCCGGCATGGCGCTGCTTTCGCCGGTTCTGGACTTCTCCCGTTGGCAGCAGGGCGGTGAGGACGGCCCCCTCCTGTCTGGTGGGGAGATGGCGTACTTCACCGCCAGTTACTGCCCGCGACCGGGACAGGTCACCGATCCGTTGGTCTCGCCGCTGGTGAGCGGCAACTTCGCGGGCCTGCCGCCGGCCTACATCCTGGGCGCTGAGCTTGACTCGCTCCGAACCGACGGCTTGGAACTCGCCCGTCGGCTAGAAGCAGCCGGCATCCCGGTTGAGCATGTCCTGGAGCCGGGGTTGTGGCACTCTCCCGTTCGCGCCCGGGCCTACAGCGTCCAGGTGGCACAGGCATGGTCACGCTTTTGCCTGGCTGTCCGGCGGCTGGCGGCGCGAGCGGACGTGACGCATGGCTGAACGGCGATCGTCCTATGACCCGGCCGGCCCAGCGATCATTGTCGACCCTTACTCGTCGGGAGCTCAGCTGGCACCGGCATTCGCCGCTCGCGGGATTGACCCGGTGGCGATCATGTCGGCGCCGAAACCCCCTTCGGTCTATGCAAGTTCCTACCGCCCACAGGACTTCTCAGTGGTGATGGTCGACGACGGCGACCTGGAAAGGCTGGTCGCTCGAGTGCGGTCGCTGCGCCCCAGGTGCGTGCTCGCGGGTTGCGAATCGGGCGTCGAACTGGCCGAACGACTTGCGCCGCTGGTCGTTCCCGAGGTCGCCAATGTCGCTGCTCTTGCCGGCGCCAGGCGGCACAAGGGCCAGATGGCCGACGCGGTCGCACGAAGCGGCCACCGGACCATCGCCCAGGTGTGCGCGAGCAATGCCGATCAGGTAGCCCACTGGATGGAGAGCGCTGGGCTGGCCGGCTGTGACCTGGTGATCAAACCCCCGAAGAGCGCCAGCACCGACGGGGTCACTCTGGTCCCGCGAGGCCAGGGCTGGAAAGAGATCTTCGACGGTGCGCTGCATACCACCAACCGACTGGGAATCATCAATGATTCCTTGATCGTCCAGGAATATGTCGAAGGCACGGAGTACGTCGTGGACACCTTCAGCCACGACGGCGTCCACACCGTCACCGACGTCTGCCGCTACACCAAGGTCCGCAACGGACCGCACATGGCCGTCTATGACACGATGGAATGGATCGACCCGAACCTACCGTTGGTTGGTGAGTTGATCGGCTATACCCGCGGCGTGCTGGACGCGGTCGGCATGCGTTTCGGTGCGGCGCATGTGGAGATCATGAGCACGGCGGACGGTCCGGTGCTGATCGAACTTGGAGCGCGTCCGCACGGTGGCGGCCAGCCTCGATTTTGCCTGCGAGCCACCCAGGACAGTCAGATCGAGCGGACCGTTCGGTACTTCGACGGCCAGCGAGACATTCCCGCCGGCTACCGGCTTGTGCAGCAGGTGCTGATCGTGTTCCACATCGTCCGCCAGACAGCTCACGTCGCGGACATGGACGGGCTGGCCCGCATCCGCGGCCTGCCGAACTATTACGACTCGAGCCACAACTTCAAACCCGGCGACCGCCTCGAAGCTACCAAGGATTTGTTCGGCAGCCTGGATGTTGGCTTCGTAGTGCTCTCCGGGCCCGAGCGGGCGGCACTCTGGAAGGACTACGAGGCAGTCCGGTCCATCGAAGCCGAGTTGTTCACCGCCTGCGAGCCGGCCGCCGCGGGATGTTGCTCCGGTCTGACGGCCAGCACGCCCGAAAGTGTCGAGGCGCTCAGCCGGCATTGATGGCCATCATCTCCTGGCAGTTCCTACTCGCCTCCCTGGCGGTGATCATCACGCCGGGACCCGACCTGGCGTTTCTGACCAGCGTTCTGATGCGAAGCCGCGACCGGCGGCCGGCACTACTCGCTGCAAGCGGCATGGTGCTCGCGGGCGGCTGCCATGCGTTGCTGGGTCTCTGCGGGATAACGCTGATCCTGTCCGGCCATCCCGGCATATTCCACGCGCTGCGCACCGTCGGCGCCGCTGTCCTCGCGGCGTACGGCCTGCTGACGCTGAGAGCGGTGGCCATTGCCAGGTTCAGCAGGGCAGGAGCGTCGAGAGTGGCAGCTGCGCCGGAGCCGCCAGCGCGGTCGCTGCGACATCCTTTCCTCTCCGGATTCGGCTGTACGGCCGCCAATCCGAAGGTGGGTATCTTCCTGATCGCCTTCTTGCCACAGTTCGCACCCCGGCCTACCTCGACCGGGGTTGTCCTGCTGCCACTTGCCACCACGTATCTCGGAATGGGCGCCGTGTGGCTCGGCCTATGGATCTATCTGCTCAGCATGCTTCAGGACAAGCTGCGGCTGGACCGCATCCGGCCTGGCATCGAGATCGGTATGGGCACCGTCTTACTGATATTCGCCGCCAAGATGGCCTACGGCTGACGAAAGGAGGGGCAGGCAACTCGACCTAGCTCTGACCGTCATTTTCCTGAAGCAGTCTTGAGGCGTTCTGCATACTCTCGCCGCAAACTGCTCATTCCCCTGGAGATATGTGACTTAACAGTTCCCTGCGGGCAACCCAGCAAAGCTGCTATCTCGGCTATCGAGAGCCCGGCGACGTGTCGTAGCGTGATTGCCGAGCGCTGCATGACAGGCAGGCCTGACAGGAGTCGGTTCAATTCGGCAGAGCTTTCCCTGCGGAGAACATGCTTCTCGACCTCTGCTTCGGCGTCAGGGTGATCAGGCAATTCAGCCATGGCGACTTCGCCGACACGTCTGCTGGCGTTGCGTAAACCGTTACGCCAGGTGTTGAGCAGGATCGTCAGCAGCCAGCCCCGTGGCTCAAGACTGAGCACGCGAGTCTCAGGAAAGTCTCGCAGCGCCCGGAACGCCCGAAGGAAGCACTCCGAGACCAGATCCTCTGCCTCAGCAGGGGAACCGGTAACTCGCAGCGCGACGTGGTAGATAGTCCGCTCATACGCACGCACCAGGTCCGCGAAGCCCTCATCGAGGTTGTCGACAATGCCACGGAGCGCACCAGTCGCCACTGGGTCCACGACTGCGACAACTTGTTGCAACGATGTCGACATGACGCGGCCTTCCGGACTGGGGGTTTTAGGTACGAGCATGTGCGGCACTGGAGTGCCGAAGATAAGTCTGTATTTCCTAGCTGGGGGCAGCTCAAGCAACAGCGAATTGCTGCTGAATCCCTGCGGCAGGTGCGATAGCGATTCCTGCATATGCGCCAACTTTTACGCTCACGCAAAGTCGGGCTCATAAGAACCGTGCTAAAGAGGCGGCAATCCGCCGAGCCTTATTGGGTAAGACCCCCTCTCGTCCTGCTAAGCTTTGTGTTTACCAGATTTCGACCTAAGAGGGCAATAGTCAATCTGAGGGCATTTGGGGTAATGGTTCATGGAGCGTGAAAATTGACCAGTGAAACTATCGGCAGAAAGCCATCATGCCCGAGTAAAACGGCCGGCCGGCGCGGCAGGCGGTGGGTCCTCGGCGCGCTCGGCTCAGCCGCGTAGCCGTCGGCGGGTGGCGTCCAGTCGCTCGGTGTGGCCGTGCGCGTCGAGGTATTCCAGCAGCGGCACGGCGACCCGGCGGGTGGTGCCGAGGGCCTGCCGCGCCTGGCTCAGGGTGAACGGCTGGGGGAGTCCGGCCAGCCGTTCGGCCGCCAGCGCCGGGGTGCCCGGCAGCAGCACCACGTCCTCGGCGATCCGCAGCAGCCGGCCGGCCCGTTCGGCGGCGGCCAGCTCACGACGGCCGAGTCGCAGCTCGGCCAGCTCGTTCAGGTCCGGCGCGGCGAACGGTGCTTCGGCCAGCCGGCGTTCCAGGCTGGCCACCGCCTGCTCGGCTACGCCCAGCGTGCTCGGCCTGCCCGGCCGGACGATCCGGCCGTCCCGGCTGAGCAGTCCGGCCTGCTCGACCAGCGGCGGCAACAGCCGCGGATCGGGGATCGCCAGCGCCCGGCGCAGCGCCTCGGCCGGCATGCCCGGCTCCAGCGGATGCGCGGCCGCCCAGCGGTCCAGGTGGCCTGCCACGCCGGACAGCCAGCCTGCCCAGGTGCCGGCGGCGACCAGCCAGCCGCCGATCCGGCGCACCTCCGGGCCCAGCTCCTCGACTTCGATGCCGAGCGCGCGGAGCCGGTCGGCCGGCACCGCTGCCCGCCGGCTCAGCTCGGCCACCGGATCCGGCCGGCCGGTGCTGGCCGCCAGTTCGGTGGCCCGCGCGGCGGCGGCGCCACGACGGCCGAGCTCCGGCGGGTCGGCGTCGAGCACCAGCACGCCCGCCGCGATCGCCTGCCGCCCCGGGTCGCGCAGGATGGCCCGGTCGCCGGCCTGCACCGGCAACGGCTGGCGCAGGGTCAGCCGGGCGTGCCGCCTGTCGAACGCACGTATCCGGACGGCCACCGCCGCGGTGCCCAGGTGCAGCACCAGTTCGGCCGGCAGCTGCTCGTTTTCGGTCAGCCGCACGTCCAGCACCGAGGTCCAGTGCCAGGCGTCCGGCGTGACCAGCACATCGCCGCGGCGGGCATCGTCGCGGCCGATGCCACGCAGGTTCAACGCGACCCGGGCCACCGCGGCGGCGTCCTGACGGGGCCGGTTCAGGCTCTGGATGGCCCGTACCGGAACGAGTTCCCCCCGCAGTTGCAGGCTGTCGCCGACCTGGACGGTGCCCGCGCCGAGCGTCCCGGTGAGCACGGTGCCGCTGCCCCGCACCGTGAACGAGCGGTCCACCCAGAGCCGGACCCGGGCGTGCCGATCCGGCGGCGGCAGCTCGGCGACCAGCTCGTCCAGCGCGCCGCGCAGCTCGGCCAGGCCCGCGCCGGTGCTGCCGGAGACGGCCAGCGCGCGGACCTTGCCCAGGCTGGAACGGGCGATCCGGTCCAGGCCCTCGGCCACTGCCGGTGCCGGGTCGGCCAGGTCGCTGCGGGTGACCGCCAGCAGCCCGTGCGTCAGCTGCAGTGCGTCCACCGCCGCCAGATGCTCGCTGGACTGCCGGCACCAACCCTCGTCGGCCGCCACCACGAACAGCACCGCCGGTGCCGGCCCGAGCCCGGCCAGCATGTTGCCGATGAACCGCTGGTGGCCGGGCACGTCGACGAAGGCCAGCTCGGCTCCGGACGGCAGCGTGGTCCAGGCGTAGCCGAGGTCGATGGTCATGCCGCGCCGGCGCTCCTCGGCCCACCGGTCCGGCTCCATCCCGGTCAGCGCCCGGACCAGGGTGGACTTGCCGTGGTCGACATGGCCGGCGGTGGCGACGACGTGCATCGT
>Ga0157370_10009221_pt1 | contig 10577 bp, 7 predicted proteins | sample C35metaG_FD_113463 | JGI IMG/M metagenome (GOLD analysis project Ga0157370, IMG submission 113463) | Corn rhizosphere microbial communities from Kellogg Biological Station, Michigan, USA - C3-5 metaG | ecosystem: Host-associated > Plants > Roots > Rhizosphere > Soil | place: USA: Michigan... | reverse complement strand
GTGTCGGAGGTGGCTTTCGACGTCGCCGGCCGACTCCCCGCGCTACACTGCGCGCATGTCCCGCCTGTCGCGCGCCGGCGTGCTCGCGCTCGTTGCGATCGTCGTGGCCTCGCTGCAGTTCGTGGCGAGCGGCGCACTGGCGCGCGAGCGCGCCGTCGCGCCAGACGAGATCGACGTGCACGCGCTGCCGCGCGAGGCGCGCGACGTTCTCGCGCTGATCCATGCGGGCGGATCCTTTCGCTACGAGCGCGACGGCGTCGTGTTCGGCAACCGCGAGCGCACGCTGCCTCCGCGTCCGCGGGGCTTCTATCGCGAGTACACGGTGCGCACGCCGGGCTTGCGCACGCGCGGCGCGCGGCGCATCGTCTGCGGAGGATCGCCGAAGGCGCCGGAAGTATGCTATTACACGGACGACCACTACGCGACGTTCAAGAGGATCCGCGAATGAAGCTTCCCGAGCTTCGTGATTACGCCGACGCGGGCATGCTCGAATATCACGGCCACGCCGACGCGGTCGCGGCCGCGGCCCACGAGGCGAAGCTTCGCTACCTCGACGTCGACCTCTCGCGCGCCGACGATCGCGCGACGCTCTTCCGGGCGCTCGCCAAAGGGCTCGCGCTGCCCGACTATTTCGGGAACAATTTCGACGCGCTCGCGGACGTACTCGAGGATCGGGATTGGCTCGGCAAGCACGGCTGCGTGATCCGGCTCGGGCATGCCTCGCATTTCCGCAAGACGCACCCCAACGATTGGCGCACGCTTGACGACATCTTCACCGAAGCCTCGGCGTTCTGGCGCGAGCGGCAGGTGCCGTGCTGGGTCGTCGTGAGCTGAAGGATGGAACCGCCGGGGTTCAAACAGCCCGTCTCCGCGCTCGTCATCGTCCACACCGCCGAGTTGCACGTGCTGCTGCTCGAGCGCGCCGATTTTCCCGACCACTGGCAATCGGTCACCGGCAGCCGCGACCAGGACGAGACGCTCGCCGACACCGCGACGCGCGAACTGCTCGAGGAGACCGGCATCGAAGCCGACGCATTCGGTGGCGTCGTCGACTGGCACCTGACGCGCGACTACGAAATCTTTCCGCAGTGGCGGCATCGCTATCCGGCGGGGACGACGATGAATACCGAGCACGTGTTCTCGATCGACGTGCACGAGCCGGTGCCGATCCGTCTCGCGACGCGCGAGCACGTCCGGTACGTCTGGCTGCCGTGGCGCGCCGCCGCCGAGCGCTGCTTTTCATGGACGAACCGCGACGCGATTCTCGCGTTGCCCGGTTTCGCCGCCGGTCGCACAAACGGAAGGACGACACGATGACGCACCGCGATGCATTGCGCGCGCTCGCGCTCGTTGCGTTCGCGGCGACGGCGGGCGCGGCTTCCGCACAGGCCACGCTCGTCGAGGCCCCGCCGCCCCAGCCGGTCCTCACGATCAGCGCGTCGGCCGCGAAGGCCATCAGCAACGATCGGATGCAGGCGGTGATGCGTGCCGAAGCCGATCGGCCCGACGCCGCGCAGGCCGCGAACGACGTCAACGCGCGGATGGCACGCGCGCTCGCGCGGGCCAAGACGGTGCCGGGCGTCGACGCGCGTACGGCGGGTTACAGCTCGTACCAGATTTCCGAGCCCAACGTGCCGATCCGCTGGCGCGTCTCGCAGACGCTCGTCCTCGAGGGTCGCGATTTCGTCGCGCTGTCGGCGCTCGTCTCGCAGTTGCAGGGAACCGACGGCCTGCTGCTGTCCGGCCTCGATTTCACGGTGAGTCCGACGGCGCGCAGGGTGGCCGAGGATGCGCTGACGCAGGAAGCGATACGCGGCTGGCAGCGACGCGCCGAGCTTGGAGCGAAAGCGTTCGGGGCGAACGCGTACCGCACCGGCCGCGTCACGATCCAAACGAACGATTTCGGCGCGCCGCGGCCCATGTTCAAGGCGGGCGGCGTCGCCGCGGCGAGCGCGGCGCCGGTGACGGTCGAAGGCGGTACGACGGACGTGACGGTGACGGTCAGCGGCGAAGCGATTCTCGAACCGCAACGCTGAATTTGTTCAGCGGATCGCGAAATCGACGCGCGTGGCTGCACCCCCGTCGGTGATGCCGTCGGCGTTGAGCTTCGGCCGCACGACGAAGATCCGCTCCGGCGCCACGCCGCCGTCGTGCGCGAACCATTCCTTGATCGCCTGCGCGCGACGGTTCGCGAGCGTCGCGAGGGCCTCGTCGTCGACGCGATAGCTCGCAAGCAGCTTCGCTTCCATTTCCTCGGCAGGAATCGACTTCGCGATGCCGAAGACGTTGCGCGGCTTGTCCGGCAGGTCGGTGTCGCGGTAGACGGCATCCAATAGCTTCGGATATTCGGTCGGATCGATCGCGAGCGTCTCGAGCGGAGGCGCCGACTGGCCCTGGTCGACGAACGCCTTCTGCTTCTCGATGCGCAGCGCCTGCTCGAGCGACGCGTGCCTCAGACCGTCGCGGTCGGCGCCCGGGAGCGCGCGTCCTGCCGCATCGAGCTTGAGTGCAGGACGATCGTTCAGCGCCTTGGCGAGCGTCCCGAGCTTCTCGGTGGCCGCCGGCGAAAGATCGGCGCGTCCCGGCGCGAACTCGACGTACGCGAGCTGTTCGCCGCCTCCGCCAATCGACGCGAGCAGCGCGAACGGCGCGGTGACCGCCTTCGTGACGAGGTTGACGAAGATCTGCAAAACGACGCGCCACACCGAGAACTGCGGATCGTCGAGCGTGCCTCGGATCGGCAGATCGAGGTCGATCACGCCGTTGCGATCCTTGAGCAGCGACACGGCGAGGAGCACCGGCAGCTTGGTTGCGGTCGGGCTGTCGACGTGCTCGCCGAACGTGAGCTGGTCGAGCTTGAGCCGGTTCGTCGCGGCGAGCTTGCGATCGTCGATCTTGTAGTGCACCTCGAGCGACAGCTTGCCCTTCTGGATGCCGTAGCCCGCGTACTTGACCGAATACGGCGTGAGCGGGGGCAGATCGACGTCGGTCGCCTTGCCCGTGAGGTCGAGCTGCAACTGCGCGGAGAACGGGTTCACGGTGCCGCGCAGATCGACGGGTGCCGTGCCTTCGACGTTGCCGGCGAATTGCACGTCGCCCGCCTGCGCTGCCGACATCGCCGTGACGCTGCCCGCGACGCCGGTGAGGTGCGCGTTGTAGTTCGGCTGCACGAAGAAGTCCGAATACTCCACTTCGCCGTTCGCCACTTCGATGCGGCCGATCGACACCGGCAATGCCTCTTCGGTGCGCGACGGGAGCAATTCCTTCGTCGTCGCGGCGCCGACGGTCGTGGCCGCGGATTCGGGCGTCGGCGTCGATGGCGATGCCGGAACGATGAGCTCCTTGAGGTTGAGCTTCGCATCGGTGCCGAGGATCGCGCGTGCGTAGAACCGATCCATGGCGATCGTCGCGATGTTCACGCGCAGCGGGTCGGTCGACGTGTCAACGCCCGCGAGCTTCAGCGTGGCGAAGCGCAGCAGGTCCTGCGATGTCGGGCGGTCGAGCGCGCCGAAATCGCTGATCGTGACGTCGCCTCTGTAACTCGCGCGAGGCGTTCCCTTGGCATTCGCCGCATAGACGAGGCGACCCTTCGCGCTCGCCGCGCCTCGGGTGACGACGACGTTCGTCCGCGATTCGAAATAGGGCTTCATCGGCACGATGTCGATGCCGCGCGCGTCGATCCGCACGTCGGCGCGTAGCGGCGCCTTGTCGAGCGTGCCTTGCACGTGCGCGCGACCCGCCGCGCCAATGCGCGCCACAACGTCGAACCCGACGGTGCCGCTCGCGGCGTTGTCGATGTTGTCGGCGGAAATCCGCAGGTCGGCGAGCCGAAGCTTCACGGCCGGCTTGGGCACACGGTCCTCGACGTCGGCGACGACGCGCTCGACGCCGGCCTTGCGCGTGACCACGTGCCAGCCGCCATCGGCGCCGGCGATTGTCGAGGAGGCGTCGCTGCCCACGCTACCCGAAGAAGCGCTGCTCGCGCGCACCAGGCGCTCGAGCGCAAGCGTGCCGTCGGCAAGGCGCAATACGCGAACGGAGCCGCCGCGCCACTGCACGTCGTCGATCGATACGCTGCGCTTTTGCGCATCGAGCGCGAGGCCCGCGACGTCGAGGCGCTCGACGCTCAAAAACGGATCGCGCTCGTCGCGAAGCGCCGCTTCCAGGCCGGCAAGCGATGCGGACCCTTTCGTGAGCGTGAACGCGAGCGGCGTCGCCTTCATCGATGCCTCGAAGTCCGCTTCCATGTCGAGGGTGCCGCGGCGGATCTCGGCATTGAGGGCGGGCGCGTAGTACGGACGAAGGGGCAACAGGTCGAGCTTCGTCACCGTCGCGTGGCCGCGCAGACCGGCGCCCGCGATATCGGCATCGGCCTGCACGCGCCCGTGCGCGCCGCGATCGCTGTCGAAGGCGAGCTCGACCTTGCCAGGCGGACCGTTCGACGCGATCGCCCTGGCGTCCACGGTGATGCCGGAAAGCGTCGTCTCGAAAGCCGGCGCAACGGAGCGGTCGACGACGTGCAGCGTCCCGTTCGCAATGCGCGCCTCGGCCACCGTGAATTGCCACGGCTTTGCGGGCGGCGAAGCCGCAGCCGGCGCGCTGGTCGCGGCGGAGAGCTCGAAGCTTCCCTCCTGCGCGCGATGCAAATCGGCCTGCGGCGCCTCGATTTGCAGCCGGTCGATCGCGATCGTGCGCGCAAGCCAGTCCAGCTTGCCGAGCGCCAGGTCGATCGTGCGGACCGCCGCCATCCTGGAGTCGTCGCTGCGCGCGATCGCGAGCCCGTCGACGCGCGCAATGCCCGAGAGCAGCACGCTTTGCGGAACGTTCTTCTCGGTGACGAACGCAAGCGTGAGCCGCGTCGTGAGCGCGCCGTCGGCGATCTTCAGGCCACCGGGCAGCGCGACGTATTCGGCGTAGCGAGCGAGCGGCAGCGCATCGAAGTCGAGCGCGAGCGTCGCTTCGCGCCGCTCGAGAAACGGCGACGACGCGTTCGCCTTCAACGCGAAAGGCGTCCCGTCCAGCACGCCGCCCACGTACGGCGTGACGCGAATCGGCGCGTCGTGCGGCAGGCTCGAGACGAACGGAAGGCCGATATCGAGGCTCGAGACGACGAGCGTTCGCGCGTGCGTTCGATCGTGGACGGTTATCGTACCGTCTTCGATCTCGATGTTGTTGAGCGAGAAGCGCGCGGGCTCCACGTCGGTATTCGGCCGCCGGGCGAGATCGTCGACGCTCGAGCTGCCGTCGTCGTTTCGTGCAAGCTCGATTTGCGGCTTCTGAAGCCGCACTGCGTCGAGCACCGGCGCGCGATAGCGCAGCGACGCGGGCGACACGTCGACGTCGAGCGACGCAAAGCGCACGAATGGACGCTGCGGATCGCGATCCGACAGGTTGAAGTCCGCAAGCCTCGCGTGAAACGTGAACGGGTTGAACTCGAGCCTGCCGAGCGTCGCGTGCCGCTGCGTGCGCTCGCTCAGCGCCGCCTCGAGGCGCGGCTTCAAAACCGTGGGCAGGATCAGAAACCCGAGCAGCCCGTAGACGGCAACGAGCACGGCAACGGTCGTTGCGCCATTGCGCATCGCTCGCCAGATCCGGGAGGATCGCGCTGTCGCGGGCGCGGCGACGGGTTCCACGCGGCTTCGCGCCGTTCGCGAAACCGGGGAGGAGATGGCGGTAGCGGTATCCATGCGTTGCACTGCACGGTCGATCGCAAGACGATTATAGGCGCTCGTCGGCGATGCTGCTGGTGCACGTCGAGGCCGACGCGATCGACCCGCGGGGAACCGGGCACGCATGGCGCTTGCCGAACACCCGGCCGCCGTACATGGGTAGAATCAGGTGGGGGCTTCTGCCTCTCGCGCCGGTCGCTCGCGAAAACTCGAAGAACAGGCCATGGAACTCGATCCCGTATTCCTGTCGCGCCTGCAGTTCGCATTCGTCATCGCGTTCCACATCCTGCTGCCGGCGTTCACCGTCGGGCTCGCGTCGTTCATCGTGCTGCTCGAAGGGCTCTACCTCGTGCGGCGGGACCCGAACGACCTGCGCCTGTCGATCTTCTGGACGCGCATTTTCGCGGTGTCGTTCGGCATGGGCGTCGTTTCGGGGATCGTCATGCCGTTCCAGTTCGGCACGAACTGGAGCCGCTACACGGACGCGACGGGCAACGTGCTCGGCCCGCTCTTCGCCTACGAGGGCCTGATCGCGTTCTTCCTCGAAGCGGGCTTCCTCGGCATCCTGCTCTTCGGCCGCAAGCGCGTCCCGCCGCTGGCGCATTTCTTCGCCGCGGTGATGGTCGCCGCGGGCACGCTGTTCTCGTCGTTCTGGATCCTCGCCGCGAACAGCTGGATGCAGACGCCGGTCGGCCACGAGGTCGTCGATGGCCGCTACGTTCCCGCGGACTGGCTCGCGATCATCTTCAATCCGTCGTTCCCGTATCGGCTCACGCATACGGTCACCGCGTTCTACCTGACCACGGCGTTCACCGTGCTCGGCGTGAGCGCCTGGCACCTCAAGCACGGTTGGCACGTCGCGACCGCGCAGCGCGCACTGCGCATGACGGTCGTGTTCATCGCGATCTTCGTGCCGATCCAGATCGTTCTCGGCGACCTGCACGGCACCAACACGCTGCACCACCAGCCGGTGAAGCTCGCGGCGATGGAAGGCCTGTGGGAAACGCGCTCGCACGTGCCCGCGGTGCTCTTCGCGCTTCCCGACCAGGCTGCCGAGACGAACCACGCCGAGCTGGCGATTCCCAACGTCGGCAGCCTCTACCTGACGCACGACCTCACCACCGAGGTGAAGGGACTGAAGTCCGTGTCGCCCGACGAGCGTCCGCCGGTCGCGCCCGTGTTCTTCGCCTTTCGCGCGATGGTCGGGCTCGGCATCCTGATGCTGATCCTCGCGTATTGGGGGCTGTGGCTGCGACACAAGAACCGGCTCGCGACATCGCGCCGATATTTGACCGCGTGCGTCGCGATGATCCCCGCGGGATACGTCGCGGTGCTCGCCGGCTGGACCGTCACCGAGGTGGGGCGGCAACCGTGGGTCGTCTACGGCCTCATGCGAACGCGCGACGCCGTCTCGCCGTCGCTCACCGGTTCGGACGTGCTGACGTCGATCGCGCTCTACGTGCTCGTGTACCTGATCATCTTCGGCGCGGGCATCTATTACATGGTCCGGCTCGCGCGTGCCGGACCGCCCGAGCACATCGACGTGCGCGAGCCGACGCTCGACGAGCGGCCCGCGCGCCCGCTGTCCGGCGCGCACGCGGATTAGGGCCGGACGATGGAACCCCTCGACCTCGTTCCCATCTGGACCGTCATTCTCGCGGTCAGCGTGTTCATGTACGTGCTGCTCGACGGCTTCGACCTCGGCGTCGGCATCCTCTTCGGCCTCATCCACGACGAGCACGAGCGCACGCTGATGATGAACTCGGTCGCGCCGATCTGGGACGGCAACGAGACGTGGCTCATCCTGGGCGGCATGGGCCTGCTCGCGGCGTTCCCGCTCGCGTTCGCGATCATCATCCCGGCCGTCTATTTCCCGATCCTTCTGATGCTGCTCGGACTGATCTTCCGCGGCGTGGCGTTCGAGTTCCGCTTGAAGAAATCGAGCCAGCAGCATTGGTGGAACGCGTCGTTCTTCGGCGGCTCGGCGATCGCGACGTTCTTCCAGGGCGTCGTCCTCGGGATGTACGTCGAAGGCTTCCCCGTGAGCGGACGCGCGTTCTCGGGCACGAGCTTCGACTGGTTCGGGGCGTTCCCGCTCCTGACCGGCGTCGGCCTGCTCTTCGGCTATACGCTGCTCGGCGCGACGTGGCTCGTGATGAAGACCGAAGGCCAACTCCAGCAACACGCGCGCAACTTCGGGCTGATCGCGCTCTACGGGGTGCTCGCGTTCATCGCGATGGTCAGCGTTTGGACGCCGCTGATGCACGGCGAGATCGCGCAGCGCTGGTTCAGCACGCCCAACATCTTCTACCTGGCGCTCGTGCCGATCGTCACGGCGATCATCGCGTTCGTCACGTGGCGCGCGCTGCGGCGCGACACCGATTACGTGCCGTTCATCGGCGCGATGGGGCTCTTCGTGATGTGCTACCTCGGCCTCGGCATCAGCTTATTTCCGTACGTCGTGCCGTACGCCGTCACGTTGTGGGACGCCGCGGCGACGCCGTCGACGCAGATGTTCCTCCTGATCGGCACGCTGTTCCTGCTGCCGATCATCTTCACCTACCTCGGCTGGTCGTACTACGTGTTCCGCGGCAAGGTGAGCGCCGACGTGGGGTATCACTGAGTTGAGCCACGAGTATCGGACGAGTCTCATCGTCGGCGCCGGCGGCGGCCTCAGCGCGTCCCTGGCGCGACGCTTCGCGAAAGCGGGGATGAGCGTCACGCTCGCCGCGCGCGACACCGGCAAGCTCGAGCCGTTGTGCAAGGCGATCGGGGCGACGGCATTCGCGTGCGATGCGTCGGACGCGGCGCAGGTCGCGCGGCTGTTCGAGTCCGTCGAGAGGCAGTCCGGCGAACCCGACGTCGTCGTTTACAACGCGAGTGCACGCGCGCGCGGGCCGTTCGTCTCGCTCGAGCCCGAGGCTGTTCGTCGCACGCTGCTCGTCAGCGCTTATGGCGCGTTCCTCGTCGCGCAACGCGCGGTGCCGGGCATGCTCGCGAAGCAATCCGGCGCGGTCCTTCTGACCGGCGCGTCGGCGAGCGTGAAGGGTTACGCGGAGTCCGCGCCGTTCGCGATGGGCAAGTTCGCGCTGCGCGGGCTCGCGCAGAGCATGGCGCGCGAGCTTGCGCCGAAGGGCATCCACGTCGCGCACTTCGTCATCGACGGTGCAATCCGCCCGCGCGGCCAAGAGGATGCGAACGACACGATGCTCGATCCCGACGCGATCGCCGAGACTTATTTCGACGTGCTCGCGCAACCGCGCAGCGCGTGGACGTGGGAGGTCGAACTGCGGCCGTGGGTCGAGCGTTTCTGAGGCGATGAAAAAGGCGCCGCGTGGGCGCCTTTTCGTTGCGGCGACGCGCGAATTATGCCGCCGGTGTCGACTCCACCGCCTGCCCCTGCTTCGCGTCTTCCTCGGCCGCGGCCTTCATCGACAGCCGCACCCGGCCCTTCTCGTCGGCTTCGAGCACCTTCACGCGCACGATCTGGCCTTCCTTGAGGTAATCGGAGACCTGATTCACGCGCTCCTTCGCGATCTGCGAAATGTGCAGCAGCCCGTCCTTCCCGGGAAGCAATTGCACGATCGCGCCGAAATCGAGGAGGCGCAGCACCGGGCCTTCGTAGATCTTGCCCACTTCGACCTCGGCGGTGATCGCCTCGATGCGCTTGCGCGCCGCGTTGCACGCGTCGGCGTTGACCGATGCGATCGTCACGGTGCCGTCGTCCTGGATGTCGATCGTCGTGCCCGTCTCCTCGGTGAGCGCGCGAATGACCGCACCGCCCTTGCCGATCACGTCGCGGATCTTCTCGGGGTTGATCCTGAACGTCATCATCCGCGGCGCATGTTGCGACACCTCGGTGCGCGCGTGCGGCACCGCTTCGTGCATCAGCTTCAGGATGTGCATGCGGCCCTCGCGCGCCTGCGCGAGCGCGACCGCCATGATTTCCTTGGTGATGCCCTGGATCTTGATGTCCATCTGCAATGCGGTGATGCCGCGCTCGGTGCCTGCCACCTTGAAATCCATGTCGCCGAGGTGATCCTCGTCGCCGAGGATGTCGGTCAGCACCGCGAAGCGGTTACCTTCCTTGATGAGGCCCATCGCGATGCCGGCCACGTGTGCCTTCGTCGGCACGCCGGCATCCATGAGCGCCAGGCTCGCGCCGCACACCGACGCCATCGACGAGCTGCCGTTCGATTCGGTGATCTCGGAGACGACGCGAAGCGAATACGCGAAGTCCTCGGCCGACGGCAATACGGCGATGAGCGCGCGCTTGGCGAGGCGGCCGTGGCCGATTTCGCGACGCTTCGGCGAGCCGACGCGTCCGGTCTCGCCGGTCGCATAGGGCGGCATGTTGTAGTGGAACATGAAGCGGTCCCGATACTCGCCCATCAAGGCATCGACGATCTGCTCGTCGCGCGCCGTGCCGAGCGTGGCGACGACGAGCGCCTGCGTTTCGCCGCGGGTGAACAGCGCCGAGCCGTGCGTGCGCGGCAGGACGCCGGTGCGTATCGAGATCGGCCGAACCGTGCGCGTGTCGCGACCGTCGATGCGCGGCTCGCCCGAGAGGATCTGCTCGCGCACGATGCGCGCCTCGAGATCGAACACGACGTTGCCGACGTGCCGCCTGGCGTCGGGCGATGCGTCGGCATCGAGCACCTGCGCTTCCACTTCGGCGGCGATCTCGCGCAGGCGCTGCGAGCGCGCCTGCTTCGAGCGCATGCCATACGCCTCGCGAACCGGCGTTTCCGCCGCGGCGGCGACTCGCGTAACCAACGCTTCGTCCTTCGCAGGCGGCTGCCAATCCCACAGCGGCTTGCCGCCTTCCTCGACGAGCTGATGGATGAGCTCGATCACCGCCTGCTGCTGCTGATGGCCAAACACCACCGCACCCAGCATGACGTCTTC
>Ga0157370_10009220_pt1 | contig 10577 bp, 12 predicted proteins | sample C35metaG_FD_113463 | JGI IMG/M metagenome (GOLD analysis project Ga0157370, IMG submission 113463) | Corn rhizosphere microbial communities from Kellogg Biological Station, Michigan, USA - C3-5 metaG | ecosystem: Host-associated > Plants > Roots > Rhizosphere > Soil | place: USA: Michigan... | reverse complement strand
GGACGCCGCGCTCGCGCAGCCGCGCCAGGCGCTGCGCGCCGGCCAGCGCTGGCGATTCACGGTGCGCCTGCGGCAGCCGCACGGGACGATCAATCCGCACGGCTTCGACGTCGAGCTCGCGTGGCTCGAGCAGGGCGTTCGCGCCACCGGTTACGTGCGCGACGCGCCGGCGACGCTCGTCGACGCCAGCGCCGCGTATCCGGTCGAGCGCGCGCGCCAGCGCGTCCGCGACGCGATCGATGCGCACGTCACCGACCGGCGCGCCGCCGGCGTTCTCGCCGCGCTCGCCGTGGGCGACCAGGGCGCGATCGAGCGCGACGACTGGGAGCTGTTCCGCAACACCGGCGTTGCCCACCTGATGTCGATCAGCGGGTTGCACATCACGATGTTCGCCTGGCTCGCGGGGCTGCTCGTCGCCGCGGCGTGGCTCAGGGATGGCGAGCCGGTCGAGCGGCGCGCGCTGCGTGTGGCGGGCGTGGCAATCGGCGTGGCCGTGTTGTGTGTCGCCTTCGCGCGGGTCCGCGCGAGCGTCGACGTGAGCCAAGATCGCCGCAACTCCGTTCCGCGTGCCGACGAGATCGCGCTGCGGAGCATCGATCAGCCGCTGCACGTCACGGTGTACCTCGCGGCGGAGGATCCGCGGCTCACCGATCTCGAGCGCGGCGTGCTGGCCAAGCTGCGGCGAACGATGCGCGAGGTGGATGTCACCTATGCCGCCACGAGTCGCAGCGGTTTGTTCGAGCGGCCCAACGAGCATTACGGCGAAGTGTGGTACGAGCTCGGTGGCAAGCGCGAGATGACCCGGTCGACCACCGAGCCGATCGTCCTCGAGACGATCTACGACCTCGCGGGCCGAAAGCCGCCAACGCCGGTCGACGAAGCGCCGTATCCAGGATATCCGCTGGCGGCGCGTCCGATCGCCGCACCGTGGCTATTCTTCCTCGTGTGGCCGCTGTGCGTGCTCGCCCTCTGGTGGGCGGTCCGTCGGCCGAGAATCCCTCGACTTCAGCCTCCTGTCCGAGCATGATGATTCGCATATTATCGATCGCGATCGCCGCCGTCGCCCTTGCGGCTCCGCCCGCGGTGTCGCAGACCAGGCGCGCGGCCGCGGCGACCACGCACGTCACGTTCGCCGGCGAGACCGCCGGACGCGAGCCCAAAACCTTTGCGCCGATGGTCGGGAGCTGGCTGATCTCGCGCGACGCGGGACGCAACGTGTTGTTCATCGACGGACGCGTCTGGAAGCGCGGCCAGCCCGCCGGCGGACTGGCCGACAAGGCCCGCGAGCTGTATGGCGCGCGCAACGAAGAGTTCATCGAGAGCATCAAGGCATTCGCGTACTACCCGATCGCCGTGTACAAGGGACTCGACAACTTCGAGAATGGCGAGATCTCCGTGCGCTTCCAGATGGTCGGCGGCACGCTCGATCGATGCGCCGGCATTCTGTTCAACGTCAAGCCGAATGGTGACTATCTCACCGTCCGCTTCAACGGCACCGAGGACAACGTCGTGTTGTGGACGTTCAACAACGGCGTGAGGAAGTTCGTCAAGCGCGCATCGGAAACTGTCCCCCTGGAGCTCGGCACGTGGCACACGCTCAGGATCTCGGTGCACGGGACCGCGCTTCAGGGATTCCTCGACGGCAAGCCGCTGCTCGACTATACGCTGGCGGAGCCGGTGTCGGGCAAGATCGGCGTGTGGTCGAAGACCGACAGCATGGTCGAGTTCGACGATTTCACGGTCACCCCGGCGGCGAAATGAGGACGTTATCATTGCGACGCGTCGTGAGATTCGCGGCGGCGACCGCGCTCCTGCCCGCGGCGGCGCTCGCCCAGGCGAAATCGACCCGTGCCAAATCCGAGTGTCGCGTGCGACCCTCGGACGCCTGGGTCAGGAAGCAAGCCGAGTTCTTCGACGAGTCGAAGCACGATTGGACGAATGATTCACTGCGCACGGCACTCTTGGCGGCGGCCGGGATCACGGCGCCCCTCGCGATGCCGGTGAACAACGGCGTCCAGCTCGTCGATCGTCCGCCCGCGCTCGGCGAGACGGCGGGCGCGATGACCGATGCGCTCAAGCAGCTCGCCGCGACGCGCGGCTCGGTGTGGCCGACCAAGAGCGTCGTCGGGGCGGCGGGCACGCATGCCGTCTATCTGCTCGCGCAGCGCGACACGGCGCTCGGCCGCGCGGCGCTGCACCGCATGATGGAGGCTGGGCCGGCCGAGTCGCCGGCGGCGGACGTGGCGGCGTTCGAGGACCACATGCGCATCGTGTGGGGACGGAAGCAGATCTACGGAACGCAGTTCCGCGTGGACGACACCGGCCGCGTGGTGCTGGCGCCGATGGAAGACTCCGCGCACGCCGATCTCCGTCGCGAAGACGCGGGGCTTCCGCCGTTCAGGCTCGGATTGTGTCTCAGCGCTTCTCTTCCATCAAAGCCATGACGTTGTCTTCGGAGTCGCGGAACTCGGCAAGCCAGAGCTCGTGGTCCGGCATGCGGGCGATCATGTGCGGCTCGCCGATGAAGCGGACGCCCTTTGCGGCGAGCGCGTTGCGGTGCGCCTGGATGTCGGTCACCAGGTAGTAGAGCGTCGACGTTCCGTTTGCGTCACCCTCGGCGGCGCTGAGCATGAGCCGCACGCCGCCGCAGTCGAAGAAGGAGAGTCCTGGGCCGGCGCTGAAGAGGAACGGCACGCCGAGCGTGTCGCGGTAGAACGCGGTGGCGCGCGCGACGTCCTTGCAGACGACGGCGATCTGGCGGATTCGCGACTGGTTGAGATCGGGCATCCGGCATTCCTCCATGAAAAAGGGGTCAGACTCCTTTTCGCCAAAAGCGCGAAAAGGAGTCTGACCCCTTTTGCCCATCGCGGCAACCGCGCGCTCTGGCCGCTTGCGCGCGGCTGGCGGGGATCATAATTTAGGTGAGCCTAAATTTCATCGTCATTCCACCTCACCCAATCCGATCCAAGCGGCGCTGTGGCAATTCCCGAGGTCCGTCCACCGACCGAGCCCCCGGAGGGCGAATCCGGCTGGCACCGCACGCGCGTCGCGCCGAGCCTGCAGGAGGTCTATCGAACCGTACCGGTCGGCACCGGCAGCTTCTTCCGCAAGCTGCTCGCCTTCGCCGGACCGGGGTACCTCGTCGCGGTCGGCTACATGGATCCGGGCAATTGGGCGACCGACCTCGCCGGTGGATCGCGCTTCGGCTACGCCCTGCTCAGCGTGGTGCTGCTCTCGAACATCATGGCGGTGCTGCTGCAAGGACTCGCGTCCAAGCTCGGCATCGTCACCGGGCGCGACCTCGCTCAAGCATGCCGCGACCACTATTCGCGGCCGGTCTCGATCGGCCTGTGGCTCCTGTGCGAGATCGCCATCGCCGCGTGCGACCTGGCCGAAGTCATCGGCTCGGCGATCGCGTTGAACCTGCTGTTCCACATCCCGGTCGCCGTCGGCGTGATCGTCACCGGGTTCGACGTGCTGATCCTGCTCGCTCTGCAGCACCGCGGCGTGCGCGTGCTCGAGGCGCTCGTCATCACGCTCATCGCCACGGTCGGATTGTGTTTTCTGTTCGAGATCATCCTTGCGCGACCTGACATGGTCGCCGTGGCCAAGGGATTTCTCCCGACGCGCGGCATAGTCGTCGATCGCGAGATGCTGTACGTCGCGATCGGCATCCTCGGCGCCACGGTGATGCCGCACAACCTCTACCTGCATTCGTCCATCGTCCAGACGCGGCGTTACGAGGAGACGGCCGCGGGCAAGCGAGAGGCCGTGCGCTTCGCGTTCCTCGATTCCACGATCGCGTTGAGCTTCGCCTTTTTCGTGAACGGAGCCATCCTCGTCGTCTCGGCGGCGACGTTCCATACGTCGGGCCACGCCGAAATCGCCGAGATTCAGGACGCGTTCAAGCTGCTCACGCCGCTTCTGGGCGCTGGGGCGAGCGCGGCGTTCGCGATCGCGCTCCTCGCGTCAGGGCAGAATTCCACGCTCACCGGTACGCTTGCGGGACAGATCGTGATGGAGGGGTTTCTCAACATCCGGTTGCGCCCCTGGCTCAGACGCCTGATCACGCGCATGATCGCCATTGTGCCGGCGGCGCTGGTCGCCATCTTCTACGGGGAGGGCGGCACCGCCAAGCTGCTGATCCTCAGCCAGGTCATACTCAGCTGGCAACTCTCATTCGCCGTCGTGCCGCTGGTATTGTTCACGTCGGACCGGGCCAAGATGGGCTCGTTCGTCAATCCCGGCTGGCTCAAGGTGATTGCCTGGCTCACGGCCATCGTCATCGCCGCGCTCAATGGCTGGCTCCTCGTGCAAACGTTTCGCGGGTGGATGGCCTGATGTACAAGCGCATACTCGTGGCGCTCGAGCATTCGTCGTACGACGCCGCGATCGTCGATCATATCCACAAGTTGGCGGCGTTCTGCGGCTCGTCGCTCGTGTTGATGCACGTGGCCGACGGATGGGCGGCGCGCAACGTCACGCAGCTCAATCTGCGCGAGTCCGAAGAGATGCGCATGGATCGCGAGTACCTGGAACAGATCTGCGCGTCGTTCATCGCCGACGGACTACAGGCCGAGGCCCTCCTCGCCGGCGGCGACCCGTCCAAGGAGATCGCCGCCGCGGCGGCACGTGAAGGGTGCGACCTCATCGCCATGTCGACACACGGCCACCGCTTCATCAAAGACCTGATCTACGGCAGTGTCGCCAACGAGGTCCGCCACATGTCGCGCGTGCCGGTGCTGCTCGTGCGTGGCGAGCGGACCGCGACGCCCCGCGGAACCCCGGTATGACGTCGATCAGAGCCGTGCCGGCGATCACTGGTCCGGTCGAGGACTACCTCAAGGTGATCTTCGAGCTCGAGGCGGCGGGCGGCGTCGCCGGCACGAACGAGATTGCCGCCGCGTTGGACATTGCTCCGGCGTCCGTGAGCGGCATGGTTCGACGGTTGGCCGAGCACGGCTTGATCGCGCACGAGCCATATCGCGGCGTGCGGCTGACCAAACCGGGACGGCGCGCCGCGCTGCGCACGATTCGCCGTCACCGCGTCATCGAAGCGTACCTCACGAGCGCGCTCGGCTACCCGTGGGATCGCGTCCACGACGAGGCGGAGCGACTCGAGCACGCCGCCTCCGACGAGCTGATCGATCGCATGGCCGCGGCCATCGGGGAGCCGTCGACAGACCCGCACGGCGCGCCGATTCCCACGCGCGCCGAGGCGGATTCGGGCCGCGTCACGGGTTGACCCGCGCGGCATTTCGCGGCGAGCTCGGCGTTCTCCGGACGACCGGAACGCTCCTTGCGCCCACGCGCTCGTGCAGGACGCGCGCGGAGGACGCGATGGCGGTGACTCGATTCCCGGTGGATCCCGACGCGGGCATCCCCGATCTCATTCATAGACTGGGCAACGACTCGAAGCGACTCGTCACCGACGAAGTGCAGCTCGCCAAACTCGAGATCACCGAGAGCGTGCACGTAGCGGGCAAGGGCGCGATGTGGCTCGGCGTCTCGTTCGGCGCGGCCGTCGTTGCCCTGGTCGCGGCGACGCTGCTCGTGGCGACGCTCATCGGTCGCGCGATCTCGGGACACATGTGGATCGGCGCGCTCGTGACCGGTGCGATCGAGCTTGCGATCGGAGCGTACGTCGTGACGCGTGGGCTCGGCGTGTTCAAGGAGCCGTCCTACTCGCTCGAGCAAACACGGAAAGCCATCTCCTGACTTGGGCGCGACGAGCCCGGTGTAGCTTCCAGACATGCTCGCCGCGCTGCTTCTCGCAGCCCTCGCCCAGTCGATCGACTCGATCCCCGCCCGCCACGCGCCGCGAAGCATCGCGATCGATGAGCGTCTGGCGGCGGACGCGCACATCGCGATCGGCGACCGACTCGTCATCGCGCCCGCGCCCGGCGCGCCGGGAGACTCGGTGATCGTCACCGCCATCACTCGCCGCAGCGCCGATCCGTCGGAGGTCGCGCGCGCAGAGTATCGTGCCGTCATGCACCTGGACGAGCTGCAGTCGCTGGTCGGCTACGGCGATCGCGTCGACAGGTTTGCCGTCGCGACGCGCGGCGGCGCGTCGACGGACAGCGCGATCCGGCACATCAACGACGCGGCGTTCGGTTTTCAGGCGTTTCGCTCGCGCGACATCGCCGTCGAGACGTCTCGCACGTTTCTGGTCGTGAGCCGGTTTCACAGAGCGATCGGCGTGATCACGATCGTTGCAAGCGCGATCTTTCTCCTCTGCATCATGCTGCTCAAGGTCGACGAACGGCGGCGCGACGTCGCCGCGCTTCGGCTCATGGGCATTTCGGCGCGCTCGATCGTGCGTTCGGTGATGGTCGAGGCGGCGCTCGTGGCGGTCGTGGGCAGCGCGGTCGGTGTCGCGCTCGGCTGGGTCGCGGCGCAGGTCATCAACTGGCACTATCGCGGCGTCTATCGCACCCCGTTGGCGTTCGCGCTCGTCACTCCCGGCATCGTGCTGCTCGCCGTGGCGCTGTCCCTCGTGCTCGGCCTCGCCGCCGGTCTCCTCGCGGCCGAGCGCCTCGTACGCGTGCCCGCGCTCGAGCTGTTGAGCGGGCGGAGGTGAGGACGGTGGAACGGCAGAACGAGCGAATAGGGGAAGGGAGCTGCCTCGAGACGTCCCGTACCGGCGCCCCACCATTCACGCGTTCCGCCCGCTAGGATGCTTTTCCACCTCGCGTGGGCCACGCTGACCCGTCACCGCAGCCGCACACTGCTGGCTATCCTTGGCGTCGCCGTGTCGGCTGCGATGCTGCTCGACATGGTGATGCTCTCGAGCGGCATGCGCGTGTCGTTGAGGAACCTGCTTCTGTCGCGAGGATTTCAACTGCGCCTCGCACCCAAGGGGACGCTGCCGTTCGACACCGACGCCACGATTCCCAACGCGAGCAACGTGATCAGGGTGCTGCGCACCATCTCCGACGTCGCGGCGATCAGCCCGGTGCTCGGCGGCCAATTGCACGTCACGGTTGCCGGGCGCACGATCACGGCCACGGCGCTCGGCGTCGTGCCGGCGGTGCAGGGCGACTACGAGGTCACGCAGGGCCGCACGCCCTCCGCGCCGAACGAGCTGGTGGCGAGCGACGATTTCCTCCGGGCGAGCGGGGCGATGATCGGCGATACGCTGTCGGCCGCGACAGGCTACGATCCCCAGCTTCGCTCGTTCACGGGACGGCGGACGCTGGTGCTCGTGGGGCGTGCGCACTTTCTCTACATGCCGGCCGAGATGCGCGCCGTGGCGTTGCCGCTCGCGACGCTGCAGGAGATGCGCGGCGGCGAGGCGCGTGACCGCGCGTCACTGTTCATGATCCGCGCCCGTGCCGGTGCCGACGTCGCCGACGTGTTGCGTCGCATTCAGGCGGCGCTTCCCTCGGTGACGGCGGTGTCGACCGAAACCGCGATGCGCCAGGTCGACCAGCGGCTCAGCTACTTTCGCCAGCTCGCGTTCATTCTCGGCGCGGTGAGTCTCGCCGTCGGCTTCCTGCTCGTGACGACGCTCGTCACCGTTTCGGTGAACGAACGATTGGGCGAGATCGTCGTCATGCGGGCGATCGGCGTCGCGCGGAACCGCGTCGTGCTGCAGATCGTGATGGAGGGTGTCGCGATCATGTTCGTCGGAGCGCTCGCCGGTTTGGCGTTGGGGCTCGTGACCGCGCGGTATCTCAACTCGATCCTCGCGTCGTTCCCGGGACTGCCGGCGGCGATCGACTTCTTTCTGTTCGAGCCGCGCGATGCGTGGGGTGCGCTCGGCCTCTTGACCGTCGCGGGAATTCTCGCCGGAATCTATCCGTCGTGGCGCGGGGCCTCGCTGCCGATCGCCGTCACGCTGCGCGAGGAAGCCGTCGGGTGAGCGGCGCCGGCGCCACGCTGCTCGCCGCGCACGACCTGCGTCGCGAGTATCACATGGGCGAAGAGCTCGTACACGCCGTGCGCGGTGTGTCGTTCCAGGTGGCGCGCGGCGACTACGTAGCGATCGTCGGGCCATCCGGGTGCGGCAAGTCGACGCTATTGAATCTGCTCGGCGGGATCGACCGTCCGACGGCGGGAACGGTGACGATCGGCGGCACGCGTCTCGATCAGATGGGCGACGCGGAGTTGACGCGATTCCGGCTGCGGCACATCGGCTTCGTGTTTCAACGGTTCTACTTGATGCCGGCACTCACGGCGATCGAGAACGTCGAGCTGCCGATGGCCGAGGCGAGGGTGCCGCGTGAGCAGCGCGTGCGCCGTGCTCGGGAGTTGCTGGCCTACGTCGGACTCGGCGAGCGCCACGGCCACAGGCCGGCGCAGCTCTCGGGCGGCGAGCAGCAGCGTGTGGCGATCGCGCGCGCGCTGGCGAACGAGCCCCAATTGCTGGTTGCCGACGAGCCCACGGGCGAGCTCGACGCGAAGACCGGCACCGAGATGATCGAGCTCATCGCGCGGGTGAATCGCGATGGGACGACGATCGTGGTCGTGACGCACGACGAGGAGCTGGCGCGCGCGGCGCGACGGGTCGTTCACATGCGCGACGGCGTGATCGTCGGCGACGGGCGGCAGGACGTACCGTGATCGAGCTCCTCGCGCTTCGCAACCTCGTGCTGCGGCCGTGGCGGTCGGTGTTCCTGCTGTTCGGTTATAGCCTGGGCGTGGCCGTCATGATCGTCTTATTATCGATCGGCGAAGCGCTGTTGACGCAGGCGCGGGACGAGCGCCTCGTGGGCGGCGGCGAGATCACGGTGCTGCCCGAAGGCATCGACGTCGAGGTCATGAAGACGGGAGGACTCGGCGGGCTGTTCTTCTCGATCGATCACGCGCGGTTCATCTATCAGCAACTGCTGGCGGCGCCGCGGCTGTCGAGCGACATCGCGGCCGTCGCGCCGCAGATCGAGGGAAAGCTGCTGTACGCGCGTACGGCGGACGGACGCGAGCTGCCGATCCTTGCCAACGGGCGGATCCCGTCGCGCAACCTCGCGGTGGGCGCGCGGGCTCCGTTGGCGACAGGTGCGTGGCGCGACGACAGTCTCGACCGCCTCTGGCGCGATCCGCCGCCTCGCGAATTGCGCGATGCCATCGACCATTTTCATCTACCGCCGGCCGAGGCGCGCGGCGATCCGACGTGGGCGGAATGGCACTACTTCAACGTGCTGTCGCCCGACCGGTCCAAATGGGCGTTCATCTCGTTCATTGTGGGCGGCGAGGTGCCCAGCGGGCGCTGGGGCGGACAGATGCTGATCACGACGCACGTGCAGGGGGGCGCATCGCGGCGGTTCGTCGCGACGGTTCCCGCAACCCAGGTGCGATTCTCGACGTCGCGGGCCGACGTCGAGATCGGGGGCTCGACCGTGACAGTGCTTCCCGGCGGGAACTACGCGGTTCGGGCCAGCGGCCGCGAAGAGGGCGGCGCGAGCAGGATCGACGTCGATCTGGTCGTGGCGCCGGCGCCTGGCGCGTACTTCCCGGGCGCGGCGCTGGCGAGCGGCGAGACCGTCTCGGGGTACGTGGTGCCGGCGCTGCGCGCCGCAGCGACCGGCACGATCTGCGTCGATGGGCGGTGCGACGAGTATCACGACGCGCAAGCGTATCACGATCACAACTGGGGTGTCTGGCGCGGCGTGACCTGGGAATGTGGTGCGGCGCGCGCCGGCCCGTACACGCTCTTGTACGGCCGCGTGCAGCCGGCGGATAGCACGGTGGCGTCGCAACCGCTGTTCGTCTACCTGGTCGATTCGCTTGGCTTTCGCGCTCTGTTTCGACCGCGAGAGATCCGCTATGAGGACACTCGCACGATCCACGCGAACGGCGAGATGGTTCGCGTGCCGTCGCGCGCGACCATGGTCGACGCCCGTGGCGACGATACCCTGCGCATCGAGCTCACGATCGAGGACGCGACGGCGAGCGATACGCGCCGGCCTGCGGTCGAGCGTGGAGATGCGCTCGCGGGCCGGAAACTCGCCAGGCCATTCTTCGTACAGATGAAGGGCCTGATGCGGATCGCCGGCCGGGTGTCGGGCCAACCGGTCCGTGGCGAAGGCGCCGGGTTTTTCGAGACGTATCGGTAGCGAACCCGAATCGCTAAATACTTACTATGCGATCCTCATCTTCTGCATTGCCGGCGCGCTCCTCGGCGCCGAGGAAATGCACTTCATTCAACCCAGCAGCGACGTTGCGCCAATGATCCATTGACGCGGCCTACGACCGCCGGTCCTCCAACTCGCCGTCGGTTCGTGCTTCCTGTTGCGCCCGCGCGCGGCGCGCGGTTTCGTCGAGCTTGGACTGGCCGCGGCTGAATCCTTCCGCGGCATAATTGCGGATGGTCGTCCACGATCCGTACTTGTCGGCGTACGCCGCCCAACCCCGTTCGAGCTCCGGCTCGACCTCGGTGAAGTGTCGCGCGACGAAGTTCGGATTGTGGCTCGCGATCTGGCCCAGATAGTACGCGGGACGCACATCGTCGTACGCCCGGTCGGCCGGCCGGTGCGACAGCGAGTCGAAGTGTCCGCGAAAGTGCGCTTCGTCCTCGCGCGTGAGCGCGCTCGCCGCCTCGGCTACGGCGCGCCCCGCCCACCATCCGCCGAGCG
>Ga0157370_10009215_pt1 | contig 10581 bp, 7 predicted proteins | sample C35metaG_FD_113463 | JGI IMG/M metagenome (GOLD analysis project Ga0157370, IMG submission 113463) | Corn rhizosphere microbial communities from Kellogg Biological Station, Michigan, USA - C3-5 metaG | ecosystem: Host-associated > Plants > Roots > Rhizosphere > Soil | place: USA: Michigan... | reverse complement strand
CCCAGTTCCCCTGGGTTTTGCTTTCCCCTTTCAGAGCACGGGTCAGTTTTTTGGCATCTTCGGAAATCTGCTGGTTCAGTTCTGCCAGTTCTTTCACTTTTTCTGCAAGAGAGAAACGTTCTTTATTTTCCTTTTCGTAAGCTTCATTGACTTTGTTTTTTAAATCAGCTATTTTCTCCTGAAAAGGCTCAAGGATATTTTTTAAGTTATTTTGATTGAGAGTAGTAAACTTTTCTGTTTTTTCTTCTAAAATTTTATTGGCGAGGTTTTCAAACTGAAGTTTAGAATCTTCCTGAATCTTGATAATTTCTTCTTTCTGAGTATCAAGAGAGTTCTGGAGACCTTCATTTTTAGCCGAAAGTTCAGCATTTTTAGCAAAAAGAGTCTGCTTTTCCAGAACATGAGTTTCTATCTGAGAAGTCTGTCTCTGATTGACTTGTTTTAAATCCTGAAACTGAATATGTAAGGAAGAATATTCAGCAGAGATTTTAGAAAACTCATTTTTCAGATCATCCAGAAGATCCTGCTGTATAATATTAGCGTCTTTTTCTTTGCTGATATTCTGATTAAGCTCCTGAATCTTCAGATTTGAATTTTCAAGATCAGACTGGGTTTTAATAGATAAGGTATGCAGCAAGTCATAAGAACTTCTTGAAACCATTGATGATTTCAGTGCAAAATATAATATAACGGCGCCAAGTACACCACCGGCAATCAACCCAATAATTAAATATATCATCTCCATCTTCCAAAATTATGAAAAAAGGCCGGAAGAAGGAAGAAGGATGTTGGAAGTTACCTCCCTCTTCTGGCTTCCTTTCTGAACAAGAATACTTATATTTATGGGAAATTTCAGAAAATGATGAATATTTTGTTGGTAGAAGATGATCAGAGAATCAGCAATTTCCTGATAAAAGGCCTTTCCGAGGCTGGCTATAATATGACCCTTGCAGATTCCGGGGAAAAAGCGCGTGAACTTCTTCATACTTATGATTTTGATATTATTTTGATGGATATTATGCTTCCCGGATTGGATGGGATGCAGCTTACTCAAATTATCAGATTTAAAGGAAATTATACTCCGATTTTGGTTTTAAGCGCATTGAACAGCCCAGATGATAAGATCAAAATGCTGGATATGGGCGCTGATGATTATCTATCAAAACCTTTCCATTTTGAGGAACTGATTTCAAGGATTAAAGCGTTAACCAGAAGAAATAAAATGAGCTATCAGAAGGAAGATCAATATTTATCATGTGGAAATATCACCATAGATACTGATCTTCATAAGGTAACACAGAATGACAGAGAAATAGAATTTTCTCCTACCGAATACAAACTTTTTACTTTCCTGATGGAGAATAAAAATAAAGTGTTGAGCAGAACTCAGATTTTACATAAGGTTTGGGGAATTGATTTTGATAATACCACGAATGTAGTGGATGTTTATATTTCCTACGTCCGTAATAAGATTGATGAAACGGAACAGAAAATTATTCATACGGTGAAAGGAACCGGATATTTGATCAAAGACTGAAAATGACGCTCAGAAACAGATTTACCCTTATTTCAAGCCTTTCTTTCGGCATTGTTTCTATCATCACATCTGCGGTGATATTCTTTGCCTATTATGACAGTACCAAGATTTTTTATTTTGAAAAGCTGAGAAATACAGCTCTTATTTCTGCCATTTACTATCTCGAAAAAGATGAACTTCCGAAAGACCGCCATGCTCAGATCAAAAAAGAATACAATCACTTGATTCAGAATAACAGGGTTGCAGTCTATAACCAGAATAATGAAGTGACTTTTGGGCATAATCTGAACGATAAGAATATAAAACTTTCCCATTTACAGGCTGTACGCAATAATAAAGGAATACAGTTTATGTCTGATAATCAATTCTACTATGGAATTTTTTATCCGGATAATCAGGGTGATTTTGTTGTTTTTGTAAAATCTTCAAATGATTCTTTTCAATCACAGATCCTGAGGCTGGCGATTATCATGCTTTCCGTATTGTTAATTGGATTGCTTGCAATTTATTTTCTGAGCAGATATCTTTCAAAGGTGGTTTATAAACCCATTTCCAACGTTGTTGAACGTATCAATAAAGTGGAATATAATAACATCTCTACAGCAATCATTACTTCCACAAATACCCATGATGAAATTGAAGATCTGATAAAATCGTATAATAAACTGCTGGCGAGAATTTCTGAAAATGTACTCTTACAGCAGAATTTTATCAATTATGTTTCCCATGAATTTAAAACTCCCTTAGCTGCTATCTCCGGAAATCTGGAAGTCTTCGCTCAAAAAGACCGTACGCCTGAAGAATATAGGGAAGTGGCAAAAGAGTCCCTGGAAAATGTATACGAGATCGAAAACATTCTCAACAACCTTCTGCTGATGTCCGGAATGACAAAACTTGAATCTTCTCACAAAACCATGAGAGTGGATGAGCTGATCTGGAAGATTTATGAGAAACTAGAACCCAAAGCAAAAGAAAACAATTCATCCATTAAAATACAGCTTCAGGTAACAAAACCTGCTTTGCTGGAATTTCCCGGAAACGAAACATTATTATATCTTGCATTATACAATATTGTAGAAAATGCAGTAAAATATTCCTATGACAAGCCTGTGGTGATTACAATATCAGAAAAAAACAATCAATTGTATATTGAGGTCAGAGATCAAGGAAGAGGAATTCCTTCTGATGATCTTGTGAAAATAGCTGAGACTTTCTACAGAGGAAAAAATGTAGATACCGTAAAAGGTAGTGGAATTGGCTTATCACTTTCAAAAAGTATTTTTGATCATCATCATATTGGGATGAAAATTGACTCTGTTATTAATATAGGAACAAGTGTTCAACTTGAATTTCCTGTTCATTCGTAATCGTGTTATTTGTGAAAACATTTGTGTTATTCGTGTTTTTTTTTGATTCTAATCAAACTCTAATGTTGAACTAACCGAATTTTAATTTTGTTTAAAATTCCCTCTAATCTTAGACAAATAGCTTTGTGGTCTTAAAATAAGAGACCTTGAAGAAACTATTTTTTACCCTACTTTATATTCATTGTTTCAGTTTCTTTTCAGCACAGATTTCAGACACCCTGAAAATTGGCAGAAAGGAGGCTGAGACTATTTTTCTGGCTAAAAACCTCGACCTTATCGCCCAGAAACTTGAAATTTCACAAGCTGAAGCAAGAGCTGTTCAGGTTAAATACTGGCCTAATCCCAAATTAAGCATCAGTGAAGTGAATTTATGGAGAACCTACGACATCGAAGAACAGCCTGCGCTCATTGGAAACTGGGGAAAGAATACCCAGATTTCTGCTGAAATAGAACAGGTGATTCAGACTGCGGGTAAAAGAAGAAAAAATATTGAACTGCAGAAAATTGAAGTGGAAGGAGAAAAGTATGAATTGCAGGAAGTTTTGCGTGAACTTAAGAAGACACTCAGAAACACCATTACCGATATTCTTTACAATCAGGAACAGCAGAAAATTTATCAAGGGCAGATTACTTCTATTGAGAAATTAACAAAATCCTATAATAATCAATTAAGTCTTGGAAACATCAGTAAAGCTGAATATGTACGCCTGAAAGCCCAGGAAATTGAATTCAAAAAGAAACTGATTTCATTAAAACAGGAAATTGAAGACCAGCAGGTAGAACTTAAAGCCTTATTGATGCTGCCTTCTCAATCTTATCTGGTGATATCAGATTCATTTGTGATGCCTGAAAAACAACTTTCGGAGCTGGAAGTGACACAATGGATAGAAAAGGCAAAAGAAAACCGACCGGATATCATGATCTCAAAAAATAAAGAGAAATATGCTTCCAAAAATCTGGAAATTCAAAATGCGATGAAAACGCCTGATGTCGCTGTTTCTATAGGATACGACCGCGGAGGAAATATCATGAAGGACTTTATAGGGCTGGGTGTTTCTATGGATCTTCCCATTTTCGACCGTAACAAAGGAAATATTCAGGAAGCCAGGCTTGAGATTGAGAAAAGCAAATTGGAGACCCGTAAAAATATGCTGAAATCCGAGAATGAAATTGTATCGGTTTTCAGAAACTATATCAGAACACAGCAGGTTTCAGAAGAGATTGATGAAAATTATGAATCTACGCTGGATGGTCTGCTGGTAAGCCATGAAAAAAACTTCAGACTAAGAAATATCAGCATGCTGGAATACATGGACTTTCTGGATACCTACATCGGTAATAAAATGATCATCCTGGATACTAAAAAAGAATTGAATCAATACTACGAAAACCTGCAGTATGTTGTAGGACAAGATTTATAAGATATGAACAAAAATATTACTAAATACACTGCTGCAGCTTATCTGTCTGCCCTCATGATTTTTACAGGCTGTGCCGGAAAACAGGAAAATAAAGAAGCTGAAAAAGGCTACTGCATCAGCAAAGAGCTTAAAAAAGATATTAAACTGGCCAAAGCAGAAATACTTCCCATAGAGGAAAGTATTACCCTTACCGGAGAAGTGGAAAGCAATTCGGACAAAACGGTTCCCTTTGTAAGCCTTGTGGACGGAGTGGTGATTGATACCTATTTCTCACTTGGTGATTACGTGAAAAAAGGTCAAACGTTGGCAAGTGTAAAAAGTACCGCTGTGAATGAAATGCAGGATGATACTCAGACCTTGCATGCTCAGTTAGCCGTAGCAAAAAGAAAACTATCCTCTGTAGAAGCGATGTATAAAGATGATATTGCCTCTCAGAAGGATTTGCAGGAAGCTCGTTCCGAAGTAGCCATATTACAATCCAATATTTCCAAGACTCAGAAAAATATGCAGCTGTATTCAGCGGGTGGAAATACCATTCAGATAAAAGCTCCGGCAGACGGATATGTTATTTCAAAAAATATTTCCAAAGGAATGCCAGTTACTGCTGGCGGAGATCAGTTGTTTACCATTTCCAATCTGGATAAAGTATGGGTAATGGCTAATGTATATGCAACCAACATGAGACATGTGTATGTAGATCAGCCTGTAGTAGTAAAAACACTTGCTTATCCGGATGACAGTTTTGCAGGGAAAATCAATAATATCTCTCAGGTTTTTAATGAAAATGAAAGAGTACTGAAGGCTAAAATCATTATGGATAATAACGGAATGAAGCTGAGACCGGGAATGTCTGCGGATGTTGTATTACCGATCAATTCACAAAACAAAAGTGCATTGGCTATTCCCGCAAAGGCATTAATCTTTGATAACAACCAAAGTTATGTAGTCGTTTACAAAAAAGACTGTGAGCTTGAGATCAGACCAGTAACGGAGATTGCTTCCAACAGCCAGTATATTTATGTAGAAGGTAATTTAAAACCAGGTGAAAATGTCATTGCTTCCAACGGACTGCTGATCTATGAAAATCTGAAAAATCAATTAAATAATTCCACGAAGTAATGCGAAAATTTGTCCAGAATATAGTTTCCTTCTCGTTAAAAAACTCACTGATCGTTCTGTTGGGAACTTTCCTTTTGCTGGCTGGAGGAATCTATTCCTATATGCATACACCTATTGAAGCGTTTCCGGATGTTACCAATACAAGGGTAAGAGTTATTACCCAGTGGCCGGGAAGAAGTGCTGAGGAAATAGAAAAATTTGTTACTTTACCCATTTCCAAAGAAATGAATGCCATCCCGAATAAAACCTCGGTACGTTCTATTTCCTTATTCGGATTGTCTGTGGTTACTGTGATTTTTGATGATCATGTGAATGATTTTTATGCACAGCAATATGCTTCCAATAAATTAGGAAATGTAAACCTCCCCGCCGGAGCAGAGTATAGTATTGAGCCTCCTTCCGGTGCTACAGGTGAAATTTACAGATATATTATCAAAAGTAAACTTCCTATCAAAGAAGTAGCAGCCATTCAGGATTGGGTAGTGGAAAGAGAATTGCTTGCCGTTCCGGGTGTCGCTGATGTGGTGAGTTTTGGTGGAGAAGAGAAAACTTATGAAATAAAAATTAATCCTACGGAACTACACAATTACGACCTTTCCCCCCTGGATGTGTATGAAGCGGTTTCGAAGAGTAATATCAATGTAGGAGGAGATGTAGTAGCAAAAGGTGATCAGGCTTATGTAGTGCGGGGGATCGGTCTTTTAGAGAAAAAAGAAGATATTGAGAATATTCAGATTGAGGTAAAAGGATCCACCCCAATTTTGGTGAAACACGTAGCTGAAGTAAAAGTTTCAGCGAAACCGAGATTAGGACAGGTAGGATACAACAAAGAAAATGATGTTGTAGAAGGAATTGTAATCATGCTTCGTGGAGAAAACCCAAGTGAAGTCATTGCAAGACTGAAAGACAGAATACAAGAACTTAACGGGGGAGAGCTTCCCGGTGATGTGCAGATTGTCCCGATCATCGACCGTACGGAGCTTGTGAATACTACGGTTCATACTGTTTCCAAAAACCTTATTGAAGGGGTCATTCTCGTTTCTATTATTGTATTTATTTTCCTTTACAACTGGAGAACTACTTTTATTGTAGCATCAGTTATTCCTTTGGCTTTCCTGTTTGCTATTATTATGCTCAAAATTCAGGGGTTGCCGGCTAACCTGATTTCCATGGGAGCATTGGATTTCGGACTGCTTCTGGAAGGAACATTGGTGATTGTTGAACACGTCTTTGTTGCCCTCGAACTTAAAGCCAGGGCGATAGGAGTGCGGAGATTCAATAAGATTTCAAAATTGGGAATCATCAAGAAAAGCGCAGGCAGTGTGGCAAGCTATATTTTCTTTGCCCTGTTGATTCTTATTGTAGCCCTGATGCCAATTTTCTCTTTCCAGAAAGTAGAAGGAAAAATGTTCTCACCATTAGCATTTACGCTGGGATATGCATTGTTAGGATCATTGATCTTAAGTTTGACCTACGTTCCGGCCATGTGTAAACTTTTGTTGACGAAAAATATTGAAGAGAAAGAAAACTTTATTTCAAGATTCTTTAGAGTCAATATTTACAGAATTTATGAGTTCAGTGACCGTCACAAAAAAGGATTTATCATTGGCTTCGTTGCCTTGCTTGCCATTTGTGGATGGAGATTTTCCAATTACGGATCTGAATTTTTACCAAAATTAAACGAAGGCGCAATCTACGTAAGGGCAACCCTTCCAAACAGTGTCAATCTGGATGAATCTGTACGGTTAACAAAAGAAATGAAGGAGATTCTCATGAAATATAATGAAGTGAAATTTGTGATGACTCAAACAGGCCGACCGAATGATGGAACAGATCCCACCGGATTTTTTAATATCGAATTTAATATTCAGCTCAAGCCGGAAAATGAATGGAAGAAAAAGATATCCAAAGAAGAACTTCTTGAAGAAATGAGAGTTTCTCTTGAGAGATTTCCGGGAATCAATTTTGGATTCAGTCAGCCGATTCAGGATAACGTGGAAGAATATGTAGCAGGAGTAAAAGCTCCATTGGTGATTAAGATTTTTGGAAATGATCTTTTTGAACTTGAAAATTATGCCAATAAAGTAGCCAATTCCATCAGAACGGTTCCGGGAATATCAGATGTGAATGTTTTCAAAAATATCGGGCTTCCGGAGCTGAGAATACAACTTCACGATTCCAAGATGGCAAAATATGGAGTGTCCACAGCAGATGCACAGGCGGTTATCGAAATGACAATCGGAGGGCAGGCTGCTACGAAGTTTTACGAAGAAGAAAGAATGTTCGACGTAATGCTTAGGTTTGAAAAACAATACAGGGATACTCCTGAAAAGATGGGAAATATTCTCATCCCGACTCAGGATAATAAAAAAGTTCCGCTGAAAGAAATTGCAACCATTGATTATCACACCGGACCGTCATTTATTTACCGTGAAGGAAACAGCAGATACATCGGAGTTGGATTCAATATTGAAGGACGTGACTTGGGAAGTACCATTCAGGAAGCAAAAGAAAAAGTAGATAAGGAAGTAAAGCTTCCTAAAAATCATAAGATGACATGGGCTGGAGAATTTGAAAGTAAAGAAAGAGCAGCAAAACAGCTTGCAATGGTTGTACCGATTTCTTTAGTTCTTATTCTGATGCTGTTGTATTTCAACTTCGGAAACATAAAAGACACGCTGATTTCTTCCATAACATTGGCATTTGCGTTTATCGGAGGATTTTTATCCCTTTGGTTTACGGGAACCATATTCGGAATTTCAGCGGGAATTGGTTTCATCATCCTTTTCGGAGTAGCAACCATAGACGGTATCGTTCTGATAGGAGTCATGAAAGAGAATCTGCAAAACAGAATGTCACTCAAGGAATCTATTGCTCTGGGAGTCAAGAGCAGAATACGTCCGGTAGTGATGATCGCCCTGATGGGATCTATGGGACTTCTTCCGGCAGCGATGTCAAACGGAATGGGCTCTGAAATTCAGAAACCTTTAGCCATTATGATTGTTGGAGGGTTGATCGTCTGTATGCTGCTGTCATTTACAATACTACCAATTATTTTCCATTATGCCTATCGCAAAAAGCATAAGGAAGCAATATAGTTTCTTTTATTTTGTTCATTATGAGGCCGGGATCCGTGAGGAAGATCCCGGCCTTTTTTGTTATGAGGTTTTTGTAGATTCCAAGATCTCAATATTTTTCACCACATCACTGCTTTCACAATTTTTAAGTTCTTTTAAAAGAGCAGGAGTGAGAATCTTCGGGTTCAGAATTTGTGTTGCGACTTTTGCGGCTGCATAATCTACAATACCAATCACAGATTCTCTTAACAAATTAGGGGTGTTGGATGCAATCACTGCGGTTGCCCAAGAAGTGTCTCTTGCTTTTGAAATGGCAAAATCTAGTACAGCATTATCTTTTCCGTTAGAAAGTTTGTCAATGAGATCTACGGGATAGCAGATTTTATTCAGAGAATCCTGTACATTCTGATTGATGGAAGCAATGACATTATTAATGTTTTCAAAATCTTTTTTCAAAGAATTTATCTTCCGGTAAGGCATAATAGAAGCAGCAGAAATTCCCAGATCCAGATTGATGTGAGCATTCATACCCAAAAATATATGCTGCAATATCAATAGATTCTTGTTTTTAGCAGCTTCAAAAGCAGTGTACCATGAATTGCTACATCTTTCTCCTTTGCTGTAGCTTTCCCATGCCTGAAGATATCTTTGCGCAAAAGCAATGTCCAGCAATGTCATTCTGGGATTGTCTTCAAATTTTTTCTGCTGAATTCCTCTCAGAACCTGTGCGGTCATGATTCTGTAGGTACAGGCAAAATACCCTGCAGGACTCTTTTTTTCTTTGCACCAGATAATAATTTCATCCAGTTTTTTCAGAACTTCCTCAATGGTTTTCATGATGGTTTTTGTTTATTTAAAGATAATAAAAAAGTGAGCCGGAAAAGCTCACTTTATGTATTGTTCGTTCAGATTATGGGGTGATGATAATCGGATCTGGAAAAGGTTCAAGAACCAGTGGCTTGCACATGGCAGCAGGTTGACAGGTTCCTCCCATGCATATAAAATTTGTCATCGTAGTGGTGCCGTCAGGACATCTGATCATGCCTTCACCGTGGCATCCTCCGGGACATTCTGCCGGATAAAGGGTTCCACCAAATACATCTTTGAGTTCTGTTCTCGAAAGTTTTGTAAAATTCATTTTTTTCATGAGATTAAGTTTTAATTATGGTATTGGTTTGTTGGTAACTCACTTATAATTAGGTAAGTAAGTTGAATTGTTAATAAGCTAAAGTAATTAAATTAATTCATTGAAACAAGAGATATTATTTAAAATTTCATATAATTTATAGATAATTGATTGAAATATAGAAGTTTTAAAAATAAATTGTATATTTATTTCCAGACAAAGAGAAATAATAAAGAGGAATCCGAAAATCTTAAAGAGTAGGAAATCAAATTAAACTAAATTAATCATGAAAAATTTAAAAAGCTTAAACAGAAAAGAGTTAAAAACTGTTTTAGGGGGTGCAGCATTAGCCTGTGAAACACCTGTTGATGGAGGATGTCCTGCGGGATATATATTCTGCAGCAATCCTTATTGCTGTTATCCGCCTAGAAAACCGTATATCTGCTTTGATTAATAAAAAAATCCCTCAGTTGAGGGATTTCTTATTTCTTAATGATTTTCTTTTTAAAGTTATTGCTAACTTAAGAGTTCCGGTTAAAATGATAACCCTAAAATAATCAGAACCCGCTTTTTTCATAAATTTCACGAGGTGACTTTATGAAAATATCTTTCCAGGCGTCTTTGCCATTCTTTAATACATATTGCTCAATGATTTTGTAGCCTATATAATATCCTATTGCACCGGGAAGCTTTTTATTAAGTTTTGTCTCTCTGCTCCTGAAAATATCAATTATGTTTCCATCTTCTGAAAATTTATTTTTTTCAAAAAAAGATTTGATCAATTCCATATTTTTTTCGCAAAGTTGTAATTCTGAATTTGTGTAGCCGAGATGTTGAGCAAGTGTATATTTTTTCTTCCAGTATTTTTGATTAACCCAAACGGCAAAACCTTCTCCGATTATGGGTTCCAGTGCAGTCTTGTCATTGTGTTTGT
>Ga0157370_10009213_pt1 | contig 10583 bp, 10 predicted proteins | sample C35metaG_FD_113463 | JGI IMG/M metagenome (GOLD analysis project Ga0157370, IMG submission 113463) | Corn rhizosphere microbial communities from Kellogg Biological Station, Michigan, USA - C3-5 metaG | ecosystem: Host-associated > Plants > Roots > Rhizosphere > Soil | place: USA: Michigan... | reverse complement strand
TGAGAGAGGTATAGAAAATAAGGCTGCTCGCGCGGAACGGTATCCAGCCACTCGAGCGCGTAATCCGTCAGCTCATCCGTAATGTAGCCCTTCTGCGGAACGTGTTTGCCATCCACGTTGAGGCCATTCGGGTTCGGCAGATAACTCCCCTGGCCGCGGAAGCTGACCCACTTGTCGAAGCCGGGCTGCGGCGCGTCGCTGGCATTACCCATGTGCCACTTGCCGAAGAAAGCTGTCTTATAACCCGCCGGCTGCATCAGCTGCGGAAAGAAGCGTGTGCCCGGCGGAATCGGCGTGTTGTTGTCGACGATGTGATGACGGTGCGCATAGAGCCCCGTCAGAATGCTTGCCCGGCTGGGAGAGCAGAGCGCTGTAGTAACAAACGCGTTCTTCAGGTACGCGGCGTCGCGGGCCCGAGAATCGAGATGCGGCGTACGGAGCCAGGGCTGAGGATGCAGAAAGCCCATCGCATCGTAGCGGTGATCGTCGGTAAGGATGAAAACGATATTGCGGCGCTGCGTCGTCTGCGACTGAGCTTTTGCGGCAAGCGCCGCTGTAGCGGCGCCGCGAAGCAGATCCCGGCGCGAAACAGGTTTGTTCATCAGATTTCGGCTCCCCAGATTGCGACGACAGGTCCTTTTTCGCCATAAAACGGATCTGTCGCCGGCAGCGGGACCTTCGGAATCTTACGGCCTTTGCGTTTCATATCGTAATTCGATTGGCCGCGCGGATACGCGCCAATCACCTTCAGTCCCTTGTCGTCCCCGACGCGGCGGTGGCCCACGCCGGCAGGCAGCACCAGCATATCGCCGGCTTTCAGTCGGAACAATCGGCCGCTGTCCCCTCCCAGCCGCACAGTCACGCTGCCTTCCGCGATTCCCAGCGCCTCATGCGCGTTTGAATGAAAGTGGGTGTAGTCAAATATCGTGTCTGTCCACAGACCGCTCCACTGATTTTTTTTGAAGCGCTCGCGAAATGTAGTCGCTTTATCGCGCGTGCCCGGGGCCAGCACGCCACGAAAGATCAGCACGGGCAGGTCGCTGTTCGGAACGTCATCGCCCTTGTCGAACCAGATTTCTCGGGGTTTTCGGATGGTTTCCGTCATTGCGTCTTCTTCCTTATCGTCGCGTCAGTCGGCTCAACTCCGCCCAGCTTCGCGTATTCAAAACGGCGTCCTTTCCGAGTCCGGCGCGCCGCGCCTGGTCGATTCCGTAGCGAATCAGGTCATACTCGCGCGTGCTGTGCGCGTCCGTCGAGACCCCGATTTTCACTCCGGCCTGCGCCGCGAGCTTCGCCTGCATCCATGGCAGATCCAGCCTGTCCGGACTCGAATTGATCTCGAAAAAGCAGCCATTCGCCCGCGCCTGTTCGATCACGCGGTCAATGTCGATTTCGTAGCCGGGCCGTTTCAAGAGCAGACGTCCCGTCGCATGTCCCAGGATCGTGAAGTACCGGTTATCCATCGCGCGCAGGATCCGCTCCGTCTGCTCGGCTTTTCCCAAACCAAATCGCGAATGAATCGAGCAGACGGTATAGTCGAGCTCCTTCAGGAGCGCGTCGGAATAATCGAGCGAGCCGTCGGCAAGAATGTCGACCTCAGCCGATTTCAGGATACGGATATCCGCCGACGCTGCGTTCAGCTTGTCAATATGGCGGATCTGCTTCCACAACTCCTCTTCCGGAAGACCTCGGGCGATCTTCAGACTCTGCGAATGATCCGTAATTCCGAGATACTCATAGCCCTTTTTTCGCGCCGCGCGCGCCATCTGCTCGATGCTGTTCGCGCCGTCACTCGAGGTGGAATGCGCGTGCAGTTCACCCCGGATGTCGGCGAGCGTCACCAGCACCGGGAGCGCGTTCTCGCGGGCCAGTTCGATTTCATCGAGGCCCTCGCGCAGCTCCGGAGGGATGAAGCTCAGCCCCAGCGCCCGGTAGACTTCGGCCTCTTCGGAAAGATTTTTCAGACGCCCGAGCTTCTTCAAATGCGCCGCGGAGCCGGTCGTGCGGATGAGCTCACGGCCCCAGTTGCGCGCGTCCGCGGCCTGCACGTGAAGCAGAATGCCTGACGACAGGCGAAATGAACCGTCGCTCAGCCGTTCGGTGCGACCCCCGAAACGCTCCAGTTTCTCCGCGAGTGCCGGGAAGTCCTCCGTCTCCACAAGGAACCTCAGATCGGAAATGACTTCCACACGACGCCGGTAATCGCCGGCCGCCTCGACGCGCAACGCGAACCGCTGGGCGAGCAGAAAGTCCTCGAGCGAACGCGCCACGGGCTCGGCATCATAGAGCAGCATCTCCTGGCTTTCCGTCAGCGCCTGCCGAACATGGGCGTCCATGCGCGCTCCGAGCTTCGCTGCGATCTCGCCCGCTTCGAGCTTCTCTTTCAGCTCCTCGACCATTCCGATGCCGAGCTTCTTATAAATACGTAGTACTCGCGCGGGATCGAGCCGCGGATACGCGTTGATGGCCACCACTTCCGGGCTCATCTGCGCGCGCAGCGTTTCCGCTTTTCGCAGCGACCCGCTTTCCACCAGCTCGCGAATCGCTGCTGCGATACCCTTGCCGATCCCGGCATACTGCGTCAGATCCGCATCCGCGCGCACCAGTTCCTCCAGGCTTTCCGAAAGGCTCCGGATGGATTTCGCGGCGCGCCGGTAGGCCTTGATCTTGTAAGGATTCTCCTTTTCAGCTGAAAGGAGCTGGGCGAGGCCCATCAGCCGGTCCGCGATATCGGCGTTGCTGAGAAGCGGAGCACTCATCAACCGATGTTGGACGGCACGAACAGGTCCAAAACGGCAATCGGCATGCCTGAAACATGGTCGTGAGCAAGGTGGATCAACATGATCGCGATGAGATATCCGGAGGCGAGTACGCTTTTCCCGGGGAGCGGAAAAAGCCGCTCCATGACGCGCAGCACGTTCGTAACGCGATCGCCCGCTTCAATCAGGTGGAGGGAGTGACGGACTCCGAGCGCGATGAAGCCTGGAAGCGCATCCGCGCCGCCGCCCGAAAATTCAACGTGGAACTCAATGAAGAGGATTGGCGCGATCTCGTGCACGGCGGCAATCGGAAGGGGCTTACTTCAGCTTCGCTGCCAGCAGGTTGTAGTGGGTTCTTCGCGGCAGAATCGCGAGCCGAGTCGAACTCACCTGAGAGCCATCCAGTCGGCCATCGCTTCTACCTGAAGCCGCCATAACGCTTAACGCCGTTTTACCGGCGCGTGTTCGCTCATCGTTTTCCCCGCTGCAGGAAGCTGCATGGTCTGAGACCAGTACCCGCTCGCTCTTCACGTCATACGTGACGACACGATACGCCGGGCGGTGGAAGCGGCAAGCTGCCGGGTTCCGCCCGGAGGGGCCCGGGTCATTCAGAAAGATGGTGCGCGCCGTTTGCCAGCGCGGGTCGTTCCAGTTTGCGTGCTTTGGCGCGAACGCCGAGGATGTTCCGCCAAGAAAAACCAGCGCCGGCCGTGGTTGCGCGATGCTCGCTTGATAAGCGCTGCGCCAGGGGGCGACCCGCACTTGCACATCGTGAAGCATGATCGCGATGAACACGACGTGCAGCGCGGCAAGCGCGGCCACTCCGGCCGTAGCCGCGCGCCGCCGCACGCGCCAGCGCTCCATCAGTAACAGATAGCCGCGCGCCGCGACGATGCAAAGCGCCGCATAGCCTTCGTAGTAATAACGCTCGCCATCGAAGCTCGAAGATGACTCGCTCTGAAATATATAAGCGCCGATGAGCATCGGGAACAGGAGCGAAAGCGTGATCAGTTCGCGCCGGAACACGCGCTCGTTGAAGACGGCGTAGAGCGCCGCTGCGAACACCAGCGGAAAGGAGAAAGCAAGCGTGTCCGTCAGCGCCCATCTCCACGCGCCTGCCAGATTCTGCGCGATCAGCGAAGGGCTGAACGTCAGCTCCTTCACTTTTGTGAGGCCCCGGCTGTAAGCATAGGGAGAAACCAGGTAGCTCCCCGTATAGACCCTGTTTATGCAGAGCAGCAGCGCGAGCGACGCAACGCCCGCGAGAACAATCACCGCCGCCGATCGCCAAAACAGACCAGGCTTGCTCCACAGCGCCACGACCGTATAGCCCACGCACCAGAGCGCAATCACGGCTCCCGTATAGGGCCGGATCTCAGTGCTGGCCACCACCAGCAGGAAGCACAAAGTGATCCAGGCGAGGCGTTCGGTCCGTACCCCGTGGAAGGCCGCTGCAATCGCGGCCATTCCAATCGCCGTGATAAAAGCATGCGAAAGGAATCCGGTGCTGTAGAGCATTGTGTAGGCCGAAAACGCCGTCAGCAGTACGGCGAGATTCTGAGTGGCGCGGCCCCATGGGCGAGCGAGATGGTTCACGAGCGCCAGCAGCGCGAGTCCAAGCGCCGGATTCAGCAGCCATGGACAGCCCAGCAGATAAGCTGCGGCCAGCGCGAGCGGCCACCCCGGCGGATACTTACTGAACCAACCCCGGGTGGTATGCGCCTGATGCTCGAAATAAATTTCAGGCGGCGCGGCCGGTGAACTCGCCTGAGCGCCCGGCATCGGCTCCGCCTTCGCTTCGCCCGCCGCGAACACGCGCGCCTGAAATAAATAAGACGACTCATCCGGCAGCGTGTGGCCGTGGTTGTAACTGAAACCCGTGATTCCAGTGATCAGCCCGAACACGATCGCGCAGGAGACGCGAAGGTCAGGAAATGAAGACGGCTCCGCGTTCCCGGAGCGATTCTCCCACCAGAACCACAGAATGGCGGGCAGCACGGTTCCATATAACAGAAAATCGAATGCCAGACGCGAATGAGTATTGTGCTGGAGTTCGAGGCCGATCGCGACGATTGCCGCAGCCAGAATGGCAACCGCAAGCAGCGCCGCCGCACTCCTGTTCACGGTGCGCAAAACCCATCCTACCCGGCGATGCTGCGCGTTCAGCCTGGAACTGTGGCGCTTCCCACGTCGCCCGGCGCGCCGTACGGACTAGTCGCCGGCGCTCTTCTGAATGGTGTTTTCGCCCTCAGCGAGGTGGTCCATCATGAGCTGGCGGGCCTTGATGGAATTGCCTTCGTTGATTGCGTAGTACATCGCCTCATGAGCGGAGAGCGGGGCGCTGTCGCTGCGCAGGGAGGTGGTTACACGGAGGCTTTGCGACATAATGCGCTGCAGCGACGAAAACATCCGCTGGCAAACGCGATTTCCCGAGGCCTGCCAGATAACTTCGTGGAAACGGAGATCGTTTTCCGCCAGTTCTTCGATGTCCGCGTTTTCGAGAGCGGTTTTCATCGCATCGAGCGCCGCCTGCAGAGCCTCGAGGTCTTTTTCTGAGCGGCGCTTGGCCGCGCGGGCCGCCAGTTCCGGCTCGACGATGCGCCGGGCTTCGAACAGTTCCTGGATAGACACTCCGTCGACCAGGATCAGGAAATCGAGGGGAGCACGGAGAGTGGTGGAGGCGTCGTGTGTGAGATAGGTGCCGTCGCCGACGCGCTGGTGCACGATGCCCATGACGTCCAGGGCCTTGAGCGCCTGCCGCACGGAGGCGCGGTTGACTCCGAATTGTCGCGCCAATTCGCGTTCGGGAGGGAGTTTACTGCCCGGATGCAGCCTGCCCTCCATGATCATGTCTCGGAGCCCCGCGACGATCGTATGGGTTAAATCTCTTGGTTTGCGCACAACCATATAGTTGCGAGCAGCATATCAAAAGTTAGGGGGTAGTGGGGCGGTCACCGTACCGAATCCACCTCCTTGAGCCAGTCCGGCCGCTTCAGCACCTCGCGGGGCTTGCTGCCGTCGGGTGGCCCGATAATGCCGTCGCGGTACATCATATCCAAAATCCGGGCAGCCCGGCCGTAGCCGAGCCGGAGGCGCCGCTGGAGAGTAGAGGTGGATGCCTTGCCCATTTCCAGCACGACGCGGAGGGCTTCTTCGTACATGGGGTCCTGCTCGCCCGAGCCGACCTCCTCGGCATCCGTTTCTCCTTCTTCGCCCGGCGGGGCGATCAGGTACGACTGATCGTATTCGGGCTGGGCCTGGGCTTTCCAGAAATCCACAACCTTATTAATCTCGGTTTCGGTGACGAATGCGCCGTGAACGCGGGTGAGGCGAGACGAGCCGGGCGGCAGGAAGAGCATATCGCCTTTGCCGAGGAGGTGCTCGGCGCCCATGACGTCGAGAATGGTACGGCTGTCAACGCGGGTGGCCACCCGGAAACTGATGCGCGCCGGGAAATTCGCCTTGATGAGGCCTGTGATTACGTCAACGCTCGGGCGCTGGGTCGCCAGAACCAGGTGCATGCCGACGGCGCGAGCCATCTGGGCGAGGCGGGTGACGGATTCTTCGACGTTGCGGCCTTCGAGCATCATCAGGTCGGCCAACTCGTCAATAAGGATAAGCACGTATGGCAGCGGCTTCAGTTCTTCCTTCGGGCGGGCGGGGTCGTCCTGGTCGAAGAGGTTGCCGGGCTCGTTACCGAGTTTGCGTACCTTTTTGTTGTATTGATCGATGTTCCGGACGCCCTGTTCGGCGAGAAGCCGGAGGCGGCGCTCCATCTCGAGTACCGCGTTTTTGAGCGCATTCGTAGCTTTGCGCGGATCCGTGATGACAGGGGTGAGCAGGTGCGGGATACCTTCGTAGATGCCGAGTTCGACGCGCTTTGGATCGACCATGATCATGCGGACTTCATCGGGCGTCGATTTGAAAAGAATCGACATGATGAGGGAGTTAATCATGACGGATTTGCCCGAACCGGTGGAGCCGGCAATGAGCGCGTGCGGCATGGCTTCGAGCGAGGCGACCTTGATGCGGCCGTTGATGTCCTTGCCCATCGAGATGGTGAGGTGGGACTGGGAGGCTTCGAACTCCTCGGATTCGAGGATGGCCCGGAGACTGATGACTTCGCGCCGGGTGTTGGGGACTTCGATGCCGACGGTCGGTTTGCCCGGGATGCGTTCTATAAGGATGGATTCGGCCTGCAGTCCGAGGCAAAGATCCTCAGTGAGAGTAGTAATCCGGCTATATTTTATGCCGGCTTCCGGTTTGAATTCGAAGGTGGTGACGACGGGGCCGGGATTGATTTGGGTAACGGACCCGAAGACGTTGAATTCCTCGAATTTGCCCTTGATTGCAGCGGCTGTGGATTTTAATTCCTGCTCGTCGTAGGCGGAGCGGATGGGGATTTCGTTCAACAGCTCGGTGGATGGCAGGCGGAACAGGGTAGGGAGGCGATGTTCCGGGCGGCGTTTAATGGCGCCATTGAAAGGAAATTCAAGGACATTTTCCTCGCGCGGGTCGGGCTGCTCGAGGACGCAGATAGGGATTTCGCCGGAAGTTTCATCGCCGGGTTCGTTCGCATTGGGTTCGTTTGGTATGGGTTGAGCTTCCGGGCGAGGCTGATCAGGATCGGCGTCCGGATCACCCCAGGGCAGCGTTTCCGATACGGGTTGCGCAGCACGGGTGCGGCGCGTCGCTGCCGGGTCCGAAATGGGTTCGTTTTGTAATTCCGCCGCCGCCGAAGCGGTGGCTCCGGCGCTGCGGATCTCCTGTGCCTCGCGTTCGGCCCGTTTTCGTTCCCGGCGCTCAATGGCTTCCTCGCGGCGGCGCTCCATGGAACGGCGGAAATGATTGCGAATTCGGACAAAAAAGGCGATTACAGGCGCGAGCCAGCCCTGCAGCTTTTCGAGAGTGAAGCTGGAAACCAGATAAGTAGAGACGACGATCGCAGTGGCGAGCACTACTGCGGAACCGGCGAAGTTGAGGGCGCCTTTGAGCGAATCGGCGACGAGGTAGCCGGCGACGCCCCCGGGGAGGATGGCGTGGTCGAAAAGCCGCCAATCGGGCAGAAGGGCCGCGGCTCCACAGAGCGAAGCGAGCAGAATGCCGCTGCCCAGGAAACGGACAAGAGGCGCCTCGATGGCTTCGGAGCGAATCCATTTCCAGCCGAGCGAGAACGCGAGGAGCGGAATCAGGAAAGACGCGAGTCCGAACGCCTGGAGAAACACGTCGGCGATGTGGGCGCCGACAGGACCGATCAGGTTACGTGTTTCGAGACGCCCGGCGACCGTATCCCATGAGGGATCAGCCGGCTGGAAGGAGGCGAAGCTCAGCAGGAGCAGCAGCCCGGCCGCGAGGAACAGAAATCCTGTAACCTCGTTGAGGCGTTTCGATGGAGTCGGCGTTAGGAGCTTCATCCAGCTGGCGGACGGAAGAAGCCAGAGCAAGATTAGTATCGCAGAAAACCGAATGCGGGGAAAGTCGAGGAAGGCAGAAGGCAAAGCCGACATTTCAGATCCGGTGGGGGCAATGGCTTTGTTTTGCAAATTTGCTGGCCCTGGCGGGAGTGGGTTCTTCGGAAATACTGTGACGGCGGGAAGCAACACCTTTGTTTTCTTTGGCCGGTCGCCACAATGGGTTCGTTTTTTCGAGTGGCCAAGCCGCGAGGCGGAAGGGTTGCGCTTTCATACCCCGGGGTGCGAACCGCCGCGAGGCGGCGCTCATCCAGGTTTCGTTTGGCGGCCGGTTCGGTGTGGCGATTGGGTTTGATTTGCAAATTCGCTGCGGCCGGTCCGCGGGGAGTGGTCGGTGCCGGTGTGTTCGTTGGTTCGTTCGCATTTTGCTGGGACAGGGGTGCGGGCGCAGATCGGCAAACTGAGTTCGTTTGGAAGCTGTACCCAACGGATTTTGGCGAAAAGTGAGGTCGTTCCATACGCCCCGTCCATACAATTACATCCGTAAGAGATGAATTTCGGCGGAACTGGTGCGGCTTGTTGAAAATGGGGGCAATATTTGGGCGGCGAGGTCGTGACCGGCGACTCGGCAGGGAAGGCCGTTGGAGGAGGACTGGCGCGAGGGCGAGTTCTCCGCAGGCTTTTTCGAAGCGGAGTATCGCCTGCGCGCTGGCACAGAAGGCGTGCCGCGATGGGCATTCGGCGTTCTACATACGAGGTGCAGCGCTCTTCCGCGATCTTGCGCTGGCCCGTGCCGACTGAAGCTTCCGCAATCTGCTCGCGCGACTGAGCCGTCTCGATGTTCTGGTGATCGACGATTGGGAGCCAGAGCGCCGGGACTTCTGGGAGATTTGCGAGGACCGGTATCAGGTCCGCTCACTGATTCTCACGTCGCAGTTGCCCGTGGCGCGCTGGCACGAACAGATCGGGGATCCGACCGTGGCCGATGGCATTCTCGACCGCCTGGTTCACAAGGCCCAGCGTATCGAGATGCGCGGCGATTCGATGCGCAAGAATCGCGCGAAGGCGAGCGCATCGCCAAACGTGGAATAAACATCAGCCAGTCGCTTAACTACATCCTTCGACCAAAGCAATGGCGGCGCTCGTTCCGACGCGAAATGACGTGACTTTTTCGCCATCGGTCTCGAAAACTATCCCATACTGGCGCTTCGCATCCCTGGGCCAGTAATTCAGGTAATGGCCCTTCTCGGGATCGTAGTGATGAGGCTGGACCGTGATCTTAGCGGGGTATAACCGTTTGACCCTGTCTTCCGCATCTCCCACACCGACACCGCTCACAGTGCGACGAAGCCGAACACTTCTTGGACAATCGGAATGCCAGCGTCGCTACGCTCCGATGGTGTTCGGGTTCATCCCGGAATGCCGTTCGGCTTCCTTCCGGAATAAGCGTTCAGTTTCGCCGGAATCCCCATTCAGTTTCGCTGCTCTCGAGAACGTCTGCGGTCAGCGTTTCGAGCAAAGCCTCCTGCTGAAGGTTGAATCCGAGGGCTTCCATGTGGCCGATGAGGCGATCCTGCCGGTGGCGGACACAGGCGAGAGTCGCGGTTATTGGTTTCGTATTCCAGTGGAACGCGGCCATTCTTCGAGCGCGTGCATGTACATGCTCCGCAAGTTTTATGGAGGCTATAGCGCTTATTCTCCGCATGACGCAATATTGTCTCCGCAGCATATGCGGAGAATGGATGCCCTATTCTCCTCAAGACTCGGGTCAGCCGTTCTCTTCGGTCGATTGCCCGGCCTTTTTCTCGATGCGAGGGTCGGGAATCAGCCACGTGATTGCGACGATGATGTAGCACGCTTCGGCAAGCCAGGTACGCACGAATGCGAGGGGAATCGCCGCCGCGTAGATCACGACTGAAATCTGGCTTTTTCTGTCGCGGCCGATGGATTGCGCGAGAGTGGAGTCTCGTCCGTGAAGTCTGATGAGCGTCCTTGTGAGGATAAAGTACGCAAGGCCTGCCAGTAACAAAACGGCGCCGTATGCAGCGACCGGCCACGGCGCGAAAGCATTCTCGTCCATCCAGGCGGTCGTGAACGGAATGAGCGACAACCAAAACAGAAGATGGAGGTTGGCCCAGAGGATAGCGCCGTTCACGTGCCGAGCCGCATGCAGCAGGTGGTGATGGTTGTTCCAGTAAATGCCAATGTAGACGAAGCTCAGGATGTAGCTCAGGAAGACCGGAAGCACGGGTCTTAACGCCACGAGCGTTGGTCCGTGCGGGGATTTCATTTCCAGCACCATGATCGTGATGATGACGGCGAGAACGCCGTCGCTGAAGGCTTCCAGTCGTTGCTTGTTCATTGGTTACTCCGGTGGCCGGAGTGGTATCGCGGGGGATGGTTTGCGGGGGCG
>Ga0157370_10009212_pt1 | contig 10583 bp, 6 predicted proteins | sample C35metaG_FD_113463 | JGI IMG/M metagenome (GOLD analysis project Ga0157370, IMG submission 113463) | Corn rhizosphere microbial communities from Kellogg Biological Station, Michigan, USA - C3-5 metaG | ecosystem: Host-associated > Plants > Roots > Rhizosphere > Soil | place: USA: Michigan... | reverse complement strand
TGCGAGCTCGTGCTGGTCGAGGCAGCCGAGCTGATGCACAACGGCCGGCCGAAGCTCGGGCTGATCAAGAGCCTGCGCAACGCATTGGACCTTGCGAAGGTGCTGATCGAGCTGCCGGGGCCCTGGATATCCGGCGTTACGCTATCGGCAATCGAGGACATGAAGAAATTCCTCGTTCGCGAATTCGGGCCCGACGTGAATATTGCCAACGTGATGCCCCACGATGTCATGGAGACGGAAGCGCTGCGCGTAGGTCTCGGCGTCGTCGGCCCCACACGATTGCATCACGCGGAGGATAGGATATGAAACGACAAACGCGCGGAGCGCCACGCGTCGCCACAGCCGCGGTCTGCGCCCTCATCGCATTCGTGTTTTGCGGCACCGCGGCCGGCGAAACGACCGAAGTCCGGATCGGCCGCCAGCTCGGCGTCGGCTACCTGCAGGTCTACGTCATGCAGGAGCAGAAGCTGCTCGAAAAATACGCGAAGGAGGAGGGAATCGATGCCCTCGACGTCACGTATCAGCCCATCGGCAGCCCGGCATTGCTGAACGACGGACTGCTTGCCGGCAAGCTCGATATCGTGGTTGCCGGTCCCACGAGCTTCCTCGTGCTATGGGACCGTACGCGCAATTCGGGCAACCCGGTGAAGATGATCGCGGGATTGAGCGAGCAGCCGGTGTACCTTATCGCAAATACGCCGCGCATCAAGTCGCTCAAGGATTTCACCGATTCGGATCGCATCGCGGTGCCGGCGATCAAGACGTCGACGCAGGCGATCCTGCTCGGGATCGCGGCCGAGAAGCTCTACGGGCCCGAGCAGCGCTCGCATTTCGACAAGATGGAGATTTCATTTTCGCATCCGGACGCCGTCACCGCGCTGTTGTCGGGATCGGTGATCACCGGGCATTTTGCGAGCATCCCGTTCTACGATCAGGAGCTCGCGCACGGCGGAACGCACAAGGTCATCAGCTCCTACGACATTCTCGGCGGACCCGCGACGCTGTTCTGCCTGTGGGGAACGAGCCAGTTCCGCACGGAAAATCCGAAAATCATCCGGGCGTTGTGGAAGGCATTGACCGATGCGACGGATTTCATCAGGCAGCATCCGGCGGAAGCGGCGGAAATCTACATCAAGCTCGACCATTCGAAATTCTCGGTCGACGCCATTGCGAAAATACTCACCGACCCGCAGGTCGTCTATTCGCTGACGCCGACCAACATCATGCCGATTGCCGACTACATGGCGAAGCTCGGCATGCTGCACAACAAGCCCGGAAGCTGGAAGGAACTGGTGTTTCCCGAGGCCCACGCGCTTCCAGGAAGCTGATGCACCGATGCCGCATTCGACCTATTTCGCCGAGCGCATGGGACACGCGACGATCGACCCTCATGGCGCGTTCGAAGCGGGAAGCTTCCAGTCACTGACGCTCACGTACACCGCGGGCTACTTCGGCATCGACGACACCGGCTCGATCAAGATCGTCCATCGCTTCGCGAGCGATATGGGGCGCCCGCAGTTCAACGACCCGAAGGGCTGGAATTACACGACGGTCGAGGCGAGCAACGGCGCGGTGCTGGATGTCCAGTACGACGCGAAGCGCAACATCCGGCCCTGGGACAAGACGCTGTTCATCCGCGTGGTGCGCGGATTCCTGCGTGAAGGCGACCGGATCGTCGTCCGCTTCGGCGACCGGCGGCAGGGCTCGCCCGGCATCCGGATGCAGACGTTCAACGAGCCCACGTTCGAGTTCCGGGTGCTCGTCGATGCGTGGGCAACCTACAACTACATCGAGTTGCCGCAGCAGCCGTGGATCTCGGTCGTCGCCGGTGCTCCCGCCAGCTATCAGGCGATTGTTCCGACGATGCGCCGCGTGGGCGAGGCGTTTCGACTGGGCTTCAAGGGCGTCGACAAGTGGGGCAATCCGTCACCGAGGTCGGAGGGGGCGTATCGCCTCTCCGCCACAGGGCCGGTTTCGGGATTGCCGGAAGCCATCACGCTGAACGCAGGCGAGTATGCGACGTCGGTGGAAGGACTGCGCATTTCCAGGCCGGGCGACTATGTGATCCACGTGCTGGCCGGTGACGGCAAGCCTCTTTGCGCGAGCAACCCGATCACGATCGTCGAGCGGGCGGAATTGCTGCCATTCTGGGGCGATCTGCACGGTCAATCGGAGGAGACGATCGGTACCAACTCGGCACGCGAGCTGATCGAGTTCGCGCGCGATCGTGCGTTCGTCGACATCATGAGCCATCAGGCGAACGACTTCCAGATCACCACGCCGTTCTGGAACGAGCTGAACGCGCTCACGAAGGCGTACAACCGGGACGGACAGTTCGTCATCTTTCCCGGCTACGAATGGTCCGGCAATACCGGACTCGGCGGCGATCGCAACGTGATGTTCATGAGCGAGGGTGAGCAGATTCATCGCTCGTCGCACGCATTGCTGGACGACCTTTCCGATGTGCGGACCGACGCCAACAGCGCGCAGGACCTGTTTCACGCGCTGAAGGACCGCGACTGCGTCGTGTTTGCGCATATCGGCGGCCGCTACGCCGACATCCGGATGGCGCACGACGTGCGCCTCGAGCGCGCGGTGGAAGTCCATTCGGATTGGGGCACGTTCGAGTGGCTCATCGAAGACGCGCTCGAACAGGGCTATCGCGTCGGCATTCTCGCCAACAGCGACGGGCACAAGGGACGGCACGGCGCGAGCCATCCGGGCGCTTCGCTGTTTGGCGCCTATGGCGGATTGTCGTGTGTGCTTGCCACCGACCTCAGCCGGCAGGAGATTTTTGCGGCATTGCGGAAGCGCCATCACTACGCCACCAGCGGCTGCCGGATGATCCTCGATACGCGCGTGCGATTCGACGCGGACGCCGAGCGCTTCGCCGACGATCCCAATCTCGGCCCTACCACTTCCACGCTCACCCGCGAAGCGATGATGGGCGATATCCTGCAGAGCGATGCCCGCGTCGCGAATTTTCGCATCCACGCGATCGGGTCGGCGCCGATCGAGCGTGTGGAAATCCGGAATGGCCTGAAGACACTGGAAGTCTATCGACCGTTCGCCGAGAAGGACCTCGGGCGACGCATCCGCGTCATCTGGGAAGGCTCGGAGTACCGGGGGAGGGGACGGCAGACGATCTGGGACGGCGGATGCACGCTGACGGGCAATCGCTTCACGCGTGTCCGCCCGATCAACTTCTGGAATCTCGATCGCAGGCTCGAGCAGCTGAGCCCGACCGAGCTCAAGTGGTCGGCATTGACCACAGGTTGCTTCGGCGGATTCGATGCCTGGCTCGATGATGTGCATGCCGGCACGCTGAAAATCGATACTGCGCTCGTCAAGGCCGAAATCAACGTGGCCGACATCGGACTCGACGATCGCGTGTTCGACGCAGGCGGTATCAAGCGGCGCATCCGCGTGTTTCGGATGCCGGACGAGAATCCGCACGTTCGCGTGGACGTCGAGCGCACCATCGAGCTCGTCGATGCGCATGACAACGCCCTCTACGTATGCCTCGTGCAGGAAGACGGCAATCTCGCCTGGTCGAGTCCGATCTACGTCTTTGGCAGATAAAAGGGTCAGAGCGAATTACTTCCGGCGCAGGCCGGAGTAATTCGGGTCTGACCCCGCTGTGACGCCTCACGCCGCGCGATCCGGCAGCGCCTTCGGATCGTTGTAGCTCGTGACTCCGGTGCCCCGGTAGAGGATCTGCGCGTTGCGCTCGGCGATCCGCTTGTGGAGCGCGACGAATTCGGGGTGCATGTCGCGCGCCGGACGTGGCTCGAGCTCGAAGTGATGGTGGAGGTCGACGCCGCGCACGAGGGTGGCGCTGTCTTCGCCGGCGACCTGCGACACGCTGGTCGGGATGTAGCGAATCGCGAAGCCGATGCGCCGGTCGTTCGCCGGATTCGGCGGCGAGCCGTGGACGAGGCGCACGTGATGCAGCGACATCTCGCCCGGCTGCAGTTCGATCGCGACGGCCCGCGACCGGTCGACCTCGACGGCCACTTCCTGGCCGCGCGTCAGCAGGTTGTTGCGCGAAAAGGTGTCGCGATGCGGGATCTGGTCGGACGTATGCGTGCCGGGGATGAATTCCATCGCACCGTTCGCGCGGTTGCTTGGCGTGAACGCGACCCAGGCGGTGACGACATCCGGCCGGCTCAGGCCCCAATACGTCGAGTCCTGGTGCCAGGAGACGAACGCGGGGTTGTTCGCTTCCTTGATGAAGAAGTTCGTCGTCCAGCACAGGAGATCCGGTCCGTACAATTGCGAAACGGCATCGACGATGCGGCTTTCGCGGACGAGATCTCCGAGCCACGCGAACAGCAGGTGCGACTTGTGGCGCAGATCACCGCCGAGCGGCGCGCCGGTCGTCGCTTCAAAATCTTCGAGCCGGTGCCGCAACTCCGACGCGTCCGCTTCCGGCATGACGCGAACCGGAAAGACGCAGCCATCGCGCCAGAACGTGTCGATTTGCGATTGAGTGAGAACGTTGGGCATATACAATCTCCGAGCTTCGAGGTCGGCAACGTCGAGTATAAACTTCGCATGCGTCACTTCCCCCTCGATCCCTTGCGTCCCGACCAATTCCCGACATGAAGCTGGCGGCATCGCCTCCGCAGCACGGCGATCTGTCGGCCGAGGGAGACGTCAACCTCTCGCCGCTGCGCAAGCGCTGGGAAGCGGAGAACCTTGCGCCGGCAACGCGCGACCTCCTCGCCGAGGACGCGAAGTACTTCCTGCACCAGTCGCTTTCGACACCGTGTTTCAATGCGCTCGCATCGGCTTCCGGCATATGGCTCGAAGACGTCGAAGGCCGCCGTTACATGGATTTCCACGGCAACAGCGTTCACCAGGTCGGGTATGGGCACCCGCGTGTCGTGCAGGCGATCAGGCACGCGCTCGACACGCTGCCGTTCTCGCCGCGGCGATTCACCAACGAGGCGGCAGTCGCTCTCGCGCGCCGCCTCGTCGAGCTCGCGCCCGGCGACCTCGCGAAAGTCCTCTTTGCGCCCGGTGGAACCAGCGCGATCGGCATGGCTTTGAAGCTCGCGCGAGTTGCCACCGGACGGCACAAGACGATTTCGATGTGGGATGCATTCCACGGCGCCTCGCTCGATGCGATTTCGATCGGTGGCGAAGCGTTGTTCCGCCGCGACATCGGGCCTCTCCTTCCCGGCACCGAGCATGTCCCGCCCTGCGACCCGCGTGATTGCCGATTCGGTTGCGGCGGGACGTGCGATGCGCGCTGCGCCGAGTACGTCGGCTACGTGCTCGAGAAGGAAGAGGACGTCGCCGCGGTGGTGGTGGAGACCGTACGCTCGACCGACGTGCAGATTCCGCCGCGCGCCTATTACGAGGCGCTGCGGCGAGCGTGCGACCGGCACGGCGCGCTGCTGATCCTCGACGAGATTCCGATCTGCCTCGGTCGCACCGGCACGATGTTCGCCTTCGAGCATTACGGGATCGTTCCCGACATCGTCGTGCTCGGCAAGGGGCTCGGCGGCGGCGTGTTCCCGATGGCCGCGCTCATCGCGCGCGAGGAACTCGATGTCGCGGCCGAGCGGGCGCTCGGCCACTATACGCATGAGAAAAGCTCGGTCGGATGCGCCGCCGCGCTCGCCACCCTCGCGGTGATCGAGGACGAGCATCTGCTCGACCGCGCAGCGCAACTGGGCGCACGGGCGCTCGAGCGCATGCAGGACATGCGCCGGCGCCTGCCGCTCATCGGCGATGTGCGCGGCATCGGCTTGCTGCTGGGCATGGAGCTCGTCGATCCTATGACTGGCGGGCCGGCGCGCGACGCAGCGGAACGCGTCCTTTACCACTGCCTCGGCGCCGGGCTGTCGTTCAAGATCGGCCAGGGGAACGTGCTCGTGCTTTCGCCGCCGCTCGTCATCAGCGACAAGGACCTGCACCGCGCGCTCGCCATCGTCGAATCCGCGATCGGCGCTGTCGGGTGATGCGGCGCCGAGACTCCGGGAGCGCAGTCGCCAGTGTGACGAGCGCGTGCCGATGAAGGTCGTGCGCACCGACGCCGAGCTCGAGCTGCCCCGCGTGGACCAGGCGTTGCGCGACCGGGGCGCAACGCTTGTGCTGCTTCCCGAATCCGTCAAAGGCGACGACCTCGCACGCGAGTTGCGCGACGCAGACCTGCTCCTTGCGTGCTACGCGCACATCACCGCGCGGATCATCGACGATGCGCCGCGGCTGAAAGGGATCGTCAAGTACGGCGTCGGCATCGACGCGATCGACATCGATGCGGCAAAGCGCAGGCGAATTCCGGTGGTCAACATTCCCGAGTACGCCGAGGAGACCGTGGCCGAGGGCGCGCTCGCGCTGATGCTTGCGCTGGCCCGGAATTTCAAGCCGCTGCAGCGGGAGATGGAAGCGAGCGGTTGGGCATGGCCCACGGCCAGGTGGCTGGCAACCGATCTCGCGGGCAAGGTGCTCGGCCTCGTCGGCGTGGGAAGGATCGGCGCCAACGTCGCTCGAATGGCAGGACAGGGCTTTCGCATGAAGGTAATGGGCTTCGATCCCTGCGTCGGCCATGCGCGGATGACGTCCGTCGGTGTCGAAAAGCGCGACGATCTGCACGAGATGCTCGCGGTTTGCGATATTGTTTCCGTGCACGCGGTGCTGACGCCGGAGACGCGGCACGTCATCGGCGAACGCGAGCTGTCCCGCATGAAGCCGAGTGCCTTCCTCGTCAACGTGTCGCGCGGCGAGCTCGTCGACGAGGAAGCGCTGCTGCGTGCGCTCCAGACTCATCGCATCGCGGGTGCCGCGCTCGATGTCTACGGGGACGAACCGCTCGCGAAGCTCGCGCACCCGCTTTCTCCGCTCTACGCGATGGACAACGTGATGCTATGGCCGCATCTGACGTTCTACACCGCCGAAGCGATGCGCCGCCTGGAAGATGAAACACTCGAGCGCTGCGTCGAGATCCTGGAGGGACGCCCTGTGCTGGTGAAATCGCGCGACCCGCGGCTGCTTTCGCAAAGCGCCGGCGTGCGTTTTCCCGCATAGCGCGGCGCCTCACGCGCCGGGTTCGTTTCGGCGCACCGCGGCGTCGCCGCCGCCCGCGCGTTCCGTCAGCGACGAACGACCGGCGTATAGGACCGCAGGTGGGCGAGCTTCGCGGCGTACAGGTCGTGGTCCTTGCGCGTCGTGCTGTTCTCGACCGCGATCTCCAGGTGGGTGCGAGCCTGGTCCATTTCGCCGAGACCGACATCCGCGAGCGCCAGCCAGAACTGGAATTCGTGGTAGTAGGCAGCGCGGTCGACTTCCCGCGTGAACATGTCTTTCGCGAGCTTGTAGTCGCCCTCGCGCATCGCGGCGACCCCGCGCTTGAAATATCCGAACGGCGGATTCGGCTCCATCCGCGCGAGCTTGCGATCGAGCGCGTCCGCCTGCGCGATCTGGCCGCGGGCGCGCAGCACCGACGCGAGGTTCGACATCGCGTTCGTGTCCGCCGGCTCCTGCTGCAGCACGTATGCGAACGCCCGCTGCGCCTGCGGCAAATCGCCGTGGCTCTGGTAGACGGCGCCGAGCGTGTTGTAGGCAGAGAGAAAGTGCGGTTCCTGAACAATGGCTTGCCGCGCCCACCAATAGGCGTCGTTCGTGTCGTCCGACGTCAGAGACTCAACGGCCCGGTTGTTCATGTACATCGCGACGATCGTGGCTTCGCTGATCGACCAGCTATTCAGGCTGCGGATGTCGCGCGGAGGAAGGAAGTCGATCGTCAGCGCAGTCTCGTTGTGGTCGACCGCGGTCTTCCGCCGGCCGAGCGTCAGGTTGACGTGGCCGATCGACAGATAGTAGTTGCCGCTTCGGCTCCACGTCTCGTCGGCGAACACGTTCTGATAGAAAACCGGTATGCCCATGGCCTTTGCGAACGCGGCGGTCATGATGACGAGCGACAGGCAATTGCCGGAGCGGGCGGAAAAAGCCTGCGACGCGTTGCGCGTGATCGCCGTGTCGTACTCGAGCGCGAGTTGGCTCCTGTCGTGGATCGCGTCGAACAGCCCCTGCTGGCTGCCCTTGTGCGTCACGAGGTCGGCAATGTCCTTGTCGAGGAACTCGCGCATCTCGGGACTTACGGCAAACACATCCGCGGCGTCGATGCGCTCGGACGGCGGGCGGAACAGAGCGTCTTCGAAGAGCGTCTCGCCGCCGTGCGGCGGCGGTGCGGTCGCACAGGCTGCGAGCAGCACACTAAACGCGATGGCGATCCAGGGCTTCATGCCGCATCTCCGGAGGTGCCGGACGCACCGGAATACGCGACGTAGTATCGTGAGTCGGGCGGGCGCAGTCAACGCGTGATCACGCGGTGGCCACAGAGGCCGGTCATGCGCGGTATCCCGAAAACGTTCACAAGGTGCCGTAAATTGCGCGCTGGCCGTGAGGACCGGAAACCGCGGGGGGTGCGGGTCGCGACCGCAGCCGCGCGTTTGCGCAGCGATCGCGCTCGTCCGAACGGCGTTGGTACACGGCCTGCTTCTGCCGGAATGCGTTACACGAAAGGTCGTGGCGCATACGTTTCGACAGGAGAAGCCGGATGGCAGCGACGGACGAGCACGAACACCGCGCGCGCGTCGCATGGACGCTGCCGTGGGCGATCGTCCGCTTCGTCGGCCGGCTGCTCCGTCACCTCTTCGTCACGGTCGGAGTACTCGCGGCGCTGGCGGTCGCGGGCTACGCCGCCTTCGAGCCGATCGTCGAGTCGATCGACGCCCGCTACGCTGACGTCATCGATGCCCGCCTCGGCATCGACCGGCATGCGATCGCGCGGCTGAACGACCCGACCTACTTCGCGCGGCAATCGGTGCTGGTCACCGAGGATCGGAAGACCGTCGCGTGCATTTCATCGCCCGAGCATCGAATCCTCATTGCCGAGCCCGCGGACATCCCGCCGCTGTTCATCAAGACGATCCTCGCCTCCGAGGACAAGAACTTCTTCAGTCACGAGGGTATCGACAAGGAAGCAATCCTGCGGGCGCTCGCCAGGCGCATGCTGCAGGAGAGCCGCTCGGGCGCCTCGACGCTGACGATGCAGATCGCCAAGCACCTGCGCGGCGGCACCGGCCGCCCGTCGACGGAGATCGAGAAGGTCGGCGACATTGTCATGGCGCTGCGGATAGAGCGCGCGTTTTCGCGCGAGCAGCTCCTGCTCAAGTATGTCAACATGCCGTATTTCGGCCGCGGACAGTACGGGATCGAGGCCGCGAGCCGCGCGTACTTCGGGAAGTCCGCGAAAGACCTCGAACTGCATCAGGCCGCATTCATCGTGGCGCTGATCAACAAGCCGGCGCTGCCCGACCGCCCGTTCGCGACGGATCCGCTGCTGACCCGGCCCGACGAGATCCGTGCGGCAAACTGGGCGGAAGCGGTGCGCGGCACCACGCGCGTGCTTGCGCTGATGCGCGACCAGGGTGCGATCTCCGACGTCGAGTTCGCGCGTGCGGCGCACCACGTCGAGACGCTGCTTGCGAAGGAGATCGTGCCGCCGGGCAGCGGCTGCGGCACATACGATTACTTCCTCGAGCGCGTACGCGTGCTCTACAAGGACCGCTTTCCATTGACCCGGGGCGGCCTCACGATCTCGATCACGCGCGATGACGCACTTCAGGACGTCCTTGCGCATGCCGTTGCACAGACGATCGAGACCTATCGGGCGCGTCATCCGAATGACGCCGACAACGACGAACTGCGCGCGGGCGCGTTCGCTGTCGATTTCACCGGCGACGTGCTGGCCGAGGTCGGCAACGTCGCGTTCAGTCGCTACAAATACGACGTGATCGCCAGCGGCTGGCGCCAGCCGGGATCGACCTTCAAGATCTTCACGTATGGCGGCCTGGTCGAGCAGATCACCCGCGAAGTGCTCGCTGCGAAAACGCCGCCGGAAACGGTCGAGGCGGTTGCCGCGGAGGTTCTCGATCGCTGCACCGTGCTCGACGCACCGGTCTACGTGTCGCTCGGCCGCGGTCGCGGCGCGAAGAAGATCGAGAACTTTCACTCGCGGTCGGAGCCGGAATATCGCGGCAACGTGAGTTGCCGGATCGCGCTGGGCGAGTCACGCAACACGGCAGCGATGCGTGCCGGCGCGCGTGCCGGGATCCGGCACGTGATCGAGCTCGCCTATCGCCTCGGCATGCCGAAGGACGCGAGGCATCCGCTGCAACCGTACCCGACGACGGCGATCGGCGCATCGGAGGTCAATCCGCTGGCGATGGCGTCAACGGCCGCGTTCGTGAACGGCGGCCTGCGCGTGACGCCGCGCTTCGCGAACGACGTCTGCCGCGACGGCACGTCGCTCCTGTACAACGATGCCGGGGGACGGCCGAAAGCGTGCGACATCAAGGGCGAGAATCGCCCGCCGCCGGAGCGGCTCATGCATCCCGCCGTGGCGGCAGCGATGATCGAGCTCCTGAAGGCGCCGCTCGACATCGGCCCGACGGGCACGGCGTCCGGGTTGCGGAGCGGCGTCATTCCGGGCGTCGATCCGTTGAGCGATGCGATCTGGAAGCTGTCGCCGGAAGAGCGCAGGCGACGCACACTCGCCTTTCCGTTCG
>Ga0157370_10009211_pt1 | contig 10584 bp, 8 predicted proteins | sample C35metaG_FD_113463 | JGI IMG/M metagenome (GOLD analysis project Ga0157370, IMG submission 113463) | Corn rhizosphere microbial communities from Kellogg Biological Station, Michigan, USA - C3-5 metaG | ecosystem: Host-associated > Plants > Roots > Rhizosphere > Soil | place: USA: Michigan... | reverse complement strand
TTTCGACTTTCGGCCGCGTTACCGAGGGCATCGATGTCGTGGAGAAAATTTCGCAGGTGGCGGCGGACGCGAACGGCATGGTCGACAAACTCGTACGTATCCTGAAAGTGTCCATCGAGAAGAAGCGCGAGGAGCCGTTTCTAAACGCCACGGTGGATGAGATGCGCAAAACCGTCACGCTCAAAACCACGCTTGGCAACATCAAAATCAAAATGGAGCCCGACTGGGCGCCGGAGAACGTCCGTAACTTTTTGAAGCTTACGCAAACCGGCTGGTACAACGGCACAGTGTTCCACCGCATCGCGAAAGACTTCGTAGTGCAGGGCGGGACGCCGACCGGCCGCGCCTCGGGACCCAATCACTACGCGGACCGCTGGGTGCGCCCTATAAAAGGTGAATTCCGCGCGGATGTGAAGCACGTGCGCGGCATTGTGTCGATGGCGCATGGCGACGATCCCAACTCGGCGACTACTTCTTTCTTCCTGATGCTGGGCCCGGCACCCAACCTGGATAACCAGTTCAGCGCCTTCGGGCGCGTGGTCGAGGGGATAGAGGTTCTGGATGCGTTCGGCAAGGAAGAAGTCGACGGCGAGACGCCTAAGCGACGGCTGGAAATTGTCGAGGCTTCCATAGACCCCAATTAAGCGTCAGAGACCGGGCAGGATTCCGCACACTGCCCTCGATCCATGCCAGTTTAAGCCAAAATAATGCTTTCTTTTTAATAAATATCCGATATAAGATAGCGCAATGAGAAAACTGCTGCATTTTGCGGTTTTGACGGTGGCCTTAGCGGCTGCACGGGGTGCGGAACCTAAGTGGATCCGGATGCCGTCGGCGGATTTTGAAATCTATAGCAGTGCCAGCGAAGGCGATACTCGCCGCGCCCTGCAATATTTTGAGCGCGTTCAGAGCTTTTTCGAGCAATCCCTGGGGGCGGGCACGCGGCAGAAACGGGAGCCCGTCCGGGTGATTGTTTTCGGCTCGAAGAAAGAATACGAGCAGTACCGCCCCAACGAATTTGCAGCAGCTTATTATACGCAAATAGCCGCGCGCGATTATATCGTGCTCGGCAGTGTAAACGATGAAGCCTTCCCCATCGCGGTGCATGAATACGTTCACCTAGTCACGCAGAATGCCGGCTTGAAACTGCCGCCATGGTTGAACGAGGGGGTCGCCGAAATCTTTTCCACTTTGAAACCTTCGGGCGACAAAGTTATCGTCGGCACTCCCATTGTGGGTCGCATGCAGGAACTTTCGCGGGAGAAATGGGTTCCTTTGTCGACCATCGTCGCTGCCAGTCACGATTCCCCGTATTACAACGAGAAAAACAAAGCGGGAAGCCTCTATAACGAAGGATGGGCCCTCGCCCACATGCTGGAACTGAGTCCGCAGTATAGCCCGCGCTTCAATCAATTGTTGGATCAAATTCAGAAGGGGACGCCATCGCAGAAGGCCATTGAAGGAGTCTACGGCAAGCCGCTCGAGGCCGTCGAAAAGGACCTACAGGCTTACTTGCGAGGGGACACGTTCATCGCCAAAGTGTTTGCCGTGAAGCTGCAAAGCGGCGAGAAGGTTGCCGCCGAGCCGGCGATGATGTTCGACGTCAAACTGACATTGCTGGATTTGGCCAATCGGCCCGGGAAAGAGGCGGAAGCTCGGGCGCGCCTAGCGGATTTGATCGCCGAAGATCCGAAGCGTCCCGAGCCTCACGTGGCTTTGGGCTATATGGCGGCCCGAGCCGGGGACCAAGCAGCGGCTTTGGAGCACTTTGGAAATGCAATGGAGCTGGGCAGCCGGAACCCGCAGATGTTGTGGGATTACGGACGGATGGCGGGCCGATCCAATTCCGCACAGGCGATGCGGGCGCTGAATGCTCTGCTGGTGGATCAGCCTGCTCGGGTGGAAGTGCGCTTGGTACTGGCGCAGATTCAAATGAGCAACAAGCTTGCTAAAGAAGCTATCGAAACCCTGAGTCCAATCAAGAAAGTGACTGCCGCGGACGCTCCACACTTGTTCCAGATCCTGGCGTTCGCCAATATGGACACGGGTAACCGGCAAGCCGCACGTGCCGAAGCGCAACGCTGGCTTGAAAACACACAAGATGCGGACGAAAAGGTGAATGCCGCCAAGCTAATTCGTTATCTGGACGATCAGGATGCAGCCGCTGCACGGCGTGCAGTTGCCGCGACCACACCGGTCCGGCCGCCGGCTCTTGGCGATGACCATGCCGATTCGCTTCCCAAACTGGCGCGTGCCCAGCCTTCGTCCGGCTTGACCTCTGAAAGCGCGCCGGCAACGCTAGAGTTGCCTTCGATCTCCGGAACGCTGGTGGAGCTGGATTGCAAAGGCGCGCAGCCTAAATTCGTGCTCCAGACCGCTAGCGGCCGCGTCTCTTTTCTCATGGATGACCCGACGAAGGTGTTGATCAGCGGTCTGCCGGAGAACACCATCGACATGAATTGCGGTCCGCAGAAGCAGGTAGCGATCCGGATTCAATATGAACCGCCCACCGCGGCGTTGGCCGGCGTCAAAGGAATCGTGCGTGCGATTCACTATGAGCCTGAGCCCGGAAAGCTAAAGGCCAGGTGAGCGCGCGCGGTCGCCTAGCGGAGGCGATCGGCTCCGGAATAGACGTTATACCGCTGCCCCCGCAGGAACCCGATCAGCGTCATTCCGAAGTGCAATGCGGTTTCGATCGCCAGGCTGGAGGGTGCGCCCACGGCGGCGATGATCGGTATACCCGCCATCAGGGCTTTCTGCACCAGCTCAAAGCTGATGCGCCCGCTCAACATTAACAGCTTGTCGTGAAGCGGTGTCTTGCCCTCAAGAAACATAGCGCCGACGAGTTTATCCACCGCGTTGTGGCGCCCCACGTCTTCGCGCACCGCGAGCAACTGGCCGGACACGTCGAACAGGCCCGCGCCGTGCAGCCCTCCGGTATGTCCGAAGACGGGCTGGGCTTGGCGAAGTTTGTCCGGCAGAGCGGGGATAAGGCTGGCCTGGATTTGCGGAACACCGCGCGGCGGAGACCCACAGTGCGCCGCCCTGAGCCCATCAATCGAGGCTTTACCGCATACGCCGCAACTGGACGTCATGTAGAAATTCCGCGTCGCGAAATCTACTTCGACTCCGGGAGCCAGTTCGACGGTGACCGAGCCGCGGTCGTCAGTGGTGATTCCGGTAATTTGGTGAGGGTTTTGAATCACGCCTTCGGTGAACAGAAATCCGGCGGCCAACTCGCGGTCCTGACCGGGAGTCCGCATGGTGACGGCGAAGTCGCGATCACCCAGGCGGATTTGTAAGGGTTCTTCGACGGCCACCAGATCTTGCGCCGCCACTCCGGATGACGACCCCGACAATCCCGTCTCCATTTTGTGGATCGGTACGGTAATAATGTTGCCTTTCACGAGGCCAGCGTCTCCAGCAGAGTTTCTATATCAGGATACGCGTAGACCACCTTTTCGCCGGTATCGGCAGTGGGGCCGTAGTTGCTTCGGATCTCGCGATTCAACATGCGCAGCATGGCCATCTGCTGGCCGCGATGGTGAGCGGTATGCGCGATGCGGCGCACCATAATCCAGGCGCGGCTGCGGGGAACGTCGAAGAACGTCACGTCCTGTTCCCAAAAGGCTTCGTCGCGGTTTTCTAGAGCATCCAGCCGGCGACCGGAATCGTCCCAGTAACGGGTGATGAAGCCGCGCCGGTCTTGAGCATCGGGCAGCGGAGGCGCCCCGACATCGATGCCGAAGAAGTTCTTGAACCAGTTGTCTTCACTGACGCACTGGTGCACCATTTGTTCGAGAACACTGCGTCCGCGGGTGTCGGTGGGATGGGGGCGCGCTGAAAGTTCCGCATCGCGAAAGAAACTCCAGATGCTGACCACCTTTAAACGTTCGGTTCTATAGGTATCTAAGAGGAATTGGTACCGCATTCGCCTGCCATCAAGTGTACGATAAGAATAGATGGACACTGCGAATGTTATCGAGCGAATTCAGGAACTGCAACACCTTCCAGGAGCGCTCCTTCCCATCCTGCACCGCTTGCAGGAAGAATTCGGATATATCGACGACGCGATGATTCCGCTGGTGGCCGAAGCCTTGAATATCTCGCATGCGGAAGTGCATGGCGTGATTAGTTTCTATCATGATTTCAGGCGGGCTCCGGCGGGGCGGCATGTGCTGCAGATCTGCCGGGCGGAATCCTGCCAGTCGATGGGTTGTAATTCTTTGATCGAGCACGTTGAAAAAAGCTTGGGCGTGAGCCTGGGCGAGACCACCGCGGATGGGAACTTTACGCTGCGCCCGGTTTACTGCCTGGGCAATTGCGCGTTGTCTCCGGCGGTGATGCTCGATGGGCAGCCCTATGGACGCGTCTCGGCCGCGGTGGCCGATTCGCTGATCGAAAATGTGCGGAGGCACGCGTGAGGGTCTTCGTTCCTTGCGATTCGTCGGCGCTCTCGATGGGTGCCGAGGCGGTGGCGCGCGCGATCTCGAAGCAGCGGCCGGACGCGACTGTGATCCGCAACGGCTCGCGCGGTATGTTCTGGCTGGAACCGCTGGTCGAAGTGGAAACGCCGGGCGGGCGGGTGGCCTACGGGCCGGTTACCGCGGACGCGGTTCCGGGCTTAATCGAGGCGGGATTTTTAGAAGGGAAACCGCACGCCCTGTGCCTGGGGTTGACCGAAGAGATCCCGTACCTAAAACAACAGGAACGCTTGACGTTTGCGCGCTGTGGCATCACCGATCCTTTGTCGCTCGCGGATTATGTCGCGCACGGCGGATTCCGCGGGCTGGAGCGTTCCCGCGAGATGACGCCCGAAGCCATTGTCGAAGAAGTCGTCAACTCGGGGTTGCGCGGCCGTGGCGGCGCGGGCTTTCCGACGGGCATCAAGTGGCGCACGGTCTTAAACGCCGTCTCCGAGCGCAAATACATCGTCTGTAATGCGGACGAAGGCGATAGCGGCACCTTTGCGGATCGCATGATCATGGAAGGCGATCCCTTCGTGCTGATCGAGGGCATGATCATCGCCGGTCTGGCCGTGGGCGCCTCGCACGGATATATTTATTGCCGCTCTGAATATCCGCACGCGTTTAGAGCCACGCAACGCGCCATTGCCATCTGCTATGAAAAGAATTATCTAGGCGAGCGCGCCGGATTCGATCTGGAGATTCGCTTGGGCGCGGGCGCCTATATTTGCGGCGAAGAGACCTCGCTGCTCGAAAGCCTGGAGGGCAAGCGCGGGCAGATCCGGCCCAAGCCGCCATTGCCCGCTATCGAAGGGCTCTTTGGCATGCCGACGGTGGTGAACAATGTAATTTCGCTCGCTACGGTGCCCATCATTCTCGATAAGGGCGGCGCTTACTATCGCGACTTCGGAATGGGCAAGTCGCGCGGGACCCTCACCATTCAGATTGCCGGCAACGTGAAGCACGGCGGGCTGGTCGAGAAAGCTTTTGGCGTGACGCTGCGCCAGGCGATTTACGATTTCGGCGGCGGTACCGCCTCCGGTCGTCCGCTGCGTGCAGTGCAGGTGGGTGGGCCGTTGGGCGCGTACTTCCCGGAGTCGCTGCTCGATACAGCGCTCGATTATGAGGCCTTCACCGAGAAAAAAGGACTGCTGGGGCACGGCGGGATTGTAGTCTTTGACGACACCGTGGATCTGGCTCAGCAGGCGCGTTTCGCGATGGAATTTTGCGCCCTCGAGAGTTGCGGCAAGTGTACGCCGTGCCGGGTCGGGGCGACGCGCGGTGTCGAAGTGATCGACAAAATTGTAGCCAATCAGGACCGCGCCAAGAATTTGGAAGTGTTGGACGATCTGTGCGAGCTGATGCTCGACGGTTCGCTGTGCGCTTTGGGCGGGTTGACGCCCTACCCGGTGCTGAGTGCCGTTCGTCATTTCCCCGAGGATTTTTATGCCAGTCATTAAAGAAGTCGATTACGGAACTCCTCTCTCTATTGCGAATACCCTGGTCACGCTTGAGATCGACGGCAAGCCCATCACGGTACCCTCCGGAACTTCGGTAATGCGCGCGGCGGTCGAAGCCGGTGTGCAAGTGCCCAAGCTCTGCGCCACCGACAACATGGAAGCCTTCGGATCGTGCCGCCTGTGTTTGGTCGAAATCGAAGGGCGCCGCGGGACCCCAGCATCGTGCACCACGCCCGCCGAACCCGGCATGAAGGTGCGGACGCAAACGCCCAAGCTCGCCAAGTTGCGGCGGGGCGTAATGGAGCTGTATATTTCCGACCATCCGCTCGACTGCCTGACCTGCGCTGCTAACGGCGACTGCGAACTGCAGGACATGGCCGGGGTGGTGGGATTGCGCGAAGTGCGCTACGGCTATGACGGCGCCAATCATTTGCAGGCGGCTAAGGACGAATCGAATCCGTATTTCACGTTCGACCCTGCCAAGTGTATTGTGTGCTCGCGGTGCGTGCGGGCCTGCGAAGAAGTGCAGGGAACGTTCGCGCTGACGATCGAAGGACGCGGCTTTGAGTCGAAAGTGGCGGCGGGGAATCATAACTTCCTGGATTCAGAATGCGTGTCCTGCGGAGCCTGCGTGCAGGCATGTCCCACCGCGACGTTGGTTGAAAAAAGCGTGATTGAACAAGGCCAGGCGGAGCATAGCGTGTTGACCACCTGCGCCTATTGCGGCGTGGGGTGCTCTTTCAAGGCCGAGATGAAGGGCAACGAAGTGGTGCGCATGGTGCCTTTCAAAGACGGCAAGGCAAACCACGGCCACTCCTGCGTGAAGGGTCGCTTTGCGTGGGGTTATACGACGCACAAGGACCGCATCCTCAAGCCCATGATCCGCGCGAAGACCACGGATCCGTGGCAGGAGGTGAGTTGGGAAGAAGCCATTGGTTATGCGGCCAGCGAGTTTAAACGCATCCAGGCCAAGTACGGCCAGGATTCGATCGGCGGCATTACCTCCTCGCGTTGCACCAATGAAGAATCCTATCTGGTGCAGAAATTGATTCGTGCGGCTTTTGGCAACAACAATACAGATACCTGCGCGCGTGTGTGCCATTCGCCCACCGGCTACGGTTTGAATGCTACCTTCGGCACTTCGGCAGGTACGCAGGACTTCGATTCCGTGGATCATGCCGACGTCATTATGGTGATCGGTGCGAATCCGACCGATGCTCATCCGGTGTTCGCATCGCAGATGAAGCGCCGCCTGCGCGAGGGCGCCCGGCTCATCGTCATTGACCCGCGCCAGATCGATCTGGTGAAGATGCCGCACGTTGAAGCCAGCCATCACTTGGCGCTGCGGCCCGGCACCAATGTGGCGGTGATGAACGCGATCTCCCACGTAATCGTGACCGAGGGCCTGGTTGACGAGACTTTCGTCAAGGACTTCTGCGAGACTGAGGCCTTCGAGCGCTGGCGCAAGTTTGTCGCCGAGGAGCGAAATTCGCCCGAGACCATGGCGCCGATTACCGGCGTGCCGGCAGCCGATATTCGTGCGGCGGCGCGGCTCTATGCCACTGGAAACGGTGCGATTTATTACGGACTCGGAGTGACCGAGCATGCCCAAGGTTCCACCATGGTGATGGCCCTGGCGAATCTGGCCATGGCGACGGGTAACCTGGGCCGGCCGGGAGTCGGCGTGAATCCTCTGCGGGGCCAGAACAATGTTCAGGGCTCGTGCGATATGGGCGCGTTCCCTCACGAGTTCACCGGCTACCGCCATGTTTCAAACGAGGGTGTGCGGCGGAGTTTCGAGCAGGATTGGGGCGTTACGCTTCGCGCCGATCCGGGCCTGCGCATCTCCAATATGCTGGATGCCGCGGTGGAAGGAACCTTCAAAGGCTTGTACGTGCAGGGCGAGGATATCGCGCAGTCGGATCCTAACACCAAGCATGTGACGGCCGGGCTCGCGGCAATGGAGTGCGTGGTCATCCAGGACATGTTCCTGAACGAGACGGCCATGTACGCGCACGTATTCCTGCCCGGATCGTCGTTCCTTGAAAAGGACGGAACCTTTACCAACGCGGAGCGCCGTCTCGGCATGGTGCGCAAAGCCATTCCGCCCACGGCTGGTCTCGCCGACTGGGAGATCACCATGGCGCTGTCGAACGCGCTCGGCTATCCCATGCACTACAACCATCCATCGGAAATCATGGATGAGATTGCGCGATTGACGCCCACCTTCGCGGGCGTTTCCTATCAGAAGCTGGACGAGCTCGGCAGTATCCAGTGGCCTTGCAATGAGAAAGCTCCCGAAGGCACGCCGGTGATGCATATCGGCGGGTTCGCCCGCGGCAAGGGCCGCTTCCTGGTGACGGAGTTTGTGGCTACCGACGAGCGTACCAGCGGGCGTTTCCCGCTGATCCTGACCACCGGCCGCATCCTATCGCAGTACAACGTGGGTGCGCAGACGCGCCGCACCGAAAACAATATTTGGCATCACGAGGACGTCCTGGAGATTCACCCGTTTGATGCGGAAAACCGCGGGATTCGGGATGGAGACCTGGTTGCCATCGCCAGCCGGGCGGGGGAAACCACGCTGCGGGCCGATGTGACGGAGCGGATTCAGCCGGGCGTGGTTTATACCACCTTCCATCATCCCGTGACCGGCGCCAACGTCTTGACCACCGAGTTTTCAGACTGGGCCACCAGCTGTCCCGAATACAAAGTGACTGCGGTGGAGGTGCGGCTTGCCAAGCGCATGTCCGAATGGCAGGAGCACTACCTGGAAACCCGGCGGCAGACCACTCAGATACAGGGGGCGGGCACGACCAAGTGAACTCCGAACTCATGGTTCATTCAGCCAACCAGATCGCCCAGTTCTTTGCCAGCTATCCGCACGAGGAAGGGGTAGCGGGCGTGGCCGATCACATCCAAAAATTCTGGGAAAAGCGCATGCGCCAGCAACTGCGGGAATATATTGCCCAGGGCGGCAGCGGACTGAACGAACTCGCTCTTGAAGCCGCGAAACGGTTGGGGTAATCCGCTACTTCTTTTTGCTTTCTTTGGTGAACCACTCGACCCACCGCTGCGGCGGAAAGGCGAATAGTGTGATCAGGGCCACCATAAGCAACAGCACTACAATGAGGAAGAAGAGAGCCACGAGTGTCCCTTAAGTATACAGCTTAACGTAACCTGTCCGGACGCAAAACGTCTGAAAATACAGAGAGGCTCAAGTTTGGCACTCAAAGTGCCGACAAAAGGGCAGGTGAATGGTATGGACATACTGGGCGACCGTAAGTTTGTCGAGGTACCGGGAACCACCATGCACGAGTTGCCGCCGCTGCTGGTGCGCATGTCTCCCCAAGTGAATCGATTGGACCGTGTCATGTACATGGCCAATCAGCTGATCGAGCAGGAAGACATGATTCCGCCGCAGCCCGCCGGGCCGGTAGCCGAGGGCGAAATCGAGCGGCGCCGTATGGATCTGGCCGTAAATCTGGTCGACCAGTACCTAGCCTTCGTGCAGCATTGGCAGTGGGGAGACAGCATCCTTGAATGGATCCGCCAGTGCGAAACCACTTTCGACACTCGTGTCGACTTGCGTAACCTATTGCGCGCCGACTTATGGCCGCACGCGGGGCGGTCGAGTTTTGTCATGCTGCTCGAGGATAAGTCGGTTGAGACGGGCGGGGTGGGAATCGAAAAAGCCATGGGTATGCGCCTGACTTTCCGCCAGCCTCCGCCGCTCAAGTGCTTCTCAAACCAGTTTCTGTTTTATCTGAATTCGACCGTGGCCAACAGCGCCTATCAGACTTGGTCGCAAATGAGCCCCAGTCCGATTAGTGCGCTGCCGCCGGAACGCTTTCAGTTTCAGGTGCTGGATATGAATCTGGAATAATGTCCGGTCTAGAGGCCTGACTGCTTCGCACTTCGATATCATGAATAATAGTGCGGGATTCTCTATACACACCGCCGGTTCCGCTTTCAAAGCTCCTCGAAATAGAATCGGTGCTGGGTGAGGCCATTCGCGGCAAGCCGGAAGTGTTGCGCCTGTCGCTTGCCTGCCTGCTCGCCCGCGGACATCTGCTGATCGAAGACGTACCGGGGGTAGGCAAGACCACGCTCGCTCAGGCGCTCGCCCGCAGCGTCGATTCCAACTTTCACCGGCTCCAGTTCACCTCCGATATGCTGCCGAGCGACGTGCTGGGCGTTACCATCTACAACGCGCATACCGAAGGCTTCGAGTTCAAACCCGGACCGGTGTTCACCCATTTCCTGCTGGCCGACGAGATCAACCGTGCCACGCCCAAGACTCAGTCGGCGCTGCTTGAAGCCATGAACGAAGGCCAGGTGACTATCGACGGGCGCTCCTGGCCGCTGGCGCAGCCCTTCATGGTGATCGCAACTCAGAATCCGGTGGAGCATCACGGTACCTACCCGCTGCCGGAATCGCAACTTGACCGGTTCCTGATGCGTATTCGCATCGGTTATCCGGATGAATCCGCCGAGCGCGAGATCGTGCGGCACAGCGCCGAGCCGGGCCTCGAAAAGATACGCCCGGTCATTTCGAGCGAGGACCTGCGGCATTTACAGGAAGCCGTGGGACACGTCGCCATGGACGAATCGCTAGTCGATTACATGCTGGCGATCGTCAAACACACTCGTGAACA
>Ga0157370_10009210_pt1 | contig 10585 bp, 8 predicted proteins | sample C35metaG_FD_113463 | JGI IMG/M metagenome (GOLD analysis project Ga0157370, IMG submission 113463) | Corn rhizosphere microbial communities from Kellogg Biological Station, Michigan, USA - C3-5 metaG | ecosystem: Host-associated > Plants > Roots > Rhizosphere > Soil | place: USA: Michigan... | reverse complement strand
GTAAAGGTAATATCGCTTTCCGGTGATTTGCCTTATTGATAGTAATACCACACAATTCATCCTTCAGCATACTCATGTAATCTGCTACTATTATTTCCACTTCAAAGTCAGTCCAATCGATGTCCATTAAATTTACTTGGGATTCATATTTATGACGTATTTATCAAAAATTAAGATGAATGTAAAGAATAAAATGTAATAATGTACCGATTTCGAAACATGCTACTGCTAATAGATGACAATAATATTTTTAAATATCAAGGATCTCTATGAAGTGATTGTTCACTTTCGCCCCCGTCTAAGCCCCAGGCCACCTCACAAGCGAAGTATTCGGAGATAACAATTCTTATAATCAAAATGCCCATATCGTCAATTGCAATATATCTATATTGATCATCCTGAACATCTATCCAGTCATTTATAACCATGCCTATATTCTTTTGTTCACCGGTAGCAGAAGACAGTGTTAATTGGGTAACAAGAAGACGCTGCAAATTTCTAGATCCTATCTCACCAAAGATTTGTTGAAAATGAACCGAATTAAATGTGTCTTGATCCTCTTGAGGTAGCATTGAAAGGGGTCCACACCAAAAATGACTAGGCTCAGTCCGGCAAGGCTGACTAAGTTCGAAAGCTGCATGTCCCTTGGCAAGCTTCAACATAACATTGTTAATTCGATCGACCTCAGGTGCAAAGGCAATTTGTCCATTCAAGTCAATGCGTGAATTTTCGATTCGCTTCCGAAGTGCAGGTGATTTTTGCATAATTTTTGCAACAGATGGACGACGGATTTTTTCAGGGTCGGTTGAACCACAAAGAGCGCTCTCAATTAGACAAACGAAATATTCCTCATCTTTTGAAAAGTTCTGATTACATGAATCACAGCACCCGACTACAGGTAAATTGGGAGGATAAGGCGAATCAAGAAGGCATTTTGATGGAACGTGATCCCGTGTTTCAGCTATACCGTCACAATACACGCAACCACGGACCAACCTATTATCAGCATAATTATTTAATTGATCCATATGATCGACACATTTAAGTTTAAGTAACCATATAAAATCATTGTGGCAACAAAGGTTCTATAATTTGATTTAATAAGATATCCATTTCATTCTTTTTCAAAGCCGATTCTAGTTCGCATTCCCATATAACTTTAACCTTCCAGCCCATTTCAGTCAATTGTTGCTGATGTTTAGTATCTCGGGATATGTTTTTAGAAAGCTTATCGTGCCAAAATTTAGAATTGGTATCTGGAATCCTTCCTTCCCTGCAATCACTGTGAAAATGCCAAAAACAACCATGAACAAAGATTACGCTATTATACTTGGGTAAAACTAAGTCTGGTTTTCCAGGAAGATCCTTCCTATGAATACGAAAGCGAAAGCCTTCATTATGAAGATAAGAACGTAAGATCATTTCCGGCTTGGTATTCTTCGGCCGGATCTTAGACATTACAAGACTGCGCTTTTCTTTTGACCAAATGTCTGTCATTTTAAAGCCAAATAGTTTTCTATGGTTCTCCTTATTTCTTTCGCAATGAGTTCTGCCTTCTTGGTTGGCACACCGTTACTTATTAATTTAAATTTGTCAGTTAAGCTAATCTCCGGTGGCAGAATATATTGGTCTGGCACACTTTGAATACGTAAGGCTTCTCGAACCGATAACCGCCGCGCTTCGGTTGGATGCAAATGCACTTCATTATTACCGTAAGCAACAGTGGGGCTATACCTATAACGGTGCAATCGTTTGAAAGATTTTTTTGTTGTGTCTCCTTCGGAAATATTAAAAAACTTATCAGAATAGGGATTAAAATGTTCATTTTGATTGGAGATTGAAGAATCTAACCCACTGAAAGCACTGTTTATAAATAAGGAACTGTATTTTCCAGGAATAGCCTTTATATCATCTTCATTTACTCCAGACCCAAAATCCCACTGCTTAGGCCATTTTAATTTTTTTGCATCTATAAATTTTTTATTAGGCCATTTGAAAACAAGTTCATTGAGATGACCTTCAAAAGGTTCAGAAATAAATTTATACCCATTATCAATTAACTTTTGTACCACATCTTTTCTGAAACCAACCAAAGCAAGCCTTGCTCGGTCCTGAGGAATACCGTAATCTAAAGCATTGATGATTTCATACCATAACGTGTAATCCTTCTCCAACTCATTTTTTAAATTAAAAAATTCATTCTGATGAGTTTTTGTCCTATAGAGTCCAGCCACATTTTCAAAGAAAATAAATAGTGGGTTTATCTGTTTAACTATGTCCCGATAAGTAAATATTAGTTTTCCTCGCTTTCCATCAGTACCCAAATTTTTACCGCCTACAGAGAAATCCTGGCATGGAGGTCCACCAATGATTCCAGCTACATCCTTATGATTCTGTACCAACTTATTTTGAACCAAAATATCCGTAGCATCTAGGGGTGAAGGTATAGTTATATGATTAATAATTCCATTTTTAAAAATCTCTTTCTGGGACTTTTTAACGTAGGACTTCACCCCATAATTATATGAATCCACAAAAGCTTCGTGAAACTCTACAGCGGCATTTACTTGAAATCCTTGATTCATAAAACCTAGATCAAGAAAGCCACCCCCAGAAAACAAAGATATTATATCAATCGGTTTCTTCTTCAATTTTTTTATACATTAAAATTCCATTTAATAGAATTAATTTTTGATCTATTTCTTGTATTAATATTCCCCGCTTTAATACAGAAATATCAAATGTGACTTTGCTACCTTCATCATCTAAAAAACTACCTTCTTCTTGATTGTCAAGATAGCTATACAAAGGATTAGCTGGCTTTCCACCAAACAATTGCGGATAATTAATAGTACTTTTATTATGAAATTTAGGAGTTTTTGGAAAGGCCAAATAAACATACATATCCAATTGATATGATATATCATCAAGCTTTGTCAGCTCATATTGGGTAGAGTTACTGGTTGAAAGCAAATCTCCATATAATGAAACAAGTTCACTATATTCTCCATTCAGTGCAGTTTGAAAATCCTCTTTCTTTATGTATTCTTTTTCCTTTTTACTCCAAATCCTTAATTCTATCTTTTTATAATCGGTTTCACTAAGAAGTTTATAAGAAAGTTGGATTGTTTTGGCTGTTTCAACAGCGTTGTCAATAAGGTTTAAATCAATTCGACTTTTATTGTTGTTGTAATTATTGTACAGGGAGTCAAAGTAACGGCCTTTCAAGCGCGCGACACGTTTAATATCGTGGGAAATAAGGCCTTCCGAAACGGTAAAATCATGAACTGGAATATCAATAGGTCCAAGAAAAGCCGTCAAGTCAATGTCTGGGATTTCTTTTATTTTAAGAAGAGGTGGATATATAGATTGAAGTTTTTTGTAATACGAATCTTTATTAAGAGGCAATATTTGTTTGATATTCGCCTCTAATTCTCCCTCCTCTTTGATTTGACAGATACCATTCTTATTAAACATAGCAAGATCCAATACTCGCAAATCCACATAATAAATATTCGAAGTAGAAACTTCGATCTTTAATGTTTTATATTCATTAGTATCGGCCTCATAAAAGTTCTCAATCCAGATGACCTTAGTGCCCTTAACCTCAACATCGTATTTTTTTCCACTATCCCGGTATTTAACCAGTTCGACTTTCAAGAATTCACCGACTTTTGCTCCGCGTTTATTTTCGGTCTGGCGCAGTAATATATCACAAAGCTGCCCTAATAGAATGTAATATGTTTCACCCCGTTTCCAAATATCACCAGGTGCAATCGGTAAGAATTTGTGATTAACGCTAAAGTCAAATATCTCATAAGCATTTAATGCCTTTAGATCATCTCCAATCTCTGCAATATGGGGATGATCTTCTATATAATCTTGATTGAAAAAGCTTGTCAGAGTCGCATTAAAATCAAATTTTTCCTTTTCCTTTTTCTCGTAGATATATTGTTGGGCAAGATTGAACCAGTACTTGATTGCTTCGTAAGCTGGTATCCCCTCAAGGTGAGATTCCTGGATGATGTATTTTATATTTTGTTGGTTTAGAAGAACCAAGTCAAGGGCCTCCTTAGAACTTTCTCTTTGCTTTACATTTATTAAATAAAATACCTGGGCATATGCTGACTTGGCCAAGGTCTTGCTTATATGATCAAGTTTATTTTGTGAGGTTTTACCAATTTCGTGCAAGAAGTAGTCCTCAAACTTTTTAGGTACTAATTCTACAGGAGCACTGGTATATAAACAACAGATAATTTTTTTTTCACGATCTATATTTCCCGGAATTATCTTGTTGACAATAAAATTTCGCCCCTCCTCATCAGCACCTCCTGTTCCTAATTTTTTGTCTATAATAGCCAGGCAAAACTCACTGCCTGTCTCATCACAAGTTTGGTCGATATTAGAAAAAAAAGCTTCAGTTTCGTCAGCAGATGGATTACTCTTATAAAATAGGATATTACTCTTTTCTACTTTATTAATCTCGTCTATAATATGGCTATAATCCGCCTCTTCGATACTATTAATCCCGTGCCTCATAAAAACTGACTTGATCAAATCATCCACATCAGTTAAAATTAATTCTTTTAAATGGACAATAACCTCGTCTTCATTTAAATTAGTTATGCCACAATCCTTCGAAATGTATCTTTTGAAAAATGTTTCGGCTCCCTTGGCTTCAATTTCTGGTTTTCTATCTGATTGTTGAAATCCGATATAAAATTTATTGAGAAGATCTGCACATTGTGCATGCCCTAATCGTTTAAGATCGGTAAGTATCTTTGACCTATTACATTTTTTTAGAGAGAATTTACCTAAAATAACTTGCGGGTCGGTTTCATATTGCAAGGCATTTTCTATAATAACCACAGTAAAGGCCTTCAGGCTCTCCATCAATAAAAATAGGTTACTCATTGTCATCCTCCTCCAGACTATTTTTCATCCGAATTTCAAATATATAACGGTTGCCATGCACATTCAGGCTATCTAGTAATTCTATTTCTCCTCCGAAAGACTTTAGGAATTGCCGTACAATATAAAGCCCCATGCCGCGTCCATTTTCTTTTCCAGATTCCATCTCATTGAATAAGGTATGTTGATATTTTTCAAATACTCCGGTACCTGAATCGAAATATTGAACTGTGGTAGGATTAACAGTTCTGATTACTATTTCATCCTTTTCACTTCTTGCATATACAGCACTTGTTTTAGACAAATTTTGACGATGGGAGATCCAAAAAATTGAATTATCTATAAGGTTATAAAAGACATGCATTAGTGATCCTATAGGCACTTCCCATAAATTTGAAATAGTTGAAATATCTATATTAATCTTATGTTTAACCAAACGGAATCTAAATCGATCGGTAATGCTTTTCAACTCTTCAGCGAGCTGAACTGTGATGAAATCTTCACTATTTCCCTTATAGATAAATGTTCGTTCCAAAAATGAATAAAACTTATCAAGGTCTCCCATTCTTGAATATAGATGTTTAAATTTTTTCTTAATTGGTATTAAGTGGTCATTATTAATATCATATTGCTTATTATCTAACAGATAATCCTCCAAGGCCTTAAAATCAACATCATATTTCTCTTCCTCTTCTTCCGAATAGGTTAATAGCGAGTGTAGTTCATGAGTAATGACCTCAGTTACCAATCCATTAGCCATTAATTTGTAATTATTATAAGCTTCTGTTTTAATTCTGATTTGCTGTTGTTTAGCGACTTCCAAAAGAGTATTGGCGCTTTGGAATGACCGATTTGTGTCCGCAATATTTTGTTCAAAATTTAGTGCGATTGGTTCCAATTCAGAAAATATCTTTTTTACAGCGTTTATTTTACTTTCGCTATCCAGTCCGATGTTACCCTTGATCGACGTAATTGCAGCTTTGATAGCTTGCATATTGCGCTTTGCAGACTCTACTATGAGACGGGACTTATTTACCTCATCTTCTATTTCCTCCGTGTCATTTTCGGGTATCAATTTTTCATTCTCAAGAATGAACTTTGTTATTTCAACAGCTCTTTTATTAAAGCCAGGGGAGAATATTTCTATTATCTCACCAAGGGCAACCTGCAAAGAATGAACATAAACGTTATCATTTAAATCTTCTCGAGAACTTGTTTCATAAATATATTGCTGCTTTTTATCATTAATTTTGATGAAACCAATAACATTTCCTAGTTCAAATCGGTAGAACTGTTGACCGGTTGTCCGTTTCTGTTGCAATTTCAGCCAGTCATTGTCTTTGTTGCCAATAGTTCCAATCCTGAATGAATTCCTGTAAAGTTTGATACCATTATTTGTGGACAGGAATGAGCTAAAATCAGTTTTAATCCCTTCAGAGTTTTTTTCTATAACCTTGTTATCAATTGCTGAGGCTATTGCCATCGAAATAAGAGACTTATCCCTTTTAAAAGAATAAATACGTCCCTCAATAGGTGACAACTTTAGCAGTGCGGGTATAAAACTATCAGAAAGATTGTTATTATATTTTTTATTCCATTTACTAATAACCTCTGATAATAGAAAAACTTCCTTTAGGCTTTTATCATAATAATCACGATATTTTTCTAATAAACCATTGTAGAATTCATGTGGTCTTTTCCAATCTTGATATAGCACCTTCCCCAAATTTGCAAAATGAATCCTTTCAAGAAACCATGGCCTGATCTTCATCGTTAAAGTGATTTCAAGATCTTCCGGTTCACCTTCTTTATTATTTATAATTTTAGATTCAAGAATGTGAATAGATTCAGCTATGTTTATAGCTCCCTGATTGAATTCAAAAATTATTGGTTTATTATTAAATTTTAGATTGAGAGTAACCAAACTCTTCTTACTTTCAAATGGAGAATATAAAAATCCAAGTGCAGCATGTAGGCTGTCATTAACGAATAATTTTTTACCCAAATTCTTAATAGGATTATTAAAGATGTCGTAATCGTAAATTTCCTTTTCTTCAAAAAAACTATTAAATTTTATGGGCCTTTCAAAATTACCTAATAGCCAGAGCCGTGTATATGATTCTTTGAGATTTGTCTCTATGACAAATTCTGGGGCATCAGCCTCTTTTGAGTTAAAAAAATCCTCCCATTCTACTTTGACTATATTGATTATATTGGAATCTTTAATCTTTGTTTCAACTATTAGTATCGGGCTGATCCTTTGCGCAGCTAACCTACCAATCCCCTTATCACCCAAAATGATAGGATCTTCTATCCCCGCCTCTTTTTTTTCATCTGCTTTTATTCTGCTTCCTACCTCAAAAAATCCTTTGGTCAATGTTTCATAATCCATCCCCTTACCATCATCCTCTATTATTAAAATGCCGAAGGGATTAACCGTTTCTAATATATCATATATTTTTTCTGGGATGGGTTGTAAGCCTTCAGTATTGATTAAAAGGCTTACAGAAGAAACAAATAGAATATTTACTTCAGTCGCTTTGGCATCGTATGAGTTTTTTATTAATTCAGTTACAGCTACTTCATCTGAGGTGATGAGCTCATAACCTAAATGCTTAATTATACGTGAATTATAGCTAAATTTCATCAGGGAGAGAGGCGTTAAAATTTAAGTACTGTGATTTAATAAACTGACTAAAAAACATTAAAGTTTACTCTTCGGAGCTTATAATTATAGTGTTAACTTTTAGTCCTGGATCCCGTCCGGTTGAATATGTGAAATTATATTTATCTAATAAATGTAGTGTCTGCGCTATGTGCTCATCTCCAACATATATATGATCATAAGGCCTTAATACTTGTTTCAACTTCATTTGACTGTCCAATATCATTAACTCAGAGATAGAATATTTCTTATTTTCCATAATTAAAACCCACGTTAAAAAAGTTACCTAAGGTACATAAACATTTTTCATTATTACACCCAACTCTATGTATTGAAACAGGCAAACACCACAACGTCATCACAAAAAAATAAAACATGAGTCGAGCGTCAACCTATCTGCCTATCTGAAAAATCACCACGACTTATCAGCTTCAGCAATGCACCCCCTATGAGCGCATTTCATACGAGATTTGTTTGATTGATTCAAATTTTACTATAATAATTAACATTGACAACTATTTGGAATGAAATTTTATAGTTCATATTTATAATTTTGTAAATACTGCCTTATTCCTCCTCTCTTTATCCTCCTGCAGACAACTGGTATCGCACTCGCATTTCTCTTGTATTAATTCTGACTCTATTGAACATGCAATTCCTAGAGATATATAATCCTTGAAATCTTCCAAAATCAGCCAATATCTTGATAACTAAAATCAATTCTTCGTATAACTCAAATAAAAACTGACAAAATAAAAAGATGTCCTCACTCCCCCTTCAAGCCTGTTTTCTCCAATAAACCTCCTTGTCTCTTACTTTAAACGACATTCGCTACAAGTTTTATTGGGTCATTTCATTGATTGAGGAAATAGAGAAATAGAATTACCAAATCCACAAGCAAAACGTGTTTGCCTGAATGATTGCTAGTGCCTGGTATACTGTCAACTATTTCATTATGGGATTTAAATTATTATGCTAAAAAAAACAAACATGCAACAAACTAAATCAATTCGAAGAAATTTTCCTAGCAGAGCCAAATGAGCTAATGAAGTTCAAAGCTGCAATAAGATTGCCACTCTTATTTATGGCACCATCAAAGTTCCGTCCAAATGCAAAAGTTAACTTCTTATTCTTTCCGATATCATATTCTGTATTGAAAACCAATCGCCAGGAAGGATCAACTGTGCTTGTGGTAAGAACACTTCGGTAAATTACTTCAGAACTCAAAGCCAATCGCCCGTTAAAACCATTAAACAGAAGTTTGCCTCCAGCATCAAAAGTTGATACATCTTTAGTTTGAATCACATCATTATCATCGGCAAATATTTTATCTGGCTGATACAAATACCTTGCAATACCCATCAATGTTAAACCATGGTTTCCACTTTCAAAGCCTCCTGTGAGCCAGGCACCGCCTTTGCTAACCAAACTATTATTGAACGTGTCGTCAGGAAAATCAAGCGTTATGCCCGCTGCAAAATCAAGAAAGGCTCCAATACGCTCAATTTTAAAATCAGAAGCTATCTTTTTTGCTGCCTGAAATGCTTCAGTACCTTCTAATTGTATATTACCATCATCGTTAATTTGTTTATTTAACTTTCTAAGAATAGCCGTTAGTCGCTTTATTTCAAAAATGCCCTTTGCATCACCATGAGGGTATATGCTTGGTATTTCTGTTAATAGCTTACGAATTGAATCAGCTTGTTTTTTAAGGGAATGATGTTCTACAAATTTTTGATAGTCTCTCATCATCTTTCGCTGCTCCATGACCAAATCACCATATACATTCCGTGTCTGTTCTGTAAACCCAGGTCTTATAATAGAAAACTTGAAGCCAAAACCAACTTTCGACTCGCGAAGGCTATCTACGTCTTCTTTCCCTTCTGGCCCCAAATGTGTGTATCCGAAGGATAAAGTAAAACTTTGCCAAAAAATTTGTTTAAAAGTAGCTGTATCAAACTGATCTAAAGTAGTGAGCTTTTTCTGAAATAAATAAACCGGTGCCAGTTCAACTGCATAGCTATTAGGCAGAGCAGTAAAGTTTTTGGTTGAGTTTTGTAATGAAAGTGCAAAAGCATTTACATCTGTTGGTCTGTCTATATCACTCGGACTTAATCCCAACAGGTTAAAAGCTGGTGAGGATGGTGCTTTTAATACATCAAGATTTACTTTAGAGGTATCAATTTGCTCGCTTTGCGCAAATAACCTGCATGTACAGCCAAAGACAAGTAAGATCAAGATTCTCGTTTTCATAACTATTGATAAAAAAAGATCTCAATTTTATATGCTACTGAATCGCCCTGGTTAATCACTTGTTTGCTCAATACATAGTGGTATGGACTTACCCCACCCCTAATGGAAAAATCAATTCCAGTTCTGTTGTGTTCAGTATTGACATCTGTAACTATAGTTGTGATGTTCAGAAACCGATTAACAATAGCCTTGTTTTTACCTATCGAAAAATCGACTAACGTACCTAAGTGCTCATTTACAAGTACATCATCATCTATTTTTATCGTTGAAATTGAGGCCTGGCCTATATCACCGATAATCAAATCTATTTTAACCAATTTATTGCTTTCGTCTACCTGATAAATATCAGTTAGTGCTGTTTGAGAGACTGCTTCTTTGAACAGTAATTTAATATTTGCCATAGGAAAATTGTTTAATTTATTCACCCCCAGTTGAGCAGGATTAGAAGTGAACTGTTACAATCTCGACAACAATGACCAATACACTCAGAACACCAATAAGGATGCTTCTGTATTCTTAGAAATCTTTAATTGAAAATGCCATATCGTTAATTATAAATTATTGACCAACTTATTATAAAACAGACATCATGTAAATATTAGTTAAATATACTTTCTAATTAACTACAAAACAATACCTAATAGTAAGTAAAAAACATTGAAATATTAACTTTTGATATGTAAGATATCGCTAAAATTAAAAATGTGTGAAATTAATTTCACACATCAGGAATCTTACTTAACGGGAAGGAGGACT
>Ga0157370_10009209_pt1 | contig 10585 bp, 10 predicted proteins | sample C35metaG_FD_113463 | JGI IMG/M metagenome (GOLD analysis project Ga0157370, IMG submission 113463) | Corn rhizosphere microbial communities from Kellogg Biological Station, Michigan, USA - C3-5 metaG | ecosystem: Host-associated > Plants > Roots > Rhizosphere > Soil | place: USA: Michigan... | reverse complement strand
CTGGAATGTGCGATGAACAATCTTCTCCAAGCCATTTCGCAGCATGGATATCTGCTGCTGTTCCTGGTGGTTTTCGCGGAAGCTGCCGGTCTGCCCGCTCCCGCTGCGCTTGCGCTCATCGCCGCTGGAGCTGCGGCCGCATCGCATTTAATTTCTGCGCCAGTAGCTCTTGTCATCGCGATCGTCGCCATGCTGTTGGGCGACGCTCTGCTATTCCTTCTTGGACGGTACACGGGCTGGGGATTGCTCGCCTTTTTGTGCCGGGTCTCCATGAATCCGGAGACGTGCATTCTTCGCTCCGCTGAGTCTTTTTATAAGCGCGGCAAGCTCACGCTCATCTTCGCGAAATTTATTCCTGGCGTGAACACCATGGCCCCTCCGCTCGCCGGCAGCATGAAGATGAAGACCGTTCAATTTCTGCGCTTCGATGCCGCGGGAACGTGTCTTTATGTGCTCGCGTATGGAGCGGTCGGCTTCCTTGCCCGTGATTTCGTCGCCAGGATTACTCGCGGCTTGCAGAGCGCCAGCCATATCTTTGTTGAGGTCGTCCTGGCGGCTCTGGTCGTTTTCGTTATCTATCGTGCGATCCAGTATCACCGCTACACCCTCTCCGACGTGGTTCCGCGCGTGTCGGTGGAAGAGATTGCTAAAAGGATCGCGGACGGCGAGAAGAATGACGTGATTCTGGTCGATGTTCGCAGCCACGGATACTACGATTCCAGCTCCAGCCGGATCGCGGGCTCCGTTCGCCTTGAGCCAAACCGCCTGCAGCAAGAACTGGATTCTCTTCCCAAGGACAAAGACATTTACGTCTACTGCACTTGAGCGCGCGAAGCCACCAGCGCCCGTGTGGCGCTGCTACTCAGGCAAGCGGGATTCCGCGCGTTCGTGATCCAGGGAGGTCTCGGTGCTTGGCGGAAAGCAGGACATCCCGTCGAAACCGTGCCATCAGACGATCTGGTGAAGCTGCCCACGTTTAGCTGAGGTTCGAGCCGTCAGTTCAACACTCATTCAAGGTTTCGAGGTTTCAAGTTTCAGAGTTTCGCATTCGATGTTCCTATTGAATCGTTGGCCAGTGAACGGCTAGAAACATTGGAAACCTTCGAAACCTTGAAACCTTAGCTCCAGAGTTCTCCCCTATACTGTCCCCATGTCTTCCTCCCACGAAACCGAAATAAAGTTCCGCATCACTGATTTGCCAGCACTTGCGGCAAAGTTGAGCCAACTCGGTTTCGCCGAAATCACTTCCCGAACCCACGAGATGAATGTACTTTTCGATCTTCCCGGCCGTCCTTTGCGCGCCCGCGGAGACATTCTCCGTATCCGCAAGTACGGCGATTCATGGGTGCTCACTCACAAAGCCAAATCAGCCAGCAGCAATGGTCCGCATAAGGTTCGCGTTGAAACGGAAACCAAAGTCGACGATGGGACCAAGCTGGAAGCGATTCTCCGGGCTCTGCAGTTCGAACCGGTGTTCCGTTACGAGAAGTTTCGCGCTGAGTGGAAAGGCGAACAGGGGCACGTGGTGATCGACGAAACTCCCATCGGCAATTTTGGTGAGATTGAGGGCCCTTCCGAGTGGATCGACAAGGTTGCACACGACCTTGGCATCAGCCCCGCAGACTATTCGACCGACACCTACGCCGGCCTCTTCTATTCCTGGAAAGAACGCACTGGCAGCCCTGCCAACGAAATGACCTTCGCCGCGATCGGCGCGTCAAAAGCTTGAACGGCAGAGACCGCAGAGTGCGCAGAGAAACTTTGCGAAAAGCTACGGTCACGAATTTTTCTCTGCGTTCTCGGCGTTCTCTGCGGTGAAAGGCTTTATTACTTTCCCATTCCGAAACTTGCTAAGCGATTCCCGCTCTCCCGCCCCCGCAAAGCTGCTATAGTGTCCAAATCCAAACAAATGACACCTCCCAGTGCTGTCTGAAGGAGCCCATTCATGGCAGGAAAAAGCGTCAATAAAGTCATTCTTCTCGGCAATCTTGGCAAAGATCCCGAAGTGAAGTACACGCCTTCCGGCACCCCGGTAGCGAAGATCACGGTTGCGACCAACGAACGTTTCAAAGACAAGGATGGCCAATGGCAGGACCGCACCGAGTGGCACAACGTGGTGCTTTGGCAGCGTCTCGCCGAGATCGCCGGTGAGTACCTGAAAAAAGGCGGCAAGGTTTACATCGAGGGCAAGCTCCAGACCCGTTCCTGGGACGACAAGCAGACCGGGCAGAAGCGATACATGACCGAAATCGTGGCCAATGATCTCGTGCTGCTCGGTGGCCGCGGCGAAGGTTCAGGAGAATCAGGAGGCTACTCCCGGGGTGCTGCAGGCGGCAACAACTTCGACCAGCGCACGCCGGAGCACGAACCTGCGGCGGCCATGTCATCGCCGATCAGCGACGAAGATATTCCGTTTTAGGCTTTTCCGAACTCGCGCACGCAAGCCTGCGCGGTTCTCTCCATTGGAAACTGGAAAGCCGCGGTTTTGCATCTTGTGTATCGTCCCGGACACCTTCATTTTCGTCACGGAGTTCTTATGAGCGAACTCGCCTCCCGCACCTGTGTTCCCTGCCGCGGCGGTGTTCCGCCTCTCAAAGGCAAGGAACTTGCCGAAATTCACAAGCAGCTACCCGATTTCGTCCATTGGAAGGTCGTCAACGAGCACCACATCACCCGAACCTTCACTTTCCCCGATTTCATAAAGGCGCTTGATTTCGTGAACCGTGTTGGAGCGGTGGCCGAAGAACAAGGCCATCATCCGGACATCATGCTCACCTGGGGCAAAGCCGAAATCACGTTGTGGACGCATAAAGTCGACGGCCTTACCGAAAGTGACTTCATCATGGCGGCGAAAATCGACAAACTACAACTTTAGTTGTAGCTTCTCTACATCCTTGGTGCCACACGGTTTAGCACGCTTTCCGGACGCGTATAACCCTGTAGATTTCCTAAGTTAATACCGAGTCGCAGCACACAATGTGCAGGACATTGCACAGTTGAATGGCAAGGTTCAAAGTAGCTACTCTGGTATACATTTTTCTCCTGATGAATCAACAACTTAGTCAAAAACACTTTTCCACTTAGAATGGCAGCTCTCGTGCCAGTAGTAACCCGTTACCGTTGTACTAATTCGTGTCCCAGAGGGGGATTACGTCGTGCGTATCACCAGCCTCAAACTATTCGTTCTCGCGTTGGCCGTTATGGCCTTCGCCTTTGTGCCCTCGGCCTCAGCAACAACGTGCCCGGCGGGCGACACCTGTATGGATTTGACTCAAACCAACCTTACCGGCCAGACCGGACCGTTTGGCACGGTGGAACTCAGTCAAAGTGGCAGCAATGTGAACGTCACCATCGCGATGAATCCGGGCTACGCCGTGCTTGTCAATGGCGGCGACATCGGAATCAACACCACGGGCGGCCTCACGCTGAGTGGATCGTCTTTGACTAGTTTCAGCAATGGGATTTCTGCCAGTCTGAAGAACAACACAACCTTAGGCAGCTTTTCGTTCAGCTACATTTTCCAGACGAACGGCAGCGGCGGCCAGCAATTCCTGAGCACCATGAGCTTCACCATCCAGAACGCAACCATCAGCCAGTTGACTGGCTTCGGTATTCACCTGTGTGTTCTTGACAACACCGGCAAAGGCTGCGCTACTACGGGATTTGCCGCCACGGGCGGCGGCGGTGGTGGCGTGGTTCCCGAGCCTGGAACACTCGGCTTGCTTGGAACTGGTCTTGTCGGAATCGCCGGTCTGGTTCGTCGTCGTCTGAACCGATAAACACTCAATTCCCCCTTCTGCTTGCCCCGGGAGCAATCCCGGGGTTTTGCATTTCTGGGAGTAATCGAGAACAGAATCAGTTAGTGCCGAGTCTGAATTTCAGGTGAGAAGCGATCTGTTGGCCGTGAAAGCGGCCGTTTTCGATAAAGATTTCGTTGGTCCTGGATCCCGCCACAATCACTCCTGCAACGTAAATGCCCGGCACATTGCTCTCCAGCGTTACCGGATCGCACACCGGCCGGCACTGCTCGGACGACAATTCGATCCCCATGGAGCGGAGAAATTCGTAATCCGGGTGGTAGCCGGTTAAGGCAAAGACAAAGTCGTTTTTGATCGTCACGTCGCCTTCCGGCGTGTCCAGAGTGACCTGATCGGGTTGAATTTCCTTCACGGCGCTCCGGAAGTATGCCGTAATTTCGCCGTTCTTGATGCGGTTCTCGATGTCGGGCAGGATCCAGTACTTCACGTGGTTGTGCATCTTCGCGCCGCGATGCACCAGCGTTACCCGCGCGCCGTGCCGCCACAGATCCAAAGCTGAAATGGCAGCAGAATTTTTCCCGCCAATCACCAGCACGTCGTTGTCAAAGTAGGGATGCGGCTCGCGGTAGTAATGAAAGACTTTGGGCAGGTCCTCGCCTGGAACGTGCAGCAGGTTGGCGCGATCGTAATATCCGGTTGAGACAATGACTTTCTTGCACGAGTAGTCGTACACGCGACCGAGCCGATCGCAGGTTGTGAGATGGAAGTTGTCGTCTTCACCCGCAACCGTCTCCACCTTTTGATATTGCCGGACGTCGAGATTGTAATGCTCAGCAACCTTCCTGTAATACTCCAGCGCTTCCAAGCGATTCGGCTTGGGATTTGCGCTGGTAAAAGGAATGTCACCGATCTCCAGCAACTCCGGCGTGGTAAAGAAAATCATGTTCGCCGGATAATTGAAGAGCGAATTCACCAAGCAGCCTTTGTCAATGCAAATCACCTTGAATCCAGCCTTTTGCACCTCGATGGTACAGGCCAGGCCCGTGGGACCGCTTCCAATGACGATGACGTCGGCCCGCATGTCACCGCTGGCGAGGAGTTGAGCTTTCGGCAGGGTGTCGGGGATCTGCTTGGTTGAAGGCAATTAGGCTTCCTGATCTGAATCGGCCGCTGGGAGAGATCGATTTTAGCATGTGACCCGCACTCGGTATCATTGCAGCATGCCGTCCCAACTTCATGATCTGAACGGAATTCGAGTGCTGGAATTGGACAGCTCTGGAGCGCCGATTGGAAATTACCGAGACGCACTGGACCTGATCGGTGAAGCCGCTACGAACAAGGCTGATATGGTGGCCGTACCATTGGAACGATTGACCCCAGGTTTCTTCGATCTGAAGACGCGGGCGGCAGGCGAGATGATTCAGAAATTCAGCACTTACGGAGTTCGGCTTGCAATCGTGGGCGACGTCTCCAACGCCGTCGAGAGCAGCAGCGCATTCCGCGACTTTGTTCGTGAATCCAATCTGGGCACCACGATCTGGTTCGTGGAGAACTTTGAATCCTTAAAACGCCGGCTTCTCTCAGCTCCGTAGCCAGTTCGCGAAACCCTCCCTAGCCCCATTTATAATTTTGAGTTCTTTAGGAGAGACGAATGTCTTCTGATAGCCACGGCGCGACTGGCGCCACCCGCTCTGAAAAAGATTCGCTCGGCACCAAGGAAATTCCAGCGCAGGTTTACTACGGAATTCAGACTGCACGGGCTGTCGAGAACTACCCCATTTCTGGAATGCGTGCCCATCCAACTCTGATTCGTGCCATCGGTATGGTGAAAGAAGCCGCGGCTGAGGCAAACCGCGAACTGGGACTTGTAGATGAGAAAGTAGCGAACGCGATCATCCAGTCCGCGAAAGAAGTTCAGCAGGGTAAGTGGAACAGCGAGTTCGTCGTCGACGTTTTCCAGGCCGGCGCCGGCGTCAGCTTTCACATGAACAGCAATGAGGTGATCGCCAACCGTGCGCTTGAGATTCTTGGCGGCAAGCTCGGCGATTACAGCAAGGTGCATCCCAACGATCATGTCAACTACGGCCAGAGCACCAATGACGTCTTCCCTACCAGCATGCGTCTGGCAACGCTGCTGGAATTGGAAAAGTTGTATCCCGCGCTCGATTCGCTGATCTCTGCGCTGGAAAAGAAGGGCATGGAATTCCATGACATTCTGAAGTCCGGCCGCACGCATATGCAGGACGCAGTTCCGATGCGCCTTGGCCAGGAGTTCACGGCTTACGCGGGAGCGATTCGGCGCTGCAAGGACGCGATCCACGCCAGTGCGGACCTGCTGCGGGAACTTGGTTTAGGCGGCTCTGCAGTTGGGACCGGCATCAATACGCACCCGGATTATCGTGAGAAGGCGATTGCAAACCTGTCGCGCATCTCCAGCCAAAAACTCATTCCAGTCGACGACATGCGGTATGCCATGCAGTCGAATCTCGCCATGGCCGCGGTCTCGTCCGCTCTGCGCAACCTGGCGCTGGAAGTCATTCGCATTTCGAATGATCTGCGAATGCTGTCCTCCGGCCCAAATACGGGATTCGCCGAAATCAACTTGCCTGCGCTGCAGCCCGGGTCCTCCATCATGCCCGGCAAGATCAATCCCGTGATTCCGGAACTCGCGGCGATGGTTTCGTTCCAGGTGATCGGTAACGACGTTGCGGTGGCCATGGCAGTTCAGGGCGGACAACTCGAACTGAACGTGATGATGCCAACCATGGCATACAGTGTTCTGCAGTCGATCACGATCTCAACCAACATGCTGCGCCAATTCACGGAGAAGTGCGTGGCTGGTATCACTGCCAATAACAATCGCTGCAACTTTTACGTGCAGGCAACGGTGTCGTTGGCAACTGCACTCAATCCGTATATTGGATATGCAAAAGCAGCTGAAATTGCGAAAGAAGCTGTTGCCACGGGCCGCTCGATCATCGAGATCGCGCGCGAAAAGAAATTGTTGAGCGAAAAAGAAATCAGCGAAATCCTTGATCCGGTGCGCATGACCGAACCGGTTCGTCCGCTGGATTCCGCGAAAAAGCGCGAAGAAATCAAGGCCAAGTAGATACGCGGCCGACCAAGAGACTTCGGACGCCTTCTGTCTATTTGATCGGCTCCTCTTTGCGTCCTCTGCGCTCTTTGCGGTTCAAGTCTTTACAAAAGTGGCCCCCTGCCGCCGGGGAGACAGCAGAGGGCTTGTTCCGGCGAGAGGTCTCATTTTCCCTTTCCGGACACTCTGTAATACGCAATCTTCAGTTCCGAAGTTCCCTTCTGCGATTCTCGAAAAAGAGCTTTCATCGTATACCTTCGTGACGTTCGTGGTTAACGATTTTTACTTTTGATCAGAGACGGATCGAACCGAAATGGAACTGGCTCTCCGAAACTCAGCCTGCGAAAATTAGGATGCTCGGTGTTTAGCAGGAAATTGTGTTCCTCCGGCAGCAAAGCGCTGGGAACACGAAGTACCGGGCGCTCTGCCCTTCTGATCCAATCATCTCCAACTCGCTTTAGTTTCGGCGGCGAAGGGTCCGCCGACCAATCCCGCGGCAACGATGATTGCTCGACCGTTCCCACCAGCGATTCGTCGATTGCGATCTCAATCAGAACATACGGTTCCACCAATTCCCTGCCCTGTAGATGACACAACATCTCAAGCACAGCCAGTGCCCGGCTTTCGGCTGCGTAGATGACGGGCGTACCGGGGCTGTTCCAACGATGCGCACCCGTGCCGTTCGGAGAAGCTTTTCCGTGCCCCGCTTTGGAAATTCGCCAGACCTTTAAATTCACTGCAGGCTCCAGCAGGGCTAAGCCCTGCCGGAATATGGATGAGGGAACATCAGTTTTGTGCTGCCTGGACAGGCTTCTCGGGGTACTCGTAAACACCGCGACCGCTCTTTCTTCCGAGTCGTCCAGCTTTGACGTACTGCACCAAGAGTGGCGCCGGGCGGTACTTGTCGCCCAGAGTTCTATGCAGGTATTCGAGGATATGCAGGCGGGTGTCGAGGCCCACCAGGTCCACCAATTCAAAAGGCCCCATCGGATGGTTGAGCCCAAGTTTCAGCGCCTTGTCGATGTCGCCGGCAGAAGCAATTCCCTCTTGCAGCATGTAGAACGCTTCGTTGCCGATCATCGCATTGATGCGGCTGGTGATGAATCCCGGCGACTCGCGAATGACGACCACTTCCTTACCCATTCGACCACCGACTTCCGCGGCGGCCGAGATCGTCTCTTCGTCCGTCTCCAGCGCGCGCACAATTTCCAGCAGCTTCATCTTGTGCACTGGATTGAAGAAGTGCATTCCGACGCACTTTTTCGGACGGTAGGTCACGCTGGCAATCTCTGTCACGCTGAGGGACGAAGTATTTGAGGCGAGAATGGTCCCCGGGCGGCAGACCTTATCGAGCAGAGTAAAGATCTCGATCTTCGACTCCATCTCTTCCGGAACAGCTTCGATCACCAGGTCTGCTTCGCGCGCCGCTTCCTCCGGGCTGCCCGCGTACTCGATGCGATCTAGAGCGGCTGTGGCATCCGAAGCAGACACCTTCTTTAGCTCAACCGCTTTGTCGAGATTTCCGCGGATTTCATCCTGGGCGTTCCGCAAAGCCGCAGGCAAGACATCTTCCAGCACCGTTCGGTAGCCGCCCAGCGCGGCCACGTGTGCGATTCCCCGCCCCATGGTCCCCGCACCAATGACGGCAACCGTCCGAATCTCTGCCACTACTTTTCCACCTCCGCGAGCAGTTCGCGAAGGCGTTCATCAGCGCTGCGCAAGCTCTCGGCCAGGCGCTTACGCTCCTCGGCGTCCATGCCGTACAGCGACGCCTGAATTCGGCGAAGGGTGGTGGTGATGTCATCAACGTAATTGATGAGACGGATAAGTTCTCCAGTGGCTGCCATAAGGGCGTTCTTTCTCCTGATTGGTGGGGCGAATGAAGCCCCGCAAACCTTTTATTTTCGACTGCCGCGCCAATTAAGTAAAGGCGGCTACCAACGCTGTAAGGTAGGAATGAACAAACCTGGCAACTGTTTTGCCGTGGCGAAAGTGTGGATAATTGGCCCCATGAATGCAAATAAGGCGTTGTGGCAGGCCATTGCAACCGTGTGCATTCCTAACCTGATCTTTTGGATAGTCGTCGCACTGCTGGTGCATCGAGGAACAGCATTCGAAGATTGGCCCCTTTATCTCCTGTTCTTCGCGATTCCGCTCCCGCTGATTTATCCGGTCTATCGGCGGTACAAACGAAGCCCTTCGGCTGCAACCAGCACTTATTCGCCGCGGCAACATCGAAATATTGCCTTGCTATATGCCCTGCTTGCGATTGCGTACATCACTATTGGCGGCCTTCCGCGTCGCTTCGGATGGCATCGCTTCTATCTTGTGGGATTGGCAATCGTGTGGATTGGTTTGGCTACCATCCAGATCTATCGGGCGATCCAGGCAAAACGCTCCGCCTCGGCGGAAGATGAGATCGATCAGAGTACGACCTGAAGTGGCGAGACAAGAGTGCTGGCTTCCCACAACTTACTCGTCCCAATCGTCGCCAAACAACTCCGCCGGGTGCGGAGCGCGGATGGTGCCATTGCCACAGCGCATGTCATCAGCTGGACAGAACTTGTCGCATCCCCAGCAGATCCGCTCCGGGTGCTTGGGGTGGAGTGGAAGTTTGGGCGTTTTTGCTTGCTCCTGGTACATCGGTCACTTCCAATCGAGCGTCGTCCGTCGCACGTCGTGCGCAACATCTTCCAATCAGCAAGACTTGCAGTGCGACGCGGCAGGTGCGATCTTCCTGCAAATCAGCCCCGGGCCTCGTTTAGAACCGGCTGATACGGGCAGAACGGATCACTCCCCAGCGCGTCGCCGGTATACGCATACGCGCGCGCGCGCGACCCACCGCAGATGTGGCTGTACTCGCAGAGTTCGCACTTCCCGTGGAAATCATCCGGAGAATGCAAACCACGGAACGTCTCCGAATCGCGATAAATGTCGACCAAATTGTCCTTGCGCACATTTCCACATCGCAGCGGCAGGAAGCCGGAGGGATAGATTTCACCGAGGTTTGAAACGAACACGATTCCATGTCCATCGCGAATCTGGAAGCCCCGGTAAACCGAGGTTTCCTTCATCGCAGGCGCTGCCATCTTGGCGGCCTTCATCTTCTTTATAGCGATTCGCCGATAAGATGGCGCCTCGGTCGTCTTTACCGCGAATGGCGCGCTGGGCACGAGGTCCAAGACCCAGTCCATAATCTGCTCCCCACGTTCCGGCGAGACTTCGTTCAACGCCTTGCCGCGTCCCACCGAGATCAGGAAAAACAGACTCCGGCGCATGACCGGAAAGCTCGTGCGCAGCAGTTCGTAAATTGCCGGAAGATCGTCGGCAGTCTCTTCGGACACCAGCGTGTTCACTTGGATGGGTAGGCCGATCTTCCCCGCGTGGCGAGCCGCTCGAATGGTGCGATCGAAGGTGCCAGGAATTCCCCGGATCGCGTCGTGCTTCGCGGCACAAGAACCATCAAGGCTCAGCCCCAAGCTCTGAATCCCATGCTGCTGCAGCTTGTCGATTGCCTGATTGGTTAATTCAGGTGTGGCGCTGGGGGTAATCGAAACGTCCAATCCAATCGAGCGGGCATAGTCGATAAGCAAGAAAATATCGCGGCGCCGCAACGGGTCCCCACCCGTAAGGATCAAGTGCGGCAGCGGGTCGCCGAAGCCCAATAACTGGTCCAGAAACGCCTTGCTTTCCAGGGTATTCAGTTCGAAGGGATGCGCTTCCGACATAGCCT
>Ga0157370_10009205_pt1 | contig 10588 bp, 7 predicted proteins | sample C35metaG_FD_113463 | JGI IMG/M metagenome (GOLD analysis project Ga0157370, IMG submission 113463) | Corn rhizosphere microbial communities from Kellogg Biological Station, Michigan, USA - C3-5 metaG | ecosystem: Host-associated > Plants > Roots > Rhizosphere > Soil | place: USA: Michigan... | reverse complement strand
GAGGTTGTTCCCTTATTTCTTTTGAGTGCTGGTGTAACAGCATCTAGAACATGTCGATTCCTTTGAAATGAAACATAAAAAATAAATACACATTAAAAGGCGGTTAGATTTTAGCTTACATTTGTATCCACAAACTCAAGGGGTGCCTTGCAGAAGTTGTTAAAGGATCAATTTTCTGCTGAAAGAAAGGCTGAGATAATACCCATTGAAAGAAATGTTTCTTTCATAAACCTGATCCGGATAATACCGGCGTAGGGAAAGAGGATAATACTTAACGGTTATTTGTCAGGCAGGACTTTGAGTTAGTATTATTGAATTCAAATATGTACATGATGGATTTGCATTATTGGAAGGATTTATTCATTCATGAAATTGTGGTAACCAGTTGGCTGGAATGGATTGCCGTGTCATTTGGGGTAGCCGAAGTATTATTGGCAAAAGCGAATAAAATAGCGCTTTATCCTGCAGGAATTGCGGGCACCCTGGTTTCAATTTATTTATTTCTGGTTTCAGGATTATATGCTGAAAGTCTCCTGAACGGATATTATGTGGCAATGAGTATCTACGGCTGGTGGTATTGGGTCAAAAGGAAAAATCAGCCCCCGGTAAGCATTACTTGGTGTAATCAAAAAGAATGGCTAATTGTATTATCTATTTGTTTTGGCGGCTTCGTGCTGCTGTTTATTGTTCTTAAAAATTTTACGCCTTCCACGGTTCCTTTTTGGGACGCATTAATTAGCGCCACTGCATGGGCTGGCATGTGGTTGCTGGCAAAACGAAAAATAGAGAACTGGATATTGCTGAATATTTCCAATGCGTTCGCCATTCCGTTATTATTTTATAAACATTTATTATTGTATAGCGGCCTTACTGTTTTTCTTTTTATTGTGGCCGTGCAGGGGTATATTAAATGGGCAAAAATTATCAGGACAGAAAAAGCGGCATTAGTAATTATTCCATCTTAAATTTTTATGGTAAAAAATATTCCTCATCCCTCTTTTTTTATTGATCCTCAGTTAACGGATATTATTACCCAATGTGCTGCTGAGGCTGAAAAGACCCGCAAATTGGTTCCTGATCAGTTGTCCCTTATTTATGATCAAAAATGGTTTAATTTATTTGTTCCTGAAAGATACGGAGGACTAGGCTTATCTCTTCCAGAGGCGCTAAAAAAAGAAGAATGCCTTGCATGGGCTGATGGCAGCACAGGCTGGACAGTAACACTTTGCAGCGGTGCCAACTGGTTCATTGGTTTTTTGCAACCTGAAATTACTGACCTTATTTTTAATAACAATAAAGTATGCCTTGCCGGAAGCGGGCGGGCTTCAGGTGTCGCCAGGATCATTGATGATGAATTTGAAATATCCGGATATTGGCATTATGCTACCGGTGCTCCTCATGCGACTGCATTTACCGCAAATTGTATCATTGAGAAGGAGGGTGTTGTGATGAAAAATGAGCATGGTACCCCTGTTATATATTCTTTTATATTTTTAAGAGATGAAGTGACCATTCATGAGGACTGGAACTGTATTGGCATGGTAGCTACGGCCAGTCATAGTTTTGAAGTAAAAGAATTACGTGTAAATAAAAACAGGCGTTTTCTGATTGATGCAAACCATTCAGAATTGAATGACCTTGTGTATCAATATCCTTTTTTACAGTTTGCCGAAGCAACCCTTGCCGTAAACTATTCAGGCATGGCCTTTCGTTATTTAGATTTATTTGAAGCAGTTATTAAAGCAAGGAAAGGAAACAGCAACTACAGTTTAGAAATGATTCATTGTCAGGCCAAACAGTTGGAGGAAGCAAAGAAACAATTAAAGGAAATAAGACAGTTATTTTATGCAGTAGTTGATATCTCCTGGGAAGAGTATGACCGGAATCATTTGTTTGGAGTAAACCGGTTAGAAGAAGTGAGCAGGGCAAGCAAAGAACTGGCAGCAACTTCTATAAGAATTGTGGATGAATTATATCCTTTTAGTGGGCTTGGTGCTGCTAACCCGGATTCGGGAATGAACCTCGTTTGGCGTAATCTGCATACGGCCAGCCAGCATCCTTTGCTTCTTTCCTTTTGATAGTCTATTGTCATCTGGCGGAAACTGAAAAACTATCTCGTCGCCAAACCATGCTGAAGCCCCGGAAATTTAGTTTCCGGTATTCGGGGAACTATTATAAAAAATGCTGTATCAATATCGGACTATAACTGTATCAAAACCGGACACTTAATTTTCTGCCCTTTCATAAATTATTGGTTTACAATGGGAAAAGAAATGGCATTAAATTTCCGTACATTAACGGATTAAGGTGCAGATTAGAAATTAATTACGGGATCCCACCTTTTTAGCAGTGAACTTTAAATCGATTTTTTGGGGACAACTAACGGTCATGTATACACGAAAAGAGAATTGAGGAATGGCATGATTTAGTGATACGGTAAAGTTGCAACAGAAATAGGCTGAATGCCGGCATTTGGGAAAGGAAGGAAAATTAGCCAATGTTGCCATGCATCTGCTTTATACGTTCCGGCATTAATGAATGATTTTGGAGGAGAAATTCTTACATCAGAAATTTTCTTTTATGTTTAAAAACTATTTGAAAACGGTATTCAGAAATTTCAGGCACAACAAAAGTTACGGGATCATGAATACATTGGGCTTGCAGTAGGAATTGCTGCCTGCTTTCTTATTTTTTGATCATTCAATTTGGAAGAAGCTTTGATAATTTTCATCCAAAGAAAAATAGCATTTATCGTTTAGGCACTGGACTACGACTAAAAATTAAGAACTAAAAACTATGATCAAAAACTATTTCAAAATTGCATTTCGTAATCTCTGGAAAAACAAAGTTTTTTCATTCATCAACATCATGGGTTTGACCGTTGGAATGACGGCGTGTTTCCTTATTTTTTTGTATGTAAAATTTGAATTGAGCTACGATTCGTTTAACAGCAAAGCGGATCGTGTTTACCGGGTGGTAAGTGACATTAAAACGCCTACCGAAGTTCTACACTCCAACGGTCCTGCATGGGCGGTAGCCCCTAATGCCAAAGATGAATTTCCGGAGATAGAAAGTTTTGTCCGTATTACCAATGATAATGTACTGATAAAAAAAGGCGACATAAAATTCGAGGAAGAACATGCCGCCTGGGCAGACTCGGCGCTCTTTAATGTTTTTGATTTTAAATTGCTGAAAGGCAATCCCAGCACAGCTCTAAAAGAACCTTTCAGCATTGTTTTTTCCGAAACTGCCGCCAAAAAATATTTCGGAAAAACAGATCCTATGGGGCAAACTTTATTAATTACAGGCGATAAACTTCCGGCAAAAGTTACGGGGATCATGAAGGATATTCCTGAAAATTCGCAGATAAAAGCGGATGTGTTTTTGTCTATGACAACCATCACTCAAAAGTTTAACCAAAGCCTCGACAGCCAATGGAGTAATTATGGCGCCAGCGCTTATATATTATTGAAACCCGGTACAAATGCGAAATCTTTAGAGAAAAAATTTCCGGCTTTTCTTGAACGGCGCAATGGTGCGGAAATGAAAAAGATTCAAATGTATCCTACATTGTTTCTCGAGCCATTGAGAGACGTTTATCTTTATTCCACCCGCGATGACAGTAAAACAGGACATATCACCAACGTATATATTTTCTCAATCATCGCCATATTTATTTTATTGATCGCCTGTTTCAATTTTATCAATCTTACTACAGCGCGATCGGCGGAAAGAGCCAAAGAAGTAGGCATCAGAAAAGTGGTCGGCGCCGGCAAAAAACAATTGGCAGCACAGTTCCTGGGTGAATCGGTTGTGTTGTGCCTGATCGCTTTTGTACTTACCTTTTTTCTTTCATGGCTCTTGCTGCCATTGTTTAACCAGTTGGCAGGCAAAACAATCAGCAGCGGCATTTTTAAACATGGTAATTATCTCCTGCTGCTCTTTTTGGCCTCCATCGGAATCGGTTTGCTTGCAGGTATTTATCCGGCATTGGTGTTGTCATCATTTAAACCGATTGTTGTTTTGAAGGGGCGCTTTGTAACAGGAACGCGTGGGATCATTTTAAGAAAAGGATTGGTAGTTGCTCAATTCACTATTTCCATTGCTTTGATCATTTCGACCATTGTTGTTTACAATCAGATGAATTTTATGCAAAACCAGGATTTGGGTTTTAGCAAAGATCAAATGATGGTCATAGATACCAATGGCGATCCTGCAAAAAAGGCTTTTGAAGAGTCGGTAAAAGATTTGCCAAATGTAAAATCAGTGGCGATGTCGGGCAGCGTACCCGGGGGAGGGAATCCAGGGGCTTATTCTGAAATAGAAAATAAAAAAGGCGATATGCAGATTGCCAATCTCGATTTATATTTTGTTGGGTTTAATTTCATCAATCAATATAAAATAAAGATGGTTGCGGGACGTGGCTTCTCAAAAGACTTTGGCACAGACACGACGCAGGCAATGGTATTAAATGAAGCGGCTGTAAAATTGTTTGGTTATACTTCACCGGAACAGGCCATAGGCAAGCGGTTTAAACAATGGGGAAGAGAAGGAAAAATTATTGGTGTGATGAAAAATTTTCATTTCAAATCTTTGCAGGAAGAAATAAAACCGTTAAGCATGCGCATTGAGCCTAATGGAAGTAACCTTATTTCTGTCAATGTAGCCACATCGAATTTGCCCAAAACCATTGCGGCCATTGAGAATAAGTGGAAAGCACTTATACCAGACAGGCCCTTCAGTTATTATTTTTTAGATGAATTTTTTAACCGCCAATATCGCAGTGAAGTACGATTTGGAAATCTATTTTTAAACTTCGCCATTCTCGCTATCTTTATTTCCTGCCTTGGATTATTAGGACTTGCTTCTTACAGCACCATTCAAAGGACAAAAGAAATCGGCATTAGAAAAGTGATGGGAGCTTCTGTTTCAAATATTGTCAACTTACTATCAATTGATTTTTTAAAATTAGTCTTCATCTCCTTCATTATAGCAGCGCCGGTTGCCTGGTATTTTATGCATCAGTGGCTGAAAGATTTTGCATACCGGATCAATATAAACTGGTGGATATTTTTAGTGGCAGGGGTTACGGCTGTGCTTATTGCATTGTTCACCATTAGTTTCCAGGCCATCAGGGCGGCGATAGCAAATCCGGTGAAGAGTTTAAGAAGTGAGTGACAAAGTGGGTAGTGAGTGTGGAATAGTGAGTGTAAGATCATACATCAATAAGTAATGTCTCCACCACAGAAAGCACCAATGTTTCCTATGAGAATTTTCAATACTCCTGAGGAGTTATAACAAAAAAACTTCCGCAGGTGAATGCGGAAGCTTTAAAATTTAATTCTATGGTGTATAGTTTTTCCCGGATAACTGGAGCCATTTTACAGGCGTGGTTTCATTAGGAGTAATAAGGTATTTAAAGGTATTGAATTATAAAAACAAGAAGTTGACTGACATCGGACTTTATTGGTTTTTCCTGGATTGGGAAACGGTTCTTTTCAATGGATTTGGATTTCTGATTAATGTTTGCTGAACATCAATCAACTTCTGGTGCAAAGATATTGGAGGCACCCTTGCTGCACAAGAGCAGTAGTGCTCTTTTATTTGAGTATGGTAATTACGGCGCCTATCGTATATCAACGAACGCGGAACGTATAATTACCTAATAGCTTAACTTACAATTTAAAATATATTTCGTGTGCTGCGAGCCGGGACGGGAGAGTGGAGAGCCTGGAAACCCGCCAATCATTTTCTAACATGTATAAAAGCCTTCCCGAAAGATTGATATTTTCAGAAAGAGCTTTCAGTAAGCATCTTCCCCCGGTTCTGGCTGAAATGAAAATTGATTGTCACTTTGCATCAGCAGCTCCAGTTCTTCTTTTTTAAACTCAGTAATATAAATCGTTTATCTCTTTTCCGTTAGTATCATAGCCAATGCTTAACCATCCGGATTTATTTTAAAAAACTGTTTGTCATGCACAATGGTTTTAATAGATCATCCCGTTGATATTTATAGTAAGGTTCGTGCGTAATATCCATTACAATTACGTAATATCCATTACAATTAATTGAGAAATCAATATGCCTCCTTTCATGATGGGCAGCGAATCAGTTGATGAAATAGCATAGGAATTAGAATTCTATCATCCACATAAATTTTTACTCTGCAGAAACCGGAAGCGTAAAGCAAAAAACAGAACCCTTTCCGTCTTCGCTCTTGAAATCCATGGTACCGGAATGCCGTTTGATTATTTCATTGCAAATGTAGAGGCCCAATCCCAGGCCGGGAAAAGTGTTATTGGTGACTCGAAAAAAACGCTTAAATAATTTTGATTGCTCAGATAACGGAATACCAATGCCAAAATCCTGAACACAAATCTTTATATCATTTTTAGTGCTGACAGAAGAAACGATTATTTTATTGGCATCCGGAGAATATTTTATTGCATTGGACAACAGGTTTGTAATTACCTGCCCAAGCCGGTTTTTGTCACCTTCTATTATTCGGGTATCTGAAAGCTGAACTTCAATTTTATGCTTCGGGCTTGTAAGTTGCATGATCCCTGTAACTTCTTTTATTAATTCGTTCAAATCAATTTTTTCAAAATAGAAATTCAGTTCTCCCGCATTCGCTTTTGACACATCAAGCAGATCTCCGATCAAATGCGTTAATTTATCAATTTGCTTATTCATTTTGTCAAGCATGCTTATGCTGCCTGCATTTTCTTCCGGCTTCAGATTCATCATTAAAATTTCTGTGTAAGCCTTCAAACTCGTCACTGGTGTTTTTAATTCATGGCTCGCCATGCTAATAAACTGGTCTTTCTTTTCCATCTCTCTTTTCTGCTCTTCAATGTTGGTACATACGCCAAACCATGCAATAATTTTTCCATCACTGTTTTTAAAAGGTAAGGCATTAGAAATAAATGAACTATAGTTCCCTTTTACATTTCTCATTCTCATTTCAAATTTAAACGGCTCTTCCGAATGAAGGCACCTGCTCCATTCCTTTAACAAACCTTCCAGATCATCAGGATGAATGACAGATCGTCCGCCTGCTATCGATTCTTCTAAGCTTAATCCTGTGTAATCAAGCCATTGGCGGTTAAAATAATCAAAGGTACCATCTGGCTTTGTGGTCCAAACGATCACCGGAATGGTATCGGCTAAAAATTTAAAATGCTCTCTGCTCGTCAGCAGTTCATTTGTTCTTTCATTTACTCTTAATTCTAATTCATTATTCAGTTTCTCGGTAAAACGGTTTGCAGTTTCTAACTGCTCATTTTTTTCCCTTAATTGTTTTTCAATATTTTTTTGAAAAGTAAGATCGGTAAGGATCAGGCTTAATGCGGTTCCATCATCCAGTTCAAGAGTAGCCATGGAAACCAGGACCGGGATTACCTCCGCCTTATTTGTTATTAAAAACATTTCACCTTTACATTCCTCCTTCCATCCTTTTTCAATAAGCAAATTAAAAGTGTCTTCTGAATCAACTGAGATATATTTTTTAAAGTATGACCCGATGATTTTTGAAAGAGGTAAATTCATCATGGATGCAAAACGGGAGTTGCTGTATAAGATAACACCATTTTCATTGAGAGTTACCGCGCCTTCATTCATTTTTTCGATAAAGACACGATAAGTCTGGTCGGCGCTTTTTAGTGTGTACAGGCGCGGGCCGTCTTTATCTTTTACAACAATTGCATCAACCTGTCCTGCACGAATGGCATCAATAGTAGCATTTGCTTCGTCAAGTCTTTGACGTAGGTTTTCTATTTCTGATAATGCTGATGCCGTTTTCAAACCTTTCATTCAATTTTTCTGTTTAGTCCCAGCCCCTTGAGAACTTTCGCGGTATCCGACAGATCTCCAAACAATCTCTTTATCGGCAGAGGAAAATATTTAATAAGCATCGGCAGACCTATTAATTGTTCAGTGGTTGCCTTTGAAGGTTGTTGATAAACGTCTATTATCTCTAATTCATATCCTGCTGTTAAGTATTTCTCGCAGATATCTTTAAGGTTGGCTATCGCCCTCACAGAATTAGGAGAGGCGCCTGTAATAAAGAGTTTCAGGTTATAATGCAATTCTTCCTCTATTGTTTCCCAGCCAGTCAATAATGATGCACTTTTCTTCATATTATTTTTTTATGGGTACAATATTTAAGCCAACTATCACCTTTTCTTTATCAGAAAGGTCTCCAATAATTTTCCTAATCGGTTCCGGAACTTTTCTCACTAAAGTAGGAACTGCAAAAATCTGGTCACCTTCTGACAGATGGGGTTTTTTTAAAAGATCAATGATTTCTATACGGTATTGTCCCTCCAGATATTCTTCACAATATTTTTCCAGATTTTTTAAGGCTGTTATTGATTTTTTGGTTTTACCTGCCACATATAATTTTAATTCCCAGGTTGCGTTTCTCATGATGGTACTTATTTTTTCTTTTTAGTGGTTTTCTCCGGTTTGTTTTCACGCATGCGGACGATTGCTTCCCTGTTTTTTTCAGTTATTTCTCTCCTCAGTTCTCTCTCAGTATCAATGCTGTTTAATTCATTTTTTGCTAATTCAAATTCTGCTCTGAGGCTTAATATTTTTTCTTCGAGGATCGCTTTTTTAATTTCTATTTCTTTATTTTTTCTTTTTAGCTTCTGTTCTCTTATCGCTTCATTGGTCGCTTTTTCCAGCTCATACGCTTTTTTTGCTGACCCAATAAGTACGCCTTTGGGTCCCAGCGCTACTTCTCCAATTTGAATTCCTTCATTGCTGATCAGAAATTCTCTTACCTGGTTTGAATTTTTCATTCCACGGGATTTTAAAATATAAAGTGTGTGGTTTCTTTCACCATTGTATTCTATATCGCGAAGTGATATCCAGGTATCCACCACTGATGAAACATCTTCGTCTATTTGGCTTTGATGGTTGCCGTTGAGTGTAAGTGCAGTAAACATAACTGTGATCTGCTCATTTTGAAGAAAATCTATAAGCCTGATCAAAATCGACTTCACTTCTCCCGGATCGCCAACAGTTACCAGGTTGGTAATTGGATCAAGGATCACTACTTTAGGTTTGAATTGCCTGATGAGTTTGTAAATTACCACCAAATGCATTTCAAGTCCGTGTAAAGTTGGCCGCGAAGCGCTAAATTTCAAGAGGCCGCTTTTTACATGCTGTGCAAAGTCTATATTAATGGATCGCATGTTACGAATGATCTGGGGAGTCGATTCCTCAAAAGCTAAGAAGAGGCAACGTTCTTTTCTCAGGCACGCGGCATTGGTAAAGCAGGCGGCAATGCTGGTTTTGCCGCAGCCTGCGGTTCCCGAAATAAGAATGCTGCTTCCCCTGAAAAATCCTTTTCCACCGAGCATTTCATCCAGAGAAGGGATTCCGGAAGAAATCCTTTGAGAAGAAACTTCATTTTCCAACAGAAGGGAAGTAACCGGTAAAACAGAAACTCCATCTTCATCAATCAGGAATGGATATTCATTGGTGCCGTGAACAGAACCACGATATTTTATGATCCTTAACCGGCGGGTAGAAATTTGATTTTGTATCCGGTGATCCAATAAAATAACACAGTCGGAAACATATTCTTCCAGTCCCTGCATGGTTAATTTTCCTTCTCCTCTTTCACCCGTTATTACCGCTGTTACGCCTTTTTCTTTAAGCCATGTAAAAAGGCGTCGTAATTCTGCACGCAAAATCGCATGATTGGTCAAACCTGAAAAAAGATTTTCAATGGTATCCAAAACTATCCTTTTTGCGCCGATACTATCAATCGCATAACCAAGCCTGATGAATAGTCCATCGAGATCATACTCGCCAGTTTCTTCTATTTCGCTCTTGTAAATTTGCACATGATCTATCTTTATTTTTTTATCAGCAATTAGTTCATTGAGGTCAAAACCGAGCGAAGCAACATTTACAGCCAATTCCTCGCTTTTTTCCTCGAATGCAACGAAAACGCCGGGTTCATTAAACTCCATGGCGCCTTTTACTATAAATTCAATAGAAAATACTGTTTTGCCACTTCCCGGACCCCCGCAAATCAATGTAGGGCGCCCTTTAGGCAATCCGCCATTGGTTATTTCATCGAGCCCGGTAATTCCGGTAGGTGTTTTTTGTAGTTGCTGGAGTATTATTGATTTTTGTTTTGAGCCAGATTTCATAAGTTTAACATTGATAATTTTATTAAGGTTATAGAAGCGGGTGTCATAAAAAGCTTAAAACAATAATAGTAATTTAATCTGAAATTTATTGAAAGAAATTTATTAAAAAGTGAATAATTCAGAGGTTTGAATCGGGTTAAAAAACAGCTGCAAAGCCCTAAGCTCTTATTTTTGCTGAAATACCCCGGGCAAAGCCATGAAACTGCTTTTTGCCTCGATAAAAGCGACGTCCTGCTTGAGCATATTCCACTGGTATATCGATCCGTTACCAAAGAAGAAAGGTTAGCGATAGTGGAATAATGAACAACAGCTATTGTTTCATCTCTTATTTGGAAACCATTTGGATAATGCCAGAGATTTTATGGGAAAAGGCTGCGATAACTGTTTTAAATTTAGGATGGCGAGTGAGAACGATATTT
>Ga0157370_10009203_pt1 | contig 10592 bp, 6 predicted proteins | sample C35metaG_FD_113463 | JGI IMG/M metagenome (GOLD analysis project Ga0157370, IMG submission 113463) | Corn rhizosphere microbial communities from Kellogg Biological Station, Michigan, USA - C3-5 metaG | ecosystem: Host-associated > Plants > Roots > Rhizosphere > Soil | place: USA: Michigan... | reverse complement strand
TGTGAATTTCACCAATCTCCAGAACAAGAAAAAGGAAACTGACACCTTGAATTATGTGCTGGCAAAACCAAATGGAGAATGGCTTGGTACAGGCTTTGGTGATACAAAGGAAACTTTGTTTCAGTATAAATTGAATTATTTGTTTCCGGGAAAGGGAAAATATGAAATCGGCCTGATCCATGCAATGAGAAATGACAACCTTTCGGGAATTGAGGATATCGGGGTAAAAATAGAAACGGCTAAACCGTAACCATAAATGGAAGAAAACAAAAAAAATGCAGGAAATAAGGGGAAAACATTTCCTCTGCCTCCCAAAAAAAAGAAAGATACCTCCTGGAGAAAATGGGTCTCGTTCATTTGGATCGGACTTGTTGCAGTAGTTCTGGGGATTTCAGGACTTTTCTTTGCGGTTTCTCAAGGATTCCTTGGGGAAATGCCTGATGTAAAAGAACTTGAAAATCCAGACATCTTTGTTGCTTCAGAGATTATTTCTTCAGACGGAGTCACTTTGGGTAAATTCGAAAAAGAGAAAACACAACCTATCGTTTATAAGGATCTTCCCCCTTTCCTTATTTATGCCCTTCAGGCTAAAGAAGATGAACGTTTTAAGGAACACTCCGGGATTGACCTTCAGTCTGTTGCCAGAGCCGTAGTTTTTGGTGGTGGCCGAGGTGGAGGATCTACCATAACCCAGCAGTTAGCAAAATTACTTTTTACAGGAAAAAGAGCAGATAATAAAATTAAAGCTGTTTTTCAAAAGCTTAAAGAATGGGTAGTGGCTGTAAGTCTTGAAAAAAGATACACCAAAGAAGAAATTGTAACATTATATTTCAATAAGTTTGACTTTTTATACAATGCAAACGGTATTGAAATGGCTTCCAAAATATACTTTAACAAGAAGACATCCGAGCTTACTTTACCCGAAGCAACAATGTTTGTTGCCATGCTTGAAAATCCGGTAAAAAACAACCCGATGAGAAATCCGGAAAGAGCAAAAGCAAGAAGAGATGTTGTTTTGGATCAAATGCTAAAAACAGGCTATATAGATCAGGCTACGTTTGATAAAGCTACTGCTACACCTATTACATTAGATTATCATCCAATCAAAAATATTAACGATGATTATTCGGCCTATTACAAGTTTTATCTGAGAAAAGAAATTGATAAATATCTTGAAGCCAACGAAAAAGAAACCGGTAAAAAGCTAAACCTTTACAAAGACGGTTTAAAAATATATGTTACTCTTGATTCTAAAATGCAGAAATATGCGGAAGAAGCAATTAAAGAACACTTAACAGATCTTCAGAAAAGATTTGACGCAGAGCAGAGAGGAAGAAAGAACAGACCGTTCTATTATCTGAACGACAAACAAATCAACAGTGTAATGGTTCAGGCAATGAAAAGAACCGGCCGATACAAACTGTTGAAAGCTGACGGGATGCCTGACGACTCTATCATGATGGAATTCAAGAAACCTATCAAAACTTCACGATTCACATGGAACGGAGAAGAAGAGGTAGAAATGTCTCCCTGGGACTCTATCAGATATCACAAACAAATTGCACAGGCAGGCCTGATGTCTATGGTTCCGGGAACCGGAGAGATCAAAGCCTGGGTAGGAGGTATCGACTGGCAGCATTTCCAATATGACCACATCAAACAAGGTAAGAGACAGGTAGGATCTACATTCAAACCTTTCGTATATGCAACTGCTATTATGAAGCTGGGAATGACTCCTTGTTCGGCTGTTTCTAACGGAACTTATGATCATAACGGGTGGCATGTACCGGGAAGAGGAGGAATGCTAACTTTAAAAGATGCATTGGCACACTCTCAAAACCCTGTTGCTGCAAGACTTATTGAAATGACAGGAGTAGACGCTGTAATCCAGACGGCAAGAGATCTGGGAGTAACAGAAGATATTCCAAGAAACAATACAATTGCCTTAGGTTCATCAGACATTACAATTTACGAAATGCTAGGAGCCTACAGTACTTTTGCTAATTATGGTAACTATATCAAACCGGAGATGATCTGGAGAATTGAGGATGCCAACGGTAGAGTAATCAAGGAAGTAAATGCAGAGCCAAAAGAAGTAATGAACCCAATGTACGCATACACTATGATTGAACTCATGAAAGGTGTAGCACAATTCGGAACCGCTTCCGGAGAACTGGGAAGAAAAGGTATTTCCAAAGCTGTAGAAATTGCAGGTAAAACAGGAACAACTCAGAATAACTCCGACGGATGGTTTATGGGAATTACACCAAAACTGGCTACCGGAGCATGGGTGGGATGGGAAGACAGAGCAACCCACTTCTATGGAACAGGTGAAGGTCAGGGTGCGAAAATGGCATTGCCAATCTGGGCGATCTTCATGAAGAAAGTATGGGCTGATAAAAGTTTAGGTATTACGCCTGATGATAAATTTATCAAACCTTCAGACTGGAAAGACGGCTGCTCAAACCTTAAAGGCTTAAGCGGAGGATATGGAGACGATGGAAGCCTTCAGACTATTGATGAGATCAAAAATCCTAGACCGGCAGATCCAACTCCTAAAAAACCAACAGAAAAGAAAGAGGACAACATCAATGAGAATCTTCATTCCAATGATGAAGTAGATTTCAATAAATAAATTCTCTTTTAGAAATACATAAGACCTTTCAATAATTTGGAAGGTCTTTTCTTTTATAATTAATACCTTTGAAGGATGAATATCGAACGTATCAGACAGCCTTTTATCGAGAACTTTCCCGGTGATTTTTCCAATAACCTTATGCAGAGAAATACTCCGAAGGTTTTATTTGCCACCACCCAACCTGCCGGCTTTGATAAACCCCAACTGATTGCCTTTAATGAAGCATTATCAGAGGAAATAGGATTAGGAAAGTTTGAAGATAAGGATCTGGACTTTCTGGTGGGAAATAACCTTCCGGAAAACGTTCAAACATATGCTACAGCATACGCAGGACATCAGTTCGGAAACTGGGCAGGACAGCTGGGAGACGGAAGAGCAATTCTTGCAGGCGAGATCACAGATGATTCTGGTAAAAAAACAGAAATTCAATGGAAAGGAGCCGGAGCTACTCCATATTCCAGACATGCTGATGGAAGAGCTGTTTTAAGATCTTCCGTAAGGGAATATCTGATGAGCGAAGCAATGTATCATTTAGGAGTGCCTACAACAAGAGCGCTTAGCCTGGCTTTTACCGGTGAAGACGTAATGCGTGACATTATGTACAGCGGAAATCCACAGCTTGAAAAAGGAGCAGTGGTCATCAGAACTGCCGAAAGTTTTCTACGTTTCGGACATTTTGAACTGATGTCTGCCCAAAGAGAATACAACACTCTACAGGAACTTGCCGATTTTACTATTGAAAATTATTATCCGGAAATCACATCATCAGACATTCAGAAATACAAAGACTTCTTTGAAAATATTTGTACCCGTACTGCAAACTTAATGGTTGAATGGTTCAGAGTCGGTTTTGTGCATGGAGTAATGAATACCGATAACATGTCTGTTCTGGGATTAACTATTGATTACGGACCTTATTCTATGATGGATGAATATGATTTGAATTTCACTCCCAATACGACAGACCTTCCCGGAAGAAGATATGCATTCGGAAAGCAGGGACAAATTGCCCAATGGAATCTTTGGCAGCTAGCTAATGTCCTCCATCCATTAATTAAAGATGAAAAGTTTTTAGAAGATACTTTAAATCATTTCGGAACATATTTCTGGGAAGCTCACGATCAAATGCTTTGCAAGAAATTCGGGTTTGATCAGCTTCGAAAAGAAGATGAAGATTTCTTCACAAATTGGCAGGGCTTAATGCAGGAACTTCAGCTAGACTACACCTTGTTTTTCAGCCAACTGGAAAAAACAAATCCAGATACTGATCTTAAAGAGCACTTTAAAGAGGTTTCGTATATCACTTTAAATGAAGAAATGCTGGAAAAGCTGAGCCATTTCATCATAACCTATGAAGCAAGATTAGAATTAAACGCTATTTCAAAAGAAGATTCGCTAGCGATGATGAAAAAAACAAATCCAAAATTTATTCTTAGAAATTATCTCCTTTACGAATGCATTGAAGAGATCAATAATGGTAAAAAAGAAATGCTGGAAAAACTTACTAAAGCTCTCGAAAATCCATATCAGGAAATCTATCCGGAGTTCTCCGTCAAGAGACCATCCGGCTATGATGACACTGCAGGATGTTCTACACTTTCATGCAGTTCATGAAAACACAACAATAAACACCATATATAACTATTACATTTTCATCATATTAAATATTTTCACTACATTTAGAAAAATCTTTAATTATGAAAAAAATTGTATTTTCTTTAAGTTTATTAATTGGAATAACAGCAAGCTCTCAAACAGTTTTGCTTGATGAGACCTTCGAGTCTTATACTAACTTCACAATTAATAGTATTGGCAGTTGGTCTACACTCGATTTGGACGGTTTGAATACGTATACCGGTGGCGGCCCTGTTATTGGTGGTACCACCTCTGCATCCTGGACAGCAAGCTGGCTTAATGCCGGAGGTCCGATGGCATTTCAAATATTTAACCCTTCAGCAAGCAATGCTACCAATAATGCCACTTCAACCGCAGCTGACGAAGAGATTAGAAATTTCACCCCACACGGAGGACAAAAATGTGCAGTATCGTGGGCAGGTGTACCTGCTGGCGGAGTTTCTGCCAATAACGATTGGCTGATAACACCGGCAGTGACCTTAGGTGCTAGCTCAAACACATTAACGTTCTGGGTAAAAGCGTTATCTCCTAGTTTTGTAGAAAATTATAAAGTGGGAGTTTATACAGGAAGTGGAAATCCAACATCTGCAGCCAGCTTCACTATTGTTTCTTCACCCGCTATTTCTACAGCTCCTTATGCAAGCTGGCAGCAAGTCACCATCAATCTTGATGCATATGCCGGACAAACAGTGAAAGTAGGGTTTCAATATATGTCTTCAGATAAATATATGTTTATGCTGGACGATGTAAAAATCACGACAGTACAGTCGTTATCAACGAATGAAATTTCAAAAACAAAGACCAATACTCTTTCCGTTTATCCTAATCCTTCAAAAGGAGAAGTTAATATTAAAACCGATAAAAAGATCAAATCAACATCCGTTATCGACATGTCAGGAAAAACCCTTAAGACAAACGACTCCGGAAATACAGATATTTCTTCACTTTCAAAGGGAACTTACCTGTTAAAAGTAGACTTCGCAGACGGAACGTCTACCACAGAAAAAGTAATCAAACAATAATCACGTTTATACAATCTTTACACAGCCACCAACTTTTGGTGGTTTTTTTATTTTACTTTTGCAAAAAAATCCGGCGCGTGTCTTTTATCAAAACAAAAATTATCAATTTTTTCAAACTGATTTTCCCTTCCACTTATACTGAAATGGCAGTTTTTCTGTTTTTTATTATCTGCTATGGAATTTTAGGTTCATATATTGCGATTCATTACAGAATTATTTTCGACAGCAGAATCCCATGGGATGCCTATTTCAGTTTTGATAATAAATCTATTCTGATGACAGGAGGTAGTTTTGAAAGACATCCCCTATCCTATTATTTTTTCAACTGGGTAAGAGAATTTTCATTATTTATTTCAGGCGGAAAAACGGATGCCAACTTCAGACTTACACTAGCCTGGCTCAGCAATATCATTATCACCTTAAATATTGTTCAGGTTTTCAAATATCTAAAGAACATCATTTGCCTTCCCTTGTGGCTAAGTATTTTAATTATCTTGTTTTTTGGGGCTTTTTCAACTAATATTATATTATCATTTACTCCTGAAAACTTTACATACACCCTGTTTCTACTCTCCTTGTACAATTATTATGCAGCAATAAAATTAAGGAAGGAAGAAAAAACACCTGCAGCAGCACTTTCACTGGCCGGAATCACAATCGGAGGTCTTACCATTACTAATTTTATAAAAGTTTTTATCCCCCTTCTTTTTGAAAAAAATCTTTTCAGAGACTGGAAAAAGTTTGGGAATGCTGTATTAAGAGTAGCAATTGCCACGATTTGTTTTGTACTTCTCTATTTGAACAGAATTGATTTTAAATATCAGAATATCTTTTCCAAAACCAATCAACAGTACGAAAAATTCTCTAATGTAGAATCCATGCCCACTTGGGATATGATTCTCTCATTCTTTTTCGGAGGCAATATTCTTTTCCCGGGATTCATCATATCGGATAAGCATAATATGAAGGGATTTCATTTTAAAGGACTGTATATGGACCTTTATTCATCACCTTTTCCATACTTTTTTATAGCTATAGTATTGATACTGATAATTTGGAGTTATTTTAAAAATTTCAAAAACAAGTGGGTTCAGATTATTGCTATTTCATTTTTCGTCGATATTGTCATCCATTGTGTGATGAGGTTCGGACTTCATACCTCTTATATTTACGGAGGACACTTTGTTTTTGTATATCCACTTCTTTTGGGATGGCTCTTTTTTGCCTACAGATCTTCACCGAAGATAATGTCATTTTTAACGTTGACTCTGGCTATGCTATTTGTTTATCTACTGATCAATAATTTGTTCCGAATGGCAGAATTTTTCTCGTTTATGGAAACGTATTACCAATAAAAAAAGCTGAGAAAAAATTTCTCAGCTTTTTATTTTATATTGAAATGAATCACTTCTATTTGGCTTCAGCACAGAAAATTCTATACTGTACAGCAACTGCAGATTTAAAATATTCCCTGATTTTCGAAAGATCACTCGCCGCACTTTGCTTGGTAAAATAACTTCCTGCTAAAATCTTATAATTAGGTCTTAAAGAAGCATCCGTTTCCACTTTCAGATTAGGGAATCTTTTTCTGAAATAAGACTTTACCTCATTAGCTTCCTCATTACTTTTCACGGTAGTAATTTGAATTTTGAACCCTAAAATTCTAGGATTTTTTTTACAAATTTCAGCATTCGTAAGTTCTCTGTTCGGAACATAGATTTTGGGAGGTTTTGTACTTATCCCTGTAGAAATTCCATTATCACCAGAATTAAAATCTTTAGTGGAATTTGCAGGAACAGTTTTAGCACATTTCCCTTCAATTCCTTCCAAAGCTGCATTTATTTTGGAATCCATAGTCATAACAAGCTCTGTCCCGGAAAGGGTGTCCTTTTTAACAACTTGCTGGGCTCCAACACTATAAAAACCAAATAGTGATAATATCGAAAATATTTTAATCAAATTTCTCATTTAAACTTGTTTGCGCAAATTTATACAAATTAAAAAACTATACCAAACTAGTTATTTAGAATCAATACAAATTAAACGTAAATGATATTTTCCCTTTTCGATATACCGTTAAATTCCTGTTAAAAATATTATTTTTGCGGAATTGATTGAATGTTCAATAATTTACTAACATAAGATAATTTAAATGATTAGTTGGAGAAAGCATTATAAAAAAACGTTGATCGCAATAGGCTTATTGCTATCAACCAGTGCTTCATTTTACGGGCAAGACGGCGATCCTAAAAACGGAGAGAAACTTTTCAAAGCGAATTGTACTGCATGTCACGCGCTGGACAAACAAGTTGTTGGACCACCATTAAAGGGGGTTGTAGAACGAGTAAAGACAGAAGGTGGTGTAGACAAAGATTGGCTTCACAAGTGGATCAAAGACAATAAAGCTCTTAGAGCTTCTGGGGATAAATACGCCAATGAGATTTTTGAAAAGTTTAATAAGACTGAAATGCAGGTCTTTCCAAATCTTACAGATAAGGATATTGACGACATTTTAGCTTTCACGACTAATCCTCCTGCTCCGGAAGAGAAAAAGCCGGCAGCAACTCCTGCAGCTGACGCCACTGCGGCAGCACCAGCAGACAAAACGACTACAAACGTTGTCATCATTTCACTTTTAGCGATCGCAGGTTTACTGGTTTGGATCTTGGTTAAACTAAGACAACTGGTAACATTAGGTCAGTCTGAAGAATTAGCAGGATTGAATGAAACAAGAGTTCGTTCGTTCAGTGAAATGTATGAGAAGTTCCACTTTATCGGTAAGGGGCTATTAGCTATTCTGGCTATTTTGGCAGCTTACGGAGTATGGAACTGGCTGATGTGGATCGGGGTTTACAAAGGGTACAAACCTGAGCAGCCTATCTACTTCTCTCACAAAATCCACGCTGGAGAACAGAAAATTGACTGTCAATTGTGTCACTCTAGTGCTAAATACGGAAAAGTATCTGAAATTCCTTCTATGAACGTTTGTATGAACTGTCACAGAACAATTTCTGAATACAACGCAGATCACTACATGGAGCCAGGAAAAGATAAGGCATTCTATGACGGAGAAATCCAGAAGATCTACGCTGCAACAGGTTGGGATCCTGCAAAACAACAGTACACAGGGAAAACACAGCCGGTTGAATGGACAAGAATCCACAACATGCCAGACTTCGTTTATTTCAACCACTCTCAGCACGTAGTAGCAGGTGAGCAGGCGATCATCAATTCTTTCAACAAAAAGAATCCTAACAACAAAATTGATGTTGTATGTAAGGCTTGTCACGGTAAAATTGATACAATGAATGTTGTTCAGATGGCTAACGACTTTACTATGGGATGGTGTATCGAGTGCCACAGAACGACTGAAGTTGATATGAACAACGGTTATAATAAAGAGTACTTCAAAAATCTACATGACAAGTTGAAAAAACAGTATCCACAAGATGGAGGTAAGATCACTGTAGATGCAATTGGAGGTCTTGAGTGTGGTAAATGTCATTATTAATAACTAAAAAATTAGAAGTATAAATGGCTTCAAACAAAATACAATTCAGAAGTATTCATGAACTTAAAGACCCAGCTTTAAATGGTAAGCTGGCTCTTAAAGAGTTTCAGGAAGAAATTCCGGTAGAAGATTTCCTTGGAGATGCTGAACAAAACGGATCAAGTACTTCAAGAAGAGATTTCCTTAAATTATTAGGATTCTCTACAGCAGCAGTTACTTTAGCTGCCTGCGAAGCTCCGGTAATCAAAACAATCCCTTACGTGGTAAAACCACACGATATTATTCCAGGGGTTCCTAATTATTATGCATCAACATATTTTGACGGTTTCGATTTCGCTAGTGTTTTAGTAAAAACCCGTGAAGGTAGACCCATCAAAATTGATCCAAACCCAGCTGCCGGTGATTTAGGTAAAACTAACGCAAGAGCTCAGGCAAGTGTACTTTCTCTTTATGATAATGATAAAGTAAAACAACCTAAACTAGACGGTAAAGACGAAACTTTCGATAAAGTAGACAGTTTCGTTCTTAAAGGTTTGGAAGAAGCTAAAGCGTCAGGTAAAAAGATTGTGCTTTTGTCACACTCTTTTGCTTCGCCAACTTTCAAAAAGTTATTCGGTGAATTCAAAGCAAAATACCCTACAGCAGAATTAGTAACTTATGATGCTTTCCCTTACTCTGCAGCATTAGATGCAGCTCAGGAAGTATTCGGACAGAGAGCTTTACCTGTTTATGACCTTAAAGGTTCAGAATTGGTAGTTTCTTTCCAGGCTGATTTCTTAGGAGATTATAACGCTTCAAGCTTAGAAACTTCTTATGCAGCAGCAAGAAAGCCAGGTCAAACCATGTTGAGACACATTCAGGTGGAATCTAACATGTCATTAACTGGAGCGAACGCTGACTCAAGATACAGATTAAAGCCAAGTGCTGTAAACAAAACTTTAGTTGAAGTTTACAACGCAATTGTAGGTGGTGGTACTACTGATAAGACTGCTACTGAAATTGCTAACGAACTTAAAGCAAAAGGAAGCAAAGCTGTTGTTTTTGCTGACGGTTCTAAAGGAGCACAGGTTTTAGCACACTTAATCAACCAAAAATTAGGATCAGTAGCTTTCACAGGTAAAGCAAACTTCCTTAAAGAATTTGATAAAGCAAGATACCAGGAATTCTTAGGATGGGTAAATGCAGGTCAGGTTGGAGTATTAATTACCAACAACGTAGACCCTATCTACTCTCATCCAAAAGGAGAAGATTTCAAAAAATCTTTATCTAAAGTTTCTTATGTAATTGCTGTCGCTGATAAGAAAAATGAAATGTACAAAGCAGCGAAAGCTGTAATTCCGGTTGCAAACTGGCTAGAGTCTTGGGGAGATATCGAACCACAGACTGGCGTATATTCATTAATGCAGCCTACAATTCAGAAGATCTACAAATCAAGACAGATTGAAGAATCACTATTGGTTTGGAAAAACGGTAAAAACAATGCTGCAAATAACTACTACGATTATTTAAAAGCTAGCTCAGCTTCAATCTTAGGTGCTACATCTTTCAACAAAGCATTGTATAACGGTATTACTACTTCTAATAATGCAACAACATTGGCTTACGCAGGTGGAAACGCTGCTCAGGCTGTTGCAGAACTAGGAAACTTCAAAGCTTCTGAATTAGAATTGGTATTATACACTAAGACTTCTATGGGAGACGGTACTCAGGCAAACAACCCTTGGTTGCAGGAATTACCAGATCCATTGACAAGAATGTCTTGGGATAACTACTTGACAATTTCTCC
>Ga0157370_10009201_pt1 | contig 10593 bp, 11 predicted proteins | sample C35metaG_FD_113463 | JGI IMG/M metagenome (GOLD analysis project Ga0157370, IMG submission 113463) | Corn rhizosphere microbial communities from Kellogg Biological Station, Michigan, USA - C3-5 metaG | ecosystem: Host-associated > Plants > Roots > Rhizosphere > Soil | place: USA: Michigan... | reverse complement strand
GCCGGCTCATGGTTTCCAGCAATTCGATGATTTCAGTGGGGTGGGCGATGCGGGTGTAAAAATCGCCGCCTGCTGTCATGAAGGCCTCTTCGCTGGAGAGATGGCATGCCCCATCACCGACCATTATCGGCCGCGGAAGCCGCCGTCTTTAGCGTCACTTCACGATCGTGCGAAATGTTTTGCAATCCGACACCAGGTCACTGCCAGGTCCCCGGCCGGGAACGCAGCAACCACGTACCCCACAGCAATCCGGCCCAGGCCGGCAGCGCGAACAGGATCCACGGCAGGTTGTGTTGCGGGAACGCCGGGATGAGTTTCGAGACCAGCGCGAACAACGAGAGCAGCGCCATCAACGTCGCGGTCGCGATGCCTGAACGCGAGCAGGTTGCGCCCGGCTTGCGCACGCGCAGCAAGGCCGGTATCAACAGCCAGGCGATCGGGTTGAACAACCACAGGTTCTCGTTGGCCCAGGCGGCGCGATGCGCCGTCGCGAACCACAAAACCAGCATCAGTGCACCAGCGACACCCGCCACCAGCGCATACAACGCGCCGACCACGGCAAACCACCAGCGTTCGATCTCGTACTGATCGCGCAGCCATGCCGAGGCGACGAACGCCGCGCCCAGTACCAGCCCCGCGATCAACAGCGGCCAGCGCATGTCGGGAGGCACGGCGGACGGCGACGGCAGCCGTTGCGGCGACAACACGGTTTCCGATTGCACCAGCGGCGTGCCGTCGGATGCGCGCACGCTGCGCAATTCATTCATCAGCCGCGCCGGGATGAACGCGCCGGCCCAGCGGGTCAACGGCTGGTCGGCGTAGGGTCCGAGGCCAAGGTCCAGCAGGTACATCAGCCACGGTTGCCCCGACATCAGGCGATCGGTTTCGCTGCGATAGGTTTCGCGGTGCGCGGCGGGACCGGTCAGCTGTCGTTGCAGCGTGCCGCCGAGCACGCGATCCAGCGCATCGCGCACGCGTGTGGTGCAGTTGTCGGCGAAGTAGCGATAGCGATAGCGCGAATGTTCCGGTTGCACGTTCCAGACCAGGAAATCGCGCAACGCGGCGCGCTGGGCGGGCGCGAGGTTCAGATGCTGGTCGGTGATCGAGCGGCCCTCGCCCGAGAATTGCTGGATGTCGTCGGCGGCCGGCCACACGGCGGCGCGGTAGATCATGATGCCGCGCGCGAAGTTGAGGTAGAAATCCTTCTGGTCGAAATCGAACATGCCGTAGTTGAAGGAATACGCTTCACCGCTGGATGTGTCGGTGATCACCAGTGCGTCGTGGCCGAAACGTTCCCAGTAGATCGTGCCGGGCCCGTAGGTGTAGAGGTCCACGCGCAAGTCCGCGCCCGGTGCGTCGGCGACGCCGGCGTGGGCGGGAAGCAACGCGCACGCCAGCGCGAGCCAGACCAGTGCCTTGAGGATCGAGGGATGGTGGATGATCGTTCGCATCATGCGTGTGCGCGGCGGTGACGCGGCATGATGCCGGGTATTGGTGGGAAACGAAAACACCTGCCGGGCGCTCGCTATTTCATGGTCATTCCGGAGCGGGCCGCAGGCCCGAATCCGGAATCGGTTTGGGGTCTTTCGGACGCGAGGCCGATTGGCTCGCGCCATCCGTGGCGCGCGCGCTCCGCGCCGCCTGCGGCGTCCGCGTTTGCAATCCTGCAAACACAGTCGGGTTCTGCCCGCACAAAGCGCGGGCACCTCCGGAATGACGAAGTGTTGTCGCTTTCCCGAGTCCCTTATGCGGCTGCGCCCTTGCGGACGCGGAACTGCAACACCCGTCGGTCATCCGCCCGTGTCACGTCGAAAGCGTAATCGCCCAGCGTCGCGGTTTCGCCTGGATCGGGCAGGTGGCCGATCTCGGCGGTGACGAGGCCTCCGACGGTGTCGTATTCCTCGTCGGAAAACGCCGTGCCGAACTGTTCGTTGAAATCCTCGATGGGCGTCAGTGCATCCACCAGCCAACTGCCGTCGGGCTGCGCGACCATCAACTTCGGCGGCACGGCATCGTCGTGTTCGTCGTCGATTTCGCCGACGATTTCCTCCAGCACGTCCTCGATGGTCACGAGCCCGGCAACGCCGCCGTATTCGTCCACCACCACCGCCATGTGGTTGCGCGAGCGGCGGAATTCCGCCAGCAGCACGTTGAGGCGCATGGATTCGGGGATCATCACGGCGTGACGCAGCAGTGCACGCAAATCGAGCGAACCGTTGTGGTTGCGCTTCAGCAGGTCCTTCGCCAGCAGGATGCCAAGGATCTCGTCCTTGTCCTCGCCATGCACCGGAAAGCGCGAGTGGCCGGATTCGACCACGGTTTCAAGGATCGCGGGCAGATCGTCGTCGACATCGATCGTGACCATCTGCGCGCGCGGCACCATCACATCGCCGACTACCATCTCGGTGACGCGGATAGCGCCTTCGATCATTGCGAAGGTTTCGCTGGTGAGCAGACCGTTGCTCTGCGCTTCGCGGAGTTCCGCGAGCAATTCCTCGGGACTGCGGGGTTCGCCTGAGAGCATGTGGCCCAAACGATCCCACAGCGAGCGGTGGGCGGGGCCGGTTGTACTTGGGGGTTCTGCGGACATAGATGAAATCACGTCCCCGTGGGGGGCGGACCCTTAATTCTAGCCGATATGCGTTCAGGGCGCAGAAGCGCAGATTTGGCTTTCCTCCTTCCCCTTCAAGGGGAAGGCCGGGATGGGGAATGGTGTGTTCGCGGGATGCGCCATCCACCCAAGCATCGAATTACAGTGTCAATACGGATCGGCGATGCCAAGCTTCGCGAGAACGCCGGTCTCCAGCTTTTCCATGCGCGCAGCTTCGCGGTCGTTCTGATGATCGAAGCCCAGCAGGTGCAGTACGCCGTGGACGGTCAAGTGCGCGTAGTGATCGCGCGGGGTCTTGCCCTGCTCGCGTGCCTCGCGCACGACCACCGGCGCGCAGATCGCAAGGTCGCCCAGCAGCGGCGGCGCGATGCCGCGCGGCAGTTCCGCCGGAAACGACAGCACGTTGGTGGCGTAATCCTTCCCGCGGTACTGCCGGTTCAGCGCACGCCCCTCGCGCGCATCGACGATGCGTATCGACAGTTCGACGGGTTTGCGGTGGCGGGCGGCGAGCAACGCCGCCGCGGTCCAGCGTTTGAAGCTGACGGGCGCCGGAATCCCGCGGCGGGGAAGGGCGTAATCGACGTGTACCCACAGCCCGGGTGTTTCGCGGGAACCGGCGATGCCAGAGGGTCGGAGCCGTCGCCCGTGATGGCGACCCGCGTCGTCCGTGTTCATCATCGATCCTCGTCGCGCATCGGCCGCGGGCGGGGCTCAGCTTCGAGTTTGTTGGCGCTTTCCTCGGCGCTCTCGTAAGCGCGCACGATTTTCGCGACCAGCGGATGCCGCACCACGTCGCGCGCGGTGAAGAACGTGAAGCTGATGCCCTCGACGTCGCGCAATACCTCGATCACGTTGCGCAGGCCCGAACGGGTGTTGCGCGGCAGATCCACCTGCGTGACGTCGCCGCTGACCACGGTGGTGGTGCCGAAGCCGATGCGGGTCAGGAACATCTTCATCTGCTCGACGGTGCTGTTCTGCGCCTCGTCGAGGATCACGAACGAATCGTTGAGCGTGCGGCCGCGCATGTACGCGAGCGGCGCGATTTCGATCACGCTGCGCTCGATCAGGCGCGCGACGCGGTCGAAGCCCAGCATCTCGTACAGTGCGTCGTAGAGCGGGCGCAGGTAGGGATCGACCTTCTGCGCGAGATCGCCTGGCAGGAAGCCCAGTTTCTCGCCGGCCTCGACCGCGGGCCGGACCAGAATCAGGCGCTGCACGCGGCCGGTTTCCAGCGCTTCGACGGCGCTCGCGACTGCGAGGTAAGTCTTGCCGGTGCCGGCCGGGCCGATCCCGAAATTGATGTCGTGGGTGGAGATGGCGTGCAGGTAGCGCACCTGGTTGGGGCCGCGCCCGCGGATGGTGCCGCGCTTTACCTTGATCGTGACTTCCTGCGCGCCCTCGGCTTGTTGTTCCGCGAGCGCGTCGACCCCGGCTTCGGACAGGCGCAGGTTCAGCACGCGGCCGTTCAAGGTTTCGTGTTCGGTTGCGTCGTAAAGAGAGCGCAGCACGCGCTCGCCGGATTTCACCGCGGGTTCTTCACCGAACACGCGGAACACGTTGCCGCGATTGTTGATTTCGACGCCGAGCCGCAGCTCGATCTGGCGCAGGTGCTCGTCGAACGGCCCGCACAAGTTGGCGAGCCTTTGCGTGTCGTCGGGTTCGAGCGTGAAGTCGTGCTGGATGATGCCTTCGGTCATGCGGCTTCGACGAAAAGATGTTCCCCTCTCCCTTCGGGAGAGGGTGCCCCGAAGGGGCGGGTGAGGGTTCGGATCACTCGCGAGTTTGCGTGTGTCTGCAAGATCGGACCCTCACCCCAGCGCTGCGCGCTCGGCGCTCCGCACCGCCTCTCCCGGGGGGAGAGGGGCTCGAAGACGTGCGCGCAGCGAATTGGTCAGTGCCGCCGTGATCACGACGTCCACGAACTGGCCGACCAGGTGCGCATCGCCCGCGAAATTCACCTGGCGCATGTTCTCGGTTTTGCCGGTGAGTTCGTTGGGATTCTTCCTGGACGGGCCCGTGACGAGGATGCACTGCGTGGTGCCGATCATCTCCTCGCTGATCTTCGCGGCGTGCGCGTTGATCGCGTTCTGCAGGCGCGTCAGGCGCTCGTGTTTCACCGTGTCGTGCGTGGGGTCGAACAGATTGGCCGCGGGCGTGCCAGGACGTTTGGAATAGATGAAGGAAAATGATTGATCGAACCCGACGTCCTCGATCAGTTGCATGGTTTTGGCGAAGTCGGCGTCCGTCTCGCCCGGGAATCCGACGATGAAATCCGACGAGATGCAGATGTCCGGGCGCACCGCACGCAGCTTGCGGATCTTCGACTTGAATTCCAGCGCGGTATAGCCGCGCTTCATCATCGCGAGGACGCGGTCGGACCCCGATTGCACCGGAAGGTGCAGGAAGTTCGCGAGCTTTGGCACGTCGCGATAGGCGGCGATCAGCGAATCGGAGAATTCCAGCGGGTGCGACGTGGTGAAGCGGATCCGGCCGATGCCGTCGATCTCCGCGATCGCGCGAATCAGCAGCGCCAAGTCGGCAGTGCCGCCATCGAACATCGGTCCGCGATACGCGTTGACGTTCTGGCCGAGCAGGTTGACTTCCTTGACGCCTTGTTCGGCGAGCGAGGCGACTTCGGCCAGCACGTCGTCGAACGGGCGGCTGATTTCTTCGCCGCGGGTATAGGGCACCACGCAGAACGAGCAGTATTTCGAGCAGCCTTCCATGATCGACACGAACGCGCTCGGGCCTTCCGCGCGCGGTTCGGGAAGTCGATCGAACTTCTCGATTTCCGGGAAGGAAATGTCGACCTGCGGCTTGCCCGTGGCACGGCGCGCGTCGATCAGGTCGGGCAGGCGGTGAAGGGTTTGCGGGCCGAACACCAGATCGACATACGGCGCGCGCTCGACGATCGCCGCGCCTTCCTGGGAGGCCACGCAGCCGCCCACGCCGATCAGCACGTCCGGATTGGCCTGCTTGAATTCCTTCCAGCGGCCGAGTTGGCTGAACACCTTTTCCTGCGCCTTTTCGCGGATCGAGCACGTGTTCACCAGGATCACGTCGGCTTGCGATACGTCCTGCGTGCGCACCATGCCGCGCTCGGCGCTGAGCACTTCCTCCATCTTGCGGGAGTCGTACTCGTTCATCTGGCAGCCGTGGGTCTGGATGTAAAGCTTTCCAGAATCAGGCTTCCCAGAATCGGGTTTCTTCGATCCGGACCTGGCGGGCGCGGGGGTGTCGGCCATCGGGAAAACGCGACGCGTGCTGAAACGCGCATTGTAGCGGGGTTCTGCATCGGGTTCGAAGCGGTGGAGCAGCGTCTTGCAAGCTTTGGGCTCGCCAGAGCCGCGGCGAGGTGTGCGCCGCAGCGCGCTTTCCGCATCCGAAACTTGGCATCGCCCGCGCGTCGGCGCACACTGCGGCCCCATGAACGCCACGTTCCGCATGGGGGCACGCAGCGGCCGGCGAACCGGAGCCGCGTCGAAATCGATCCACCTCGTACGGGCGGCGATCGCGTGCGCGTTGTTGACGGCGATGGGCTGGGCCGGGCCCGCGGCGGCCAGCGTGTTGTACCGCTGCATCGGCAGTCACGGCGAAATCGCCTATGTCAGCCATACCACGGGGTATCACGATTGCGCCAGGCTGGGCGCGTGGTCCACGCCTCGGGTGCATCGCGTCGAGGCGAGCTTGCAGACCACCCGGCCGCGTAACCAACCGAGCGGCACCGTGCTGCCGGGCAAACCTCCGCGCGAGGTCAAGGCGAACCCGTCGGTACTGAAGGTCATGCCGCTGGGCCAAGACAATTCGATACGGGTGCAGAAACTGGCCCGTGCACAGGTCTGGCAGCCCTTGCCGGTTGCGATCCTGGATACGCTGGGTGGCCGGGTGTTGCCACATCTGCTGGGCATCGCGCCGACGCCATCGGAGACCGCTCCGTCACCCCCGGCCAGCACACCCGCACCCTCACCCGCAACAACTGCCGCGATTCCGCTGAAGCTGGACGCGGGTGCGCCCAAGCCGCCGAAGCGGGGCGCGGTATATCGCGTGGTGCAGAAAAACGGCACGGTGCTGTACACCAACATCGCGTCGCTGGCGAAGGGGCATGATGCCAGGATGTTGTTCACCTACATCGTCGAATGCTACGCCTGCGACGTGCATTCGAAGATCGACTGGAATACCGTGCCGTTGCACCTCGCCGTGTTTGGCGACGACATCCGCGCGGCGGCGAAGCTGACGGGCGTCAACACCGCGTTTCTGCGCGCGGTGATCCACGCGGAATCGGGCTTCAATCCGCGCGCGCTGTCGTACAAGGGCGCGCAGGGCCTGATGCAGTTGATGCCGGGCACGGCGCTGGAATTGGGCGTGGGTGACGCCTTCGATCCCGGCCAGAACATTTCGGGGGGCGCGCGCTACCTCGCGATGCTGCTGCACGATTACCACGGCGACCTGAAACTGGCGGCAGCAGCCTACAACGCCGGTGCCGGCGCGGTGGCGAAGTACGGCGGCGTGCCGCCGTATGCGCAAACACAGGTTTACGTGAAGCGGGTGGCGCTGCTCTACCAGCGCTATCGCAAGGCGCTGACGGCCCGCACCAGCCCGGCGCTGGCGACCGCGGCTGCCGCTGAATAAAGTTTTCAGCGTTTCAGTTCAGATGTCAGCGCCGGCGCAATCGCTTCGACGATCTGCGCAGCGAGCACGTGATTGGCGGCCACGATATGGCCGGATTCCGGCAGGCCGTCGCGGCCGACGAAGTTGCAGTAGCGACCACCGGCTTCACGCACCAGCAGGCAGCCCGCTGCCATGTCCCAGATTTTCAGGCCGGTTTCGAAATAGCCGTCGAAACGTCCGACTGCGGTCCATGCAAGGTCCAGTGCGGCGGAACCGGTGCGGCGAAAATCCTCGGCGCGCTTCAGCAGTTCGCGGGTCATGCCGAGTTGCGCGTCCAGGTGGCGGCGTTCGCGATACGGAAAGCCCGTCGCCAGCATCGCGCCATCCAGCGATTCGCGCTTGCCGATGCGAAGGCGGCGGTCGTTGAGGAACGCGCCGTCACCCTTGCTGGCAGTGAAGATCTCGTTGCGGACGGGATCGAGAATCACCGCGTGCACCGGTTCGCCGCGGTCGAGTTGCGCGATCGATACACCGAAGTGCGGAATGCCGCGCAGGTAGTTGTGGGTGCCGTCCAGCGGATCGACCGCCCAGGTGAAGCGCGCGCCGGCCTTGCCGGATGCGCCGGATTCCTCGCCCAGGATCGCATGGTCGGGGTAGGCGCGCTTCAACTCGCGCACGATCTCGGCTTCGGCCTGGCGATCGACCTCCGACACGAAATCGAGGTGGTGTTTCTCGATCACGCTCACGCTGTCGAGGCGATTCATGTAACGCAGGATCACGCTGCCCGCGGCGCGCGCGGCACGGATCGCGACGGTGACGGCTGGTCGGGCCATGGCGATTGGGTTTCCGCAGATTTGAAAAAGAACGCGCCGCACGGGGCGGCGCTCGTTCATTTTAGCAGCGCATCGACGCTTGGCGTTAACCTTGCCGGGAATGCCGTTCGCCCCGGATCAAGTGCGGGGCAGGCTCCGAGCGTAGACGCGAAGCGTCGGAGTCGAAGGACATCGATATGACGCTTCGACTTCGCGTCCTTCGGACGCTACGCTCAGCGCGAACGGGTATTCGCACTCAAACTGATCGAATGAACCAATCCACCGCGTCCATTCCACCTGCGCCGCAGACCGTCCGATTCGTGCTGGCACGAACCTCGCATCCAGGCAACATCGGTGCCGCCGCGCGTGCGATCCGCACGATGGGGTTCTGGCGGCTGGTGCTGGTGGCGCCGCAACGCTTTCCCGATCCGCGGGTCGAAGCGATGGCGGCCGGCGCCGATGACGTGCTGACGAACCTGGTTGTCGCCGGCAGCGTGCCGGACGCGGTGGCCGACTGCACCCGTGTGTATGGACTCTCGGCGCGCCGGCGTGGCGTCAGCTTGCCGGAACTTGATCCGCGCGCGGCTGTTGCGGAAATCGCGCCCCTACTGGAGCAGGATCGCGAGATCGCGTTGTTGTTCGGCAACGAACGTTCCGGCCTCGATAACGACGAGCTGTCGTTGTGCCATGCGATGGTGCGCATTCCCAGTGTCGATGACTTTTCCTCGCTCAACCTCGCGCAGGCGGTGCAAGTGATGGCATGGGAACTGCGCATGGCGAGGTTGTGCGGCGCGCCGGCGGCTCCCGAACCGCACGACGAACCGGCCACCGCGGAACAGATGGAACGCTTCTTCGAACACCTGTTCGCGACATTGCACGAAATCGATTTCCACAAGGGCCGTTCCGCGGTGACCATCGAACAGCGCCTGCGGCGATTGTTCCATCGAGCGCTGCCCGACGCGCGCGAGCTGCGCATCCTGCACGGCGTGTTGGCCGATGCCGAACGAATGGCGCGGTTGGCGAAGGACGGCGACGGAAACAGCTAGCCACGAATGCGCGATGATTCGTCGATGGCTCCAGTGCTTCCGTGGAAGCACCTTGCCGTCAGGCGACATGCAACAGATGTTAGAGAGCGCCGGTCGCGGAATCCCTTGTATCAAGCGGCGTTCGGGCAAGACATGCAGGAAATTGCGGTGACGCTGCGCAACGTCACGCGCCTACAAGCCGCAGATGCACGACGCGTGCACGCTCCCGGTAATGCTGGGCTTCCAGGTCTTCGAGGACGATGTCCCACACATCCGCGCCCAACCATGCCGGCCGGAGGCTTTCCAGGACATCCAGCCCCTCCTGGTCACAATGATGCCTCAGGCGCGCCAAATGGCTCAGCACGCGTTCGGTTTGCTTGGCATCGATGCTCGCTTCCATCGCGACCTCCACTTTGCGGCCCGTGACGTGCACGGAAGGATGCAATAGCCGTGCCAATGTCGATAACAGCAAGCCATCGGCGGCCGAGCCGAGGGCGTGCCGGCCGATGCTGAAGTCGCATACGTGCAACAGGAAGGCACACTCCGACCCCAAGCGGACCACCGCGATAGTCCGCTCCCCAGGGTCTTGGAACCCGGTTGGCGTTCCATCGGGCCAAAAACGATGATTAAAGCGCTGGGCGCGAGCGATCTGCTTTCGTGACAGCACCGCGCCCCTTGATAACCATAAAAAATAGTTTTATATTTTCCAAAATATGAAACACATAATTGCCGTTGAAGCCCTCAAGGCCCTTGCCCACGACACTCGGTTGGCCGCCTACCGCCTGCTGGTACAGGCCGGTCCAGAAGGGCTGGCGGTCGGCGAAATAAGCGACCGCCTCGAACTCCCGGCGCCCACGCTCACCAGTCATCTCAACGTGCTTCGGCACGCCGGCCTCGTGCGCGATGTGCGCGAAGGCCGCTCGATCCGCTGCCGCGCCGAGTATGCGCGCATGAACGCTCTACTCGGCTTCCTGACCGAGAACTGCTGCGGCGACACCTCTTCCTGTGCACCCGTGTGCGCACCTCGACCCAAACGGAGACAATCGCGATGAAACGCTTTCATGTACACATCAACGTCAATGACCTGGATGCCAGCATCCACTTCTATTCCACCCTGTTCGGCAGTGCGCCAACCGTGCACAAGCCGGACTATGCCAAATGGATGCTGGAGGACCCGCGCGTCAATTTCGCGATTTCGCAGCGGGATCGTGCGACCGGCGTGGACCATCTTGGCTTGCAAGCCGACGACCGCGCGGAACTGGAAGCCATCGGCGAACGACTGATTGCGGCCGATGCGGTCGCCCTGGCCGAACAGGGTACTACCTGCTGCTATGCGCATTCGGACAAGTATTGGGCCGAAGATCCGCAAGGCGTGCGCTGGGAGACCTTCCACACCCACGGCGAAGCCACGACCTATTCGGCGCCCGCAGCTCATTCGGAATCCGCCAAGTCCGAGGCGTGTTGTGGTTCGCAATCATCCTGCTGCGCGCCGAAGACGCAGGCAGCATGACGCGAACGCATGATGAACACGATTCCG
>Ga0157370_10009200_pt1 | contig 10593 bp, 6 predicted proteins | sample C35metaG_FD_113463 | JGI IMG/M metagenome (GOLD analysis project Ga0157370, IMG submission 113463) | Corn rhizosphere microbial communities from Kellogg Biological Station, Michigan, USA - C3-5 metaG | ecosystem: Host-associated > Plants > Roots > Rhizosphere > Soil | place: USA: Michigan... | reverse complement strand
TAAAGAAAAGGTGTGCTCTGCAGGAGGAATACCGGGGCGAATTCCTACTAACTCCGCCCCGGAAGGAGCATTCGTGGTATTTGACTTTATAGTGCCCTGTCCAGGGGAAATGTATCAAACATATTTTCCCTGAGCGTCACTACTAAGCTCGTGCCCGACGTTCATGCCGGAATCGTCGTAACTGCCCCTGAGGTCACTTCCCCGGCCCCGGCCGCCGGAACGCAGCGGAAGATCGCCGGATCGATATCGAACCGTTCCCGGTACCGCTCGCGAACGTACTGCTCAAAGTGCCCTGCCGCGGCCGGGTCAACCAGGTTCACCGTACAACCGCCGAATCCTCCGCCCGTCATCCGCGCGCCATAACAGCCATGGATGCCGATCGCCGTATCCACCAGAAAATCCACTTCGTCGCAGGTAATTTCGTAATCGTGCTGCATGCTGCGATGTGATTCCGTGAACAGCTCGCCCATCCGGTCGAGCTCGCCGCGTTCCGCCGCATGAACAAACAACTGAACTCGAGCGTTCTCCGTCACCACATGCCGGGCCCGCCGCTTCACCGTGCGCGGCATCTCCGTCTTCTCCACTTCAGCCGGATTCGCGTCCCGAAGCGATTTCACCTCGGGGAACCGCTCCCGGATCGCCTTCACCGCCAGCGCGCACTCTTCCACGCGAGTGCTGTAAGCCGATGCGCCAAGCGCATGCTTCACCATCGAATTCACCGCGATAATTTCGACGTCCTGCGGCAATTCGACGGCTTTGTTCTCGAGGCTGCGGCAATCGATGCAAATTGCCGCGTGGTCACGCCCGAAGACGGAGACGTACTGGTCCATAATTCCGCACGGCATTCCCACGAAATCCGTCTCAGCCCGCTGGCAGAGCTTCGCGATTTCGAGCTTGTCGAAGGGGCGCCCCTGCAGAAGTGCAAACGCCGTCGAAACCTCGAGCGCCGCCGATGAGCTGAGGCCGGAACCTTCTGGCACATTGCTGCGGATGCGCAGGGAAAGCGGCTGAATGCTCACGCCTTGGGCGAGTAGCTGCTGCGCCACGCCGATCACGTAATCCGACCAGTGCTTCTGGCGCGTCAGCCTCCCGATATCCTGCACCGCAAATGAGCGTTCCTCGTGGTGCTGCTCGGAATACATGCGCAGCCGGCCATCTTCGGCTGGAGAAGTTTCGATATAGGTCGCCAGATCGAGCGCGATCGGCAGCACGAACCCGAGGTTGTAATCGGTGTGCTCTCCGATCAGATTCACCCGGCCCGGCGCGCGGAACGTCCGGGTCCGATTCATGCCCGTCGGCTCCGCGCCGCCAGACCCAGCAAAAGGGCCCCGAATACCAGCATCACGGCGCCCGAGTACAGATTGACGTTCGCGTTCGTCATCGGCGCGCGCAGGCCCGGCAAAATCATCGAGTGGACGATAAGGATCGCGCCGGTCAGGGCGAAGAAAACTCCGGAAGGAATTCTGAGGTCGAGCATGGATTATCGGAACAGCAGATTCAGAAAAACAAGAGCAACCGCAACAATAATCGCCAGCGGAACCGGTCGCCGATACCAGCTTACGCCCTGTTCATTGGGCGTTTCCGTAAGGCCGTAGACAAGTCCCCGCAACTGTGTCTCCGGGTGCGGTCGCGTCGCGAGGCTGATCACGACCGTCACCAGCATGCACGTGGACCACGCGACGATTGCGATCCAGAAATTCTGCGCCATTTGCGACGGAAAATCATGCACATTTGCGATCGTGCCGCCCTTGCCTTCCGCCACCGTCAGCATCCACGTAAAGGCTGCGCCCAGCGTGCCCGCGACCAGGCCCGAGAAAGCGCCGTGTCCCGTCGTCCGTTTCCAGAACATCCCCAGCAGGAACGTGGCGAACAGCGGCGCGTTCACGAACCCGAACACAAGCTGCAGAAAGTCCATGATGTCGTTGAACTGCGTCGCCAGATAAGCGGTTGCGATCGAAAGCCCGACGCCCGCCACCGTCGTAATGCGGCCGACTTTCAGGTAATGTTCGTCGGACGCGTGCGGGTGAAGGTAACCCTGATAGATGTCGTAGGTGAAAACGGTATTGAACGCGGTTACGTTGCCCGCCATGCCGGACATGAATGATGCCATCAGCGCAGTCAGGCCCACGCCCAGCATTCCGTTCGGGTAGAACTGCGCCATCAGCGTGGTCAGCGCCTGGTCGTAATCGTAGCCGGCGCCTTTGAGTGGAAGCGTATAGCCTGAGCCCATCTTTGTGAGCGCGAGCGCCGCGATGCCGGGCAGAATCACGATGAACGGCATGATCATTTTCGGAAACGCGGCAATCAGCGGAGTCCGTCGCGCGGCAGACATGGAGTTCGCCGCCATCGCGCGTTGAATCACAAGAAAATCCGTGCACCAGTAGCCGAACGAAAGCACGAACCCGAGGCCGGCCACTAGGCCAAAAGCCTCCACGCCCATTGGATTCTCGTTCGCATGGCCCAGATAATGCCAGGCGTGCGTCATGTTGGGCGCAAGCCGCTGCTGCAGACCGCTCCATCCGCCCGCCCGCGCGACCGAGATTATCGCGAGCGGCGAAAATCCCAGCACAATCAGGAAAAACTGCAGGACTTCGTTGTAAATCGCGCTGGTAAGCCCGCCCAGATAGGTATACGCCAGGACGATGGCCGCCGAAAGCAGGATGGAGCTGTTGAAATTCCAGCCGAGCACCAGGTTGAACATCTTCGCCAGCGCATACATGGAGATGCCGGAGGAAAACAGCGTCATCACCGCAAAGGTGATGGCGTTCAGCCCCCGCGTCTTTTCATCGAACCGCAGCTTCAAATACTCTGGCACCGAGCGCGCCTTGCTGCCGTAATAAAACGGCATCATGAACACGCCGACGAAGAGCATGGCGGGCACTGCGCCGATCCAGTAGAAGTGCGAGGTCATGATCCCGTACTTCGCTCCCGAGGCGCACATCCCGACCACTTCCTGCGCCCCCAGGTTCGCAGCCAGAAATGCGAGGCTGGTAATCCAGACCGGCACCGAATGGCCCGCGGTCAGGAACTCGCCCGACGATTTGACGGACTTGCGCAGCGTCCATCCGATCCCGATCACAAACGCGAAATAGAGAACAAGGATGGCGTAGTCGACGGGCGTCAGGTGCACCGGGGCGGCCTCTCAGCGGGAAATAGACGCAAACAAGGAGGTTATCTGGTTGCCGTTCGCCGTAGCAAGCGCTCGTTTGCCGCCGCTGCCGGGCGAGTATGAGATTCAACTCGGTCCCGGCACGAAATCTATGCTTCCGCCGGCGCCGCTGCGGCTCCGGCGCGAATCGGAACCAGGACCGGAGGACGCACCCTCGCACGCACCTTTTCAGCGCAGTCCTTATCCTCGTAAGACTCGCGAAATTGAAGACTTTCGCTTGTCCGGATATCGGTGTCTGGAGCCTTCACCGTGATTCGAAGATTTCGTATACACGGCTGGCCCGATCGCTTGACCGGATCAATCGTGATCCGCGCCGTCGGATGCTCGATCGTCGCTTGGCCATTCATTCCACTTTCGATCTTTGGTGAATCCGGTGCGAGGCCGCCCTCACTCTCCGGTCCCGCAGAAGCGAAGCGGGTAACCTCGTAAGGCTTGCCAAAACTCCTGTGTTTTCATACCCCGCACTCCTGAGCCCTGTTCCTTCAGCTGTTTCGCGTGTTAATTCTTGAATCGGGCGATCCGATCCCGCAGCCGCTGAATCGGCTTATGACGTATCGAACGAATCCAGTGCGGAGTCGAAAAATACAAAAAAACAAACCCAACCAGCGCCGCAAGCTGGCCCGCTACCGGGCCGGGGTTCTTGCCAAAGGAACCAACTGGAGCTGAACCTGCCGGGAAATTTAAGTCATCAGCTTTTACCAAACGAACCCAACGAGGAGTCGAAAACAGCAAAACAAAACCTGGATGAGCGCCGCCTCGCGACGGCTCACCCCGACGGCAGCGCTCCGCGCCGCTGCCTGGCGACTCGAAAAAACGAACCCATTGTGGAGAGTGGCCAAACAAAACAAAGGAAGTGTCCAACCGGCGCCACAAGCTGGTTCATTACATGGCGGGAATCTTGCCGAAGGAGCGCAACTGCAGCTCAAATTACCGAAGTATGTATCGACCGCAGGCTTTAGGAAACGAAACCTGCATGAGCGCTGGCTCGCGACGGCTCTCACCCCCGAGGATGAAAACGGGAGCGGCGGGCGGCCGGTGCCCGGCAGCTCGAAAAAACGAACCCAACATGGCCAAAATGCAAAGAAAACAAATGCCTTCCCCCTTCGAGAGCACTTGGTGAGCGTGCGCCGTCAGAGTATTTTCGGAAGAACCCGACGAGCGTCGAAAACGAAAAAACGAACCCAACCAGCTCGGCAAAGGGCCGCCCCGCACGCGGCCGTCAAATCGCCAGAAATGAGGCGTCCGCGACGCCTTACCGAACGAACCCAACAAGCAGTTTTACAAGGAGTGAGCGAGGCAGGACTCCTATACCCGTACTCCCGGCTTCCTCGAGTTAAACCGACTTATGTCGCGCCGCATTGCCAAACGAACCTGTCTGAAATCGGAATCTATAGAATTTGGAATCTCAACCTACAGAAAACGAAGAGCCTGCACGTGTTATCCATCGCCGGAAAACCTTGACTTTCGGTGGGGTAAACGTTTATAACCATCTCAAACCTGTCGCCGCGTCCGTGACCGGTGGAATTCAGGTAAAGGGGGTACACGGAGTGTCTCTCAACGTCTTCTCGGCGCGACTCGTACTGCGATTCGCCTCGATGGCCTCGGCTTTAGCGATTCTTGTTTTTTTGGTAACGAACTCAGCGCAAGCTCAGGTTCTCTACGGCTCGGTTGTCGGCACTGTTACCGATCCAAGCAGCGCTGTGGTTCCAAATGCTGCTGTAACACTAACCAACACGAATACGAATGAGACCCGGAGCGCTACGACCGATGAAGGCGGGCGTTATTCCGTGGTCAACGTTCTGCCCGGAAGTTACTCGGTCAAAGTCGTGGCGTCCGGCTTCAAGAGCTTCGCGAGAACCGGAGTGAACGTCGACCCAAATACCATCAGTCGCGTGGACGTCTCGCTCGAAGTCGGCGCGTCATCGCAAACCGTCGAAGTTCAATCGAATGCCGTCGAGCTCCAGACCGATAAATCGGACACTCATTCGACGATCGGCGCCAAAGCCATCGAAAGCCTGCCGCTTGGATACTACCGGAACTATGAACAGTTGATGAACCTGGTTCCCGGGTCCAATCCTGCGGCATTCCAGAATTCCATTACGGACACGCCCGGCCGCGCCCTCGCGCTGAACGTCAACGGCGGTAACGCCCAGACGAACATCACGCGAATTGACGGAGCCACCAGCGTCAATGTCTGGCTGCCGCACCATGTCGGCTATGTCACGCCGGAAGAAGCGATCGAAACGGTCAATATCACGACGAGCGCCGCCGATGCTGAACAGGGCATGGCGGGTTCTTCCGCCATAACGGTGATCACGAAATCCGGCACCAACCAGATTCACGGGAGCGCGTTCGAATTCCATGATGACCAGCATCTGAAAGCGCGAAACTTCTTTCAGGCGCCGGGCACCGCGACTCCGCTGTCAATCAATAATGATTTCGGCGGCACCATCGGCGGCCCGATCAAAAAAGATAAGCTCTTCTACTTCCTGAGCTATGACAGCACGCGGCAGCGCCAGGCCAGCCCCGCGTTCTACACCGTTCCAACGTCCGCGTTTCAGAGTGGCAATTTCGGCGCAGTCTCCACCGTCATTTACGATCCGATGACCGGCAATCCCGATGGAACCGGGCGAACTCCCTTCGCCGGTAACGTGATTCCATCGAGCCGAATCAGTCCCATCGCCCAGAAGCTTCAGAGTTATTACCCTGCTCCGAACGTAGCTACATCGGCGTTCTCCAACAACTACTTCGCCAGCGGCGGCCCGACTCTCGACCGTAATCAGGTTGACGCGAAACTCAATTGGCATCGTAGCGATAAGGATGCGCTCTGGGTAAAGTACGGACGCATGTGGGCCACGGCCGGCGGCAAGGCCGTATTCGGTCTGTCCGGTGGACCGGGCCTTGGCGGGTCGGATCCCGGAATCGGAGACACCACAATTCAGGTTTCTGCTATTGGTTACACCCGAACGCTCAGCCCGAACATGGTGTTTGACGCCAACATCGGTTACGAGCGCCAGGACCAGAGCGTTCTTCCCAACGATTACGGCACCAACTATGGCCTGCAGTTCGGAATTCCGAATATGAACGGCCCGGATATCCGGCAGAGCGGATTTCCTGATATCACGATTACCGGCTATACCGGCTTTGGCGTTCCCAACTGGATGCCCGCGTTCCGGGTGGAGGAGAGCTACACGAACAGCGACAACCTGACCTGGACGAAGGGCGCCCACGAAATTCGCTTCGGCTTCGATCTGGTCCGGCACCATCTGAACCACTGGCAGCCGGAGATTGGCAACTTCGGTCCTCGCGGTGGTCTCGGTTTTGCCGGCGGCCCGACCGCGCTTGCTCCGGGTTCGCCCAACCAGTACAACGCCTATGCCGCTTTCCTGCTGGGCTATTCGAATGACTCCGAAAAGAGCCTTCAGTACATCCTCGCGACCGGCCGCGAGTGGCAGTTCGGCTGGTATGCGCGCGATCGCTGGCAGATCGGCCGCAACCTCACCGTGAATCTCGGTCTTCGCTATGAGCTCTATCCGCTGATGACCCGCGCCGGTTACGGCCTCGAGCGCTACGATCCCTCGACTAACAACGTTTACATGGGCGGCCGCGGCAATGTCCCTGAAGACGCCGGGATCTCCGTCAGCCACAAGCTCTTTTCGCCGCGCGTCGGGATTGCTTATCGGCTTGGAGAAAAAACCGTCATTCGCACGGGCTACGGAATCAACTACGATCCGATTCCGTTCTCCCGGCCGCTGCGCGCCTGGTATCCGCTGGTTGTGAATGCTTCATTCAATGCAACCAACGGCTATAACTGGGGCACCACTTTCGCGCAAGGCGTGCCGAACACTCAGGGCCCGGATGTTTCGAGCGGCATCGTGCCGTTGCCCGGCAATGTCAGCGAGCGCAGCCCGTATTCATTCATTCATCGCGGCTACGTCCAAAGCTACAACTTCACCATCGAGCGCCAGTTGGTGGCCGGGTTCGTGACCTCGGTCGGCTACGTGGGCTCGCATTCGGTCCACCTCCTTGCGGATCACGACATCAATAGCGGTTTTCCCGGTTCAGGCACAACCGGCTTGCCGTATTATTCGTCCGACGGACGAACGGTCGCCACAAACATGTGGGACGGCTATCTGAGTTCCGAATACAATTCGCTGCAGGTCGCGATTAACAAGCAGTTTTCGCACGGCCTCCTGATCAAGGGCGCTTATACGTACTCGCACGCGATCGATTACACGGATGCCGATGGCTGGGCCAGCGTGAACTGGAACTGGGCTCCCGTGTTCCAGCGCAATCGCGCGAGCGCCGGGTTTGACCGCACGCATAACTTCTCGATCGGCTGGGTGTATGAGCTGCCGTTCGGCAAAGGCAAGATGGCGGCGAAGTCCGGCGTCCCCTCGGCGCTCTTTGGTGGCTGGGTCGTGAACGGCACACTCTCGGCGTTCACCGGAACACCGTTCACCGTTACGGCGCCGGGCGGCGCGTTGAATGCCCCCAACAATACGCAGACAGCCAACCAGCTCACGCCCAATGTTCAGTTTCTGGGCGGGATCGGTCCCGGCCAGTTCTGGTACAACCCGGCAAATTTCGGCCCCGTGAATACACCGCTGACCTTCGGTAACGTGGGCCGGAATACCTTTCGCGTACCGGGCGTCGCGAATGCGGATATCGACCTGACGCGTGAGTTTCAGATTCGCGAACGCTTGCGCCTGCAGTTCCGGGCGGAGGCATTCAACGTTTCGAATACGCCGCATTTCGCGGGTCCGAACGGTACCGACGTGACCTCGACAACATTCATGCAGATCACCGCCACGCTCCCCGGAAGCAACGCAGCCGTTTATACTGAACGGCAGTTCCGGTTCGGGTTGCGCGCGCAGTGGTGACAGGTTCCATTTCGGGTTGGTTCAGGCGGGCAGCAGCGATGCTGCCCGCTTTTTTGTTTTTGGCGGCGCCCATCTGTGCGTTGCAATCGGACGAACTCGCTGCGAAATCCGCGGAGGCGAAAAGCCTCATGGCGGCGCACCGGTTCGACGACGCCATACCCATATATCGCGAGCTTTTGAAATCGGTCCCCGGCAACCCCGGGCTGCTCTTCAACCTCGGCATAGCCGAACATATGGCCGGACGTGAAACAGAATCGATTCCTCACTTCGAGGCGGTTCTGAAAGCTGAGCCGAATTTCGTTCCCGCGCTCGTCTCCCTGGGCGCCGCGAGACTCGCGCTCAATCAGCCTGAGCAGGCCGTTTCGCCATTGCGAAGAGCAGTCGCGAAAGACTCCGCAAATCGCGATGCGCGCGGCATGCTGGCGGACGCCTTCGCCGCCGCCGGGCGCTTCGACCAGGCTGCGGAACAATACCGCAAGCTGAGCGAGCTTTCTCCGGATGACCCGCGGCCATGGTACGGCCTCGGTAACGCATACCAGTCCATAGCGCGCGATGCCTTCGATCGCATGCAAAAACTGGATCCCAAATCGCCGTACGTGCTCGCGCTCATTGCTGATACACGTGTGCAGCGTCGCCAGTATCGTAGCGCATTCTTTTTCTATCGCGAGGCGCTCAATCAACTGCCCAACGTACACGGTATCCACGCGGCCATGGCCGAGGTCTATCGCAAGACGGGACACCCGGAATGGGCCGCCATTGAAGACCAGAAGGAGCAGAAGCTACCCCCGCCGGATTGCAAAGCTCACGCGGCCGAGTGCCAGTTCATCGGGGGCCACGACGTGCAGACCGTCGAAATTCCCACTACGGCCGCAACTTCGCTCGAGTCGCTCTACTGGCGTTCACGCGCGGCGAATGAGCTGGCTTTGCAGGCGTTTTTCCGGCTCGGCGAATTGCCTCCATCCGTCCAGATGCATGAATTGAAAGCGCAGATCGCGCGCGATCAGAACCAGCATCTCGAATCCGTGAAGGAGTGGCGCGCGGCGCTCGAGCTCGCGCCGAGTGATCCGCATCTGCACGAAGAACTCGCGGCTTCATTGTTCCTGGCGGCCGATTACCGCGCCGCGGTTGCGGAAGCCGGAAAGCTCATCGCCGCCGGCGCAAAATCGCCCGAACTGTATTTCGCGATGGGCGATAGTCATCTGCGCCTCGAGGAACCGGAAAAGGCCGTCCCCTATCTTGAAAAGGCGCTGGCGCTCGATCCGAAGATGCTGCCTGCGCACGCTTCGCTGGGACTCGCTCTTTCTCGAACGGGCAAAAACGCCGAGGCCATTCCACACCTCGAGAAGGCGCTCGAACTCGATGACGATGGCAGCCTGCATTACCAGTTCGCCCGCGCTCTCCAGGCCTCCGGCCAGGCCGAACGCGCACGAACCGCCATGGCGCAATACCAGGACATTGTGAAAAGGAACGAGGAGCAGAAGGCGGAGGTCGCGCGCGAAGCTCAGATCGCGCCGCCGCAATGACGCGTTTTTTCATCCTGCTGCTTGCGGCCGCTTCGCCCGCGATTCGATTCCGCGAAGTCGCCGCAAACTCCGGCATCAATTTCGTGCTCGAGAATAATCCGACCGATCGCAAGCACATGATCGAGACGATGCCCGGCGGAATCGCGGTCTTCGATTACGATGGCGATGGCCGCCCGGACATTTACTTCACCAACGGCGCCGCAATTCCATCGCTCGAAAAAACCTCGCCTGAATACTGGAATCGCCTGTATCGGAACGAAGGTGAGATGAAGTTCCGCGATGTCACCGAACAGGCGGGCGTGGCGGGCGCGGGCTATTCCATGGGCGCCGCTGTGGCCGATTATGATAACGACGGTCTGCCGGACCTGTTCATCGCCGGCGTCAATCGCAACACCCTTTACCGGAATCTGGGAAAGGGCCGCTTTGAAGACGTAACCGGCAAGGCCGGAATCAAAAGCGGCGAATGGGCGGTCGCCGCCGGCTGGTTCGATTACGATCGCGACGGCAGGCTCGATCTCTGGGTGGTGCATTATGCGAAATGGTCGCCCGCCTTCGATCGCTTCTGCGGCGACGCCTCCCGCGGGCTTCGCATCTATTGCCACCCGAAATATTTCGAGGGCCTCGCAAGCACGCTCTATCGCAATCGCGGCGATGGAACCTTCGAAGACGTGAGCGAACGGTCCGGCATTGCCAAATATCCCGGTCGCGGCATGAGCGTCGCCTTCGCCGATTACGATCAGGACGGATTTCCGGACGCCTTCGTCACCAACGACAACATGCCGAACTTCCTGTTCCACAACAAGCGCGACGGGACCTTCGAAGAGGTCGGGCTGCTTTCCGGAGCCGCGCTGCGCGATGCCGGCAAGCCAGTCGCCAGCATGGGCGCGGAGTTCAAAGACTACGATAACGACGGCCGTCCCGACGTTTTCGTCACCGCGCTGGCGGGTGAAACCTTTCCGGTCTTCCGCAACCTGGGCAAAGGCGCTTTTGCGGACGCGACTTTCGATTCGAAGATCGG
>Ga0157370_10009198_pt1 | contig 10595 bp, 6 predicted proteins | sample C35metaG_FD_113463 | JGI IMG/M metagenome (GOLD analysis project Ga0157370, IMG submission 113463) | Corn rhizosphere microbial communities from Kellogg Biological Station, Michigan, USA - C3-5 metaG | ecosystem: Host-associated > Plants > Roots > Rhizosphere > Soil | place: USA: Michigan... | reverse complement strand
CAGGATAAAGATCATCCCGATTCCCAGCAGAATCTGCCTTTTCTCCTCTGGTCGGCCGGTCCAAATGGGCTATTCGGGTACGATAAAACGATGCAGGGTGCGCTGGTTTCACCCCATACCAGCGACGACGTCACCAACTTCACCATCTACTTTCCTCCTCCTTAATAGTAAATTCGCCTGAGTGGTTTCTTCTCTTGCAAGCATTCCCGGAGCATGATCGGTTGAATATTTTTGCGCAGATTCGAACTCGGCCTGCCTTGCGTGTGCGCCCCGGCTACACCCTCCTGGAAATGCTCACCACCGTCGGCGCGATGATCATCATCCTCGGCCTGATGGTCAGCCTTGCCCGCTCCGTGCGCAGCGCCTCGGCACAGGAACTCACGAAAGATCTGCTTCACAAACTCGACGTCCTGATGGACCAGTACGAAGCGCGCTTCGGTGCGCTCCCAAACGTCGCGCCATTCATTCCCGATAATCCTGCCGCCATGTCTGAATCGATGCTTCAGCACAATGCCTATCAGAACAATCGGCAGCTTGTCGCGGTCCTTCGAGCGCAGGCAGGGCTCAGCGATCAATCTTTTGGCGGTCTGCCCGATGCGATTTATAACGATGCCGTTCTTCGCGATGCCTGGGGATCTCCGATCGTTTACATGCCCGGCATGAATCCCGCCATTGGCATGGCTCCAAAGGATCGGCGGTTCTTCTTCTCAGCGGGCCCGGATGGAAAATACTTGACCCAGGAAGACAACCTCTACAGCTATGAGGAAACGCCATTACCTGCAAAACCCGATGCTGCCGTTTCGGCCACAGCAACGCGGGCTGCGCATTAAATGCAGGTCGTCAAGGTGTTTGCAGCCGAACGGACGAACGCAGCAGGGGATTGAACAGCACCGAAATATTCGCCAGGCATCGCCTGCGGATCGAAAGCCGCGGTGGACACCGCGAATAATGCCGACAAGGAGACTCTCGTGCGACACCCGACTGCCGCAAGACGCGCCTTTACCATGGTCGAAATGCTCGTGACGATCAGCATTATCGTTCTGCTGGTCGCCCTGGGCATCCTTGCCTATGCGCACATCGATCGGGCGACAGTCATGAGGGCGACACGTGCCGATCTGCAAATGGCCCAGGGATTCCTTGACGAATACAACGCTGGTCCCGGAATCAGCCAGCTTGGCAGCGGTGCCGACACCCTTAACCAGAGCTTTCCCTACAAAGGCGGGGTCTTCCCGGCGGCAACTCCGCCCGGCGCGGGGCCAAATAACACAGGTCCGATCGGTGGCACAAAAAAGGATTCACAAACTGCCGTCTGGACCGGCAATGTCTCGCTTGCAGGCGATCAGCGTTTGCCTGTCTCAGGCACGACCGGACAAGGCAGCCAAACATCCTTCCAATGGGATACTTCGTACACCAGCGGCTCTGCCGGTCACAATGCCATTTACAACACCGCTGAAGTGATGGTCCTCCTCATGCGGCTGCCTGCCGTCAATCAGTCCATCGGAAAGCTCCAGTCCAGTAAACTTTTGACGCTCCCAGGAGGATCGCTTTCTTTGTCGAATGGAACGCTGTCAATGCCCGCTCCAATTCTTTTGGATGGCTGGGGGAACCCGATCATTTTTGTGCCGGCCGGCGGATTGGTGACTAAAGTCAGCGGCGGCGCATCCGGAACCCAACATGTGCTGGTGCGCAGCAGCGGCATCATCGATCTCGACAACAACCCCAACGGATACACCGCTGCCAATCCTCCGCCTCTCAAGGATAACGATCATCCATTCTGGGCCTCGGCAGGTCCCGACGGCGACTTTTACGGCGCAGACAGCACCAACGGCGGCGACGACAACATCTATTCCTTCCAGCAATAACCGACCAGCGAGCTTTGCATGCAGCCTACCCGTACCAATTCCCGTTACTCCGCCGGCTTCACGCTGCCCGAGCTGCTGGTCGTGATGGGGATCATCATCATCTTCATTGCCCTGGCGATCCCCGCGCTGAACGTGATGAACGGCTCCCGCAGCATCGCTGCCGGCGAAAACAATCTATCGGCAGTCCTCGTTCGCGCTCGCGAGGAGGCCATCGGGCTTCAGCAGATTCGCGGCCTGGTTTTTACGCTCGATCCCGGCAGCGACCGTGTTGTTGCAACACTCGTCCAATCGACCGATCCGCCGCCAGCGCCCTATACGTTCCCTGTTGCCAATATGGTGTGGCTCGATACCGTTCCCGGTCGCGATCGACTGAGCCTCCCACCCGGCATTCGCCTTCAGACCTGCTTCGATGGGCCCGGTGGCACCGAACGCTACATGGGGTTCAATACGGTACCCTTTGGTGATCTCCCCACGAAGCTCGGCGGCGTCATCCTCTTTGATGGCGAAGGACGACTGATCGTCCGTCCCTATGGCTTTCGCCTCCTTCGGAACGCCAAGCTCCCTAGTCAAACCTCCTCCGGTTTTGCAGATCTGTTTTCCCAAAACGGTGGCAGCAGCACCGGCTCAAATGATCCTTACATTCCCCCGATGTACACCGGCGCTGGCCTCGCGCCCGATTCACAACTGGCGCTGGTCCTCATTGATAACAAGCCTTTCGTCGACGCGGGGTTCGTCGATGCCGACGGCCAATCCAACGAAACACAAAAGGAGCAGTGGATCGACAGCAATTCGACGCCTTTGCTGATCAATCGCTTCACCGGCATCCTGATCCGCGGAGAATGAGAATGGAGCAGCGATTCATGCATCTTGGCCCGTCCGCATCCGCTCGCCGTCCAGCGGACCGACCCGGATTTTCCTTCACGGAGATTCTCTTTGCCGTGATGATCCTGGGCATCGGCTTCATCATGGTGGCCGCGATTTTCCCGGTGGCGATCCAGCAGACCGCCCTGACCGGCGATGAAACGGTCGCCGCCGCCATCGCGCGCGAAGGCACCAATGCGATGACGTCGATCAATAACTCGTCGTTGCTCCCGCCGACCGTTTCCAATCCTCCCAGCATTACCGCCGCCCCTAATCAGCGCGTGATCGGGCAGGTCTGGAGCCTGCACGATGATCGCATGGTCAACTGGACTCCATTTGCTCCCACCGCCCCGACCCTCCAGCGCGACCTGACCTGGAACGCCATCAGCGGCAATCTGATTTTGCCCATGGATCGCCGATATGCGTGGGTCGGCATGTACAAGCGGGATGGTACCTGGAACAATCCAGCCACCTCGATCTCGCCGGATCCCTTTGCTCAGGTCATTCTCATTGGCGTTCAGTGCCGAAACCGCAGCGCCTACGTCGCGACACTGCCCACGCCATCTGTCGGCGATCTCGACCGCAGCCCCAATGTTTCCCCGCCAGCGCCTGCAACGCTCGAACCTATGCTGATGACCGCGTCGTTTGAGGCGACCGACACCAGCACTGGTCCGCCCGTGATGACGTTTGATACGTCGGCTGGAGATGGCCGGACCGGGCGTCTGGCGCCAGGCGCATTCGTCGTTGTCTCGGACGACAACCTGATCAACTATTCCAATGCCACCTATCATCAGTACGCCGGCCAGTTCAATGGTCACATTTATCGCCTGGGAAATTTTCGCGCGGACATGAGTACGTCGAATCAGGTTTCTTACGAATTTGCGCCCGGCTACGACTCCTTCCCCGATCCCGGGGTCAGTACCACCGTAACGGAACTCAAAAATGCCCAGGTCTTCGTGGTAGGGCGTGGCTACACCGATCCGACAAACCCCAAGGGCGGCTCCTCGCAGTTCCAGTTTGACGGCGCGGCCCAGGATGTCGCGGTTTACGTCACATACATCCGCGTGAATTAGCCATGCGCCGGAGACAACGAGACATGATTTTGATTGATCCTAAACCCGCAACAACCCGGCGAAGCGCCTTCACGCTCGTCGAAGTGATGGTGTCCATCGCCGTGGCATTGCTTCTTCTGCTGGGCGTGAACCAGGTATTTCATGCCACCGCGGTTACGACGGGCGTCGGCCTTGCGCTGTCCACCTCGCAGCAGATGAGCCGGACCGTCAAGTCCACCCTCCAGGATGATTTGAAAAATGGTGCCTGGGACACCGGTATCCTCATCATCCGTAACGAGCAGGTGTACGCCTACCGCAACACTGCCGATCAGCAGTCGGCGGCTGATCCCAACGATCCGAGTAAGCCTGATCCGGCCCTGGCGGCTGCCTTTCCCGGCGGGTTTTACCCCGCATACACGGTTAACTCGCGCAGCCACCGCGTCGATCGAATCGGTTTTTTCGCTCGCGGATTATTTGATCGCCAGACCTCGCCGGGTCCGATGGATACGGTCTCAGTGCAGGGCACTGAAGCGTGGATCTGGTATGGCCATTTAGCTCTGCCCAATAACAACGTCCTCAAATCACAGAATCGCGATGACTGGACGAATCCGCAACAGCCAGCCCAATATTTTGGTCCCGGCGTGCCCAACAGCGGCAACGCGACCAACGACAATAATTTCTTCGCCAGCGATTGGGCGCTGGGGAGATTCGCTACGTTGTTGCTAGGGGCTTCCAATCCGACATCCCTGGCCGCCAATCCCGACGCGCTGCAATCCGATTTGTCCAACAGCTACGTCACGCCACTCACCTACGATTCCCGCTCCGCTCAAGTTACCGGCGGGACGCCGGATTTCGCCCACGATTCAATGCATGACATAGCTTGGGAATCAATTTCCCATTTCACGGCGCAGTTGGCTGGCTACGTTTCGGCCGGGCAGTCGCCCGCGTCGGGGGTTCCCTGGTACTATTCGATGATCGGCGTCGCTGCCCAACAGAACCAGGTCCCGGTGGCAGATTACCGCTATCAGGCGTCACCTTTTATCCCTTCGGTAGGGCTGGATAAGAATAGCAATAATACAAGCCGGATCAGTCCCACTTCTCTTGCGCTTGCTGCGCCTGTCATGGCCCGAGGCTGCTGCCATTTCATCGTCGAGTACGCCGGTAATTATCTCACGCAGGTTGATGCGCCAACGGCTACTCTCTCCAGTGGCATACACGACGGCGCCATAATCAGCCCGAGCCCAAGCCCAAACCCCGATCATATCGACTATGTCTCGGAGTACGATGCGACCACCGGTCAGGTTACGCGCAAGATCCGCTGGTACGGCTATCCGCGTGACACAAATGGTTACCCCGGCATCCAGTATGACGATGTCATGCCGCTTCGCGATGTCCTGTCGCTGAATGGTTACAACATGGTGGCGCCCTTCGAGCAGTTTGGAGCCGGCTTTCCTCCGGCGCCGGCCGCTTCTGTGCCGCTCACTGGGGAGCTGCATGTTCCCGGCTCAACGCTCTATAAAAACCTCGGAAACCAGGCGGACTGCACCTATACCTGTGCCTGGGGTCCATATCCGCCCAGAAATGGGGCGCCTCCTGCTCCGTTGACGAACTGGCCGACTTACGGCCTGCCCAAGCTTCTTCGAATTACTGTTGTCTTTGATGATCCCAATGGCCGGCTCGGCACCGAGCAGAGCTACGAATATATCATCGATCTTCGCAATTAGGAGTTCTGGCCATGCGTAAAGCAATTTCCAATCTGGCCCGCCTGCTCGATACTGTCCAACGCCGCTTCCAGCGCTCCCGCGCCGGATCGGTAATGATCCTCGTAGTCACTCTGCTGGTGTTGATGGCCATCATCGGCACCGCCTTCCTCACCACCGCCCGCAATGACCGCTACTCCTCGCAGCTCCACGAATCCAACGTTCAGGTGGACATGCTGCTGGAAGGCGTCAAGAACATCATCCTTGGCCGCATGGCCGGCGAAAACTTTCTTGACCCGAATGGGCAGCGCTGGGATGACGTCCATTCTGACAATTGGCTCGCCAGCCGAACGCCGACGTATATGGTGGACGCCTGCGGGGTCTATAACCCGCAACGAAACTATAGTCGAGGCGAGTGGGTGCAAGACCCGACGACAACACCGGTGAGTTTCTACGTATCGGTCGCTGACAATAATCTGGGCAACCCGCTTACGGATACGAATCACTGGCTTCAGGATTCGCAAGCAACTCCATCGACACCATGCTGGGAAGCGATCAGCAGTCTTTTTGATCTCGTGCCCGGCGTGGGCGTTTCGGCCGAAGATATTAGAGGTTCTGTGGTTGCTGGGATACCGGGGACTTTTGACGGGAGCCGTGGAAGAAATCTCGTCCAGCTTGTATTTACTACACCCACAGGACCAGCGGGGTCGCTACCATCTAATGGGCAGTATTACCCTGCACTTCGGTATTTTCGACCCGGAAATCCAAATGATAATCCGCCCACTAAAGACACTTTTGTAACAACTATCGCCGCCAGCGCATCAGGCAACGGCATCGCCGATTCGTTCCTTTGGCGGCTGCCAATGGGTGAACTCAATGGCGTGACTTATTACGCTGCCGTTCGTGTCATCGATAACAATGCGGCCATCAATCTCAATACGGCCGGCAGTAGCCTGTATGACTATGATGCCCAGGGCAATCCACTCCCGAACATGGGTTTCTTTCCGGGGAATGTCGGGCTAGCAGAGCTTTTGTACACGTTCAACCCCAGCGCTACGAACTTCCAGACACTCGGACAAGGGCCGCCGCAGGAGTTCAGCCTGTTGACCCAGTACCGAGACGGCGTTAATGCGCTGCCGGATGGGATTATTAGCTTGCTCAACCCGAACAATCCTGCTGGGCCGACCCAGCCGATCTGGGATTTCCAAGGCTCGTACGGGCAGCGGCCGGATTTTCGATATCTAAGCGTGGCAGACGCCCAGTTTATGGGCTTAGGGCGCAGAATTGACCTTCCCGGCCGCTCTACCCAAAGCGGGACTCAGTTCACTAGTTTTTCATGGGGCGATTCGGCTGCGCTCGCCAATCGTTTTGATTTGGTAAGCTCCGCGACGGTTCAATCGAACGGTACGGGCGGTGGCTCGACGGCAGAGAATGTCCTCGCTCCGACCCTCTGGAAACAGAACTACTACCGGACCACGCCGTGGGATCCGTCACCCACGAACCCGCCGTACACATTTAATTGGTTTCAGCAGAATTACGCTTATACGAAAAATCCAAGTTCGACTGTTAATGACGTAATCGTTCAGGGAAGCGCCTTTAATCTGTCCAATACGTTCAATCGCCGGCCGCTCGTCGTCGCCCGGAATCCTCAAAGCAACCTGATGCCGGTCCATGTGCCGGAAATGGATGCTTTGGCTTCGTCGTCGCCGCTTCTAGCGGCGGCCATGGGTTACAATTACGACCCGAACTCCCCTGATCCTGCGCGCGGAAATATGCCGGGCGTCGCGTTGAATACGGCGATCCCGCTAATTACTTCAGCTCCCCAGCAAGTCGGCGTAAGCTTTTTTGGCACCTACTCCACCGACGTGCAATTTGCATTCAACACCGCAAATCCTCCGACCCCGGTTGTCTCCCACCTCCCAACGCTATGGATGGGGTTCTATAACGCTATGCTGCCGGCCCTTGAGCCACCCTACACGGACCACACCCTCTTCGTCGATCGGAACTTCCAGGCTCCGGGCGCTACGAGTTCGACCAGCTTTTTTACTGTAAATAATCAGCCTTTGCAGCTTGCTCAGCAGTTTCGTTCGTCGCTGCGCGATCCCACGGGGATCGGACCATATGTTCCCAACAGGCGTCCGCCAAACATCACGTCAACCGAGAATAACGCTACCACTTGGCTGCCGCCCTCCAGTGAGCTGCTGGTGCGCTCGCTGATTGCGGCAGCTAATGCGCAGGACATCCGCGACAGTGACGACAATGTGAGCAGCGCGACTGTTTCTGGCCTGCCGGTTATGTCGAACAGTGCGCTGTTGGATGGCGGAGCAAAACTCACCGTCTATGGCGCGGAACGGCAACCTTTTATCACTGAAGTTTTTGTCGACAATGACACCAGCCCCCAGCCCGCAACTTTCGGGAGCGATGCTAACGGTAATCCCCTCCCCAATAATGTTAGCAATGGAATGTCCAATCCGGTGCCCTACGTTGCCGTCGAGTTGTACAATCCTTACGATCAGCCAATATCACTCGCTAACTGGACCTTAGCTGCGGCGAGTCGAGCAGGTTTTCCGGCCATGTCTTTGCGCTTGCTGGACGTCAACCCAACCTTTGCCACGAGTCCGCCGACCATTCCGGCTCGAGGATTCTTAGTCCTTGAAAGCGTGGATATTGCCAACAATGCTGCGGCATACCGGCCTTGGTGGGCCTATGCCGGCACTACCGTCAACAATGTCAAGGCGGCGGCAGACGCTGATCGTGCAACGCCGAAGTATCTGGTTTATTACGTTAAAGGGCTGGATCTAATTCTGAACGATCCCACTGCAGGGACTGCGGACGAACTCTATTTGCTCAGACCGAGGCTGGCAAATGGTACCCTGTCGCAATCGCTTGCTGTAGGGTCGAGATCGGCTGGGTATTTCTTCAACGAAGGTTCCTTGGCCGATATGGTTCCAGTTGACTCGTTCGACTTTTCCGGAATGAGTAAATCGGCCGACAATAAGACTTTCCAGGCGTGGCATTACGTCCGGGGGAACACGATCTATACAGACGTACATCCCTTCGGAGCAAACCCACAGGTGAACCCACCACGCCCGTCTTGGAAATTCGTATTTGGTGGACATTGGGATCCCGCGCTTCAAGCGACGACAGTGACCGGCACAACGATTACTCAACCGCCGCAACCACCTCCAGCCGGAACTGTGAACATCCATGAAGACGGAGTAGTCACCGGAGGAACATGGGTGGCAGGAGCACAGGTAGGCGGGGTAGATCCGTGGATTTTGAATCCTCCGGGATTCGTTGCAAATGGCGCAGCAGGCCCCCCGCCCGACGGGCCAACTGCACCAATTCAACTCGGTTTCCCTGATTTTGCGTCGAGCTATGACAACCCGTATCCCGGTATTCCACTGAACAATACGGGTTATGGGAATGCCGCCGAGGTTACGGGCCATGGTATTAATAAGAGTCTGACAACCAACGGGTTCAATTCGTATCCCTTTGGAGGAATTGCGCGTAATGGCGATTTGCTTCAGGTACCCTTTATCGGGAGCTACACGATTACCTATAACGGTGCCATCGTTGAAATGAATCCCATTACAAAAGATGCGGGATTCGCTGATGATAATAATTTGAACTATATTTGGGACCTCACTAACGTCCCGCCCCTCCAGAACGCCGTCCAAAGCGGGCAGGTAATCCTGGGCCTGAACGAGCCGCGGACCATTGCGCCCAATAGCTGGACTCCGGTCCCGCTTTTCATTCAACTTGAGGATAATGAAGAGCAGGTGGGCCGATTCGTGCCGCTGTCATCTGTGGACGGGGATCCAAAGAACTTTTTGCCCGTTTATTCCTTAGGCAATCCGTACGGGACCTACCCGCCATTAGCCACCACTGGTTACAGTATTCGTTCCAAATACAAACTCCCAGACGGCTCAACTACAACTGAAGTTCGCCTGTTTGATACCTACGGATGGTCCTCGAGAGTTTTTGACTATTTTAGCGCCGCACAGACTCCTAATGACGATTACCTGCCGAACAGTAAACCAGAATACTACGCTAATTATGATCCGAATGCTGGAACTTATACACCGGCCCTGCCAGGGCCATGGAAAGTGGCCAATTCTCCAGCTGGCGCTTCGACGCCTAACAGCTCCTCGGAGGCGGCCGCGCCAATCGAAGGGTTGATCAACATCAATACCGCGTCGTGGAAGGTGCTAGCGGAATTGCCATTTTTCGCTTTAAGTCCACAGGTTAACTCACCGGGGTTGAGCACGAACTCCGCGATGCTGACAGCCAATATCGACATCGCCCAAGCGATCGTTCGATATCGCAATGCATTTGGGCCGTTCCACAGTATATTCGACCTGAACCGCGTCATCGACCCGTATGTAGCGATGGCGGTATCGACTTATGACCCGAAGCTCCAAATCTTCCAATGCCAAGGGCAGACGACGGATGGACAGGGTCCGCCGGATTCGACCGACTATCAGTCTTATCAAGGCGTATTGACGCCCAACCTACCGGGCTTTATCAACGACGGTGGCGCTAAAATTCAAACCGATCCGACTGACTCGGTCCATCTCCCCGACGGCTTGATCAGTGACTTCAGTCAACGGGAGGCCCAGGTGATGCGGCTGAGCAACCTAATTACAACCCGTTCCGACAGCTTCACCGTCTATCTACAGATCCAAGGCTGGCGTGGAGCAGGAACGCCGACGGCTCAGTTGGTCGTGCAACGGCGGGCGGCGTTCATCATGGATCGCTCCGGCTCAACCCGCACGGCAGATAACAGATCGCAAACCACCAACGTGATCTCGGTGAATATTCCCACCAAGGTTCAGACCCAATAGAGATTTGTACCCTCCCGTCCGGCGGACAGCCTGTTTTCGCCGGACGGGAGAATTATTATCACCGCAGAGGACGCGGAGGAACACGGAGGATAAGAACCAGTGAATCGGGAGTTGAGAATTCACTATTCACGACTCGTTATTCTTAAGTCTCCTCTGCGCCCCTCTGCGTCCTCTGCGGTGAAAAATTCCGTGGTGAGTCATCCCGGCTAATGCGATGGAGCTGCTGGAGCGGGTTTTCAAATATGGGCGGGAGCGGCCGGGGGCGACGGCCGT
>Ga0157370_10009197_pt1 | contig 10595 bp, 11 predicted proteins | sample C35metaG_FD_113463 | JGI IMG/M metagenome (GOLD analysis project Ga0157370, IMG submission 113463) | Corn rhizosphere microbial communities from Kellogg Biological Station, Michigan, USA - C3-5 metaG | ecosystem: Host-associated > Plants > Roots > Rhizosphere > Soil | place: USA: Michigan... | reverse complement strand
GACCCTGTTACCAGCCTCGCCCTATTGGGCATGGGCTTGATCGTGATGGCGGGTATCGCCGCTGCGCGGTTGCGCCAGTCTGTCACGCTAAAAAACCTCTGAACACGTCTTGCGTGCACGTGGGAGTTCAGAGGTTCCCAACAACCAGATCGGTAGCCCTTTCGGATAGTGAATGGAAAGCAGCCGACCTGAACAATGGTCTCTCCAGGAAAGCGATTCTTACCTGTAACATTTAACAGCTTTCGGCATATCGCTTTATCCTGTCTAATCCATTTTCCTGGAACATTTCAAATGCAATAGACATTGTGGGGCGATTACAACTATACGTTGAATAGCAGCCTTATGGCAGCGGCCTGTTAAGGGGTCGCTCGAATATTTCTGGAGCCCGTTTAAATTCCCGCCCAATCAAAAAAGCCTCATGGCATCCATCCAGAAGTTCGCTAAGCACGGCGTTGCAGCCGCTTTCTGGATTGCACTTGTAACACTCTCTCTTGTTACGGCAATTTCGTACATGGCCCATAACCGCGCTTACGAGAACTGGCGCTGGGTAGAGCATACCCATCAAGTCAGCCTTGAAATCGAAGAACTGACTTCCTTATATCTAAGTATGAGAGTGGCATGGCGCAACTTTCTCTCCGCCCGGAAAAAAATTGATTCCGAGGCTTACGAAACCGCCCGGAAGCTCCTGCTGCTCAAAATTGAATCGCTACAGACCCTGGCTGCACATAACCCGCGGCTGCAAGGAAAAATCAAGGCCTTGTCCGGACTGGTGGATGAGGACATCGCTATCATCGATCCAAGCATGGCCCTGAAGAAGCGCGGTCAGTTCGTTGATCCTTCGGTGCCTTTTGCCCCCGATCTCAATTGGCAGAAAATCAGGCATATTGCAGAGGCCATTCAAAACGAAAAGAAAGCGCTTCTAGCGGAACGCTCGGAGAAATTAAAAAAAAGCACCGACCGTCTCGTCCTGATAATAATTACTGCCAGCATTTTCAGCTTCGGTATGCTCATGCTTGCTTTTTACTTTCTGCAGCGGGAAGTCCGGCAACGCAAGACTGCTCAGGATGCGCTTACTGAAAGCGAACATCATTTTCGCGTGCTGGCTGAATCGGAACGGGCTGCCAATAAGGAACTCGAAAGTTTCAGCTATTCGGTATCGCATGATTTGCGCTCTCCGCTTCGCGCCATTAACGGTTTTGCGCGCATTCTGCAGGAGGATTATGGCGAGCGGCTGGACGAGGAGGGGAGGCGCCTGCTCAAGGTGATACGCGACAACAGTAACAGGATGGGCTCGCTGATTGACGATTTGCTGGCTTTCTCACGGTTGGGGCGCAAACCCATGGTTGCGATAAAGGTCGACATGACGGCTCTGGCGCAAGCGGCCAATGATGAATTACAAAACGAGCGTCTCGGCCGATCTGTGCAAGTTACCATCCATGCTCTGCCACCGGTGTATGGCGATGCTTCGCTCATCCGCCAGGTATGGGTCAACTTGCTTTCCAACTCGCTTAAGTTCTCGGCTCATGGCCCCTCCGCACAGATCGAGGTCGGAGGAAAGGAAGGCAATGGGGTAAATGTCTATTACGTTAAAGATAATGGGGCAGGTTTTGACATGCGCTACTATGACCAGCTATTCGGCATATTCCATCGCTTGCACAGGGATGATGAGTTTCCCGGAACGGGGGTTGGCCTTGCTATCGTCCAACGCATTATTCTGCGGCATAACGGACGGGTGTGGGCCGAAGGCAAACCAAACGAGGGCGCGACTTTCTTTTTCGAACTTCCACAGGGACCCACAAATGAGTGATCTTGAATTGATAGAGATTTTATTGGTCGAGGATAATCCCAGCGATGCTGAACTGACGATTCGAGCGCTCAAAAAAAGAAATCTGGCTAATCATTTAATCTGGCTGAAGGATGGAGCGGAAGCGCTTGATTTTATTTTCTGTAGGGGTCTCTACGCAGGACGCATTAACGGTAAGCCCAAACTCATTCTGCTGGATCTGAAGATGCCGAAGGTAGGCGGGATCGAAGTTCTGCGTCGCGTAAAGGAAGATGAATGCCTGAAGACCATACCTGTCGTGGTCATGACATCGTCGCATGAAGACCAGGATATCATTGAGAGCTATAAGCTTGGCGTCAACAGCTACGTGGTAAAACCCGTTGACTTTCAGCAGTTTCACGAGGCGGTCTCAAGTACGGGCCTTTATTGGATGCTGATGAACAAGGTGACGGAAAAATGATTGCGGGACTGCTGATTAACGGTTTTGAGGAAGGGGTGCTGGAGGAGAATGGCGGCGGCTGGACTATTGATCCGGCGGACAAACAGTACAAACGTCATACCGGCGAAAGCTGGCATCCAGCGGTATTCAAAGTATATGCTGCTGTGGGTCTGGACTGGAATCCGAGTCAAACTCGGAATGACGAGATTTATAATATTTTCTCGCCAGATCAATAGGTTACTGTTTCATGCCTGTGTGGCCGTTATCATGCGCCAATTCTTCCGGAAGCTTGCATTTGCCGTGATGGTCAAGGGAAACGCCAGCGCGGGCCGCTTCGCACTCGTTGCCGTAGGTCTCACCGTTGCAACCGCAGACAGGTCTGTATTCTTTGGTACAGATCGTGGGTATGGCCTTGCATGATCCGTGTGCATTGGCAGCCTTGCACTGCCCGGCGCCGACTTCACAATACTGCGCGCCGGTACAAAGCATTCCCAGAGTGCCGCCACAGTCGAATGGCTGAACAGGCTCGATCTCCCTGCACCGTTCTGTCAGTTCGACCTTAACGAAGGTTCCGGCCGCAGGACGAATGGAACGCAACTGTTTGACCAGGTTGCTGAAATTCTTGGATGTTGCGTTAAAACCTGCCTCAACGCATGCGGACAGGCCAGCCTCCATTGAGACAGGAGCGCCCGCCCTGGGGTTATACACATAAAATATGTCGACAGCATTAGTGGCGATGGCGTTTCCGACGGTCTTGCGAACCGATCGCAGAACTGTGTTGTCCAACACGCCGCCAGTGCTGCCGACAATGATATTAACGGCACGGTTTTCCGTATCATCTTTCGCGTAGGCGGATGCGGGAATAATCAGGAGTGCTGACCCGATCAGCAAAGCCCTTAGTCGCTTCATTTTTTTTAATCGAGCAGGGAACCCGACCCCGAACACGCCGGAAAGCTGAATATCCCGGCCGGGAGAATCATAGCTGCGGCCGCTAATTCGGGCCGATAGATCCTCCTTGTTCGTCTCGATCCGGATCCTTTACGGTTGGCTTTCCGTCTTTGCCTAAACGTGCATCCGGCAGTTTGGGGTCTTTGGCGCTGCCCCGATCCACCCTTTTCTTTTGATCTACATATCCGCCGCTGTCTGCCCCGCTCTTGGGGGCGTCAGATGTAGCCCGGCCGGCAGAAGTTGCAGAACTCCCTTGCCCGGAAGAACCGCTCTGTCCAGATGTGCCGTATTGCGCATATGTTATTCCTGCCGTGCCGAAGCCCAGAGTACTTCCAAGTACCAATGCGATTGCCAGCGACCGGTTGGCGAATATAGAAGAAAATTTCATGGCTGTTCCTTTTATCGATCCAGCGATATTGCTGTGTTAAAAATATTACGCTTCGTTTTCTAACTCTTCAGTGCGGTACCACACCGAGACGCTTCGATCGACGAACGAGGAATACGGATGAAGTGTGAAGAAGTGGTTCGGATGAGGAAGACGAGAAAGACAGCCTTGAGCTTCAGATATATCGGATGGAAGCGGGATAACGAGAATGAAAGCCAGGGAAATGGTAGAGATTCAGCCTCCATTTCCCTGCGTTGGCCTAATACCTGCCTTTGAGCCGGGGACCTGTACCGTCCGTTGAGGAGTGCTGATACAGGTCATCATTATTGTCAGCGCTGTCTGTGCTGGATTGGGGGTTATCATCCGAACGCCGGTTACTATCGTACCGGTCCTTCTGGTTATCCCTCTTTGTGCCATAATCGGACGCTCCTCCTGAAGTGCCCGATTGCGTGGAATCGCTGGGTTGTTGCATGGAACCGCCTTGGTCATAGCCCTGCGCATGCACGATTCCCACGGAACCGAAAATCAGTGTACTGGCTAAGGCCAATGATTTTGCTGATAATATTGGAGAAAATTTCATGATCATCCCTTTTATAATCCAGCGACATCCGCTGTAACAGCAATAATACATATTTCGTCCTAGCTGTTCAGTGCGCTACCACACGGATGAGCGTGTTACGCCATATCCCAGGATGGCGGGAGGTGCTGATCGTTTGTGAGCCAATAATTCAACAAGCGGAATGAAACCAGGGAACAATTTTAATTTGCCAGTCAGATCGACACATAAATTTGTTAAATGCTGCATTCTGATTTTATTCATGGGCGTCAATATTGCTCCACTTTATGCATTTACCATTGAAACCAAGGATGGCCCCAAAGTCAGAAGCGATGACGGCAATTTTGAAATGGTCTTTGGTGCTCGTGCCCATCTTGACGTACATTCGTTCGACAATGACAAAGCCAATCTTTCCTATCCGCCTTTTGGCAGCCAGATCCCTGGCGACCAACCGCAGAGTGGTTTCAATTTTCGTCGTGGTTATACCGACGTTACGGTCAGATATTATGATCTGGGCTTCAAATTCCAGAATGATTTTGCAGCCGGAACCTTTCCCGGTAGCCTTCGCGAAGTCTGGGTTTCGGCCAAGCTCGGCCCGGGCCAGCTCATGGTCGGCCAGTTCAAGGCCTATCGCGGTATGGAAGAGTTGACCAGCTCAAATGAGATTACCATGATGGAGCGCCCCTCGACCTCGTCCACGGGCATTTATACCGGCCGCCAATGGCTGATGGGAGTGGGCTACAAGGGTATCTTCGCAGACCAGCTTGGGTATGCCGTGAATGTGATGAGTCTCGCGCACGCGGGTATGCCCGTCGCCGGTTCAAGCTACGGCGGCCGGTTGTTCTGGGTGCCTCGTGCGCAGGAAGGTGATATCCTCCATTTTGGTTTTTCTTACAGCGTAGATACGCCCGGTAGCGGGTCCCTGGATGCGAAAGTGGTTGATATTTATGGCGGCCGACGGGGCTTTAGTCAATCCTTTGGTGTCGCGGGTGCCGCCATGGGTCCGTCTAATGACCATAGCGAGTCTACATTTGCATTGGAAGCAGCTTACTCGCTTGGACCTGTCACCGTGCAAGGAGAATATGCAGGCGTAAAACTCGACAACACCCATTTATTGGCAGGTGCGCAAAAGGATTCTCACGTGCAGGCCTATTATCTTCAGGCTAGCTGGTTTGTAACCGGCGAGAGAACAATTTACAGGAAAGAACGCGGGGCTTTCGGCAAGCCCAAGCCGATCAGGAAGTGGGGCGCAATCGAGCTTGCCGCGCGTTACGACGCAGTCGAGAACAAGGATCAAAGCCTGGTTGAGAATCCTTGCGGCACCGCTACAACAAAGTGCCAGACTCAGATACTTACGCTGGGGATTAACTGGTATGTTCGGCAGGGGTTACGATTCATGCTCAATTATTATCTTACTGAAAACGCAATCGGAAACGCTGGCGCCGGTACGTCCAATCGTACGGACAATCCTTCCGTAATCTCTTTCCGTACCCAGTTAAGTTTCTAAGCTCTGAGAGAAGCACCTAGCTATAACTGGTGTATGGAAGCGGTGTACCCGGACGGAAGCCGTCCAGACGGTCACCCAGGCTACATTCGTTCTATATACTCGCCGTTATCCGTATTGATCTTTATTTTTTCCCCTTTCAGGACGAATGCCGGCACCATGACCACAAGCCCTGTTTCCATCGTGGCCGGTTTGTAAGAACTAGTGGCGGTGGCACCTTTAAGATTGGGCTCGGTGTCTGTAATACTGAGCACCACGCTGGCCGGAAGCTGTACGCCGATGGGACGTTCGTTATGGAAATTGACTTGTACGTCGGTATTCGGAAGCAGGTACTCGTACTGGCTTTCCAGGAACTCCTGCGAAAGGCTTAATTGTTCGTAGTTTTCCTTATCCATGAAGATAAAGTTATCCCCTTCCTGATAGAGATAAGTCATATCGCGCGGCTCAACGAAAGCACGCTCCACCTTGTCTTCGGTACGGATGCGCTGGTTGGTTTTGGTGCCTGCCTCGATGTCCTTCATTTCCACTTGCATGAATGCTCCACCCCGGCCCCCGACATGGACGTGGTAACATTTCAGCACACGCCAGATGCGCTTGTCCCACTCGATCAGGTTGCCGACGCGAATTTCTGTTGCAAGCACTTTAGCCATTATTTTTCCAGTGAATCAAAAAGCGCGCATTTTACTACAAAAGGCAATCAATAACTCCATGCAATCCTCATTCTCGGCAGATTGTCGTCAATGCCCGCGGCTGGCGGCATTCCTGGACGAAGTGAAAATTTTCCATCCCGATTATTATGCCCGTCCCGTGCCGGCTTTTGGCGACCCGGTACCTCGTCTGCTCATCATTGGCCTTGCTCCTGGTATGCATGGTGCGAATCGCACAGGGAGGCCTTTCACTGGTGATTTTGCGGGAATCCTTTTATATCGGACGCTGCATAAATTCGGCTTCGCCAGCCACGAAGGGTCGGTCTCCGCCGGCGATAATTTGCAGCTTATGAATTGCCGTATCACCAATGCAGTCAAATGTTTGCCGCCACAAAACAAGCCCGAACGGGGGGAGATCAGGACATGCAACGGGTACCTGACGGCTGAAATTTCTGAATTCAGACAGAAGGGCGGCGTTGCACTTCTGGCGCTCGGTGCTATCGCCCATCAGGCGGGATTGATGGCGCTGGGGCTCAGGCTCAAGGATTATCCTTTTGCTCACGGCGCCGTTCATGCGTTGCCTAACGGCTCGCCACCGGATGACTTGAAACCCGCAGGCCTGACGTTATATGACAGCTATCATTGCAGCCGCTACAATACCCAGACCCGACGCCTTACCCCGGAAATGTTCGAGGAGGTATTTACAAAAATATCCGTCGATATGGCCGCTCATTTGACAACAACGTTGGCAACTTCGCAAACAGGAGATTAACGCATGCCTTACGTCAATATTCGCATTGCCGGCGCCCTCAGTCGCGAGCAGAAGAAGCAGATCGCGCTGGAGATCACCGATACGCTTGAGCGCGTTGCGCATAAGCCGAAATCCTATACCTATATTGCCTTCGATGAATTACCCCATGAAAATTGGGCGATAGGAGGCGTTCTGCTGGGCAAGGAGGACTGATTGTTGTGCCTGCCGCACCTTCTTTCGATGCAAAAGAATTTTGCTGCCGCCTGCCTGCTCAGCCAGGTGTTTATCGAATGATGAATGCGGCTGGGCAAGTGATTTATGTGGGCAAGGCTATCGATCTCAGAAAACGTGTCTCCTCCTATTTCCAGAAAAGCGGACTGGGTCCCCGAATCCAACTGATGGTATCTCAAGTGACGGCTATCGAAACTACCGTTACCCGTTCCGAAGCCGAGGCGTTGTTACTTGAAAATAATTTAATCAAGACCTTGACCCCCCGGTACAACATACTTTTCAGGGATGACAAATCATATCCATACGTCGTTCTGACCGGGCACCGTTTTCCCAGGCTTGGTTTTTATCGCGGGGCGTTGGATAAAAAGCATCAATACTTCGGCCCCTTTCCCAACGCGGGAATGGTAAGGGAGAGTATCCAGCTCCTGCAGAAGGTATTTCGCCTTCGCACTTGCCAGGATAGTGTGTTCAGCAATCGCACCCGGCCTTGTCTGCTTTATCAAATCAAGCGCTGCAGCGGACCTTGCGTTGATCTGGTCACCGTGGAGGCTTACCGGGAGGACGCTAGAAATGCCGGGCTTTTCCTGCAGGGCAAACAAACTGAAGTGCTGGAAAGCCTCACCGGAAAGATGCAGGAAGCCGCAAATACCCAGAATTATGAGCAGGCGGCGTTGTTTCGCGACCAGATTCAGTCCTTGAGGAAGATCCGCGAAAAACAGTTCGTGGACAGCGGCAAGGCGCTCGATGCCGATGTGATTGCCTGCGTTGCCGAGAGTAATGGCGGCGGTAGAATCTGCGTCAATCTTGCCATGATCAGGGGAGGGCGCCACCTTGGGGACAAGAGTTTCTTTCCGCAAAACGCGGAGGGATATGATCCGCCGGCGGTGGTAGAGGCTTTTCTGGCCCAGCACTATCTCAGTCGAAGCGTGCCGCACCTTATCATCGTGGGGGAGAAAATTCGGCGGGAAACACTTCAAACGCTGCTTGCCGAACAATCCGGCCACAAGATCGTTATCAATGCCAATCCCATCGGTAATCGGCGCATGTGGCTGGATATGGCAACAGAAAATGCGCGGCTCGCGCTGGAACAAATGCTGAGCCGGCAGGCCAGCCAGGAGGAACGCCTTCAGGCGTTGCAGCAGGTGCTGGATATGACGGGGCTTTGCCGCATCGAATGTTTCGATATCAGCCATACGCTAGGCGAAGCTACTATTGCATCATGCGTGGTTTACGATAACTGCTCCATGCGCAGCAGCGAATATCGCCGTTACAATATCAGTGGTATCACGCCGGGAGACGACTATGCTGCGATGCGCAACGTCCTTGCGCGACGCTATCATAAGATTGCCGAAGGCGAGGGTAGGCTTCCTGATCTGATTCTGATTGACGGCGGCAAGGGGCAGGTAAGTGCGGCTCGGGAGGTATTGGTTGAGCTCGGGTTGAACGATGCTAATCTGCTAGGGGTGGCTAAGGGAGAGGAACGTAAACCCGGCCTGGAACATTTGGTTTTTCCGGGGACGGAAAAGCCGCTACAATTGTCGAAAGATCATCCTGGATTGCATTTGATCCAGCAAATTCGCGATGAAGCCCACCGTTTTGCAATTTATGGCCATCGCGCCAAACTTGGCAAATCGCGCACCAGCTCCAGTCTGGAGCAGATTGATGGTATCGGAGCCAAGCGCCGGCAAAGTTTGCTGGCACGGTTTGGCGGGCTGAAAGGCGTCCTCACCGCAAGTATTGAAGAATTGCAGCAGGCGGATGGAATCAGCCGTGCGCTGGCCGAGAAGATTTACAAGGAACTGCATTGAATCGCACCCTGCCGGTTGGCTGCTCATCTTGCATTGGGCATGCTTAGACTGCCCCTTTTAATGGCATATCCTGACCTCTATGCCTTTTAACCTGCCCAACGTACTTACCTGGATGCGCATCCTTGCGATTCCCCTATTTGTCGGGATTTTTTATTTTCCGCCCTCATGGTTGTCTCAACCCAACCAGAACCTGATCGCTACCATTATCTTTACGGGTGCGGCCATTACCGATTGGCTGGATGGATATCTTGCGAGAGTGCTCAATCAGACCTCGGCTTTCGGCGCGTTTCTCGATCCGGTAGCGGATAAATTGATGGTGGCGGCAGCGTTGATTGTGCTGGTTTATCTCAGTAGGCTCGATGCGCTTATTGCCTTCATCATCATTGGCCGGGAAATTACCATTTCAGCCCTGCGTGAATGGATGGCACAAATTGGCAAAGGCAAAAGCCTGGCGGTTTCTTTTCTGGGGAAATTAAAAACCTTATCGCAAATGGCGGCTATCCCATTGCTGTTATATCACGATAAAATAGGCGACAGTTTCAATGCACAGGCGGTGGGAACATGGCTGATTTATCTGGCTGCCATACTTACGCTATGGTCGATGGGGTACTACCTGAAAGTTGCGATTCCACAGGCCTTGAAACAAGGCTGATGCCGGGTTTCCCCGGCCTTCCTTGACAAAGACACCAGCATCCTTATAATGCCAGCATTGTTTTTCGCGGGAATAGCTCAGTGGTAGAGCACAACCTTGCCAAGGTTGGGGTCGCGAGTTCGAGCCTCGTTTCCCGCTCCAGTTAGCAGGGAAAATGGATTCTTTCGCAAGAGGCCATCTGTAACAGATTGTGTGCCTTTGCTTAAATCCGTTTTCCCTTTTTAGTTTTTGCTATTGCAGTGCAACCGATTCCGGTTGCGCAACCATGGCGGGGTGGCAGAGTGGTCATGCAGCGGCCTGCAAAGCCGTGGACGCCGGTTCGATTCCGACCCCCGCCTCCATTATACGATCCGAAGACGTCCATGGTGGTCTAATCCCGCTTAAGTGCGGTTTTTTATTGTGTTTATAGTCCGCTATAGGGTAACATCGTCCATTCTCATCCCACTGCAAAGTGGGGTAACTCTTCGGGGTAACCTCATCTTGTGAAATGGAGTTACCCCCATGTCTTTAACTGACACCTCAATACGTAGTCGACCCTGAGCAATCCATAACCTTCTGATTTTGCGAGATGAGTTAGGCAATTTGCGTAATTAAATCTGCTTGCTTTTGGTAAAATTATTGCAATTTCCTTGCAAATTTAGGGGGGTTGCCATGGGGCCAAAGCCGAGCACGCCAAAGAACAACAATGACTTGTTTCGCCAGCGACTGGATGAACTGGTCAACCCGAGACACCCCTTGGCACAACTTGCGCAGCATATCGACTGGTCAGCGTTCGAGCGGCAGTGGGCCGGCTTGTTCCCTTCCAGCCGTGGGCGTCCTGCAACTGCACCCCGCCTGGTGGCCGGACTCTTGTACCTGCAACACACCTTTGCCCTATCGGATGAAGATGTC
>Ga0157370_10009194_pt1 | contig 10595 bp, 10 predicted proteins | sample C35metaG_FD_113463 | JGI IMG/M metagenome (GOLD analysis project Ga0157370, IMG submission 113463) | Corn rhizosphere microbial communities from Kellogg Biological Station, Michigan, USA - C3-5 metaG | ecosystem: Host-associated > Plants > Roots > Rhizosphere > Soil | place: USA: Michigan... | reverse complement strand
TCAGCGCATTCCGCTAGAAATTCGAGGCGTTGCTGACGGCCAGCGTTACGCAATCTGGCCGTGGCAGTGCTTGTATTTTTTGCCCGAGCCGCACGGACAGGGTTCGTTGCGGCCGACCTTGCCCCATGTCGACGGGTCTTTATCGTCGCGCTTCCTGGAGGAAGGAGTTGCGAGCGGCATCTGCGGCACTTCATTTTCGCCGGTGATCGGATCGGCGTGATGCGCTTGCATCGGCGGCGCTTCCAACTCCGGCGGCTGGCTCACGATTTCGACGCGCATCAACTGCGCGGCAACGGTCTCGCGCAGCTTGTTCAGGAGCGTGTCGAATAGCTGGAAGGCTTCGGACTTGTATTCGTTCAGCGGGTCGCGCTGGCCATAACCGCGCAAGCCAACGACCTGGCGCAGGTGCTCCAGCATCAGAAGATGCTCGCGCCAGAGATGGTCGAGGGTCTGCAACAGCACCGACTTCTCGACATAGCGCATGAGTTCGGTGCCGTATTTCGCGACTTTGGCGGCCATGTGCTCGTCGCCCGCGCGCGCGATGCGCTCTCTCACTTCTTCGTCGGCGATGCCCTCTTCCTTGACCCAATCCTCGATCGGAAGATCGAGCGCGAGCAATGCCTGGGTTTCTTCCTTCAGGCCTTTCGCGTCCCACTGCTCGGGATAGGCATTTTCGGGAATGTGCCGGCGAACGAGATCTTCGACCGTCGAGTGGCGCATGTCGGAGACGGTTTCCGATACGTCGGTTTCGCGCATGAGGTCGATGCGCTGCTCGAACACGACCTTGCGCTGGTCGTTCATGACGTCGTCGTATTTCAGGATGTTCTTGCGGATGTCGAAGTTTCTCGCTTCGACCTTTTGCTGCGCCTTCTCCAGCGCCTTGTTGATCCAGGGATGCATGATCGCTTCGTTTTCCTGCAAGCCCAGCTTGGTCAGCATGTTGCCAAGCTGATCGGAACCGAAGATGCGCATCAAATCGTCTTCCAGCGAAAGATAGAATTTCGAGCGGCCGGGATCGCCTTGGCGGCCGGAGCGGCCGCGTAACTGGTTGTCGATGCGGCGCGACTCATGGCGCTCGGTGCCGAGGACGAACAATCCGCCGGCTTGCAGCGCTTTTTCTTTCAGGGTCGCGACCTGCTCGCGGATCGCGGCGGCGCGTTTTTCGTGCTCGATCTTGTCTTCGACGTCGGCGAGTTCTTGCTTGATGCGCATGTCGGCGTTGCCGCCGAGCTGAATGTCGGTGCCGCGGCCCGCCATGTTGGTCGCAATCGTCACCGCGCCGGGAACGCCGGCTTGTGAAATGATATAGGCTTCCTGCTCGTGGTAGCGGGCGTTTAGAACCGCAAAAACCTTCTTGTTCGTCTGGCCGCTATAGAGCGACGAGAAGGCGTTGGGATCGGAGAAATCGTGCTGTTCCCAGCCCTGCTTGCTCAAGGCTTCGGCGAGGCTTTCGGACTTTTCGATCGAAACCGTACCCACCAGCACTGGCTGGCCGCGTTCTCCGGCGTCCTTGATCTGCTCGATAATGGCGCGATTCTTCTCGGCGGAGGTTCGATAAACCTCGTCATCCTGGTCGTCGCGCGCCATCGGCCGGTTGGTCGGGACTTCGATCACTTCGAGCCCGTAGATGTCCATGAACTCGTCGGCTTCCGTCATCGCCGTGCCGGTCATGCCCGCGAGCTTTTTGTACATGCGGAAATAGTTCTGGAAGGTGATCGAGGCGAGCGTCTGGTTTTCCGGCTGGATGGTGACGTGTTCTTTCGCTTCCAGTGCCTGATGCAGGCCTTCGGAATAGCGGCGGCCCTGCATCATGCGGCCGGTGAATTCGTCGATGATGATGACCTCGTCGCCTTTCACGATGTAGTCGCGGTCGCGCAGAAAAAGCGTGTGCGCGCGCAGCGCCTGATTGACGTGGTGGACGACGGAGACGTTCTCGATGTCGTAAAGGGAAGAGCCTTTGAGCAGATCCGCCGATTGCAGCAGCTGCTCCATTTTTTCCATGCCGCCTTCGGTGAGCGCGACGGTGCGCTGCTTCTCGTCGAGCTCGTAATCGGATTTTTCGAGCTTCGGCATGAAGCCGTCGATCGTGTTGTAGAAGTCCGAGCGATCGTCGAGCGGGCCTGAGATGATGAGCGGCGTGCGCGCTTCGTCGACGAGGATCGAATCGACTTCGTCGACGATGGCATAGACATGCCCGCGCTGGGTCATCTGCGCGAGTTCGTATTTCATGTTGTCGCGCAGATGGTCGAAGCCAAGCTCGTTGTTGGTGGCGTAGGTGACATCGCAGGCGTAAGCCGCCTTGCGCTCCTCGTCGTTCAACCCGTGCACGATCACGCCGACGGTGAGCCCGAGGAATTTGTAAATCTGGCCCATCCATTCGGAGTCGCGCTTGGCGAGATAGTCGTTCACGGTGACGACATGAACGCCCTTGCCGGTCAGCGCGTTGAGATAGACACTGAGCGTCGCGACCAGCGTCTTGCCTTCGCCGGTTTTCATTTCGGCGATTGCGCCTTCGTGCAGCACCATGCCGCCCATGAGCTGCACGTCGAAATGACGCTGGCCGAGCGTGCGCTTCGCGGCCTCGCGCACGGTGGCGAAAGCGGGGACGAGAATGGAATCGAGCGAAGCGCCGTTTGCGACCTGCTCCTTGAACGCCTCGGTGCGGGCGCGAAGTTCCTCGTCGCTGAGTTTTTCCAGCTCCGGCTCCAGCGCGTTGATGGCGCTTACTTTGGGGTAGTAGCCGCGAAGGCGCCGCTCGTTGGCTGAGCCGAAAATCTTGCGGGCGAAGGCGGCAATCATCAAGGAATCCGGAATTTCAGGGGTTTCAGATGCTTCGCGGAGAGATATGGACCACCCAACCCCTTGTCAATGCAAATGCCGCGTCAAACGGCCGTTATGGTGACCCGATAACGCTTGGCGCGGCCTTGCTTCGGCCTTATGCATACGCAAGTTTCCGCCGCGCCATTTCGGCGCCCGATTTCAGGGATTTCACATGTGCATTAACCGAACGCCGCTCGTGCTCGCTCTCACCTTGGTGATGATGACGGCGGGCGCCCGCATGGCCGCGGCAGAGAGCGATCCGGTGCTCGCCAAGGTGAACGGCACCGAGATCCACCAAAGCGATCTTGCCGTCGCCGAAGCGGATATCGGAGAGAGCCTGCCGGCTGAGGTTTCGCCCGACAAGCGCCGCGAGGTGCTGCTTACCTATCTCGTCAACGTGAATTTGCTGGCGCAGGCGGCGGAGAAACAGAAGGCGGAGCAAGAGCCGAACTTCGCGAAGCGCATCGCGTTCGCGCGCAAGAAAGTGCTCGTGCAGACGCTGATGGAGCAGGAGTCGAAGAAAGCGACAACGGACGCTGCGATCAAGAAATTCTACGACGACAAGGCGAAGCCACAGACCGAAGTGCATGCGCGCCACATCCTGGTCGAGACGGAAGAGCAGGCGAAGGACGTCGAGGCGCAGCTCAAGAAGGGCGCCGATTTCGCGGAGCTTGCGAAGAAGCTCTCGAAAGATCCGGGCTCGGACGGCGGCGATCTCGGCTACATCACCAAGGAGCAGGTGGTGCCGGAATTCGGCAATGTCGCCTTCAGCCTCGAGAAGGGAAAAATCTCCGCTCCGGTGAAGACGCAATTCGGCTGGCACATCATCAAGGTCGAGGATACGCGCGAGCGCAAGCCGCCGCCGCTGGAAGCCGTCAAGGACCAGATCAAGGCGAAGCTCACGCAGGAAGCGACCGAAGCGATGATGCAGAAGCTGCGTGCCGATGCGAAAATCGAGATGACGGCGGAAGCCGCCCCGGCGGCTCCCGCGGCACCCGCCAAGAAAAAGTAATTGTTGCCATGGGGGGAGGAGCTTCCGGTGGGATATCTCCGCTCGCGCCGAAAACGGCGCCGAGCCTTTCGCCGATCGCGGGTGTGAAGCTCGCGACGGGCGCCGCCGGCATCCGTTACAAGGAGCGCACCGACGTTTTGCTCGTGCTGATGGACCCGGGCACGACGGTCGCCGGCGTCACCACGCGCTCGAAATGCCCGTCTGCCCCGGTCGAATGGTGCCGCGAAAAACTGCGCGGGGGTAAAGCGCGCGCGCTTGTCGTCAATTCCGGCAACGCCAATGCGTTCACCGGCAAGAACGGCCGCGACCAGGTGAATTTCACGGTGAAACTCGCGGCGAAGGCGGCGGGCTGCAAGCCGGACGAAGTTTTCCTTGCTTCCACGGGCGTCATCGGTGAGCCGCTCGATGCCTCGAAATTCGACGGCGTGCTCGACGGGCTCGCCTCGCGCGCGCATGCGCATGCGTGGCTGGACGCCGCAAAAGCGATCATGACGACGGATACTTTCCCGAAGCTCGCGACAGCGACGGTGAAGCTCGGCAAGACGCAGGTGCGGATCAACGGCTTCGCCAAGGGCGCAGGCATGATCGCGCCGGACATGGCGACCATGCTCTCTTTCGTCTTCACCGACGCCGCGATTTCGGCGCCGGTGCTGCGCGACCTTCTGAAGTCGGAAGTGATCGACACTTTCAACGCCGTCACGATCGACGGCGACACCTCGACCTCGGATACGCTGTTGTTCTTCGCGACGGGCGCCGCCGCGAAAAAGGGCGCGCCGATGATCACGCGCGCGAACGATCCGAAGTTAAAAGCTTTCCGCAAGGCGCTGCACACGGTGCTCGCGGATCTCTCCGAACAGATCGCGCGCGACGGCGAGGGGGCGAGGAAGCTCGTGCGCATTCATGTGAAGGGCGCGGTGTCCAAGCACTCCGCGCGCAGGATCGCGCTCTCGATCGCGAATTCGCCGCTGGTGAAGACCGCGATCGCGGGCGAAGACGCGAACTGGGGCCGCGTCGTCATGGCCGTCGGCAAGGCGGGAGAGCCCGCTTCGCGCGACAAGCTTGCGATCTGGTTCGGCGATATTCGCGTCGCCGCGAGCGGCGCGCGCGATCCGAATTACAGCGAGGCGAAAGCCGCCGCTTACATGAAAAACGACGTGATTGACCTCACGGTCGATCTCAAGCTCGGGCGCGGCGAGGATCGCGTGCTCACTTGCGACCTCACCAAGGAATATGTCGCGATCAACGGCGACTACCGGAGCTAGCGCGGTGGCGGCGAAGATCGTGCTCGTTGCCGCCTGCGCGCTGATCGATTCCGATAACCGTATTCTTCTGGCGCGCCGGCCGGCCGGAAAGCCGATGGCGGGGCTGTGGGAATTTCCCGGCGGGAAAATCGAGCCCGGCGAGACGCCGGAAGCAACGCTCATTCGCGAATTGCGCGAGGAACTCGGGATCGACGTGAAGGCCGATTGCCTCGCGCCGCTTACTTTCGCGAGCCACGATTACGAGACGTTTCACCTCCTGATGCCGCTGTATGTCTGCCGCCGCTGGGACGGAACGGTGAGCGCAAAAGAACAGCAGGAAATCGCCTGGGTGAAGCCGCGAGAGCTGTGCAAATATCCAATGCCGCCCGCGGATCTCCCGCTCATTCCGGCACTGATCGAGCTGATGCCGGCGATGCGCTAACGCCCGGGCTTTTCGCCGGCGGATTTTTCTTTCACGCCGAGCGCGTCCGCGAGTCGTGTTTTCGCAGAACCGGGCTTGAGCGGTTTCTGCTGGCTTTCATGCGGCGCCCAGCCCGAAATCCACAGCACATCGAAGGTCGCGCGCAGGCGCCCGTCGGGATCGGAGAAGCGCCCGGCGTAGATTTCCGCGGCGCGGGCGACGATCCGTTTCGTCAGCGGCTTGCGGCTCCTCTCAACGAGCGCATTCGTCGCGCCCATGCGTCGCAAGTCCTGAAACAGCCTGAAAGCGTTTTGGTAGCGGACGATGTGGCGGTCGGAATCGATCACCGGCAATGCGTAGCCCGCGCGCTGCAGGAGCGAGCCGAGGCTGCGCACTTCGGCGAAAGGCGAGACGCGCGGGCTCGCGCCGCCGGTAATTTCCGCTTCCGCGGCGGCGAAGCTTTCGCGCAGTTCGTGCAGCGTCTCTCCCCCAATGAGCGCCGCGAGCAAAAGACCGTCCGACTTCAACACGCGCCGAATTTGCAGGAGCGTTCCGGGAAGATCGTTCACCCATTGCAGCGCGAGCGCCGAGACGACGAGATCGAATTTTCCTTCGGCGAAAGGAAGTGCTTCTTCATCGCTTGCGACAGGCGAGGCGGTCCTCTCGTGTAAATTCGCAAGCACGCCGCTCGCGACGATGCGATCGACTTGGCCGCTCGCCGCGAGGGCATCCGTAAGCGCCGCACCCGGCGTGGCGAGATCAAGCGCGAGCGCAAAGTGCCGCTTCACGGCCGCAAGACGATCGACGAACTCGTTTGCAATCTGATCGAGCAAGAATGTCTCCGCCCCGAGCGCAAGCGCACGGCGGCGGCGGGCGAGGAGGAGCTTGCGGTCGAATAAGACGGGTGTTGCCATGCGCGTGACGATCATGCCGGGAGGGCGTAGGCTCTACAAATGACGATTTCCGAACGAGCGCAATCGTCAAATATTTTCGGCCGTATCGGCCGCGCCGTGGCGGATGGGATATTGCCGCCAACTTGCCTCGCCTGCCGGCTGCCGATCGCGGACACCGCAGGACTATGCCCGAAATGCTGGACGCAGGCGGGCTTCATCGAGCGGCCCTATTGCGAGCGTCTCGGCACGCCGTTTCCGGCTGACTACGGCGGCGAGCTGATCTCACCGGCGGCGCTCGCATCGCCGCCGGCTTATGGGCGTGCGCGTGCCGCCGCGCGTTACAGCGATGTCGCGCGCGATCTCATCCACATGATGAAATACGGCGACCGGATGGATCTCGTGCATACGCTTGGGCGCTGGATGGTACGATCAGGGGGTGAATTGCTTGCCGACGCGGATGCGCTCGTTCCGGTGCCGCTGCACTGGCGGCGGTTGTGGCAGCGCCGCTTCAATCAGTCGTCGGCGCTCGCGCATGCGATTTCGAAGCTCTCCAAAGTCCCGGTGATGGACGAAGTACTCTTGCGCGCACGCGCAACGCAGCCGCAATTCGGTCTGCCGCGCGAGCGGCGCGCGGAAAATGTACAAGGCGCATTCAAGGTGCCGAAAGAAAAGCGGATCGAGGTTAAGGGAAAGAAGCTTGTGCTGATCGACGACGTGCTGACGACCGGCGCAACGGCTGACGCCTGCACGAAAATTTTACTGCGGGCAGGCGCGTTGCGCGTAGATGTCCTGGTGCTGGCGAGGGTTGTGGAGCCGGTTTGAAGAACCTAAATTGAGGCTCGGAGAAGACCCATGAGCTCTGTCCAGAAATTCCGCGCCGGATTGCTGCAGATGCGGAGCGGCCGCAAGGTCGATGCCAATATCGCCGCCGCCGCAAAGCTTGCGCGCGAAGCGAAGGCCGCGGGCGCGGATTACATCCAGACGCCCGAAATGACGAATTTGATGGAGCAGAAGACGAAGGCGCTGTTCTCGATTCTCGTCGAGGAAGAACGCGATCCGGCGCTTGCCGCTTTCCGTGAACTCGCGCGAGAACTGAAGGTGCATCTCCACATCGGCTCGCTTGCGGTAAAGGCTTCGCCCGAGAAAGCGGCGAACAGGAGCTTCATGATCGATCCCACGGGCGAGATCGTCGCGTGCTACGACAAGATTCACATGTTCGATGTCGAGCTCGGCGCGGGCGAAAGCTATCGCGAGTCGAACAATTACCGGCCAGGGGAAAGCGCGGTGCTGGTCGACCTTCCCTGGGGCCGGATGGGGCTTACGATCTGCTATGATCTCCGCTTCCCGTCGCTTTACCGGGCGCTTGCGGAAGCGGGCGCGGATTTTCTCGCGATCCCCGCGGCGTTCACGAAAATCACCGGCGAAGCGCATTGGCATATATTGACGCGCGCCCGTGCCATCGAAACCGGCAGCTATGTGCTCGCCGCCGCGCAAGGCGGGATGCACGAGAACGGCCGCGAAACCTACGGCCACAGTATCGTCATCGACCCGTGGGGAAATGTCGTGGCGGAAGGCGGAGCTGAACCCGGCGTCATCATGGCCGAGATCGATCCCGCGCTTGTTGCGAGCGCGCGGAGCCGCATTCCTTCGCTGCAACATGGAAGGCGGTTCGAGCTTTCCGCGCCGGGCGATCGCGGGCGGTTGCGCCTCGTGGATAAAGCCTCGTGATCCGCTACAGCCTCGTTTGCGACCAAGGCCACTCGTTCGAAAGCTGGTTTCAGAATTCCAGGGCCAGCGACGGACAACTGAAGCGCGGCTTGGTCGCATGCCCGGTTTGCGATTCGACCAAGGTGTCGAAGGCGATTATGGCGCCTGCGGTGAAGGCTTCGCGCAAACAGAAAGCCGAGCCTGCCAATCAGCCGGTCGCGCTTCTTTCCGAGAAGGAGCGGGAAACGCGCAAGCTACTGAAGGCGCTGCACGAGCATGTGAAGAAGAACGCCCAGCATGTCGGCGAGCAGTTCCCCAAACTCGCGCGGCAGATGCATTACGAGGAAATTCCGTCACGCTCGATCTACGGCGAAGCGAAGCCCGATGAAGTGCGCGATCTCCTGGAAGAGGGCGTCGATGTCGCGCCGCTTCCGCCACTGCCGGACAAGGGCAACTAGGCGCTAGTGCGCCCACAGCAGCAGGACAATTCCTGCGACAACCAATACGATCCCGGCAATGTCGCGCGGCGAAGTCTTCTCGCCGATGCCTTTTGTCACGAATTGCGCGAACAGGACTTCAACAAGTGCAAGCGTGCGTACATTCGCGGCGCTAGTGAGCGAGAAGCCGAGAAACCAGAATTGCGAGGCGGCGGCACCCAGAAAGCCCGCGAACAGCGAAGGACGCCATTCGCGCAGGATCGCTTCGAGCGAGCGGCGGTCGAACAATAAAAGATAGATTGACAAAAGCACGGTCTGGATCAGCAGCCCGGCCGCAAGCGTGAAGGTCGCCGCCATGAGAAAGTTTTGCAGATCGAGCGAGCGGATCGCGCCGCGAAAGGTGACGGCGGAAAGCCCGAACAAGGCGGCAGCACCTAGGCCGAGAAGAAGAGGCCGCAGCGGCGGGCTGCTCGCGCTTTTCGTCCAGGACATCATCATGACGCCGAGCGTTGCGATCAAAATCGCGGCCGCGGTCATTATCGTTAGTTTATCGCCGAGGAAAATCAGCCCGAAGACTGCCACGAGCACGGGCTCCGTCTTGATATAGGCGATCGTCACCACGAAGGAGCGCTCGTTCATCGCCATCAGCATCAGCGCCGTCGCCGCGATCTGCGACACCGCGCCGGCGAACGCCCAAAGGAAAAACGAAGCGGTGACCGGCGGCAGCGGTTCTTTCGTCGAGAGCGTGACAATCAAAAGAAACAAAGCGCCGAAGGGGAGGCCGAAGAGAAAGCGTACGAGCGTCGCGCCGACCGTGCCGATGGTCTGCGTCAGCCCGCGCTGCAGGGCGTTGCGCGCGGTTTGTCCCGTGGAGGCGATCACGGTGAAGATCACCCAGAGCCAGCCAGCAGTGAGCATGATCAGATTCTCGGGAAATTCATTGCGGGCGTTCGGCGGCGAGCATGTAGTTCACGTCCATGTCGGAGGACGCAGTCCAGCGATCGTGGAAAAGATCGTACATGATTCCGCTTTCCTCCACGACCTCGAGGCCGCTTGCCGAAATCGCCTTGTCGAGTTCCTCGGGGGTCACGAATTTGTCCCAGCGGTGTGTGCCGACCGGCAGCCAGCGCAGGACATATTCGGCGCCGACGATGGCGAGCGCGAAGCTTTTCAGCGTGCGGTTGATCGTAGTCGCGACGAGTAATCCGCCAGGCTTCACGGCTTTTCCCGCGCAGCGAACGAATAGGTCGAGATTAGCGACATGTTCGACGACTTCTGATGCGATGACGATGTCGAACATCTTGCCGTCTTCGGCAATCGCTTCGACGGTCGTCGCGCGATAATCGATCGCAAGGCCGCTCTTTTCGGCGTGGAGCTTTGCCGCGGCGATATTTTCCTGCGCCGGATCGATGCCGGTGACACTCGCGCCGAGCCTAGCCAGCGGCTCCGAAACAATGCCGCCGCCGCAACCGATATCGAGGATTTTCAGGCCGCTCAGGCAATCGAGCCGCTTCGGGTCGCGCGAGAACTGCGCGCAAGCCTGATCGCGAATGAAGGCGAGCCGCACCGGATTGAACTTGTGCAGCGGCGCCATCTTGCCGCTCAAATTCCACCAGTCGTCCGCGAGCGCGGCGAAACGCGCGACCTCGCCGGGATCGACGGTGCCGGAATGGGCTTTTTCGTTCACCATGATCTTCCTTTGGGGCATTTGAATAGCGCCTGTAGGCGTTGCGGGCCATAGCCGCCGCCTGTATGGATACCGCGCCTTCGTGGACGATTTTGCCCGCGGCGCGCCTTGGGAACAGTCAATTCAGGTCCGATATGGCCCGGCTTGTGATGAAGTTCGGCGGCACCTCCGTCGCCGATATCGAGCGTATCCGTAACGTCGCCCGCCACGTGAAGCGTGAGTGGGACGCGGGGCACGACGTCGCGGTGGTGGTGTCGGCGATGGCGGGGGCGACGAACAGGCTCGTCGCTTTGTGCCGCGAAGCGTCGGTGTTGCACGACGCGCGCGAATATGACGTTGTCGTTTCGTCGGGCGAGCAGGTGACCTCGGGGTTGCTC
>Ga0157370_10009193_pt1 | contig 10596 bp, 17 predicted proteins | sample C35metaG_FD_113463 | JGI IMG/M metagenome (GOLD analysis project Ga0157370, IMG submission 113463) | Corn rhizosphere microbial communities from Kellogg Biological Station, Michigan, USA - C3-5 metaG | ecosystem: Host-associated > Plants > Roots > Rhizosphere > Soil | place: USA: Michigan... | reverse complement strand
TTCCTCCCAGGAGTGCCCGTCTTGTCGCGCCCGCACAACGTCCAAATATTCACCTTTTATGACGCGGGTTGCGATTATTCGAGGACTGTCGATTGGAGTGCGCTGGCGACGCCGCGATCTGATCGATTACGCCAAGGCTCTGCCAGTCTTTTCAAATGGCCTAATCTGACCTCTTTGCCTCCGGGGTCTTAAATGAGCACGCAACTCGAATCATTTCTTGGACTTATTGATGTCGAAGAGACGCGCCAATATTGGCGCCAATGGCAATATGTGTTGGAAGATGATGGTCCCCCCAACGAGAATCGACTCCTAAGCGATCCTTCTATCTTTTCAACATTTGCCCTCCAGCATGGGGTTGGACGTTCAATTCGCGCCGGCACGCGCGATCTACTGCGGCAGACGCTCGCTCGCTCGGATTACCCCATCGTTGCTCTTCTTACTGATTGCGCGGGCAACGAATTGGATCGGCAGGAGCGATTGTTGCGTCCAATGTTCGGCACCAACGGTACAGCGGGAACGTCGTTGCGGGCTCCGTTATCGAAGCTTGCGGCCATGCTGCCGCCGCACTGCTTGTATCCATGGGACCGACATGTCCACGCGATCCTTGAAATATCGGGAACTTCAACTGCACCGCTTTCATCATATGCTGCCTACAGTGCCAGAATGAATCTACTTTTCGTTCAAGGGATAAAAGATCGCATTGAGCGCCTCTCACAGAGGCATTATCCAAGTGCCTACGCGGCGAAAAACGACCGCTTCCACAAAAGAGTAATGTATATATATTTACTTCGATTGAGCCGCACAAAGGCATCTCGAACCAGTCGGCGCGTCGCGTTGGCTGAGCAATCGGCGCAACTGTCTTAAATCCCGCGCCAAAATAAACGCTCATAGTGCTCATCTATGTAGATGACCGTTTTGATGGGCGGCGTTCGTATGCGCAGCTTGGACTTGGTCGAGATTATGACCCCGTTTGAACTCCGCGCTAAGGTCGTCGTCTTCTCAGAGCGTGGGCGCGGTGCTCAGCGCCAACATCTAGAGCAGGGGTCCGATTGGCTCAACAGTTTGTGCTGCTGCGTTCGAGAATACACCCACGAGGCGTTTACAGGTTGATATGAAATGAGACCTTCCTGACGCTTCGGACAAGCCTTCTGAGCCTCTCGATAGTATCGGCGAACTCGTGTCTGAGCGCACCAGAACGGCAATGAGTCTCAGAACCGGCTTTGCGTCAAAAGTTAGGGTGGCGGGCCGTTCACTGAACAGAATGCTAATCCGATTCACGAGCTTCAACTCCTGCATAGTGGTTTTGCGCAGGAGTCCAAGAAGAAATGCCAGATTAATCTTGGCTTCGAAGGTCGTAAATGGACCGACGCCGTCGAACATGTCGTCGTAAATCTTTTTGTCATATTGACAGCGACGCTTGAGGAGGCGCGTCAAGGCATGTTCAGCCGCGGCGGCAGATATGATCGCCACGATCGCGTCGGTGCCGACGTTTAGCCCGGCGACCGGCTCAGGATCCGAAGCACCGTCGTCGCCAAACATATGGTCGTTCTTTCACAATTCGGCGCGCTCAACTTTCGATGGCACCAATCCGAACGCGCTCTTGGCCAAAGCCAAATCGTGGAAAATTGAGTGCCACCGGGACCGCGCCATTCAGCTACATTGTTTGTCAAATAGCAATCCGCGCGCCTTTGGTGTGCGCTGGAGAGCGGTTGCAACTCTACGTCTAGTCCTTAACCCGGGTCGCAAAATACGGAATGTGCAGGACCGGGTTCAATGTCTGATTACGAGGCCCGGCAAATATTAAACCCCGGCCCGCCTCAGGGGGGATATGCGGGCCGGGGCGGGGACGCTACGTAACGATATTATTGATGCCGATTCCTTCGTACAATGCAAGCTGTGGCTAGTCTCCGAAAGGTGTGCCCGCGACCGCAGATCGTGCCTTTGATCTGTATGGGGGGCAGATCTAAAGGTTGAGAAAAACCGTGAATTCCGATACTATTTGATTCGCTAGTGGGTCGGGCTGACCTCCTGACGCCCACGGCAGGACGAGAGAGCTTGCGGTACAAGGCCGCACCGATTTATTCGGTGCGGCCTTTATCTTATTTCGAAAGTGTCGAAGGCTGTGAGGTGTGTGTGTGCCATGCCGCCCACACGTAATCCTGAATCATTCAAGATGCCCAAGCGGTACCGCCCCATCCATTCTTTCGAATGGGTCCGCCAGACCGGCCGCAAACGTTTTCCGCTGCCCGCCACTGTCGGCTGTCAGGGTGCCAGATCGGCAGTTCGTATGTCTGCCAGATTGGATCGCGAGCATAACTGTCGCTGATTTACGAAAACCGCTCGACAAACGTATTCGAACTACCGCCGCCATGATTGAGGATGACGTTGATCCTGCGGGCGGTGGTGTGGGTGTATCGAATAGACCGTCGATCGACGAACGTTATATTGCGAATAGCTTGAGACCCGGCGCACATGATCATGTCGGGTCTGGCTTCTATAATAACGTCGATTAATTTCCGGATTCCCGCCGAATGTGCTCAGGCGATAATCATTCACCTCCTCGCGCTCATCGCCAGAATCGGGCGCGAATTCCGGGCTGGGGTACTGGCCTTGATTAACGATGCGGAGTCCGTCTCCACAGAATAGCCAACAGGGCGTAGTCTCTTCCTGTACATATCTGGTCGGCCGTACCACATAGGTGCGCCTAATTATATAATTCGGTTGAACGATGACCTGTGGGACGATCGTTACTGTCGGCTCCGCGTATGAATAGGTCGGGGGCGCATAGTAGACTGTATTGGGCGAATAGTAGACAGGCCCGCAACGTCCGCAGCCTAGATCATTTGCGCTGGCACTGAGGGGACCAAACGCTACAGTACAAAGTCCCAAAACCGCCGCGAGTGCAAGTTGGTTGCGCATTTCTGGTTCCTCGTTCCAATCCGTGCAGCATTGTTAATCATGCGCCGGGCCTCATCCGCAAGCGCTCCAAGAAATTAAGGTTGATTCTGCCGCGCCGCGGAGAATGTGCATCGAACGTGACTGACCGTATTTGGATCTGGAAGTTTCCCGGATCGAACAGAATAGCATTTAAGGTGGTGGCAGGGTTGGAGCCCAACATTCGATGGCCCGAGGCATTCTCTCGGTTTGTGGCAGAGTTGTTGCTGCGCCCGCGACGGGCGTGAGATGCTGGGCCGTGGCGACAACGCTTACCGCGAACGTCGCGGCAGCGGTTCGAGGGGAGTACCGATCGCCCACCTCGAAGATTATTGATCCTGCCCTAACCTTGTCCTGTAACGTTAATACGCAGATTGCAGAGCGGGCTCACCCGAGATGCTATGATTGTATTTGTCTTGAACACATCACTTGGCCGGGCCAAATGCCCGGCCTTTTTCATTGCCATTGAGAATAAAACCGATCAATGCGCTAAGAAGTCGTCGCTGACCGTGCACCGACGTTCAATTTCGAGGCTCCCACCGTTTTGGCTGGAGCCTCGTCGTCCTTCAATTACAGCCGACTATGCCCGGAGCATTGGTGAGGTCGTCCGGATTGACAACTGCCACCGCCGCTCGATTGGTGTACGGAGATTTTACCGAAGTGCTGTGGCTCCCCGCGCTCTGCAAGCCCACCGACAATGCCCTCATCGAAGCGTTCAACGTCCGCATCCGAGCCGAATATCTGAACGCTCACTGGTTTCTCAGTCTTGCAGACGCACGGAAAAAATTGGAGGGTTGGCGCACGTACGACAACGAGGAGCGTCCGCACGGCGCGATCGGCCAAAAAAGACTCCGGTTAGCTTGCTCAAGCACGATGGCTTAGCCAGCCCGCCACCGTGATAAGGCCGGAAAACTCTATCCTTCGGCGGTCCGAAAAATGGTCTCACTGCAACATCGAGAGTCTAATCGCCACTGGATGAAAGTTCAGTGGCAGGTCGGCGCTGGGCAGCAACTTTTGGCCTATTCACCGAATACGTGGCTTATCGCGCCATGCGTCTAACCGATAATTATTGCAACCATCTGCTAATCTCGTTCGCGGTCGTCATGGAAGCCCACGCGCTTGCCGACAAGTTTCCTCGTTTTCTGCGAACTCACTCAATCTATGCCTCCGCCATCGAATCTGGGCTGATCGATTCGGTGATCGTCCCTCACCTCAAAATGGCTATGCTGGCTGGCACAGACCGATGATTCGCAGCGGGCCCCCATGGGCGGGAGAGACGTCTTTCGGATTTTGGGAAGTCTGCTCGCCTTAGTCGGCGCTGTTCTTATTCTCATTCCTTTACTCAGGGCTCATCTGAACGAAAATGCGCCGGCCGAACTCGACGTTCGGGTGTGTCGCGGTGAGCACGAGGCGCGCTGCCCTCGGCACAAGTTTTTTGTCGGCTGCGGATCGATTACCGAGTGGACGCAGAAGCGATGCTTGGAGTTTAGAATTGTTGATGTCAGCTACGTCGAAGGTGGACGCTGTGGCTACGTGATTGCCAATGTCACATGTAAGGTGGGCTCGACTTCGCCGCGGTGAAACGCTTCGAGACGTAAGGATCGGCAAGGCTAGAAAAATCGCAGTTCACGGCCAAGGCGGCTTTACGAGCCTATACCCGGCAATCGGTTGTGGCGCATGTCGACGTCCGGCGGCGTGAGCGGATGACCGGCAACGTGATCGCGGCCGAAGTTGTCGTTTCGAGCGTCACGGTGAGTCGCATCCTCAAGCAACTTGGCTTGAACAGTTCGAAGACCCTGGGGCCAGGCGAACCGATACGCCGCTGCGATCGCGAGCATTCTGGCGAGTTGACCCACATCGATGTCACGAAGCTCGGCAAGTTCAATCGCGTGGGTCATCGCATCACCGGCGACCCTACCGGCCAGAGCATGACGCCGGCATCAACTGGGAGTTCGTCCATGTCTGTGTCGACGATACGCGTGCGCTTGCAAGACCTCAAGGGAGCGTGCTGTCGGGCTGCCTTACTGAACGCGTCGCTACACCTGGCATCGTCCTCATGCTGGTACCGGTGACAAGCCGACAATCAGTCGACTCGAACTGTCCGGGAACACTCTATCGAGGCTCCACACCCGGACGATGCTGCTTGGATTGCGAAGTGGGAAAGATGGGAACCCCAAGTTGCTTCGAGTGTTCTCCGGGGGGCAAATCGTCACATCCTAGTTTACTAGGCACCATTTTTTATCGCATACAAACGGGCGAAGCGGAGGAAGCACAGAATGGCGCGAAACGAAAAGCCAAACAGTCAGTTCGACAACTTGGCTCTGGAAGAACTGCTCGATCTCCGTGAACAGATCGATAAACTCGTCGAGCGGCGGCTTGTCAGTGAGAAGCTGATGCTGACAGAGAGGCTCGCGCGCATTGAGCGATTCGAACGTCGAAAACGGCAAGACGAGCCGCTCTCAGCCAAACAAGGGAGGCGTCCAGTAGCTCCGAAGTACCGTGATCCGTACTCCGGAAAGTTATGGAGTGGCCGCGGTAAGCTGCCGCGCTGGATGAGCGCGCTCATTGCCCAAGGCGCCAAGAAGGAAGATTTTCGTATTGCCGGGTAACTTCTTTAAGTTGCGAATAACAGAAACACCTCCAAAAGATACATATATACGGCTCTCGGATACCTCGCATAGACTTTCCGGGTTTCGGGGTTTTCAGGGAGGGTGCGATGCTGCTCAGCCGGGCCTATCGGACGAGGGCGCGGGGTTTTGCGGAACTCGCGAGGCGGTCGGCCAATGTTGATGTGAAGGAACATCTCGAAGATCTGGCGAAAACATGTGCCCAGATCGCGGAGGCGATTGAGCGACATCCGGGAATCGTCGAGCAGGAGGACTTTGAAAGATCTAGAAGGTTACACTGATGCCGAGGTGCGCCTCTGGCTCTATTGGACATGCAGTATTAAAATATTTTCGCGAGAATGATGTTCCTGACCACAACGTGATGAGCAGCACGTCCGGATACCCGGGCTCGTGTGCAGGCAGTTTCCCGTGTTGTGGCGACCCTGCAGGGCACTCCAACGCTGTGCTATAATTATCGTTTACAGCCCGCCTCCAGAACTCGACCCAGAGCCGCTGCCAGCGGAGCCTCCTACACTGGTCCCACTGGACCCGCTTGTAGACGTCGCACGGGAGCCGGTCGTCGAATTGCCGCTCGAGCCTACAATCGGAGCACTCGGTTCGATCGGCGCGTTACTTGGCAGCGTATTTCCGCCTGAAGATGGCGATCCGGTCGCCAGCGGCATCACCCGCGGCGCCGCGGTGCCAATAGCCGGTCGCATCTTTTGCGTACTTCTCTTGCCGTTGTTCTGGACCTGCCGTCTGTTTATGCAGTTCGCAACCCATTTTTCTCGCGCAAGATGCGTCCTGAGGAGTTCCAACGTCGCTTCGCGCTGACATGCGGCTCTCAGGGCAGAGTCGGCACACTTGGCATTGTCGGTGCACCTGCCATCGCTGCCAGATGCCGACGGTCCTGAAAATGCGAACATCGCAGCGGCTACCGCTGCAATAATGCGATCTTTGCCTTTGCGCGATTTCGCCATGATAAGCTCTCCTGAGCCATACCGCCGCTGCATTAACGATTTCGATCGCGGCAAGGTTCCTATTCTGTCGGACTTCGGATACAGCCCGACATCTTGGGACCATGCCATGAGAGCCGCTGTGTCAATTGCGATGCGGCCCGCGACACGCAAAGAATCAATCGAATTAATATGGCAGGCTTATTCAGTTGTTTCGGCCTCTCCGACAAAAACGGTCGGGGCTTATGGCGCGGCCATTAAATATCGCTCGAAATTGCCACTGCCGTTTGTGGGACTATTTGCGAGCTGGTGGTACGGCGACCTGCGCCGCCATGAGCTTCATAGATGCAAGTTCGAGCTCCGGGGCGATTTGCGCGCTTTTTCTCAAAATTCGGCGTCTTCCGTCATTCGGCGTTCGATCGAAGTAGCCAATTCGGCAAGCTGGCCGAGGCATCGGTGGAAATCCGGGGATATCTCTTTGAAGCCCAACGCTTTGCAGTGCCGCTCGTAAAGAGCTCGTAGCTCGGCAGCGCGTTCAAGTTGCGCGCTTTCGGCGCTTTTGTAGATTGCCGGTAATTCGATAGCGAAGACGATCAGGAGCGCCAGACCGGTGGCCCAGAGGGCTAGGTGCATTTGATCGTAGACCCAAAGCAGGGCGATTCGGCGATTTGAATGTCTTGTAATCGGCATACTTCACCCCGTGCGGGCGCCACAAGACGTGGGTTGCTGGAAGCTTGCCGATAGCGCTGTCACTCGTGACCTTGCGGGGGGCTCGGCCAAGTCCCGCCTCGGGAGCAACTGATCGCAGTTTAGTCGGGAGCGGGACTGGCGGCAACATGCACGTATAGCAATAAGGGGGCCGCGCGGTTGGGCCCGGTCTATACGTCAGCGACGATGGCCGCCCTGGTTCATCCCGCCGCCTTTACCTCCAACCTGGCCGATGGTCGATACGGGCTTGAGCCCCGAACCCTTATTGACGGGACTCTTGGGCGCCCTATCCGATTTTGTACCGACCTGGTTGACGCCAGTACGGATCGATCCAGGTCTGCCCTTGATGAAGTTGACGAGCTTGCAGCTCTTTTTTGTGCAATCGTAGTCGGTGCACATCTTGGCTGTGCAAATCGTGCACCCCGTGTGCCCGCCGCCAGACTGAATGCCGCCGCCACACATGCCCTCGACCACCGTGCGAGTGGTCCGCTTGACCTCAAGAGCATTGGCGCTCGGGATGGTCACGGAAACAGCGATTAAAAGCGAACCGGTAAGACATAAAAGCGCTTTCATAATTTGTCATCTCCAGTTGCCTCGGAGGCAATGCTATTGGATACAGCGGCAACGTCAATTCTCGTGATAAAAAAAAGCCGGGCTTGTGGCCCGGACAGTTGATCAGATGAACTGCAGCGGAAGCCTACGCCGCGGCCTGCAAGTTTGCAACGCCGTTTCGGCGGCTCTAACGATCCAGGCCGGGGGTGGCAGAGCCCCTAGATCCTCTGTCTGATCGCCAAGGCTTTCGTCGCCCAATTCTTCGGACCCCCGCATGGGGCTCGCCACTGAGGCGGGCGATGGTGAGTTCGTTTACGTGGTGGAGCGGGGCCACTGATCATTGTCGTCGGATCGTGCGGATCAGGCCAAGCGCGGCATTGAATTTAACGTAGCAAGCCTCGTGTGTTGTCGCCTCGGCCGCGTGTTGACCCTGTTCGCCGTTCGCCACGCTTCCGGAGATGCCGACAGCGTACTCGATGGCCGCGCGCTTGTGCCGCTCGACAGGCGCGAAGATCGGGTCATCGGCAGGCGTGGCAACGGCCCTCGGGGCGTGGTGCCAGCACTCTTGGGGCCGCTTGTCTTCTAAAGAATTAAGCGTAGAACGTTTTAATGTCCGATGCAATAATAAGACATATAATGAACAAAAGACGCGGTCGACCGAAGGGATCGGTTGGCTTGGAGCCGCCAATGGAACTTGTGGGCGTTCGCTTGGAGCCGGAGTTAATCAGACTTCTGGACGCTTGGGCGGCGAGCGCAGGGCGGAAACGGTCCGAAGCCGTCCGTTTCTTCATTGAACATGGCGTGACGCATAAGCCGCCAACTGCCTGGGCCAAAAAGCCGCTGAAATGGCCGCCGGCCGGGCTTGAATAGTCCCCCCACAATCGGCCGGAGATAGCTGCTGGTTCGCATTCCGTTCCGAAGGGCGGTAAATTGCTTGAATTGGTACCCGCCGCTATGGTGATGATCCGCCCTGAAGATTTTGGCCGTACCTGGAGGTTCTCGGATCGTTCGCTGGATTATTAAGACTTTAATAACCATAACCGCTCATATTGGTGGCGTTGGCAAACCCGCTGACAACCCCCGACCAGCGTAAAGCGCCCTGGCCTGTTTGGACAAACCGGCCAGGGCGCTTATTGATCAGAAATATGAAACCGCTTGCGGGCAAGAGCGGCATTAACCGGCCCGGATCTTGGGAGAGAGCCAGGAGAGGCCGTCTCGGTTGGCGGCCTCTTTCCTTCCGCGCTTGGCGGCGGCGATGGGCGAGCCCAGATACCGAAGCCACATCCGGTACTACCGAGTCCCTCTCCGTATCCACAGGGTGGCCGAGGACCGGTATCGGGTGACTGACAGTAACGGGGCGGCTCAGGCGCACATGAGATGGAGCGCCGAGCAACTCTCCGTAAAATCCGCTGCCAGTCTACGGACGATCCGACGGGCCGAACTTGCTGAGGCGGGCACTGCAATAACTGCGGTAAATGATCTTCGCCGAGCTCTAGAGGCCGCGGGCGTCGAGTTCATAGAAGCAAATGGCGGCGGGCCCGGCGTGAGATTGCGGGCTCCCTAAGCCGCGCTTCCGAAGCGGTGTGGTTGAGGTCAGGAATTCACCGATTTTCGTTTCGCGTTTAGATGATATTTTTGGTTCGGCGCTGCCGCTAAACATTTACATGGCATCCATTAGACCTTCCGCATCCGGTCGAGCTTTCCTGTCCATGCCCTCCCTGACCTTCGACGACGACTGCCACCTCTATGTCATCGGCGACATGCATGGACGGCTCGATCTGCTCGAGCGGGTGATCAACGCCATCGATCGCGACATCGCCGAACGCGGCGCCGCCGCATTGACTGTCACGCTCGGTGATTACATCGACCGTGGACCGCAGTCGCGGGGGGTGATCGAGCGCCTGTCCGTCAATCCGTTTCCAACGCCCTACGTGGCGCTGAAGGGCAACCACGAAGCTCTGCTGGAGGCCTTCCTCGCTAATCCCGAAGTCGGCAGGCACTGGCGCCAACTTGGCGGCCTGGCGACGCTCGCCTCCTTCGGAGTGCCAGTGCAGCAACTGATGCTCGACCGCAATTACGACGAAGCTGCCGTCCGGCTGAAACATGCGTTGACAGAAGAGCACCTGAAGTTTTTTGCTTCTCTGAAAACTTCGCTTGTTGTCGGTCGATACTTTCTCTGCCACGCCGGCGTGCGACCGGGCATCCAGCTTGAACATCAGAGCGTCCAGGATCTCCTCTGGATCCGTCACGAATTCCTGAGCAGCACCGCCAACTTTGGCAAGATCGTCGTTCATGGACACACGCCGATTGTCGAACCCGAAGTCTTGCCGAACCGAATCAACATCGATACCGGCGCGTTCTCTACGGGGCGCCTGACCTGCATCGTTTTGGAAGGGCCGCAGTATCGTTTTCTGAAGTCGTAACGTGTGCAACTCCCCATTCGATGTTGCCGAACGAAATTTGCCAATGCGCGGGCGCAGTTGCCGCCTGAAATGCGGCCTGGACACTCGGCAGGATATTTAAGGCGAACCTGTCCGCTCTTATTAGTTCATAATGAACGGTTATGTGTGCGAACGGGCCCTGTCTGTAATTATCAATTCTCATAACGGCTGTTTATGCAAGCGAACAATAAGCGAACGAGGATGGATAAATCGAGCCAAAGTATTCAAAGGCGACGGTGCTGTCGGAGTATATCCGCAATTAGAAATTGTCACGCCTAATAGATTAACGCTTAATCAATTCTGACATGTCAAATTCAAAGCGACCATCGTTCATATGCAACATTGCGAATGCCAGACATTAATCAGCCGACCCTTGTGATCGACGATTTCGCGACGATG
>Ga0157370_10009192_pt1 | contig 10597 bp, 11 predicted proteins | sample C35metaG_FD_113463 | JGI IMG/M metagenome (GOLD analysis project Ga0157370, IMG submission 113463) | Corn rhizosphere microbial communities from Kellogg Biological Station, Michigan, USA - C3-5 metaG | ecosystem: Host-associated > Plants > Roots > Rhizosphere > Soil | place: USA: Michigan... | reverse complement strand
GTCCCCACGTATTCGTGGTGAAGACGCGCGGCCTCCTCTCGGGCCATCGCAAGCACTTTCCTCACCCGCTCGGTGAAGTTATAGCCGTTCATAATTCCCTCACATCCGGGTGATCGTTGCGATCAGCCGACCGAGCCCGCTTCCTCGTCCAGCGCCTTACGCACATACCGTGCGCGCGCCAGGTTGGTTTCGCTTTCCGTGAGCGCCCGGCCTTCGGCGAATGCCAGGTGCGCGGCCTGCGAAAATATCAGGAGCTTGTTGAGGGTATATACACTGAGGCTGGCAATCAGTTTCAGCCCGACGGCGAGCCGTACGCCGCTGAGGTAATTCATCGCCTCGTCGAACGTGAGGCTGCGAGCGTAACGAAGCGTGCCGTAAGCGCGCCAAAGCTTGTCCTCTATAATATAACCCGCATCACGCAGCAAGACACGACGTGCTTCCGCCTCTCGTTCGACGACGTGACCGACGACGCGCAACAGCTGGTCGATCAATTCCTCCTCTGAGCGGCCCAACGTCGTCTGGTTGGAAATCTGGAAGAAGTTGCCAACGACCTCGCTCCCTTCTCCATACAAGCCGCGGTACGTGAGGCCCATTTGTTGAAGGCTGTTGAGCACCTTGCCGATCTCTTTTGTAAGCACGAGCCCCGGCAGGTGAATCAGCACCGAGCCGCGCATCCCCGTGCCGACATTCGTCGGACAGGCCGTGAGGAATCCGAACTCGTTGTGATACGAGTACGGTATGCGCGCCCCTAAGTCCCGATCCAGCTTGTCGATGGACGCATACGCCTCCTGCAGCGCGAACCCCGACCGCAACGACTGCAGACGGAGATGGTCTTCTTCGTTGACCATCAGCCCGAGCCCATCGGCAAGGAACACGGCCGCGCCGCTTCGCAGCGGGTGCTGCACGTCGAGCCCCGCGAGCTCCTTGCTCACCAGATGCCGTTCGTGGAGCAACGCCCTCGACGTCGGCGGCAACTCGTCGAGCCGGTACAGCACGGCCTCCCGGAGCATCGCGACCGACGACACGGCCTCGCGCACCTGCGCCAGCACGCGAAGGCGCTCGCCGTCACGCGCCCGCGCGGCAAAGGCGTATCCGTCGAGATTTCGGGCTAGGCGAATCCGCGTCGACAGCACGATGTCCGAATGATTCCCCGATGCATCGAGCCAGCCGACGCCGCCATCCGGCAACAGCGAAAGATCGACCGTCATTCCATCACCCTGATCCTGTCACGCAAATCCGCCGCGAGCTCGAATTGCTCGCTCTCGACTGCCCGCCGCAGCCGATCCTTCAACTCGCCGAGCACTGCCGACCGTTCCAGACTCTCCGACATCGGCGGGTGGTAGGTTCGTCCAACGTGCCGGTGATTGCCGTGGACCCGCCGCAACAGCTCGCGAATGCCCGCCTCGAAGTTGGTGTAGCACCGCGCGCAGCCCCATCGGCCGGTCGCGCGGAAATCCGCCATCGACGTTTGGCAAAAGCTGCACCGGAGCCCTTCGCCGTTCGGCATGGCGAGTTGCTGCTGCGCGTCGTGGAGGAACTCGCCGAGCGGATGCTTGGGCGCCGCGACCGTGGTCTCGACGCCGCGTTCAGCGGCGCACCGCTCGCACAAGTGCAGCTGGTGAACCGCGTTGTTCTGGATGGTCGTCAGTTCGACGACCGCGTCTCGCTCGTGGCAGCTATCGCACAACATCAGGGGACGACCTCGCGGACGTCCGTATCGGCGAGACGTCCATCTTCCAGAAGCAGCGTTCGATCGGCGCGCGACGCCAGCGATCGATTGTGCGTCGCGATCACCATCGCAATCTCGAGGTCGCGCGCCAGACCGACAAGCAGGTCGTGCAGCCGTTCGCTGTTGGCATGATCGAGGTTGCCGGACGGCTCGTCCGCCAAAAGGACCACCGGATCGATGGCGAGCGCGCGCGCGACGGCCGTCCGCTGCTGCTCGCCCCCCGACAACTCCGAGGGTTTGTGCTGCGTCCTCCCCCCGAGCCCGACCCGGTCGAGCAACTCGGCGGCGCGGCGGCGCGCCCGACCGTCCTCCCACCCGGCGATGCGCAGCGGCATCATCACGTTCTCGATCGCCGTGAACTCGCGAAGCAGATGGTGGAACTGGAACACGAACCCGACCGAGCGATTGCGGAGCGCCGACACCTTGTCGTCGCTCTTTCCGATCGACCGGCGAATCGCCCTCCGCTCCCGATATCTTCGCAGCGTCAACACGGAACCCAACGAGCGCCGGCTTGCCGCCGCGAACGACGGGAACGCGGGCAGCGGTTCGCCGGCGATGACGATCCTCCCCCGCGTCGGCTGATCCAGCGCGCCCAGCAGATGGAGCAGCGTACTTTTCCCCGCGCCGCTCGCGCCGACCACGGCGACCATGTCGCCCCGAGCCACCTGCAAGTTGACCCCGTTGAGCACAGTGATGTCGCCACCGTCCCCACCGCGATACACCTTCGCCAGGTCAACCGCCTCCAGCACAATCATTCGTGACGAATCGCCTCGACCGGATATAATCGTGCCGCCTGCAGCGCCGGGTAAATCGTTGCAAGGGCCGCCACCGCCAAGCTGGCCAGCACGATCCAGGTGATGTCGAGCGGCTGCATCGAGACCGGCAGGTGGTCAATGAAATATATGGCTGGATCCAGCGGGATGAGCTTCTTCTGCCCGATCAGGACCGACGCGACGAGCCCGATGATCAAGCCGGCTCCCGTGCCGACGACGCCGATCACGAGCCCCTGCGCGAAAAAGACGCGGCGAATCGACTTCGCCGGCATGCCCATCGCCCGCAGTATTCCGATTTCCTTGGTCTTGTCCGTGACGACCATGATCAGCGTGCTGATGATGTTGAACGCCGCGACGAGTACGATCAGCAGCAGGATGACCGACATCCCGAGCTTCTCGAGTTGCAGCGCGTTGAACAACGAGCTGTTTTGCTGGTGCCAATCCTGAATGCGGTACGGCATTCCGAGGCTGTCTTGCAGGCGCTGTCTGATCTCCGGCGCCGACCAGCGGTCCGGTGTCTTCACCTCGAGGCCGGTCACCGCATTGCCGAGCTCCGCGAGCTGTTGCCCCGCCTCGAGCGAGACGAACACGTAGCTGTTGTCGTACTCGTACATCCCCGTATCGAAGATGCCCGTCACCTCGAACGACTGCTGGTTCGGTTTGGGATATCCCGTCACCGGATCGATCTGGTTCGACATCGTCACCAGTTGGATGGTATCGATCCCGGGCGTCACGTTGAGCCGTTCGGCGAGCTTCGATCCCAGAACCGCGCCGCGATGCTTGCCGTCGACGGTCGCGAATGTGAAGTCGCCGGCCGTGGCGCGCTTCCGGATGCTCGTCACCTGGGCGACGCCCGGACCGTCGCGCGGAATTCCCTCGACGAACCCGGCCTCGAAGTACTTGTGCCGCGCCGCGCGGATCACGGCCTGCGTGTGCACGAACGGCCCCGCCGCGACGACCCCCGGCTGCCGCAGCACCTTCGCCAGCGCCGCGGGCCAGTCCGTCATCACCATGTCCTCGCCGTACGTGAGGACGCGGATGTCGGGGCTGCCGATCAGAATCTTCTCACGGAGATCGTTCTGCAGCCCGTTCATGACGCCGATGATCACGATCAGCGCGCTCACCGCCACGGTGACGCCGAGAATCGCGATGACGCTGATCAACGACAGCAGCTTCGATCCGCGCCGGCTGCGGAGGTATCGCCACGCAATGGCCAACTCGAGTCGCGTCATTCTGGACGGAGCGTGGGAAAGAGAATGACGTCGCGGATGTTGGGCGTGTTCGTCAAATACATGAAGAGGCGATCGATGCCGATGCCGACGCCGCCCATCGGCGGCATGCCGTATTCCATGGCGCGCAAATAGTCCTCGTCGACGCCCGTGGCTTCTTCGTCGCCCGCGGCGCGCAGCCCCGCCTGCGCCTCGAAGCGCCGGCGCTGATCCAGCGGATCGTTCAATTCGCTGAACGCGTTCGCCATCTCGCGCCCGCGCGCGAACAGCTCGAACCGCTCGGTGAGGGCCGGGTTCCCACGCTTCGGCTTGGCCAGCGGCGACAGTTCCACAGGATAGTCCACGACGAACGTCGGGTTGATGAGCGTCGACTCCACGAGCGCCTGAAACATCTCGTCCAGCACCTTCGGCCGGCTCAGCGACTCTGCCTTCTGTACGCCCACTCGCTGTGCCGTGTTTCGCAGCGCCGCCTCGTCGAGCGACATCGCGTCGGCGCCGAGCGCCCGATTGAGCGCAGGCGCCCACTCGATGCGGGGAAACGGCGGTGTGATCTGCGGCACACCGTCGCTGCCGTGCTCCACTGCCCCCTTGGTGTCCGGCGGCGACCACGCCGAGCGAACGGCGTTCGCCGCGCCGACGACCAGCGACTCGACGCGCCCCATCATCCCCGTGTAGTCGGCGTACGCTTCGTAGAACTCCAGCATGGTGAATTCCGGATTGTGCGTCCGGTCGATTCCCTCGTTGCGAAAGTCGTGTCCGATCTCATACACCCGATCGAAGCCGCCGACGATGAGTCGCTTGAGGTACAGCTCGTCGGCGATGCGCAGGAAGAGCGGCATGTCGAGCGCGTGGTGATGGGTCGTGAACGGACGCGCCGCGGCGCCTCCGTACAGCGGCTGCAGCACCGGCGTTTCCACCTCCAAGTAGCCCAGCTCGTCGAGCGCACGCCGCATCTCTCCGATCATTCGCGTCCGAGCACGAAACAGCGCCCGGACCTCCGGATGCACGGCGAGATCGGCGTATCGTTGGCGGTACCGCTGCTCAGGATCGGAGAATCCCGAATGTCGGATCGTCACGCCGTCGACGATTTCCTCCTTGCCAAACGGGAGCGGACGCAGCGACTTGGCGAGGAGCTCCACCTCGGTCGCCCGCACCGTCACCTCGCCGGTGCGAGTGCGAAACAACGGCCCCGCGACGCCGATCACGTCGCCGATGTCGAATAGGTCGAGGGCCGCGTACCGGTCGTCGCCCAATTGATCTTTCTTGAAGTAGAGCTGGATTCGCCCGCTGTCGTCGGCAATGTGCGCGAACGTCGTCTTGCCGTGCGCGCGCCATGCCACGATGCGACCGGCCACGCGAACCGTTTCGCCTTCCTCGTGCGCGCCCTCCGGGTGGAGCGCGAGGGCCTCGCTCGCCTGATGCGTCCGCCGAAAGGAGTAGGCGAACGGCGCAATGCCGCGCTGGACGAGCGCGTCGAGCTTCTCGCGGCGCGCGCGCTGGACAAAGTTCAGCTCATCGCTCACGCGGCGGCGCTCCCGGGCGGCGTTCCAAGCTGTGTCAGGTACGCCTCGATGAACGGATCGATGCCGCCGTCCATGACGCGCTGCACGTCGGGGATCTTGAGCTCCGTGCGGTGGTCGTTGACCATGGTATACGGTTGAAAGACGTAGCTGCGGATCTGGCTGCCGAAGCTCACGTCCGCCTTCGTGGCGTCGAGCTCCGCCTTCTTCTTGGCCTGCTTCTCCGCCTCGAGCTGATATAGCCGGTTCTTCAACATCTTCATCGCCGTCGCTTTGTTCTTGTGCTGCGACCGCTCGGCCTGCGACGACGTCACGATGCCCGTCGGGATATGCGTCAGCCGCACCGCGGAGCTCGTCTTGTTGACGTGCTGTCCACCGGCACCGGAGGCACGAAAGACATCCATCCTGATGTCCTCGTCGCGGATCTCGATATTGATCTCGTTATCGACGACGGGGTAGACGAACGCCGATGCGAAGCTCGTGTGGCGCCTCGCCTGCGCGTCGAACGGCGAGATGCGAACGAGCCGATGCACGCCGGCTTCCGCCTTGAGGAATCCGTATGCATACAGCCCCTTGATCTCGAGCACCGCGCCCTTGATCCCGGCTTCTTCGCCCTCGCTCAGATCGAGGATGTCCACGGTATAGCCCTTTCGCTCCGCCCACCGCGTGTACATCCGCATGAGCATCGCGGCCCAGTCCTGCGCCTCGGTCCCGCCCGCCCCGGCGCTGATCTCGAGCTGCGCGTCGCGGAAATCATCGGGCCCGGACAACAACGAGCGAAGACGAAACGCCTCGAGCTCCTCGCCGAGGGCGGTTGCTTCGCGATCGAGCTCGGCGAGGAGCTCGGCGTCGGGCTCGACGGCGAGCATGTCCTCCAGCTCACGCGCGCTCTGAACGCGTCCGCTCATCTCATCGAACGGGTCGATCCACGCCTTGAGCGTCTTGACCTGCTGCACGATCGCCTGGGCACCCTGCTGGTCGTTCCAGAATCCAGGAGCGGACATGCGCTCCTCGAGCTGCCTCAGCGTATCGCGCTTGGCATCCAGGTCAAAGATACCTCCGCAGCTCGGCGAGTCGCTCGGCGTATTGCCTGAGCTGTCGCGCACGCTCGCTCTCTGCCATGTGTCGCTCCGGTTATGAGACGAGCCGTCCCGCATTCGCGGCAGACGGCTCGCATGTGAACTGTGACGTCATGGAAAGATAGCCGCGGCTGACGGCGGCGTGTACCCCGCGTGGAGCGAGGCCGATCAGAACAGGCGTTGTCCGCCGGCGAGAATGTCGTTCAACGCATCCTGAAAGTGCGTCGTCGATTCGGCAAAATCCTTTCCGACCTGGTCGACGTATTCTTCGTAGCTCTTCTTGATCTCTTCACGGAACAAGTCCTTGAGCGTTCCATCGCGCAGGCCTTCGTCGCGGCGCTGCGGGAAATACGTCACGAGGTCCGAGACGAGCGCGCGCGAGAGCCGGCGCGCCTTCGCGTTGGGATCGTTGGCAAGGAAGGGATTGATCGGAGTACGCGTCGGCGTCGGCACCGACTCACGAGGGGGAGCCGGCGGTACCACCGGCGCCGCGACCGGCGCCTGCGATGCGATCCCTGACGGCCGCGTTGGTCCGCTCGGCCGCGCGCCCGGTGACGACGGCATGGCTGGCGTCGGACGAGCCATGGGCGCGGGCGGCATCGTCGGACGCGACGCAAAGGCCGGCGGACGCACGCCGCCCGGGTGCGGCGATGGCAGCGAGGTCGCGGCCGGCGTCCCTCCCGACGTTCGCGGCGGAAAGATCGCCGGTCGCGATGGAGGCGTGGCTCTTGGCGGCATGCTCGGCCGCGGCGGCGCGCTCTCGACGATCGGCGGAACCGCCGTCGGCGGTGTCGGCGCCGATCGAGGCGCGGGCGATGGAGCTGCTGGCGATGGCGTCACCGGCGATGGTGCCATCGCCGATCCCGACGACGCGCCGACTGTTACCTGGCTCGCCGGTTGCGCCGCGGGCGCGAACTCCTCTTCGACCGGACTCGCGGCGCCAATCGTGATGACTCCGCCACACACCGAGCACCGCGCCCGAAGGCCCAGCTCCGGAATTTTTCGCGGGTCGACGCGAAACACCGACCGACACTCCGGACAGGAAACGTTCACTTCCCCTCCATCGCTCTGGCCGAGCCGCGCGACTGCGGTCCCTTCGCCGAGTCGTCGACCGGCGACGCATCGGTGCGCCGGTCGATCGAGAACACGGAGCCGGACAACGTCTTCGCGTAGCTCTTCATTTCGGTCGCGAGCGCGCTCACCTGCGCCGCGTGCGTGAAGTGTCGACGCTCGTTCGTCACGACGCCGATCGACACCGTCATCAATGGTACACGGTGCAACTGCCCGCGGCGATCCTTGCCGAAAAAATACCCGGCCCGCCGGTCCTGCTCCGAATACTGATACGGAATCAGCGCGTCGAACACCGAGACGATCTCGCCGCAGCTCTCGTTGACCGCGGGCGTGGGAATGATGAAAATGAAGTCGTCTCCGCCGATGTGCCCGATGAATCCGTCCTCGCGGCAGAAGCCCTTGACCACGTCGTGCAGGATCTTTGCGAGAATGCGAATGACGCGGTCGCCCTCGTAGTACGAGTAGCGATCGTTGAACTCCTTGAAATGATCGAGGTCGGCGTAGCACGCGGCAAAGTGCAGGTCGAGCTCGATTCGCCGCGTCATCTCCATCTCGATCTCGACGGCGCCTGGCAAGCGCGTCGACGGGTGGACGAACAGATCGCGATCGGATCGGCGGAGCATGGCGTCGAGCCGGATGATCGTCTCGATCGCGTCGCGATTGCCACGAATGACCTCGTCGCCGCCCGAGCGGAATCCGGTCTCGAACGACTGATGCTCGTCGCCGGCCACGACGACGGCTGGCACCACGCCGGTATACGAATCGCTCTTCAGCCGCCGGAGCGCCTCGCGGACCTCGTCGCCGCGGGCGCGGCTGTCGAACACGACGACGCGCGGCCGACTCCGCAGCGCGAGCGCCATGAGCATTTCGGGGTCTTGCACCCGCATGACCTCCCCGCCGAGGGATCGCAACCACCGATCCACGACGTCGGGCGGGGCGAGATCATCGGGGGAAAACAGAATGGCGCGTTGTATGGGCCGGGCCTCGGCGAAGATCAGCGGGAAGGCGGCAAGATACCGGGCGTCGTAATCGAAGTCAAATTGCGACAGCGAAGGCACTTGCGCGCTTCATTCATCCAGTGACGCGGCTCACCATCGCAAGCTGGCGCCGACTCCGGTACGTCCACCCTCAGCCGGCAGCGCCTGCAGTCGAAATCCGACGAATGCGTCCACCATGCTGAGCGCATGATTCGCCGCGATGATGGCGAGATCGGTGACTCCGGCGCGGTAGGCGTCGTTTCGGGATTCGGTGGTGCGTTTGAAGATGTCCCACTGCAATCCGGCGTTACGCCACGACCACCTGAACTCCGGCTTGACCGCCAGCCGCTGATATTCGGCGAGCGCGCCGGCCGGATCGTTCACGTGCGTGGCCTGGGCGAGTTGCCACCGGGATCCGTTGTACGTGGAGTCATTCGTCTCGGGCACGACGACACCGTGGTCCGTCTGGCTGTACGCGCCGCTTTCCTGCCAGTCGCGCATCTGCTCGTAATACGTCCAGCCCCCGTCAGGGAGCGTGGTGGAGAAATTCTTGCGCGCCGCAACGCGCGCGAGCTCCTTGAATAGAGCCTCCTGTTTCGTCTGCTCGCGCGTGTCCTTGACGTACTTCCACCAGGTGAGCGCCTCGAGCGCCGCGTAGGCGACGAAGCGATCGTGGCCGAGCATGAACTGTCCCGCACCCGGCATGATGGCGGAGGCAATCGGTGCATAGCGAAGGGTTGCCGCCGACGCCCGAGGTCCGGACGGAACCCGGCGCAACGCTGAGTGCGACAACGACGCCACTGAATCGGCGAACCGTGGCGCGGTCACGGCGGCCGGGTCGACGCGCTGGGCCTGTGCCGACCCGGCGTGCACGCTCAGAAGCAGGACCACGGCAGCAAACGGACGCACCGACACTAGAACAGATACCTCAATGAGAGGTACGAGGGCGAATCCGCCGTCGCGATGGCATTCGAGAGCACCTTCGCCAGATCGATCTGCAGCTTTCCGGTGGAAAATCCAAGTCCGAACGTGGCGCCAGATCCGAACGGCCCATTGATGACGTAGCCGCCTCTCGCTTGATACCGCTCGAGCCACGCGAGCTCCCCACCGATCCGGAAACCGGGAGCATAGCCGCCAGACACGCGGGTTACGAGGTCAGCCGCGGCACGGATGCGGGCTTCCTTGGGGAGCTGATCGAATCGCGGCGCGACCGAGACGCCGAAATCAGCGCGCGCAGGCAGCGGGTCAGCCTGGGACGCATCGTTGACCTGGAGTTTCGGACCGGCGTTGGTGAGCGCGAAGCCCAGCGTGAGGGACGAGTCTTTGGCGACGATGTATTGCGCGCCCAGATCCAGCGCGAACGTCTGACTACTACCCGACTGACTGCAGGTGCCCGTGCAGTCGAGACCACGCCGCAGCAATTTATACGTCAGTCCGAGCGCCAACCGGTTGGTTATGGCGCTCGCGAACGTGGCAGCGACAATCGTTGCCGTGACGGAGAGGGTGCCGGTTTGGTTTTCGCCGGTCGAGTCAGTGGCGGGCTGTGAGCCTTCGTTGAGGTAGCGGATCCCGAGAGCGAACGTCCCGACGCGCTGAACCGGAACAACGAGAGCACCGGTCGCGTCGGCATCGGTGACGGGGTTCTTCGCCGCATGAAGCCCGACCTCTCGTACACTCCGCGCGACCAGAGCCGGGTTCCACCAAAGCGCTTCGCTGCCGATGGCCGATGCCACGACCGCCTGCCCCATGGCTGACGATCGCGCTCCGGTCGGTAGCAGGAACTCCGGCGCGCCTTCTCCGGTGGTCGACTGCGCGAGCACCGAAGACGCGCCACCGGCCAGAAGAAGCCACGCCGCCAAGAACGTTCGCACGCTAGAGTGGCGTCGCTTCGTCAATGAGCATGATGGGGATCCCGTCACGAATCGCGTAGCGCAACCGGCAGGCGTGGCAGACGAGCGCAGACTCGGCTTCACGGTACTCGAGCTCACCCTTGCACTTGGGGCAAACGAGGATGGCCAGGAGTTGTGGCGGCACGGTCATGAGGATCGGTCTTCGCGGAGTTTGTAGCCGAAGCGGCGCAGAGCGACCGCATTGCGTCGCCAGTTCGGCAGCACTTTGACCCACAGATCGAGATACACCGGGGACCCGACGAACGCTTCCACTTTTTGACGGGCGGCGCGGCCGATCGCGCGAATGCGTCCTCCACCGGCGCCGATGAG
>Ga0157370_10009191_pt1 | contig 10597 bp, 12 predicted proteins | sample C35metaG_FD_113463 | JGI IMG/M metagenome (GOLD analysis project Ga0157370, IMG submission 113463) | Corn rhizosphere microbial communities from Kellogg Biological Station, Michigan, USA - C3-5 metaG | ecosystem: Host-associated > Plants > Roots > Rhizosphere > Soil | place: USA: Michigan... | reverse complement strand
GTATCGAAGTCGTGTGCCCACTTGGCACAGGCGTCGGCGCCGTGCCATTCGTGCGGCGGGAACTCATCGAGGATGGCCCCTTCGTTCGCGCACGCCGCCGACATTGCGTTGACGTCTCCCTTGTTGAAGGCGTCGACGAACTGCCGCACGATCGCCATCACTTCGCCGCGCGGCGACGCGGCCGTTTGTGCACTCGAAGCCAGTGGAAGCCCGAGGATGAGAACTGAAACGAGTGTTGCGATGCGCTTTAGCATTGACGTTCTCCTCGGGGGGCGGCCGCCTGGACGTGCGGCTCGAGGATCATCTCCGTGCGCTGCGCGCCTGAGGGGTAGATGATCGGGATGCGAGACAATATCGGCAACCAATGAACAGCGCAAATGCTGAGCGTGTGTCGGCGTGCGCCAACAAGTTCTTGCCAAAAGGGCGTCGAAGCGTGCGATACTGATGGCCGGGGCAGGCGAGTTCGCGTTCAGGCCCGTCGCTGGACACCCGATTCCGAAGCGTGTCGGCGAGAGCGCATCGAAGAACCACAATGCGCCGTGCGCCGCGTGGCTCGATGAATTATTTTACAGAGCGTGCGGAGCGGGAATTTTGAAAACGACTCCGCTTTTCGATTTCCAAAGCAGAGTTCAGAACCTTTGTAGGTCCTTGTAGACCCGGTAGCTCAGTTGGTAGAGCAACGGACTTTTAATCCGTAGGTCGCGGGTTCGAGACCCGCCCGGGTCATAACCCCACAACACTTTGGCGCCGCACGAGTAGAGGCCTTGCGCTTCATCAGCTGTTATGCAGCCACCTGGGCATGACGCGTGCGCCAAATGTGCGGAGCCGCCTGCGACGTTCGCAGCCCCGCAGGTAGCGACTTCGCTCGACAGGGCCTTGTACGCGCCGCTTGCGCGCCCGTCGGTCGTGTGCATGCGGGGTTAAGAGACAAGGACTACTCGATGTCACCCCTACGGTCGGTGAGGTCGGCATTATGCCTTACACGTTCATCTCTTTGGGGTGGGCATCCCGCCTTCGCGATTTCGGTGAGAAGGCATCGCCCAGTTGCGCGGAACATGACAAACTGACCATGATGGCGCACGACCTACGCTTCCGACTTACCGAACAACCCAGCACAAGACGGTTATGGTCCGCAAACGAGAAGAAATTCAACAGATGGACGAAGCTGAACTAAGAACAGAGATCCTAATTCCACTATTTCGAGCAATGGGATTTAAGGACGTGCAGCATTGGCATGGTGGCTCGCTGGAGTTAGGCAAAGACATCGTAATGTGGAAATCCGAGGAAGTTCGCGAGAGAGTCAACTACGCGGTCGTGGCGAAAGCGGGGAAGGTGTCGGGGGCCGCTTCTGGCAAGGGTAGCGCGTACGAGGTGTGGTTTCAGGTTCAACAGTGCTTCGGCTCTTCATTTCTTGACGCGGTCACGGGTGAGCCTTGCGACGTCGAACGGTGCTTCGTTGTAACCTCGATGCCACTCAGCAAGGAGGCACGGGGCGCGATGGAAACTTCGCTTAGCGCGTCGCATTTGAAGCGATTGGTGAGCTTCATCGACGGCGACAAGCTCTGGGAGCTAGTAACCAAGTTTCTACACGTATCCCTAATTGATCGCTTAGCTGAAACCCAAACTTACTTGAAGTCAATCGACGAAAGCTTTGCGGTGATTGCAACTGTCGACGAAGACAAAATCGGGCTCTCACTTCGGCCCAAGCCCGGAGCTCTCCCTGTTGAACCTCTGCCCGTGTCGGCGACGGTCGCGTTCCCGGACACGCCCGAGGGGCAGAGAATGCGCGAAGCGTTTGAGACGCACCTTCGCACGGGCGCTCCGGTGACCTTCACTCAGCAGTTTATCACGGCCTTTGCCGTCCCAGAGTTTTTGTCTTCATTGGGTCTGGCGGCTGGTATCCCCAACGAATTGACCATCGGCCCTCGCACAAGAGCCGGTCCCCCAACGCGCGCGACCCTGCAAGTAACCACAGGCGATGGTGAGACAGCCGAACTTCCTGGATTCGAGTTGCGAGTTGTACAGGTTGGTAGTGAAGAGGTCACGGTCGACAACGAACACCAGAGGTTCCCATGGCGCTTGCGGATCACAGTTAGGGCCAGAGAGAGTGAGTGGCCCATCGACTTTCGGGCCAGCTATGAGGACGTCAACGTCCGGCAGGAGCTAATCGGTATGCGTTTCCAAAATGTGATTGCCAAAGGCGGCGTGGTGTCCCTGTTAGACGCTGACTCAGGCCTGTCCATTTTCAAGGCTACGGTACCTCCGCTTATGATGCCGCCCATCGAACCGCGCTGGCTGCGGCTACTGGAGTCGTTAGACTATATCAAACGAAGAGCTAACGTGGAGATTCGCGTGCCGCGAGTTGACGTCACAGCTGAAGACGCAGCGCGCGTATTTTCGGTAGCGGAGATCCTGAGGACTGGCGAATTACCTGTGAAGCCTGGATTGGCATCTTTTGTCACCGACCGCCAGACCACCGAGCGAATTCTGCAGCAGTTCTCAAAGGGTGATACTCCTCAGTTCCTGTTCGAGCCGGAGAGTGAGCAGTCACTGACCGTGCTCGGCACGTCAATCCCACTCGGCCGATGCCTAATAGAGTTTAAGAGAGCACTAGTGACTCACACGGAACGTGATCGCTTGCACCGCGAACTCGCCCAAGACGGCACTCGCAATGAGTTCCGGGTCAAGTTAGAGCCCGCGGAAGGAAGTCAAGTGGTTATGCGCTATCCGCAGTGGTTGCCTCAATCCTAGCCAAAGGGGCATTACGCGGGTGAACAGAGCGGCTCGTGCCCGCGCAGACCGCCATCATTTCTAGCGGCCCCTTGCGCGTTGACGCATCGCCCTACTCGTCCTATGCTGGTTGGACCTGGCTGCGCCGAGGGACAAGGTCCGAATTGGCCAGTATCGGGCATTCCAGGTCTCGACAACAAAGTTGAAGCAGGAAAAAGGAAGGACGGTGTACCCAAACACCGCCCCAAAAACGCCGGTTCCAAACGCTGATTTATTTCCTGTCGCCATCGCCGTTTCGGCAGTTGAGCGCTGCGCGGACATTCGGTTAGGCGGCGCCCTTCGCGTCCCAGGTCAACGTGATAGTCGACTCGAAGACTCTCCATGTTGATCCGGCGACCATGCTCAGCTTCTCGTCAGGTTCCTCGACGAAGTATTCGCCGGTCATGTCGATCCCTCCGCTCATTCTGATCGGGAGGGCAGGGCTTATGCCGGCCCTTACGGCTGGCAATAGAAGTCCGTCAATGCTCCCACGAGTCTCGGTCGGTGCAAATTGGGCATGTAGTTTGACTAACGCTATACTCACGTTCAAGTACTCGCTGTTTTTTATACCCTCGAGGTGAAGTGACAAGCTTGCTGGCGCTACGTCGACTAGCATGTTGCCTGCTTCCAACGGCCAAAGGGGCGCGGTCGGAGTTGCTACTGCTGACTGAGAAAGCGCGGCGCCGAGTCCAAGATTGTGCGAGTTGGCCACGGGACTTTGACTGGACGAACCTAACCAGAGAGCTTGGAGGACACTCGGCACGCCGCGTTCGAGACTCCGCAGTCGTTGCCTTGTCTCCAGTTCAGATTTCGATAGGGCGCGACCAAAAAATCCTACCGCGGCGGAAGCGGGCAAACTGAAAAAAGCACTAATCGCATTTGTGCCAACGACTTTAGGCGCGATAACGAGAGTGAGCGCATTGCCTTCCGGCGGCGTCGTCAGGTACAGCTTCGATTCTATGGTGACTGTCCTCTCAGCCTTTAGGTAGTCCGTTAGGACAACCCAGGATCCATCTAGTTCAACCTTGAGCGCTTTGAGGCGTGATTCCGCTTGACCACGAATCCCGCGCAACTTTTCCAACCCATCAGGACTGATGGCCTGCATCACCGGGAGGAGTTCAGCCAATAGGCGCTTGACAGCGGCCAGTAGCTCGTCGGAATCACCGTACAGCTCGCCGTGCTGAACCATGTTCCGAAGAGAGGTGACTGCTGTGAACGCATTTTCGAAAGGACCATAGAGCGTCGGGTCGATCGTTGGATGCGTCACGTCCGGAACTAACTTGGCCAAAGCTGACGGCTTGACCGTGTCAAACCGCGCACTGGAAGAAAATATTGTGGGCGTGTCACGATGAACAACTGCCTTACGCAGGACCTTGAGCATTTCGTGATTGGGGCTCATCAAAAGCAAATAAGGGTCGACCTCTGCGACTACGTGCTTGAGAAGCCGCTCGGTCGCTAAGTGCGCACTATCGATGGTCCTTGACAACCGGTATGTGTCTCTTTTCTCGACCGCTTGGGCGAGTAACGCTTCGAGACCGTCAAGCGAGTCGAGAAGGGCATGCAGCGCACCGTCAAGGAAGCCGAAATAGACTGGCATGATCGAGTCAGCCTGAGGAGTCGTGCAGTAACGGTCTGGCCTACATTTCTGTTTCGCGCCTCGATAACTGTTGCTTCTCCGATCATTCTCGCGGCGCATGAGCTGAGAAAAAAGTTCGCAGGCGGTCACGCAGCCCGGTTAGGTCGCTGGGGTCCGACAATCGATGAAGCATCCGATGACAATTGGCGCACACTAAGGCTAGATCATGTATCGTAGTTCGCTGACCCGGTCGCAAACGACTAAGCGGCCAGCGATGATGACACTCGATGAATGGGCCTTCGCCGCCGCCGTATTGCTCGACGAAGTCGAATTCGCAGACCTCGCAGCGTAGCCGACCGTGGGCGCGAAGCGCCTCCGACTTCTTTCTCGCAACGAGCGCCGCGCTCCGCTCGCGGATTCGGTGCTGGCGAAAAAGCAAATGCCCCTCAGCCGCGCCATCCTCTTCGTCGTCAACTACTGGCGGCTGAGCCGAGCCGACGAGCGCTTCGATCGCAGCAACCGCTGCCCGTCGCCTGACTGGATCGTTGGCGAACGTATCCCAGACTTCGCGCTCAAGGTGGTTGCCGCGCTCGAGGCCCTTGCCGGGATACTCTGGATCAAGGCGAGCGAAGTTGCTGAGCTTCATGTAGACGCCATTAGCATTGCGGAAGCGCTCTCGGTCAGGACGCTCAGCGTGAATTGCCAGTGCGTTCAGGAGTCTGCTTAGAGCGACAACCTCCTCGTCGGTCTGATGGATGACCGACTTATGCCATCGACGTCGATAGAGATCGAGCGCAAGTATTAACTCCTCTCGAGCCCACGCGGGATTTCGACTTGTCATTGTCTTTGGCCTAAGCTTATCAGGCTGACCACTTGTTAAACATTCAGAGCGGCCGGTTCGTGAGCCAGAACTTTGAGGTACTGCCGTGTCTCATAATCTGTGGAGTACACGAAGGTGCCTAACATCCCGCGTGTCATCAGCACGCGATACGTGTGTTGTAGTAGGTTGCGGAGGGCGCCCGCTTCGTGTTTCCGCCGTACGATGGCAGGATCGAACGATGCGTCCTAACTGGCAATCCAACCTGCGCCGCCTCGCCACACGAGATCATTTCCCATAATCACGGCGCAGTAGTCGAACTCGAAGCCCTGCACTGAGTATATGCAACCCACTTCCGTTAGCCCTTTCGGCTAAGTTGCCCACAATGTATAGGGGTGCTCTGATGGCTTGGGCGTCGCACCTGGTTTCTTCCGTTGCTCGGGCGATTTCTCATTCCATGGCCGACGCCAGGCGCCGATCTCGACATCGGGTTCAAGGCCGCCATCTGGGTTCGGATCGGATCACGGCCAGCAGTAACCGGCGACGAGTCGACCGGTGTGCCCGCGCTTCACCTCGGCGAGCAGCGCCTTCTCGATGGCCTCCGGCGAATCCATCACTCGGAGGTCGTACTCGCCTTCTGTGAGCCATCCGCTTGCCGGGACGGCTGACGCTGAGAACAGCGCGTTCACCCACTGGATGTATTCCTCGCACCCGTTGCAGCGGAATTGCGCATCAAGCTCCACGCGGATGAGCGGCACGCCTTCCTCCTGCGCGGCAAGCTCGATTGCTGACACGCTCCCGATCTCATCGGGGCGCACGTTCTGCTGCTCGTCGAGCAGAAGCACGCTCACACGAGATGCGCGGATCAGTTCATTCGCTTGCGGAATGGTGGACCGGGCCTCTCCCTTAGTCCATCGCATGTTCGACGTGAGGCGAACGCGGTGTGCCTCGTCGATGATGAGTACGTCCAGGCTGTTTTCTGGCGTGACGCGATGGGCGAAATCTTTGTTCCAGCAGAAGAGCGACACCGATGCGCGGCCACCGATCGCGCGGAGGTTCGTCGTGAAGGCTTTAGACGCCGTTGTGTGCGCGATCGTGTAGCGCCTCCCGAGGTCGACCAGCAGGTGAACTGCGATTACGCTCTTGCCGGTGCCCGGACCGCCAACCACGACGATCGCTGCTTTCTCGCCAGTCGCGACGGCCTGCGCGACGTGACCCTTCACCAAGTTGTAGGCGAGGCGTTGCTCATCAATCATCGTCCAGGCCGGATCACCGTTGAGAGATCGCGCGACGCCGTCGATGAGCTTCTTCGAGGGACTGTGTCGGAATTTCACGACGCTGGCAGCAACTCCATTCCGCCACCGCCCGCGAGCCGTTCAAGCAGATAGTCGACGAGCAACTCCGCGTCGTCGGCCATGAACTTCGGCGCCTCGTGCATGATGCCGCGATACTCGTGACCGCGAATCGCCAACGAGTCGGCATTGGTCATGTTGTGGAGATAGGAACACGCCGAGAGTTTGAAGTGCTCTTCGGTGAACGCCGAGTGAGACGCGCGTAGGTAATCCGCGTATGCGGCTACTTGTGCTGAGGGATGCAATTTCTCCTGGCCGCCCACGAGCACGTTGTCGGGACAGCTGCTCGGCGCCGCGCTGTCCCATTGCTTGAGTTCGACCAACACGACATGCGGATGCCGCGAATCGTCGCGCGCCACGAATGAGGCATCTATGCGACGGTTGTTTGACGGGAGTCGGAGTTCGACGCCGACGCCGGATCGGTCGAGGTCAGCGCGTTGCACGACACGAGCGAGCGCCGTTAGGCTATTCCGCCACGCGCGCACCTGCGATTCCGCTGGACGGCTATAGAGCCGCGTGTAGTGTGCAGTTACGAAGGTCGTGAGACTACTTTCCGGAGCCATGCGCACAAACTCATCCGCGCTGCCGGCAAAAAGCGCGGAACCGCTGTCACTGAGAGGCATTCGGAATGACCGTGGGCGCTGGCGTTCAGTGTGAGTAGGCCCAGCGCACGCTGATTTCTCGCACGCGCTTTATCTCCTCGGACGTAAGGTCCGTGATTTGGGCAGACACGCTCGCGTGGTTGTCTCTGCGAACTACTTCGAAGGTGCCCGAGGACGAGTCGAGTACAACGCCGGCACTGGAGAGGGCCTCAAAGATGAGTGTGGCGTGCAGCGCGCCTGGCGGAGCGTCATTAACGAACGCTGAATCAAGAATCTGGTAGTCAATACTGGCCGTCGACGCGATCGTATAGGTGCGCATGGCAGAACGTTTAATGTCGCGCGTTTGCCGTGCCGGCACGTCGACGGGGAGGCACTCGGAAGCGACTAACTTGACCTTGCCCGTGATTCTCGCGGTGTCTCCACCCCAGTGGAAACCTCCGTCAGTTGGCGACACCACGGAGCGTAGAGTAGGTGGGCAAAGGTCAGCCTGATCGCAAGCTTGTGCGAATGAGAGGGCCAGCCAGAGACAGATCACACCAGGCCGAATCCGTCCTTGGAACCACACGGGCAATCCTGACTCGGGTTTTGGGTCAACCGCGCGTCCGCGCATCGTTAGACGTTCGCGCGTCCGAAAGCTTAGAGCCGGGAAGGTGTCGATAGTCCTCAGGTTTCGCCAGTAATGCGCGCGCAGATGGCGTTAGGGCTCACCGTCAACAAACGCGTTTCGAAGTGATGGCTGAGCTTGTTTCGATCGTCACGGTATGGCGGCACTCTCTACTTCTCGCTGATCAGCGCCTGGAGCGCCTCCCAGTGCATCGGGTGAGGCACGTACTGGCCGCGCAGCACGCGCCGGCAGTAGGAGATTGAGAGTCCCGTCGCCTCTCGAACAGCCTGAGCCCTGACGCCTGTGAGCTTGGGCCAGATCGTCTCCATGAAGACGTGTGGCGTCGGTCTAACCGGATGCGCCGCCTCCCAGTCCCGGATAGCCTTGGCGTTTTCCGTGCGCGCGCGTGCGAGCTTCCGTCGCCGTTCGGGTGACGCGTTCGGATCGCCCGCCACCTGTCGGGCTCGAAGCGCTTCCGTCGCCTGTTGGGATTTGATCTTGGGGAGCCGCGGTATACAGGCTGAGCAGTAGAGATTCCTCGCGTGCTCGAACTCCTTGCCGCAGAGGCGGCAAACTCACTGCTTGGGCGGGCGCCAGCGCGGATCGCGAGTGACCGGCCGTTGGGCGGGATTGCGGCGCAGCTCCGGCAGCGGTTGTACGTCCCGCGCTACACTTGCGCTCCGCTCGCCTGGCGGTCCTCCGGCTGCGCCAACACGTTCGAGCATGCGCGCAACACGACGCACCACAGGGCCGAGCGCCTCTGCCCAACGCTCCGCAGTCTTCGCAAGTTGCTCCGTGAGTGGTGGCAAAAGGCGGCAGTGTCCGTCGCGCGCCTCAAAGAAGTCGGCTCGCCGAAAGGTCTTCTCCCTGAGCAAATCAAACACGTAGGCCTCGATCGTCGATCGCGCGACCTTAAGGAGATCGAGCGCCAAGTTGTCCCGCTCGGGTCGGTCGATGTGGATCACGCCTAACCCGGGATCGAGACCTGCCCGCGAGGCGGTGGACGTGGCGCGTGAGCGATTTATGGCTGACTTGAGACGCGCCTTAGCGACCTATGGATGACTTGAGACTAGAATTCCAATGGCTCGACATTCCTGTGACAGTGCTTACAGTATTGCGCACGCGATAAGATCTGCTCCGCACACCATGGGCACCGTCGCACGAGCCGAGTATCGGTTGTTCGCGGTTCCTGTGGCGTGATAGGCGTGGCCGGCTCCATGGTTAGCCCGGCTGGCAACGGCGAAGGCGGCGCTACGGCCAACTCGTCTGAGCGCTTTCGCCGAGACCAGGCGTGCGCACCAGGCCGCGCCTCCCCAAAAGAAAGCCGCACACGTCGGGAACGAATCCAGTAGAAAATCCATCCCACGCCAAATAGCACTACACGCCAATTCTGGTCGCTGCCTTGGCTGACCGCTTGCGCGGCCTGAGCTGCAGCGGCATTCCCGAACTGCGCTTTCATCCGCGCAACAAAAACTGTGGTCTCGTTGAGGTCGTATATTCCGAACGCGATAAACGCGAGCAGTAAGAGGACCCAATAGAGGGGGGTGAGAGGTGAAGCCCGAAAAATAAGGCCGAGACCGAGAACCACACCGATAATCTGCAGAATCTGCGATACCGACTCCGTGAACAGAACCGGCCGCGTTCCAGAAATGGCTGCCTCCAACATCCAGACGCCCGTTCCTAATTGGTCAATGGCGCTCGGTATCGTGACCAGCTGGAGAATCACGACGCAGGTGTAGCCGAATACAAACCACGCGAGCCACCCACTCACCCCGGTAAGCTCACGACGACGCGCATCGGGAATCGCGTCAAGCGGCTCAGTCGTTCGCCATGCCCACCAGCGGAGGCTTCCCGCGTGGGCGATGCCTAACATCATTAACGCTAGCATTGCAGCGGACAGAAAGGCAGCCAACGCAAGCGGCAGTCGTGCCTCCTTAGGCGCTGGCTGTAGAGACCATGTACCTCTTTGACCCTCGTAAGCGCCGCTACGAATCACGTACCAACCACCGATCGAGCCGTTGCGCGTCGGTGAGACCCAGAGAATTGTGTCGCCGGTCGGAGACGCGCTGACCAATAAGAGTGAGTCTCGGGCGCGCGGCACGCCAATGGCGGATCCGCTACCGCTAAGCGGCGCGCCGATCGTTAGCCACCCGGTGTTTAGGGTGTCTGAATGGTAAAAGATGGAGAGCTCGAGCGTCGCCGGAACCAAAGGGAGCGCTGAATTGGTTACTGTTCCTCGGTACAAGTCAGCCGACTGCGCTCCGAGACAGTTAGCTCCATTCGTTAGGCACGCGATAACGAGTGCGAGGACGAGCGATTTGGCCATCTAAGCCATTGTGATCGGTAGGCGAAGCGCGAAACGCTACTGGATGGCGGCCTAAAACTGCGGCATGGCTTGAATATGCAAATCCGGAGGTTTGTCAACTTGCCGCTTGTGATCGAGTTGCGCTAGAGGGGTGCTGAGGCGTTGTATGGTAGTTACTAACTATTTCCGGCTGGTCAGTCGGACGGATCGGTTCCCAATACGTCTGTGCGGCACGAATGCCCGTGTCGCCGTTATAAGGGCGGCAACACCCGCTAGTTCGTTCGGAATCGGCGTCCGTGGCAGCATGATTCGCCGTGCGTCGAACTGTGCGTCGTGAGTCTACGTGAGCCTCTTCCCCTATCGGCGCACATCCTGAATTCCAGACCCCCAGCCGTTGTTGGGCCGGAGCCGATCAGCTATAGTTCATCTACCGCGACGAAGTCACCAGCGCGGTGGTCGCTCCATTCCCCTGTCGGCGCTCCTGGCGACGCCCGAAAAACGAGGCCCGCCATGCCCGACATCCAATCTCTGTTTGGCTCGACTTTCCCCCTCGACGAAGATCGGCGCGTGCC
>Ga0157370_10009186_pt1 | contig 10599 bp, 8 predicted proteins | sample C35metaG_FD_113463 | JGI IMG/M metagenome (GOLD analysis project Ga0157370, IMG submission 113463) | Corn rhizosphere microbial communities from Kellogg Biological Station, Michigan, USA - C3-5 metaG | ecosystem: Host-associated > Plants > Roots > Rhizosphere > Soil | place: USA: Michigan... | reverse complement strand
TTCCCGCAACTCACGGATTTCATGAATTTCGTCCTTCGTCATTTCCGCGACGAAATATCCTCCGCGCTCCCCCTGGCGCAGCACCCCTTCACCGAGAAGGCGAGTCAGGCTTTCACGAATGGCCGCCCGATTGACCTTCAATTGTTGCGCCCAGAATTGCTCCTTGATGCGCTCATTCGGTGCGATCTCCTGTGTCAAGATCCGATGACTTAATTCTTTGTAAGCGAGTTCTGCCTGCGTTCGTTCTTCCATAGAGAAGGAGAGTCAATCGGTCCCAATTGGTTTAATTAACCTGCTAAAAGAGTATGCTCGCACACGATTTTGAGAGCAATACTTTTGTTCGCGCGACTCAAATTGTCGACCGAATCCACTGAGGTTTCCCAAGCGTGATCGGATTGCCGGTGAAATATTCATACTCTACCTGTTCAGCCTTTAGCCACCTGACGCAATAACCCAACCGCACCAGTGACCAGCGCGTCTCCGGATTCCGGCACGAACGGGAATTGGCCGGTGAATTTTGGCGATTGCAAGGCGGCGTAACTTCCGCGCCGGATATCGAAGGCGTCCGGCAAATAGCCGATGTTGGCATTGGAATAACCGAGCATGAACAAATCTTCGATTCCCGCGCCAGACCGTATTGCCAGGCCCAGCGTGGTGAACAATTCGGCGGGATGGGCAACAAAAAAGACATCTCCCAAGCGGACAGCCTGCACTTCGGCGAAGAGATAGTCCGGCCGGGTTTCCAGCACCGAAAGAACATCACCACTCCACTCCACCGCGAATTTGGAAATTGCCCGCACGGCTTTTTCGACACTGCCGCCATAGCGCACGGGCAATTGTTTAGGATAAGTCACCACCACCCTGGCGCAGCCATCCAACCAATCCTTTGTGTCGCCCGTATTCAAACGATGCAATCCTTCTTCGCGATACTCCTGGATTTCTTCCTGAGTCCAGCGGCGGGTGGGCAGTTTGACCTTCTCCACTGCCACCTGAATTGTCCCACCCGACACTAAACGTGACTTTTGCATGGCCTCCCGGACCACAGCGGTAATGGTCTGAGCGGGTTCGAAACGGCGGCTCGTCGAATTAAATTCGGGTTTGAGAATAACATCCCCGCAGGTTCCTTGCAGGAACATCGCGATGGCGCCGGGAAATCCCTTCTCGATATTATCGATCACTTCTCCCGGCCAATCCCGACTGATGGCGCGAAAATCCGTTTCGAGGTGGGCAGTCAGGTGACAATGAAAATTGAAAACGATGGCGAACGGTTTTCCATCCTTGGAATCCGCTTGCAAGACGCTCAAACGCTTGTCGAGCGGCCCATTCTCACGCGTACGATTATAAGTTAAATCCTTCACTTCGCCATGGCCCACGCGCAGGCTGGCCGCTTGCCGGCCACGCCACGCCTCACTGATGGCATCCACCGTTTGGGCCGTCACAAAACGGAGATATTCCCCGTTCACTTCACCCAAACCACGCACGGCGCCGGCCGTCGGCGCGTTATGGCTGTGCGAGCAATTGACACAGATGGCTTCGGGGCGGATGCCCGTCACCCGTGATGCCTGGTTTCGGATCTGCGCGGTAAATGCTTCATCGCAATACATGATGTCCAACGCGATGAGGGCGACCGCATCTCCATTTCGGGCTTCCACAACCAGGGCTGTAGCCGTCAAATCGTCGCGCACACGTTCGCCGGTGCGATGGAGATAATACCCGAGCCCGGCGAGATCTACTTCAAAGGAAGGCGTAATCTTTCGCCGGGCAATGCCAGCACGCCATCTAAAATCCGAATCATTCATTTGCATGGTAAACAGGAAAATTATTGGCTGGAAATGGCGGCTGAACGAAGCGCTTTGATCACTTCAACTGCTTTCATAACGATAACCTCCATCAGGCGTTTTCCCTTTTCCGCAGTGGCCAACGAAGGATAGCCAGTGCCGCCCTGGCGAGTTTGGCGCTTCATATCGAGCGGAATATAAATACCCAGTAACGCGTCGTTCACATTTAGGAGGTCGCCGCCGTCGGCTATTTCGGTTTTGCGGACAAGTTCAGGCCGCACGTGCAACATCATTGCTGTCTCGAATTCACATGCGTGTCCGACATGCTTGTAGCGGCCTTCGAGAAGGGACGCGATTTCTTTTGAGGCGAAATCCCAGTAACTCGCACCAGACAAAAGAGCTGAAGGAAATTCCACCGCGAGTTGCCGCAAGGCGAGATGAAAGCCGTCCGTATTTCCTCCGTGCCCGTTGATTATGAGGACGCGTTGGAATCCGGCCTTCAACAGACAACGCAGCGGCTCGGCGATGATCTTCATGTGAGTTTCAGCCACGGCGGTCAATGTACCCGCCATTCCCAAATGGTGCTCCGAGGCGCCGAGCCATTGAAGCGGCAGCACCAGCACGTCATCTTTTAAAGCGGCTTCGAGGCGATTCACCACCGCATCGCACAGAATTGAATCGGTGAAAAACGGCAGATGACGGCTATGTTGCTCCAGCGCCGCGATGGGATAGACAACAACAAGATCACGATTAAGTTTTTCAACTTCAGGCCAGGTCAGTTCCGCCAATTTCATAAGTGATTTTTGAAGACGCGGTTTCTGGAAGCATAATCTAGTTGAGCACCAGCACCAACACTGCGCTGATGCCGAAAGCGATGCCCATAATACCCACGGGATGAACTTTTTCCTTAAAAAACAAAATGCCTGCCAGGACCACAATCAACAGGCTCCCGTTATTGACCGGGTAAGCGATGGAGCCCTTCACTGTTTTGAGCGCCGTGGTGATCGCGCAATTGCCCACCACGCTGCACAATCCCATCACGATTGCGGTCGAGAACTCGCGACGATTCGGCCATGCCTCGCGCAGAATGCTTAACAACAGCATGGTCAGAAAGCCAGCCCCATAGAGAACGATGAGGAATTGCCAGACATAATCTCCCACCTTCGCTTCGACGAGCACTTTGGACCCCGTGGATGCAAGTCCTTGAGCGAAGAACGTCAAGAGCATCAAGGGCAGCCATTTGGATTTTTGCACGCCGGCCTGCCCTGGATCCATTTTTTGCAAGTCACGCCGCTTATCGAGCCAGAGTAAAACAATGGCCACAAAAACCAGCACAATGCCGATGCTTTTGGCAGCATTCAATTTTTCATTGAACAGGACAATCGAAACCAGGACCGGCACCGCGCTCGTCAGGTTGATGATCAGCCAGCTGGTTGAAATTTTTCCATAACGCAGCGCCGTTTGAAAGATGAACAACGCCAGTGCGGCGATCGCGCCCGTGCAGGAACCGATTACAACCACGCGTTCCGGGAAATGCAATCCTTTGGAATCAAAGCCCGTTGTGTAAATCAACGCGAATACTCCGCCCCAAAAAAACAGCAGCAAGGCTGTCATTTTCGGCCGGCAATTTGGATGGTCGGCAATCTTGTGGAAAATGCCGAGGGTTCCAAACGCTGTCATGGCCAACAGCAAAAAAACGTAACCCGTATTCATAAACACTTCCGTTCCCTAGTCATTAATAATCAAGCCAGTTCCAGATATTCGAGCGTGGGACTGTGAATCAGATTATCAATCTCTTCCACTGAGAGTTTGGGAAGGTTTGTGCCTTCGGTCATTTTATTAAAATTATGCAAGGCCTCCATGGTTGCATCCGGGTTGGTGAAGGGAAAATCGGATCCAAACAACAGCTTTCGCATGACGCCGTATTCCTTGGCGATGGTGAGCGCATTATAAAATTGCCAGGGCCGATAGTGCAGAGCTGAGATGTCGGCATAGAAATTGGGCTGTTTCCGGATCAGCACAATGGTCTCATCAATCCACGGATGGCCCATGTGCGCGATGATCATCTTCAAATCCGGATGTTTCATGGCCACGTCCTCCAGCAGGATCGGAAGCGAATATTTCAGCGGCGCCTTGCGCGGAAACGTCGTGCCCTGATGAATAAGAATTGGCAGGTTCCGCTTCTCGCAGAACTCGTAAACCGGCCACATCCGGTCGTCCAGTGGATGAATATTTTGATAAATGGGGGCGAGCTTCACTCCGCGCAGCTTCAAATCATCAATTGCATGTTCCAAAACTTCATGGACGTTGTCCTGCATTGGGTCCACTGCGGCAAAGCCAATCAGTTTTTCGGGATGCGTTTTGACATAATCCGCGATGTATTCATTGGGACTTCCGATTCCGCAGTGGAAAGCGCGCATTCCAAAAACAATCGCCTTGTCAACGTTCGCCATTCCCTTCCAATGGCGTGCGGGCGGAACGTGCATATCGATTGCTTTGCCGCGCGAGAGGGCATTTGCTTCGGCTGAAAACTCTTCCGAGATATGTCCCGGGTATTCGAAAATGTGTGTGTGACAGTCAACAATCATAATTCATTCTTTGTTAAATCAGGAATGAGGCTGCGTGGTGCGGGTCAATTCGCTAGCCTCGTCCAACGTCATCTCAATGCCAAGGCCAAAACCCTGGGGCACGAAAACGCGCCCGTTTTGAAAATCGACCGCCTTTGAGCGGGGATGGAGTGCGTAATAAAGCGGTCCCAGAATGTCCGGCGGAAACTTGTTCACCTGGACATTGGCGCACGCGGCTGCAAGATGACACATGGCGGCAGTCCCAATGTCCCATTCGAGGTTCGAGCCTAAATGACAGGCGATGCCGGCATCTTCCGCCAGCTTGCAAATCTTTTGGGCTTTCAGAATGCCTCCGTTTTTGCCGGGATAAATGCTCATCAGATCCGCCGCTTTTTTCGCCACCACTTGTTCCGCCTGCCAAAAATCGAAAACCGCTTCGTCCGCCATGATCGGCACATCCACCGCCGCGCGCACGCGAGCCAATCCTTCGATGTCCCACCGTGGAGTCGGCTGCTCCACATACTCGAGGTTAAAATTTCTATAACGCGGAATTTCCTGGATCGCTCTTTCTGCCGACCAGCCACCATTCACATCGACATTAAGACGAATATCCGGGCCGATGGCTTCGCGGACAGCCTTCACCCGCGCCAGGTCCTTTTCGGAATCCGGACCGACTTTGAGCTTAATCGCCGTGAACCCCTGCTTTACTTTGTCGGCTGCGATTTTTGCCGTGTCCTCCGGTTCGCGCAGGCCGATGCTGAATTTAATCGGGATTTTCAGCTCATTTTTGGCGCCGCCCAGCAATTCATAAATCGGCCGGCGCTCCCGTTTCCCTTTCAAATCCAACAGCGCCATTTCAATCGCAGCTTTTGTGAATGGATTGTCGATGACAGAATCCATTTTCTTCACCAACGATTGGAATTCATCCAGGTCGCTGCCCACAAGCATCGGCGCGAAATAGTCATTGATCAGCGCCAAGGCTCCGCCTTGAGTTTCCCCACTCCAGGCCGGCACCACGGTCGCCTCGCCCCATCCCACTTGCCCGTCATCTGCCTCAATTGCCACGAGCACATAGCGCGAAATCGGATGAGCGCCGGCAGACGAGACAATGTAAAATTCAGGCCGAACAGTTAAGGTAATCGGAAAAGTATGTATCTTAGATATTTTCACAGGCGAAATCCGGGAGAATATTGGCCAGCCATTTCAGCATCCTGGGTGGCGATTCCGAACGATTATAAAAATTGATTCCGTTGCATCCTTCATCTCGAACGGCGGAAATAATTGCGCGCAGCTGTTTTTCATTCGCGGGAATGCCAACGCCCAATTGAATAAAGCATTGCAACAGCCCGTTCCAATCGCGGGGCACTGCTGCTTTTGCCTGGCGGCAGATCAAAGCCGTTTCCGGGCCGGTCCTACCGTAAGCGCCGCACGCGAAACCATCCGCCACCCCGGCCAAAGCCGGATCAAAAGGGGTTTGCAGCAACAAACGGCAGTCTGTGGTTATCAGCGCCTGCGTCTTGATCGCCGCAATCAACGAATCCAAAAACGTTTTACGCCAGGCATTGAACTTTTGCAATTCAGGACATGCAGCTTCCAATTCTTGCATGCGCCGCGGGTGATTTCGCGGACGGTTCGGCGCTTCGCGCATGGCGGCTTCCAGGATTTGTTTGACGCGGTGTTTCACTTTCGCAACATCCACGCCCGCTCGCCTGGCTTTTTGCGAACAAACTCCACACAGGCACAGGCTCATCAATTCCTGCTCGAAAGGAGTCAACCCTACGAGATCGCGCTCGTGGTGATGGCCGTGGGCGAAAGTCATCCAACCAAATGATTCCAATTGCAACGCTGAAACCGGATATTCACAGGCAATATTGCGGCATAGCTGAAGAAGGTATGCCCACACTTCATCATTCGCCGGGCAAAGGGCGTGCGGAAATGAATCGCCGTAGACATTTTTTTGCGTTAATTCCGGAAATTGGGTTCCCGCGCGGGTGTTATGCGTCCCGATGACCCAGGCCACCAAATCCAGGCCGTGCTTCTTCGCGTGTTTACCCGCTTGCAACATCCAATCTTGTTTTTTTGCCAGCGTCGCCATTTTTGGAAACAGACGCGCATTTCCAAAATAAGTTTTCCGCGGCTGGAAATAGCAAACACCGCTCTCGGCCATGAACGCCCGGTGTCCCGGATGGCCCGGATGTAAAAACCATCCACTATGGTAAGTGGCCGCCAAACACATCACGTTCAACCCCGCCTCGGCGGCCGATCCCATAACAGCATCGGTCCCCTCCCCAGCCAAATCCCAGGCATGAAGAAACAAACTGCGATGGTTGATGCCACGAGGGATTTCACGATGTCGACGCAAATTAGTCATCAAATTTTCTTGCGTTATGATGGCAGAATGCTATTTTATGTGTCAACAACTTTAAGTTTATTTTGTCAACATCTCAGAAAATGAAATCACCGTTCGGCTATCTGCAAGGCGTCAAAGGCCCGTTGCCATTCTCGCCGGGTGTCCGGGCCGGTGACTTCGTTTTTTTATCCGGCCTGGCCTCGGTTGATGAAAACAATCAGATCATTGCCGACACTTTTGAAAACGAAGCGCGACGGACTTATCAAAACATCAGCCGCGTGCTCGCCAGCGGCGGATTGACCTTTGCTGACGTCGTGCAAGTGCGGTGCTATCTTTCCAACAAGGAAGATTGGGATACGCACAACTGTGTTTATCGCGAATTTTTTGCCGAACCGTTTCCCGCGCGCACTACGCTGATTGGGTGCCTGGGAGACATGATCAAATACGAGGTTGACCTGGTGGCATATAGTCCCAGGTCCGCCACGCAATAGAACCTGAATTTTATTATGCCATCGATCACAAATGGACACAACAAACGGGCTGGATCCCGGGTCTCCGGCAACGGAAAACCTCTCGAACTAAAAAGGTCCCCTGGCGGCAATGATCAGCAACTGTTCCGCTGGATGCGGCAGAACCTGTACGTCGCCGCCGTCTGCGATATCCTGGACAGCATTGGACTCACCAAACAGGCGATGCATCAGCGGTTGCGTCCGCTCGACGCTAACAATTGCGTAATGGTCGGGCGCGCGCGCACGTTCCGCTGGATGGAAACGGATTACATAGTGGAAGATGATCCCTACGGCCTGGAGATTGAAGGAATGGATGCTCTCAAAGCCGGCGACATCGCTGTTCACTCCACCGACTCCAGCCTCACCAATGCGCCCTGGGGGGAATTGATGAGCACCGTCGCCAAACAAAATGGAGCGCATGGATGTGTTTGCGACGGGCTTATCCGCGATTGCCAAAAAATCATCAAGCTGGGTTTCCCGGTTTTTCATGCGGGAATTCGCCCGGTGGACAGCAAAGGCCGCGGACGCGTGATGGCGTTCGATGTGCCGGTGCGCTGCGGTGATATTCTGGTTCACCCGGGCGATCTCGTATTCGCTGACTTCGACGGAGTGGTTGTCGTTCCGAAAGCAGTTGAAGCCCAGGTCATGCAACTTTCCGCTGAAAAGGTGAACAAGGAAAACGCCTCGCGAAGGGAACTTCTCAAGGGCAGAACATTACGCGACGTTTACAATGAATTTAAGGTGCTCTAACCGACGCCCTGATCAAGTTTATAACAATCTTAGTGCACGGCCGGGCGAGCGCCCGGCCGTTTTTTTTTGTTCCCGCGCATTTTTTCAATCATCCTGGAGCCGAAAAAATACGGTAGCGATTCGATGGGAAAAATCGAGGATATGACTCGGGCAGAATTCTCGCTACCACCTCGAGTTGCGTCGTCGTTTCGCGCCGGCCTCAAAAAATGACACAGACGGTCTAACTCCGTATTTCAATCTCGCCCTTGGCGGCATAATTCTTGCCGTTGATACTAATTGTTTTCAGGCCGGCAATCGGCGGCGCATGCAAAATGATTTTTCCAGGCCGATCACGCCAGGTTCCCCGAAAATTAACTTCCAGGGTTTTGCCATCCGCTGATCTTCGAAAACGCAAAGTTACCGGGCCGTATTCGGTCGGCATGTTTTCAAAACTCGTGTCTTCCTTTTCGGAAATCCAAGCTGCCGGAACCAATCGCAAGAGATGCAATTCGCCCGGCGCCAATTGATCGTCGATCACGGATTGCCGCAGGCACCACGTCATCAGCGGAGCCACAAAAACATTTCCATACATAGCATTGCGATGTTCGCAATTTATAAATGTCTGAGGTGAGATAGCGCCGGCAAACAGCGAATACATTCCTTCGAGGAATCGTTCGCGATCTCCTGTTTGCCACGAATTAACTATGTTCCAGCTATAACACGGCTCGCACGACGAAATCTCGTGACGCAATACCGCCCGGCTGATGGCGCCGGTTTGCGGGCCGCGAAGTTTATTATTCGGCCCGTAACGGAAAAAATCAGCGAATGAATGCATCAATGGATCATGGGCGTCCCACAGTCCTGACCACGGCAGGCACAAGGGGCCGGTATCGAGCAGAAAAGCGGCGTCATAAACGTGATGAGTAGGCGGCGGTATCAGATTGGCTGGAAGAATAGGATACGTTTTGCCATCGGGCGCCATCCAGGTCGGTTCCTTGGCCGTTTGCGCGAGGAATGCGGCGTGAAATTTGCTTTTGAAATCCGCAGCAAACGCTTGGAATTCGGCGGCTCGAGGATGATGAACTTTTTTCAACAATTGGATTGCCGTCGTCAGCCCTTTAAAGGTCCAGGCCTCGTTCCAGATGGCCTGTGAGGGAACGCCACTGTCCGTGGCCACGGCTGGCGGCATGACTCCCTTGACACCCGAGTGATTAGTCGCAGCGCAAGAGTCTTTAATGAAATCGCAACCTTTGATAATCGGTTGCAGCCACTCCTGGATGAATTTTTGATCGCCCGTCAGCAATGCATGACGGCTCAGCGCTTCCAGAATCGCCCCGTGGTCGCTGAGCCAGTCAATGGACGTAAGGGATTTCGGAGTACTGAAATAACCCGGATGGAGCGTGTATCCCGGCCCGGGTGGTCGAACCGTGCCTTGATTGGCCTTATACAGTTCCAGATTCCTGGCGACCACGTCATGGTATCCAAGCAGGTCAAGGCACATGTGGCTGATCATCGAGGAAGGAGTGCTCCACAATGTGTCATAGCCGTAGGAACCGGATAAAAACGAATATTCGCCCGTATCCGGATTTCTTTCCGCCACAATTTGCGCAAACTGGATATTCCGCTGAAGGGCATCATTGATGTATTTTTCGGGTGTGTGAATGGAGGCGGCAGTTGAGGGTTTTTTAGACCAATAGGCATTGGCCTGGGCCAACGCTTGATCAAAACCAAGCCCCGCTTCCTCCCTCGTTTCTTCCTCCGAAAAGGGCAGGATCGGAACCAGCAAATCGGTGTGCGCTCCTGCTCGGACGGGCAATTCAATTTTCAGACTATAAACGCCGCTGTTGGTCGCAGTTTCAGCCAGAGAAAAATCACCGTCGCCGCCGGGCAGGACTCGCAGGCGAACTTGACCATCCTGCTTGATTTGCGCGCCCTCGCGCCCCGAAAGCGTTCCAGCAACTCTGTCCAAACTGAGAGGTGATTGGATCCGCGCTTTGGCCGGATCGGCGAGCAGGAACACGGAGTCCTCCAGCGTTCCGCTCACGTCGTAATAGTCCTTGCTCAATTGGACTGCGAAAAAATATTTTTGCGGCGCGCGAATGGGATCAACGTACGCCACGGAAAGGCGAACCCAAGCATACAATGGTTCCGTGCCGGTCACCACTTCTCCTCCACCTTTCATGTGGGTAAACACCTCGGTCCGCATGACCACTCCGTCCTGCATGGGCCAGTCGCTGCAAAGAACCGGCGCCGCGGAATTATCGCGCCAATGTTGAACGCCGATGCCGCCGTCCATCTTATAAACCTTGGTATTTTCGTGTGGCAGCGGCGGCAGCGCTCCGTCCAGGCTCGGGTGAAAGTCGAGTTGAAAATTTTTCCCGAGATACTTATGAACGTGCGGCTTATCGAGCCAGCCGGCGGGAGTGCACAGCAGCGTTCCGTTATACACCACTTGAAACCGGAAGAGGTGCGATTTCCAACCCAATGGCGTCCACACATTCCGCGGAGCCGGCCACCAATCCAAAGCCTCCTTAATATTCGGCTCCTCGGAACAGTTTTTTTCCTGTGCCTGAATTCCTGGAATAAACAAAACGAGACTGAGGGTGATTAGAAAAAGATGAAGTTTCCGCATGATTATATTTTCAGTATTTACCGTTCCAGCCAGG
>Ga0157370_10009183_pt1 | contig 10600 bp, 11 predicted proteins | sample C35metaG_FD_113463 | JGI IMG/M metagenome (GOLD analysis project Ga0157370, IMG submission 113463) | Corn rhizosphere microbial communities from Kellogg Biological Station, Michigan, USA - C3-5 metaG | ecosystem: Host-associated > Plants > Roots > Rhizosphere > Soil | place: USA: Michigan... | reverse complement strand
TACCTGAAAAAGCCGCAAGTATCAGACGCAAAACCGATGGCGTCCTGCGGTAATGCGGTGTCTGGGACAATGCCGCTTTTCTCTTGCTCTCAAATATAAAAACTCCGTCTCGTTTAAAAATTTTCAAGGGGGTGGGGTGCAAATTAGTCCGCCTGTTCCGACGAACGGTCACGAAATTGACAGTTTGCCAAGGGCTGATTATCCACCCGAGGCCAGGTATTTCGGGGGCTCCAGGCAAAAATCACCGGATTCATAGCCACAATCACGATTCACGGACAATAAAACGGCCTGGGGGCATCCCGATCTGCAGCCAGCAGGCCATTTCACAGACGTCCATGTAAGCTGATTTCGCTCCTGGATGAGGTGCTCAACCGCACAGGGGGGTGGTAGGCTTTCCCAAGTTGCTCACCATTCGCCTGGCCTCACCACGGTCAAAAAAGCGGTGACGACCTGGTTCAACAATCAAACTGAAGGGACAGCGCATGAGCCTGATCCAGGAACACGATGAGAGCGTTGATACCCTCAGTGAGATCGCTAATCTCCTTGAAGCACAGATGGGACGGTGTAAGCGTGACAGATCGGTTCTGGTGAATTGGGTCGCCAGTCGCTTCCGCAACCCCAATCAGTTAGCCAGGGCGATACGCAACCTCCCCCAACTGCCGCCTGACCTGCGGTTGGATTACGCCGCCTGGATTCATAGCTTCAAGAATGAATAGCACTGTCGTCGAGAAGGCCCGCTCTCATCGAGAGCACTTATGTACTCCTTTGGAACAATCATGAACGAGAATTGGCAGCGAGAGCGCGAACGACGCCAAGCAATCTGGCAGCTTGCCGAGCTTCAGCCTGGTGACCGGGCTGCCAAGACAATCTTGGAGCGCCTGGATAATCTTGAGCGACTCGACCGCGAGCACCCCATCAGCGTCTGCAACCTAAGCTTGGAGCAGCTCTCAGAGCTTCCCAAGGAGCCTCATGTAATTGGCTGCTGGATCATTAGAGACGCCAACATCCCAGAACCTTGGAGAACCCGTTTCACGGTTGCATTAGGCCCAGCTGCGCGGGTAGCGCAAGGGTTTTATTGGCAAGACTGGGCCGACTTTTTGCAAGCTTGGGAACGTGACTTGGGGCATGCGGAGCAGCATCGCCGTGAGCTCGATGATCATTGAGCCAGCACGCATAATTAAGCCAAAAGGCCTTGCCGGTTCGTATCGGTGAGGCGTGCACGGTCACGCGTGACGACCAGGCATCCCTGTCATTGGTGAGGAACAGGCTAAACAGCGCCTACTCGGAATTTTCTGAAGGTCGCAATTACGGTGGTTGCGATGGCCATACCGGGCAGATTGCGCGTCGCTCCATTCCTGTCCCACCTATTCTCGGACAGCTTGGCTTTCAGTCTCCACCGAGACTGTCAAAAGAAAGCCGATGATCAATCCATGTCAGCGCACAACGATGCCGTGCGCTGAAAAGTCCTTCAACAACGTCTTTCTGCCGATCAGAGCCGGAATCTTGAAAATATTTCGGTAGCTGTACCAGATACCTACGGGAATTAGCGCCAAACCCACCCCATAAGTTGCTACAGCTACAATGAATGCCATCGGCACAGTCGCGAGGCCCATGAGAATCCCTCTGATGATGGCAGACCTCTCCATGCGCTTTACAACTTCAAGATCATACTCAACTTTGCCATTCTTAGTTTCAAAAGCTAGAACCACGATTGCTTTTTTGGAAAGCTTCTTGAAATACCATGTTCTTGGAGTATCGGTGGCAATAGCTCCATGCCCGGTCAAATAGTTGGGAATCAAAACTTGTTTAAAGTAGAAAGTTTTACCTTCGACATCTTCCAAACGCACCTGACCATAGAGACTATCAAGATCGCTTCTACCCTGTACGTCGTAATTCTTAACAACCACTGTCTGTTTGATCAGATCGGACATGCTTAATCCTTAAGCTGCTTTGAAAAAATAATTACGATAACTAACACGCATACGAATTCACGCCCCTAGTGCGACGCTTGGTCTGTGGAGGGAGTTGCCCACGCGCTAAGAGAGATGGAACCGATAGCCGAAGGTCTGCACCGTGCGGAGCACCGCGTTCATGCGATCACATGGGGGACTCGCTCGCGAACACATAGTTATCACCACTTGCGCTTCTCATCAGCTTAAAGCCCTGCCTGACCTCCACGCATTTGAGAGGGGGTGTCGCGACTGTCATGCCGTTTTCTGAAACGCCAGATTGATCGAAGTACACTTCAGCGGCGTATCGCTGCCCTACCCTCACCGCATTGAGAAGGTACGCGTCGATGCACACGCCCCATCCAACGCCCTGGGCCCTGGTGATTTCTTCAGGAATGCCTCGCTCAAGGCCGGACGGTTCCTCGGGGCTTGGGAGTTCACGGTGCCGGGCGGAATTAGCCATCAAGTCGATCTCAAATAGGTAAAGCCGTTGCGCTGTGCTGACCTTTGGCGCTGCCTGCCCTTCTGGGGCGATGGCACCTGACAGCGCCAAACCGGCACGATTTAGCGGTTAATTGCACGCAGGGGGTCATCACGACCTGCACACGCACTACGGATCCGACACGAAATAACCAGGAACCATCACGCCGTTGCACCTCACTGGCACTCGCCTCTGGCGCCGCTAGGCATGAGACGAGTGCTGAAACTGACAGCTTTATATCTCATGCGCCATGTAACTGTACACGACAAACTGGCTATATCCTCGATTTTGAGGGATACGTTGTGTTGAAGCCGTCCTTGGCAGCAGTCGTTAGAGCGTTGAGAGACAGCCTGGATTTATCCCAGGAGGGCTTGGCAAGCGCCGTGTCTCAGACCTTCCTGAGCCGCATCGAAAACGGCCACAGCAGTCCCACGGTGGAAAAATTTGCGGAGCTTTCCGATGTGCTCCAGTTGAGCCCAGTTGCTCTCATGGCGCTCACTCTCGCGACCCGTGACAACGTACCTACCTCTACCGTGCTCGCAAATGCCGCAAAGGAACTGGAAGTGATCGAGGCGAAGGTGAGCTCCAGTGACATTGCTGCGCACCTAGCAGGGATGGAGGTTCTAAAGCGGCCTGCTGCGCGCCCCGCAGACCTCGCCAAGCTGCGTAAAGTACTTGAGTGTAAACAGGCTGGATTAAGCAAAGCAGAGGCCGCGCGGCGGCTGGGTCTTACCCGTTCAACCGTTGGGTTTCTCTGGGATCGGTCGCTGCCAGCCGAAGGCTGACTAGCAAACGCCTGTCTCGTCTATGAAAGTTTGAGATAGGTTGTGGGCATCTCGAAGTCATATCACAATGCCACTCCAGATGGCGTTACGCATTTTTCACCGTCTTCCAGGTTTGCTGCAAACCTGGCGTGTAGCGCATGCCCAATTACTCAAAAAGGAAGTGCACCGCGCGCCAAGCGTTGATGCCGGTGCTGGTACCAGATGCTCACAAGACTCTCTCCTCCCTGGTGGACTCGATGGCTTCCATCGTCTGCGCACGCTCTGAACATTTCCGCCACCAGCATTGAGATCCACACGCGAAAAGGCGCTGAGAACGTTGAGTGTGCGGCAATCAGTCATCGCCCCAAAAGGTCTGCAATCTGGTTTCTGCAAATGGCATCCGTCAGCACGCTGCGCGGAACCTCTCGTCTTTATTTTCGTACAGTGCAGGAACGAGATAACGCATGGGAAGCGCTCAGCCGAGCGTGGTATGCACCCCGTGTTTCGGCGGCCCAAACTAACCTAATGGCTTTCGAAAAGGCCCTGCTGAGCGAACGCTACCTACGGACGTCGAGATGGGAGCGTTACAAACTCAAAGGTCTGTCATGGGCAAGCACGTGCCCTCCCGCCCCGCCTAAAGGCCTTCTAACGTTTGAGCAGCAAAACCACCTAGCCCAGATGAGGGATCTCACTCAGCATCCCGAAAAATGGCTTGAGAAATCCCGCGACGCTTACATTGCCCAGGCCCTGATCGACTATCACGACCTGTTTGAGAACGTCGAGAGCAGCCCGCTAACAGATGACCAACGTAGGGCCTGCATCATTGATGAAGATAACAACCTCATCCTCGCCGGCGCAGGTACCGGTAAGACGAGTACCGTCATTGGCCGAGTGGCCTTTCTCGTCGAAAGTGGACAAGCCAAGCCCGAAGAGATCCTGCTCCTAGCGTACGGCAGTAAAGCCGCCGAAGAATTGAGGGAGCGCCTTGAAAGTAAGCTGGGTATCAAGGGCGTCACCGCAGAAACCTTCCATAAGCTGGGCAAGTGCATCGTTCACAAATCAGAGAAGCATCCAGCTGCCACCAGTCCCATGGCTACCGACAAAGCCCTGAAAGCCCATTTCATCAACACCGTCTTCGAGGCCAAGCAACGAGAGTCTGAGTACCGAGAGCTGCTGCTGAGCTACTTCGAGCAATGGCTTTACCCTGTTCGTAACCCCTTCGACTTCAACACCCTAGGCGAATACTTCCGATTCCTGCAGGACAACGAGATTCGCACGCTCAAGGGCGAAGCTGTGAAAGGTTTCGGAGAGTGCGACATTGCCAATTTCTTGTTCAAGAATGGCATCGAATACAAGTATGAGGCCGTCTACAACACGGCGATACGGATGCAGGCTCGCGGCCCCTACTGCCCTGATTTCTATCTCCCCGATTACGGTATCTACATCGAACACTTTGGCACGGATCGTAATGGCGATACCGCTCCCTACATCGACCGAGACCAATACCACACCGACATGGAGTGGAAACGCGAGGTTCACAAGCAGGGCGCCACGAAGCTGATCGAGACGTTCCATTATGAAAAGCAGGAGGGCGTGTTACTCGAAGCATTGAAGAAGCGCCTGGTTAACGCAGGCGTCCTGCTGGATCCGCTGCCCCCAGAAGCAGTTCTCGAAACCCTTCGCGAGTTTGGTGCCATTACTCGGTTCGCAGAAATTCTCACGGACATGCTTGGATTGCTTCGAGCTGCGAATCTGAACGATCAGGAGCTAAAGGACTTGATCGCTCGATCTGCTGATCCCGCCCAGATCAGCGCGGCACTAGACCTTCTGACACCTATTGTTGAAGCCTACGTAAAAGCGCTCGATGACGAGAAGAAGATGGACTTTGATGACATGATCAACAAAGCCCATAAGCACGTGCTCGACGGCAGCTTCAAGAGCCCTTGGAAGTTCATCATCGTTGATGAATTCCAGGACATCGCAAAGTCTCGGGCAGATCTAGTCAGAGCCCTGCGCAGCCAAGAAGACGTTTCCGTCTTCTGTGTAGGTGACGACTGGCAGTCGATCTTCAGGTTCACAGGCAGCGACATCAGCTTCACATCCGATTTCGAGAAAATTTTCGGCGCAACCAAGGCCAGTGAGCTCAAGAAAACATTCCGCTTCAACAGTATGATTGGTGCAGTGGCCAGTCGCTTCATCATGCAAAATAATCGGCAGATCACCAAGGACATAAAGTCCCACACTATCGTGGATGCACCGACGGTGTCGTTGGTTAGGGCTCCTCTGGGAGAAGACTCCGCCAAAGCTGAGACGATTGAACGTACAGTCGAACGCATCAGCCAAATCGCGAAGCCAGGCTCCTCGGTTTACTTCCTTGCGAGATTCAAATTTGACTTGCCCAACCTAGCAGTCCTCGCAAGCAAGTACCCCAATCTCTCCTTCAAAAACGACTCAATCCACAGTTCAAAAGGCAAAGAGGCGGACTACGTCATTATCCTGGGACTGGCAAAGGGAAAGTACGGACTGCCCTCAGAGATCGTGACTCATCCCCTGATCGAAGCTCTGCAGCCGCCCGCAGAACCCTACCCTCACGCTGAGGAGCGCCGACTGTTCTATGTGGCATTAACGCGCGCAAAACACCGCGTCTACCTACTATGCGACATGACGCGCTGCTCGCCCTTCGTACGAGAGCTGATTGAGGGACAATATCCTCTGGAATACGAAGAGTTTGAAACCGCTCCCGAACAGGTAAACGCGCTTGCGGCCAACTGTCCAGTGTGCACCCAAGGTAACCTGGTCAACCGGGCGAGAAAATCTGACAAAGCCCCGTTCATTGGCTGCTCGAACTTCCCGCAATGCACTCACAGAGAGAGCGGCTGCCCGACTTGTAGGGCTCCCATGATCCGATCGGGGCGTTATCGTCTCTGCGTGTCACCAGGCTGCGATGGCTGGGTCGCTGCCTGCCCCAAAACGGGTGGGAAGATGGTCTTCCGCGACAAAGTCAACAAGTGGGGATGCTCGCATTTCAAGGGTGCAGAGAATGGATCTTGTCGGCACATGGAGCGGCACATTGAAGTTCCGCCAGAGAGACTGGGCGCCTCAGCTCGCAATTCCACATGAGTTTTTCAAGCTTGATAACACCTTAGCTGTCATAGCGAGGACGAATGAACTGTATTAGAGAAGTTCTCTCCTGAATATAAATTATACGAACCTGCATAATTACGCCATTTGAATCCTCAAGCTCAAATGGCTCATTCACCGTCAACTTGGCCGGTCGCTTCTTGCCACCATCTATCGCGATATTGTCTGCGTAAAGCAGTGCCGTACTTTCGGTTTGAAAGATTGGATTCAGCCGCCCCTCAAGGCCAGGAATATATCCAGTGCCATGACAAATGATCGATCCCGTATTTTCGGTACTAGCTAATGTGATTTGGATCCCCTCAGCTGGATCCCAGGAAGGTATCAAGGCGGCTGGGTAATCAGGGTGTGCCACAAGAAGTTGATAGCTGCGACGAGTAGGGATTGTTAACGTGACCTTTCCGTCGGCGTCTGTCTGTCCGCTCTTCGTAGTGCCGTTATCCGCGATAGCCACCACAGTAGCTGAGGGCACCGAAGCTCCAGTCGAGGAAATTATTGAAACACAAGGAGTCTGCGGGTCAATTCGCGGAATTGTTGCGGTCGAAAAAAGTGCTTTTCGAATTGATTCAGATGGTACCGTTCTACCACTATTAATAAGCTTTTTATGAATAACCTCAACGAAACTTTCTGGCGAACGCTCGGATAGTGATATATATCCAGTAGTCGGTAGCACGCCGGGGATTTTGGTGTCATCAAAGCGAGCTGGAAGTATATATTCCTGGCTTTCCTGGAAGGCCCTAGCCTGCATGGCTGTACGCTCAAGACTTGTCCAGAGTTTCTTTGCATAATGTTCCGACACAAACATGATTGTATACAAAGCCTTATTCATGTAAATATCAGTTAGGTAATCATAGAGATTCTTCCCCCAAAGGCTTTCCTCTTCAAACTTATCGTAAAAAACTTTGACCCCAGAATCTCACAGAAGATTAGCAACTTGATCAACATACCCGCGATCCTCTCCCGCAAACGAGAGGGCAATGTCAAACTCACGATTATCAGACATATTTTAATCCTTTAAATTTCAATCTGCCGGCGGCTATAATTATTTGCCGTGCGCGAGCTTCAGGAAAGCTCTCAGTGGGCTGTACTCAGTTCTAGGAAGTCAGTGCATCCGGGCTTGCTAGGCACTCACAGCGAGCGCGCGTAAGTACCATTCGAGTGAGTACGCGGATACCAGGCAGCCAGTTGACCATCATTGGCCCGCTCAAGGCGCCTGTAAATATCGATGTACTCATTACCGTAGGTTTGGCCGTGCTCTCTCGTCGGAATCACCAAAATCCTTTCGTGCTGCTTAACACCATCAGCATAACCAATTTCCCATGGGCACCATCTAGAGGCGAGAGAATTGGGGGTAGCCAGGAATAGGAACATCTCAGATTCCTTGATTTTGTTCTTGATTTGCCGTGCAGTGTCACCATTAGTGGTTTCAGGCATCTCGCTATCCATCCAATCAACGTACAGAAGCACACCTTCTTCCTTGAAGATTTGAATCAGGCCTTCAACAAGCGTTCTGTCACGATGGCTATGACAGAGAAACGCGGTTTTATAGCCCATCACGTGTGCATTCTGAGAATTGATAGCAGTGCCAAAACTACGACTTTTCCTGGTGGCAGCAGAACGAAGGGTACCGAGATCAATAGCCATTGCAAAATTTACCTTAATGTTTTTCTATACTCTAAACAAGTTTGTTTCGGATGAATTATTCATCCACCCCATATAAATCACGCGAAGGGTGTCAGAATATTTTTACTGCAGCCCAGATTGAGAAGACGATTGCGCCATGAAAAACAAATAGCGTCTTAGAGAAACAGGCACGCATGAAATCCATATTGCCGTCAACGACTACAAGCTCCATATCGAAGTCGATTTGATCCGGTTCCAACAGCCGGATCTTTTTATACATGGCCCTGTAATTTCGTTCTAGCGCTAGGAAATAGCCGTCAAGCCCCCACAATGCAATTGCCGGCGCCAGGGAGAAAATTGCAAATCCTTTACTATCCTGAGCTGCAGCCAACGCGAACAACCCAGTGATTAGTACTACTGACCATCCCTTCAAGAGAAAGGAGTTCGTGGACAACCGATTGACAACTGCCTGAACGAACTCCAGGTGCTTTAGCTTTCTATCCAATTAATAAACTCGGTTAGGGTTGGCATGAAAACTTTGGATGGCCTTATTGAACTCCGCGCTGCTTCGTCGATCAGGACGACTCTTCAGCCAATTCATGAACCGTGAGGACGAAACAGACTTCAAATGTTCAGTCGGAACACTGTGGTAGACTGGAGCAGCTGTAGAATATGATTCCATAACTGAGTCCAGCATGCCCCTACCATTTTCCAACTTCCAAATCATCTGACTAAACGTTAGCTCCATATGAATCCAGGGAGAATGGGTCATATTCCTCCCTTGGACGGAGCGCTTAGTAGACACAGAACGATCGGTATTCAAGAACAAAAGTGTGGAAGACTCCATGATCATTTTTTGCAAGGCTGTAGCCAAAATCATGTGGACATGCGCAGTTGAACGATTTCGTCTTTGATAGTCAAAGTGCACGCCGTCGTCAGCCTTTTAATATTTATTATCAATAGCACTAAGCAATTCGTATGACGACCCCCAAACAACCGAATCCACGAAAGCATTAACGCCTTTCTTCTCCAGCTCGTGGGCTAGCTGAATTGCCATATCCTGGTCATTGTAGGAATGGGAGATAAAAACATCGTAATTCATTTTAGGAAATAGGTGTTCAGCAATCAGATTTGCATCGATGCTGTTACCATCGTTCATAAGGTACTTGCCCAGATCGACCCTTTTGGCATTTACACTCTTGGTGTGTGCGTCAACGATCGGCTTCGAAACGAGCACATCCTTGCGGTCTAGGGTAAGGTTAAATCCATAATGCATTACTTAAATCCCTGATGAAGACGTCCCGTGACCACGTAGTTTCGGGGCAGTAGGTTGGCGATCCAGCTTATGATGAAGCCCAAGCCCAGCCGAGAATGCGCGCACATAATCGAGCAGCTCATCGTCTTCATTGGCAGGCATGTTCTGAATCTCCGCCGCTGCGCCACCTGGGCTTTTCAGCGCAAGAATTTTAGCGTCTGGGCAGAGCTTCTTGAAAAGTTCGTATTCCGTCACGATGCCTTCTTTACCACCAATAAATACCGCCGCATCATAGCGATAAGAGGTAAACATCTCCTTCCTCATGATGGAAAGACTTTGTTCAAGATCACTGCCAATGGGAGTTTCGATGAAATTGGCGAACTTCCTATTATCTTCAGGGATGACGCCAGAAAAATGCTTGCTCTGAAAAATCGTCACCGCGTTCTGATTGGTGATCCCAAGATCTTCGCATACGGCCAGTATCAAAGGGGAAATGGACGGGTGCCCGCCGAAAACCAAGTGCTTACGGCCAATCACCGTGAACAAGAATGAGCGCAAGGCGGCCTGGATCAGTACCGGGTCGCACCTTTGGTAAAAAGGGCTCTCAATGTTTGGAACGCTGGCGGATAGAAAGACACTGCTCATATATGGTTTCCGATAAATTCTGATTGGTCATGAGTCATCATAGGTTTGATCGCTCGAAGCTGGTCAAATCCAAAGCTTTCCGATCAAGCCACGTCATGCGTCTCAGGCCACTCAATGAACTCCGAGCAAGCATCATCCGTTGAAATCAACCGCACCTGCTCCGTGACTGAGTCATTCAACCACTCCATATGCGCTTTCCACTTCCGATCCTTGATCCCCGCCTGGTTGTAAACAACGGCGACAGGCAGCATGTGGAAGTCCAAGGTCGCCTCATGCAGCGCAGAGCTCGTAGGAACACCCATCTCCGGGTAGGCCACAATCCTTTTACCGGCGATTTTCACGATCACACTCCGCCGTACCGAGTACCCCACGATTTCACCGTCGTACTCCTCGATCGAGTTACGTAGCTTGCCGATGAGACGAGAGTATCGTTGCGCAACACTTTTCGTGCGCAGCATCTCGACCATATCCATGACCTGGGTGAGCTCAGCCTCTTCAAGCTGCTCGATGGCATTCAGAGAATGCTCGGACAGACGGACTTCACCACAGGCCGTTTGCCCCGCCTTGGACTCCACCCCTGGCCAACCTACCCGCAACACGCACAAGCCACGCATGGTGGCCTTCGCGAACTCTTGCTTCGTCCAACGGCGGTCGAAGTATTCCTTTGTATCCAAATACACGATCACGTCCGCGTCGCACAGGCGCTGCCACAGCACCTCCTGGAAGTGCTCGCCTGGGAGAATGT